>WNFN01205611.1_pt1 | contig 10281 bp, 8 predicted proteins | sample 5400161 | NCBI WGS metagenome assembly WNFN01 (sample SAMN13153353, study PRJNA577476) | soil metagenome | isolation source: 80 cm saprolite on Douglas fir-dominated hillslope | place: USA:California | collected 2013-09-17
CCGAAACCGACGACGCTCTTGCGCGGCTCGCCGTCTGGCAAAACCTGGCGTCCGTCGCTGCGGCGCAGGGCGATCTCCAGCCATTCCTGCAGTTTCTTCACGATAAGACCCAGGGAGGGCCGTAGGTATGTGGCTGTTGCGCGCCGCTCTTCGCCGCCCCCTTACGATCATCGTGTTCGTAATCGCCGTGGCCCTCTGCTCGATCCTCGCTCTTCTGCGAATGCCGATCGACATATTCCCGAACCTGAACCTGCCGGTCATTTACGTTGCTCAGCCATACGGTGGCATGTCTCCAGCGCAGATGGAAGGCTACCTTGTCTACTACTATGAATATCACTTCCTCTACATCACCGGGATTGAGTCGGTCGAATCGAAATCCATTCAAAACGTAGGATTGGTGAAGCTGACGTTTCACCCGGGCACAGAAATGAGTCAGGCGGTGGCGCAGACCGTGGGCTACGTGGACCGCGCTCGCGCATTCATGCCTCCCGGTACCGTGTCGCCGTTCATCCTGCGTTTCGACGCTGGCAGTGTGCCGGTAGGCTATCTCGTATTTTCGAGCCCGACGCGCACGGTGGGAGAGATCCAAGACGTTGCGCTCAATCGTGTGCGCCCGCTGTTTGCCACTCTACCGGGGGTTTCGGCACCGCCTCCCTTCGGCGGAGCTGCGCGTACGATTGTGGTCAGCGTCGACCCGGATCGTCTGCGTGCTTATCGAATGGCGCCGGAGGAAGTCATCGAAGCGCTGAATTCGGGCAACGCCATCGTACCGGCGGGGAATGTGCGAACCGGAGACTTACTCCGACTCGCGCCGATCAATTCGGTCGTCTCCAATATTAAGGACCTGCAGAATCTGCCCATTCGCACGGGTGCAGGCCCGACCGTTTTTCTGCGCGACATCGGTACGATCGAGGACTCCAGTGATATCGTCACCGGCTATGCGGAAGTGAACGGACGCCGGACCGTATACATTCCGGTAACCAAACGGGCGGATGCCTCGACCCTCGCGGTCGTCAACGAGGTGAAGGCAAACCTCGCGCAATTCCAAGCGGCTGTTCCCTCCGACGTCAAGATCGACTACGAGTTCGACCAGTCCTCGTATGTCCGAAATTCGCTGCTCTCGGTTGTGAAAGAGGGCTTGTTGGGAGCGTTGCTCACGGGATTGATGGTATTGCTTTTCCTGCGCGATTGGCGCAGCGCACTCATCGTGGTCACTACGATCCCGTTCGCGCTGCTTGCCACCGTCGTGGTGCTGTGGGGCACGGGGCAAACCATCAACATCATGACGCTCGGGGGACTGGCGCTGGCCGTGGGGATTCTTGTCGACGAATCCACGGTAGTGATGGAAAACATTCATAGTCACCTGGGTCAGGGGCGAGGTCGTGCGGTTGCTGTTTTGGAAGCAAGCAAAGAGGTACAGATTCCGCGCCTGCTCGCGATGCTTTGCGTCTTAGCAGTTTTCGTGCCCTCTTTCTTTATGGTCGGTGTTGCCCGCTCTCTCTTTGTTCCTCTCTCGCTGGCCGTAGGATTTGCGATGGCCGCTTCGTACCTGCTGTCCAGTTCCCTTGTGCCGGTTCTATCGACGTGGATGCTCCGGGAGCATGGTGGGGAGCGAGTGGAGACGGGACCGACGTTACTGAACCGATTGCGGGAGAAGCTCGGAAGGATTCTGGACAAATTGACGCGGCATCGCGGCCTCGTCGTGTCCATTTATCTCGCGGCCGCACTGCTTGTCGTTGTGTTGATAGGTCCGTATATCGGACGGGAGATTTTTCCACGCGTCTCCTCCGACCAACTGTTGCTGCGATTCCGCGCACCGATCGGAACGCGAGTGGAGACGACCGAACGATTATCGCTCGACGTGCTGCGCTCGATCGAAAAGGCCGCCGGCCCCGGCAATGTGACCATCACTCTAGGCTATGTTGGCGCCCCGCCTCCGAATTACCCCATCAATACAATCTACCTGTGGACGAGCGGCCAGCACGAAGCTGTCTTGCGTGTCGCCCTGAATCCAAAATCTGGCATTCATTCGGATGAATTCGAAGAACGTTTGCGGGCGACCCTGCCCCCCGAATTTCCGGGGTGTCAATTCTCGTTTGAAGCCGCGGACATCGTCACGCAGATCATGAATTTCGGAGCCCCGACTCCCGTAGAGATCAATGTAAGTGGACCGGACCTGGCAGCCGACCGCGCTTTCGCGGAAAAGGTCCGGGCGGAGCTCGGTAAGATTCGCGCTCTTCGGGATCTGCAGTACGACGAACCCTTGGATTACCCCAGCATGGATATCAATGTGGATCGCGAACGCGCCGGGCAATTGGGTGTGACCATCGACAAGGTTGGCCGGTCGTTCCTGGCAGCGACATCCTCGAGCCGATTCGTAGTGCCGAACTACTGGGCCGACCCGAAGTCCGGAGTGGCCTACCAGGTCCAGGTGCAGGTACCGCAAGCCGAGATGACCTCGATCCAGGACCTGGAGCACGTTCCGGTCACACTGGGCAGCTCCGCGCATCCGCTGTTGGGGGATGTGGCCCAGATTACCTACGGCAAGGCTGTGGGCGAATATCACCGCTTGAACGGGCAGAGAATGGTGACGCTCACCGCCAACGTTTCGGGCGAAGACCTTGGCCGGGTCGCGAGCCGGTTGGACGAAGCGATCAAGAACGCCGGTGCACCGCCTCGCGGAGTGAAAGTCAGCGAGCGCGGCCAGATTGGCCCGATGAAAGAGACCTTGACGAATCTCGGTGTGGGACTTCTTCTCGCCGTGTTAGTCATCTATCTCCTGCTTTCTGCGAATTTTCAGTCGATGCGGCTGGCTTTCATAGTCCTCTCCACGATGCCTGCCGTTATCTGCGGCGTGATCTTTGCCCTGCTGCTCACGCGAACGACTTTAAACATTCAGTCGTTCATGGGCGCCATCATGGCGATCGGCGTCGCCGTGGCGAACGCCATTCTGCTTATCATTTTTGCCGAAGAGCACCGCCGGGCGGGTAACGATTCGAATGTTGCCGCGATTCATGGGGCGCAAACTCGCATGCGGCCCATCTTGATGACCAGCATGGCCATGATCGCCGGAATGATTCCCATGGCGCTCGGAATCGGGGAGGGAGCCCAACAGACGGCGCCTCTCGGACGCGCAGTGATCGGGGGTTTGTTATTCGCTACGGGAGCGACGCTCTTGATTCTGCCGCTGGTGTTTTCGATGGTCCAGGAGCGAGCGGGAGTGAAATCTCCGTCGCTCGATCCTGAGGATCCGCAAAGCGCTTTCGCGGAGCGGCACCCGGGGAGTCAGACTCCCCAAAGTGGAGATGCTCTATGAAGCAAAGGGTTCTGTTGTCTCTAACCGTAGCGGGTAGTATCGGTTTCTTCGTCTCGTGCAGCTCGGAATCGGGCTCGTCCACAACTGCGGCGAGCGCACAAGGCGCTGCGGCGCCTGCTCCCACTGTGGAGGTCACCAAGGTTGTGTCTAAGAAGCTTGCCATCGCCGTTCGCTTACCGGGGGAGCTACAGGCATATGAGGTTGTAGCGGTTTTCCCCAAAGTTACAGGATTCGTCGATTCGATCAGTGTGGACCGCGGATCGGTTGTGAAAGCTGGGCAACTCATGGCGCGTCTCGTTGCTCCTGAAATTGCCGCACAGCGCGCCGAGGCCCAGTCGAAACTCCAAGGGGCGGAGGCGCAGCGCGCCGAATCCGAGGCGAAATTAGCTTCCGACGACAATACCTATCAAAGGCTCAAAGCGGCCTCCGCGACGCCCGGGGTGGTCGCGCAAAATGATTTGGAGGTTGCCCAAAGGGCTGTGGATGGCGATCGTGCACGACTGCAAGCGGTGCGCGAGAGTGTGGACGCCGCCAGGGCGGCGTTGAAATCGGTCACCGAGATTGAGGGGTACCTGCAAGTGCGAGCCCCGTTTGACGGGGTGGTCACCGAAAGGAATGCGCACCCGGGTGCCCTCGTGGGACCCGCCAGTGGCTCCGGCACAAACGTCCCCATCCTAAGGGTCGAGGAGACAGCGCGGCTGCGGCTGGTCGTGCCGGTTCCGGAGAAATACGTCGCGGATATGACGGAGGGCGCGCAAGTGGAATTCACGGTCCCGGCATTTCCGAATCAGACGTTTTCCGGGAAGATCGCGCGCATAGCGCACTCGGTCGATGCGAAGACGCGCACGATGCCGGTCGAACTGGATATCGCCAACCCTGGACGACGTTTGGCCTCCGGGATGTTTCCGGAAGTGCTCTGGCCCGTTCGCCGATCGGGACCGACTCTTTTCGTTCCCACGTCGGCCGTTGCCCGTACCACGGAAGCTACTTTCGTCGTTCGCATCCGGAATGGCGACGCGGAATGGGTCAATGTCCAAACGGGCGAAATGGACGGAAAGCTGATCGAGGTTTTCGGTGACCTGCGGGACGGAGAGGACGTTGCCGCTCGGGGTACGGATGAATTGCGTCCTGGGGCTCATGTCACTACCAAGCAAAGCTCACCGGACTCAAAGAGTTCAGGGAAGTGATCTCTAAGCGCTCCCATCGGCGCTTCGAGGAGGTTCTTCGATGAAGTGGGTAACGCGGAGTAACGTCAAAGTGGACAGGGTTGCTTGCCCTTGGCTCATTCGGCGCTTTATCGATCCGGATGCCGAATTCCTCTTTGTACCCGAAGACCAGCTTCTTCAGACGGCTCATCAGGAGGGCGCGATCCCCTTCGACGCCACTCGATTTTCGGAAATAAAACTCAACCACCGAGGACAACGCTGTACGTTCGAGGCCATTCTTGAGGATTTCAAACTTGTTGACCCGGCGCTTCATCGTCTGGCGCTGATCATCCGCGGGGCGGATGTCAAAGGACAGGAGCATGTCTGCTCCGAAAGCCTTGGATTGCGGGCCATCGCTCACGGTTTCGCGCTATCGGGGCTGAGCGACGAGGAGCGCCTGGCGCGGGAGTTCCCGCTCTACGACGCACTATACGAATTCGTTCGCCACCAGCCGAACTGAACGTTGAACGTTAGACTCAGAAAAGGAGAACTTCACATGGAGCGTTTCGTTAGGAAGGGCAAAATGTTTTTCTTGGGTTGTTTGTGTTCGACGTTGCTCAGCCTCAGTGCCCGCGCGCAGGATATGCCGACCGACTATCAGGAAGTGCTGAAATCCCTCGATCGCAAAGGAGATTTCAAAGCAGCGGTGCTCAAGGTCAACATCCCTCGCAACGATTTGAAAATGACGATCCAAGGGGTATCCACACCGACGCCTTTTGGTTTCGGGGGATGGGTTGCCTTGACGAAAGGGACCGACGGCACCGAGGTGATGATGGGCGACTTGGTGTTGCTCCAAGAAGAGGTAAATCCGGTCATGTCCGCTCTCTTGGACAATGGCATCGAAGTGACCGCGCTACACAACCATTTCTTTTGGGATGACCCGCACGTGTATTTCATGCACGTTCATGGGATGGGAAAAGCGGCAGATCTTGCCAAGCGCATAAAACCCGGCTTGGATCGGATCGGCCATGCACCGGCGGCCTCCGCCGCTCCAGGAAGCAGTGGTTCGGCTTCACCTCTGGACACAGCCAAGATCGCGAAGATCGTGGGACATGAAGGCGAGCAATCGGCCACTGTTTTCAAGATCACGGTGGGACGCGACGATCTCAATGTGAAGGAACACGGCGCGACCATTAATGCGCGGATGGGGCTCAACAGCTGGGCCGCTTTCGTAGGTACCGACGAGGACGCTGCGATCGCTGGCGATGTGGCCATGCTCGAAAACGAAGTCACTCCTGTTTTAAAGAGCCTTCGCAAGAACGGCATCGACGTGGTCGCCATCCATAACCACATGATCGAAGACCGGCCCGTGGTGATCTTCCTGCACTACTGGGGCAGAGGGTCAGCAGAAAAGCTCGCTACCAGTTTCAAAGCGGCTCTCGACGAGCTCGGCAAGGGCAGAGCGTCGAACGCGATGGCGCGCTAGTGACTAGCGAGTTCCGACGAGACTGGTGGAGGATAAGCATGCGAAATCAACGTATTCTGGTGATCGGACTGATCGCCCTGTCCGGAACTTTGGGACTTGCCGCTGGACCTGCCGCTCCCACGTTGAAAAAAGTGGCCGAGTACGATCTTCCGGGTCCTCCCGGAAAGAGGTTCGACTACCTCACCATTGACCCGGACGACCACTATTTGATTTCCACCCATCTTGCAGCGGACCGAACGTATGTCATCGATCTCCGCACAAACAAAGTCATTGCAACGGTAATGGACACACCCGGCGCCGAAGGCGTGGAATACGTGCCGGAACAAAGGAAGTTCTACACTTCGAACGCGCACGACAATACGATTGGTGTCGTCGACCTAAAACAGATGAAAGTGGTCAAGAAACTCAAGACCGCAGCCAAGCCGGATGGAAGCGCCTACGCTGCTCCGTTTCACAAACTGTATGTCTCCGATGAACGAGGTAAGGCGGAAGCGATCGTCGACGTTGAAAAAGACGAAGTGACCAAGACCCTTCCTTTCGATAGCGAAACGGGCATGCCGCAGTACGATCCCGTTGCGCGCAGGGTGTACGTAAATCTACAAGATCAGAATATTTTTGCGGTCATTGACCCCGCAACCGACCAAGTCGTTAGACGCTATCCTGTGGGGCGATGCAAAGGGAACCACGGAATGGCGTTGGACCCAGAGCACCATCGCGCCTTCCTCGCTTGCGAAGGGAATGAACTGATGGCGGTGTTCGATCTGGACAAACACGCGCCCATTGCGTTTCTGCCCTTGGCGAGCGGTCCCGACGTCGTCAAGTTCGATGCAGGTCTCGGACGCATTTACGTCGCGTGCTATAGCGGCGCCATTTCGGTGTTCCACGAAGATGACCCGGAGCATTACCGCAAACTCGAGGACTTTCGCGTCCAGCACGCCGTGCACAGCCTTGCGGTAGACCCTCAGACTCACCGTGTGTACACACCGGAACAAGAAGAAGATGGCAAGCCCGTGGCGCGCATGGTCGTATACGAGCCCATCTCCAATTGAATTGATATGCGGGATGGTAGCAACAAGTTTCCCGGCTCATATTTCAAGCGAAGAGGTGCCGATATGAAACTGCCGACTACTTGGGCTAAGTATGCTGTGGCGGAGTATTCCATCACCGGTGAGGACGGGAAGTGCTATGGCCTCCGCAGCAAGAGCGTCGATCTCTCCAAGCACGTGGGACACAAGGTTACCGTCACAGGAGCGAAGATGCGCGAAGAGAACGAGGAGAAAGAAAAGAAGGAAGCAGGACGGGATGAATACGCCGACCTCCGGCTGACGAATATCAACCATATCAGTGAAACCTGCAAGTAAGCAGCTCAGGGGAGCCGGATTGAACCGGTTCGGCTCCTCATCTACGGAGGCGCCCATAGCGTCGAGCGGAAACACGGCAAACTGGCGTGCGGAGCTTGTTTGCGGCGCCCTATGCCTGATCGCTCCTCATTTCGCTTGCACAACCCGGTTGTGGGCGGAAGCAGCCAAGGCTGAAGAATCGGGCCAGAATGCAGAAGCGATTGCCGTTGAGCATCCTCCAAAGCTCGACGGGATGCTGGATGACCCACTCTGGCAGTCTGCCCTCCCCCTAACCGACTTTCGTCAACGGGAACCGCACGAGGGCCAGCCGGCGACAGAAAAAACAGAGGTTCGCGTTCTCTACACGCGTCACGCCGCCTATTTCGGGATTCATTGCTTCGACTCCCAGCCTTCTCGCATCATTGCCACGGAACTGCGGCGTGACGTCAGCCAGGATCTGGACGATCATTTCGAAATTCTTATCGATTCCAACCATGATCGGCGTGGCGCTTACGTATTCCAGGTCAATCCCCTTGGCACGCAGATGGACGGCTTGGTCGTCGAGGAGCAGGGAAGCGGCAATGGAGCAGATTTTGATCCAGGATGGGATGGCGTGTGGTCGTCGGAGGCCCGCATCACATCGGACGGATGGACGGCAACCATAGAAATTCCCTTCACGACCCTCAACTTCACGCACTCGATGGACGTGCTCTGGGGCCTCAATTTCAAGCGTTTCATTCGCAGAAAAAACGAAGAAGACCTGTGGCGCGCGTACCGCCGAACCTATGGAATCACGAAAGTCTCGGAGGCCGGAGAGTTGCGAGGGATAAAAGACATTGGCAGCGGGAGACTCTTCATCGTGAAGGCTTACGCGCTCGCGAGGTACGACAAGCAAACCGGGCAAGACCCCAAATTCCCGCTCACGGGTGGTGTGGACATCAAATACGGCCTTAGTTCGAATCTGCTTCTGAATCTCACGGGTAATACGGACTTTGCGGATACGGAAGTCGATCTGCAACCTTTCAACATCACGCCGTTTAAAATCTTCATTCCGGAGAAGCGCCAGTTTTTCCTGGAGAATGCTGGCGTCTTCAATTTTTCTCTTGGCGATCAAGATCAATTGTTCTTCAGCCGTCAAATCGGCATCGATCCGATAACCGGCAATCAGGTTCCCGTGAATGGCGGAGCAAAGTTGACCGGCACGGTAGGGCGCTTGGAACTCGGCGTCATGGACGTAGACACGCGGTCGAGCGGCCCCAATCCCTATTCGAATTTTGCAATTGTTCGCTTGAAGGAGTCACTGTGGCCGGGTTCGTATGTAGGTGTCATGGGCATCGACAAGCGATCCGGAAACGTGCTGGACATGTTCAATCAGACGGGCGGCGCTGACACACGTCTGGTCTTTTTCAAAGACTGGTTCGTCGATGCTCACGTGGCTGGCACGCGGTCCCCAGGAGATCTTAGCGGGGCCAGCGATTTGGGGGCTTCGCTGACCTATCGTTCGAATTGGCTGGAGGGTTTGGTCGAGCGGAGAAGGAGCGGACCAAACTTCAACCCAGAAGTAGGCTTCGTCGAAAGGACGGATTCCAATGAAACGTATGGGGACCTAACGTTCAAGGTCCGACCAGGCATTGAGGGCGTTCGCGAATTGCAATTCGAAGGATTCCTTCTCCATGCGCCAGATACGCTCGGCCAGGTCTCCACGCAGGAATGGCAAGGCACCTTTCGCGCCGACTTCAACAACGGTGCGTACACCGATGACGACATCGCCGACGTCTTTACGCAGCGAATCACAACACCCTTCCACATTTACAAGAACGTATTTATTCCCAACGGTGTATACCACTTCGCCCGCCATCAATTGACCTACAACTATCGGCGAACCGCGAAGTTTTCCATCTCTGCTTCAGCCACGTGGGACCGCTTCCGGTTGCCTCTGCCCAATGGGAATTTCTCGGTTGTGCTGGCAAGCTTGCAAGCGAACTACTCCTTCACGCGGTTTCTGACTTTCAGCAGCATTCTTCAGATGGACACGTCCAACACGCAAGCGGCGAGCGCGAACCTTCGCCTGCGCTACAACTACCGTCCCGACAGCGATCTCTACATCATTTATAACGTGGGAACACAATTCGCCAGCATTGCTCCGGCCAATCCTCCGCAAGTTCGCGAGACGCGCTTCGCGGTGAAATGGACTTATTCGTTCGCCCCATGAGGCAAGTTAAGACTACTTCCCTCTACCCGCCGCGACAGCTGCGGCGGTTCGCGTTACAAGCAAGTTCCGAAACTGCACGCGGGAACCGGCGTGGTGATTCTGCAATCCAATGTGACCCTTCAGAGGTCGCCCTTGGTTATTGTTGAGATGGCTTACAAGCTCACCGTTGAGGCGAACCTTGATGTCTGGCCCTGCGGCATTGATTTCGAAGGTATTCCATTCACCTAGCGCTTTCGACGCGAGCTTGGTCGCGGGCGCAAGTTGATAGACCGCCCCCGTCATATGCAACGGACTTCCGGTGGTGTTGGAGTTGGGATCAAATCCCCGGTCATCGATCTGAACCTCGTACCCTTGGTCAACCGCCAGCTTCCAGTCCTGTGCGGGATTCTGGCTTCCGAGGATCGGAAAACGCAGAAAAATACCCGAGTTGTCGAAGGTGTTGATCGAGCGCCACTGCACGGAGAGTAGAAAATCGGCAAACTCCTCTTTCGTGTACCACAGCAGGCCGATGCCGCCTTCAGACTCGACGGTATTGCTGCCCACCACGTTGAACTTGCCGCTACCAGCCATTTGCCATCCGTCCAGCGTGGGATTCAGGAGAGACAGCGTACCTGCGACGGTCGCTGGAACTGCCTTCTGCACAATGGCGCGGGCCGTTCGTCGGGCGAGCGTGAACGCTGTCAAAGAGGGGTTTGCTGAGCCGAGGGCCGGGAAAACGGCAGGTCCCGCAGCGTATGCGTTTTGCATGTGGTGGAACTGGCCATCGAGATTCAAAACAGAGG
>WNFN01261428.1_pt1 | contig 10280 bp, 7 predicted proteins | sample 5400161 | NCBI WGS metagenome assembly WNFN01 (sample SAMN13153353, study PRJNA577476) | soil metagenome | isolation source: 80 cm saprolite on Douglas fir-dominated hillslope | place: USA:California | collected 2013-09-17
CTAGAACTTGGTGACTTCGGAGAAGTGGAAATTGTGGACTTTCATGGCGGGAACGACCATCTCAAAGGCTTCTTCGCCGGTGGCGCGGACGGCGGGGCCGAGCAATTCGACGTTGTTGAGCATTTCGATGAGGGACTGGTTGAAGCGGAAGTTGCGGACGGCGCCGGTAACCCGCCCGTTCTCGACGAGGAAGAGGCCGTCGCGGGTCATGCCGGTCATGACCTTTTCGTAGGGATCGACTTCGCGAATGTACCAGAGACGGGTGACGAGCAGGCCGCGATCAGTGGAGGCGACCATTTTATCGACGGAGGAATCGCCGCCGGTAAAGACGAGATTCATGGGAGCTTCGCCGTATTCGTTGGGGAGTGCGAAACCGTGGCCGGTGGGCTGTTTGCCGGCGGCTTTGGCGGCGGCGCGGGAATAGACGAGATTGCGGGGGATGCCGCGGTCTACGAGCAAGACCTTTTGGCGCGGCAGTCCTTCACCGTCGAAGGGGGCGCCTTGTTGGAGCGCGTGGTAGGCGTCGTCGGTGATAGTGATGTTTTGCCCGAAGAGTTGCTTGCCCATGCGGTCGTTGAGGCAGGAGCGTTTGTCCTCGAGGGCGGTGGCGGCGAAATCGTAGAAGAGGAAACCGACGAGATCGAGGACGGCAGAGGGTTCGAGGATTACGGTGTAAGGGCCGGGGGCGAGTTCGCGAGAATCAACAGCGAGATGGGCCTTCTCGCTAGCGCGCACGGCGAGCTTCTGCGGGTCGAAGGCACGGACATCGGCGGAGTTGGCCTTGGCCCAGCTGGCGGCGGGGCCTTCTTGAACGGTGATGGAAAATTCGGAGTGCGTTTCGCGATAGGAAGCGAAGAGTCCGCGAGAATTTCCCATGGCGGACTGACTCTGGCCGGTTGAATAAATTCCGGCGGCAACCTGACCGTTCTTGACGGCTAAGTCGCAGGCGCGGCGGACGGCGCGGGCACGCTCTTCGGCGGAGAGAGCGGCAGTAGGTTTGACGAAACGATTGACGCTGCGATAGCGCTGCTTGGCGGGCATGGGGAGAAGGCGCGGATCTTTTGGCTGGCTGTGCGCGAGGGAGAGAGAAGCTTCGATGGCGGCGCGGAGAGAATCTTCGTCGATGCGATTAGTGGTGGCGCGAGCGGTGCGGCCGTCGGCGACGGTGCGAATGGAAACGGTCAGGCCTTGCTCGGCGACGTTTTGATGAATGGCGTTGTTGGCGAAACGGGTGAGGGCGTCGGCGACTTCGTCGACGTGGACTTCGGTTTCTTCGGCGGCAGTGGATTTTGCGAGGCGAAGAACGGTGGCGACGATGCGGCGAAGTTCGTGCTCGGGGAAAAGTTCCGCAGCTTTTGCGCTCGCTTCGTTCGAGGAGTTCCTTGACTTGGGGGCGGGTTTCATTGGTTTGCGAAGGCCGTCCCTATGCGCACGTCGCGGAAACGCGACGGCGACGCTCCGTGGCCGGTGCCCATGGTTTGCATGGGCTGGCCCTTTCCGCAATTGGGGGTGCCCCAGAGCGTCCAGTGGCTGAGCTTGCTAATGGCGTCACAGGAATTCCAGAATTCGGTGGTGATGCCGCTGTAGCTGGGATTCTTGAGCATGCGGACTTTTTTTCCGCCTTTAATTTCCCAGCCAATTTCGGTGGAAAACTGGAATTGATAACGGCGATCGTCGATGGACCAGGAGCGATTGGAATGATGGGAAGGCGGTTCCAGCTTTCAGTGCGCATGGTGCCGGAAGAGCGGTTGAGGCCGACGAGGTGAGCGGTTTCACGATTGGAAAGATAGCCGCAGAATTGGCCGTTTTTGATGATGTCGGTGCACTGGGCGGGGACGCCTTCGTCGTCGTAAGCGAAGGTGCCGAGCCCCTGGCCGTGGTCGAGGCGGGCGTCGGCGACGACGTTCACGATGCTGGAGCCGTACTTCAGTTTGTTCAATTGATCGAGGGTGAGAAAACTGGTGCCGGCAAAATTTGCTTCTTCGCCGAGGACGCGATCGAGTTCGATGGGGTGGCCGATGGATTCATGAATTTGAAGACCGAGTTGGCTGGCGCCGAGGATTAGGGTGCCGATTTTTTCCGGGCATTGGGAGGCAGAGTGGAGAGCGGCGGCTTCTTCGGCGACGATGGGGGCGTTTTTCAAAAGATCGAGGGATTGGACGAGTTCGTAGCCTTGCAGGGCGTGTTGGCCGCCAAAACTATTGGGATAGGAACGCTTTTGAATTTCTTCGCCCTGGAAGGATGTGGCGGCGATGCCGCAGCCGGAAATCAATTTGCGCTGATGGATGCGCGAACCGATGCTGGAAGCGAACCAGGAATCTATTTTGCGGAATTGCATGCCGGTTTCGGTGAGGGTGACGCCTTTGACGCGGCGCATTTCGGCGTCGGCAGCGAGCAACAGCGCTAATTGTGTTTCGAGAGGAATTTCGAAGGGGTCTTTGCAAAAGGGACTCTGCCAACTGTCGATGTAAGATTGTTCGGGAGCGAGAACAACTTCGCCGCGCTTCGCGAGTGCGGAGGCTTTGGCGATGGAAACGGCTTGGGCGGCGCAAGCGGCTACGCCTTCGCGCGTCAAGCGATCGGTGGAGGAGAAGCCCCAAGCGCCGTTGGCGAGAACACGAATGCCGAGGCCGATGGATTCGCTTTGGGAGAGCGTGCCGACCTGGCCGTTTTTTGTGGTGAGGTCGCGCTGACGGAGATGCATGACGCGGACGTCGCCGTAAGCGGCGCCGCGCAAGCGGGCGGTATCAAGGGCGTTGGTGCAGAGATCCCACATCAGAAGCACTCACCTGGAAAATTGAAAATAGAAAAAGTCAAGGGCGCTCCGACTCGGTCGGAGCGCCCCTATGAAGATAACACGATTTTACGGTCGACCTTGACCGCTGAGTTTACGTGCCTTCTTGCCAGGAGGCGAGATAGTGTTCTTGCTCTGGCGTTAGCTTGTCGAGGCGGTGGCCCATGGAATCGAGTTTGAGGCGGGCGATTTCCTTGTCCAGATGCTCGGGGACGACGTATACCTGCGGCTTCAGAGTTTTGTAATTCGCGCGGAGGTATTCGGCGGAGAGGGACTGGTTGGCGAAACTCATGTCCATTACCGAGGCGGGATGGCCTTCGGCGGTGGAGAGATTGACGAGGCGGCCTTCGGCGAGGAGATAGATTTTGCGGCCGTCTTTCATCTTATATTCGTCGACCATGGGGCGGACTTCGCGCTTGCCGCTGGACAATTTTTCGAGAGCGGGGATATCGATTTCGACGTTGAAGTGGCCGGAGTTGCAGACGATGGCCCCACCCTTCATATGTTCGAAGTGCTCGCTGCGAATGACGCTCTTGTTGCCGGTCACGGTGATGTAAACGTCGCCCTCTTTAACTGCTTCGGCCATGGGCATGACGCGGAAACCGTCCATAGCCGCTTCGATGCCCTTCACCGGATCGATTTCGGTGACGATGACATCGGCGCCGAGGCCCTTGGCGCGCATGGCGACGCCGCGGCCGCACCAGCCGTAACCAGCGACGACAACTTTGAGGCCGGCGAGCAAAACGTTAGTGGCACGAATCACGCCGTCAATGGTGGACTGGCCGGTGCCGTAGCGGTTGTCGAAGAAGTGCTTGGTCATCGCATCGTTGACGGCGATGATTGGATATTTGAGCGTGCCGTCCTTGGCCATGGCGCGGAGTCGGATGACGCCAGTGGTGGTTTCTTCGGTTCCGGCGATGACGTTGGGGACGAGATCGGTGCGCTTGGTTAGCAGCATGGTGACGAGGTCGGCGCCGTCGTCCATGGTGAATTGCGGCTTGTGCTCGAGGGCGGCGCTCAAGTGGGAATAATAGGTGTCGTTGTCTTCGCCCTTGATCGCGAAAGTCGGAATGTTGTAATCGCGATTCAAAGAGGCGGCGACTTCATCCTGCGTGGAAAGCGGATTGGAGGCGCAGAGAACGGCGTCGGCGCCGCCGTCACGCAGGGCGATCATGAGATTTGCGGTTTCGCTGGTGACATGCAAGCAGGCGGAAACACGCAGGCCCTTTAGAGGCTGTTCCTTGATGAAGCGCTTGCGAATCGATTCGAGGACGGGCATCTGCTGCCCGGCCCATTCGATCTTGCGCTTACCGGCGTCGGCCAGCCCGATATCTTTTACGTCGCCCTTTTTCAGTTCAGCGGTAGCCAAAGTGTCGCTCCTCGATTTGGATTTCGTTTCGGAAGGGAGTGAGTAACACCCCCTGGGCGGCCTTCAAAAATGCAGGCCGATAAAAATCAGGTTCAAAGGTTAGCGCCTTGCTCCCACTTCGGCAGCCGCGGCGGCACCGAGACCAGCGGCTTTGCGGAGAGCATCGGCGCGGTCGGTGCGCTCCCAGCTGAATCCGGGGCCGCTGCGGCCGAAGTGGCCGTAGGCGGCGGTGGCTTTGTAGATGGGGCGGCGCAAGTCGAGCGTCTCGATGATGGCTTTGGGAGTCAGCTTGAAATATTCACGAATGAGCTCGGTGATTTTTTCTTCGGGAATCGCGGCGGTGCCGAAAGTTTCGGCCATAACGGAGACGGGCTCGGCTACGCCGATGGCGTAAGCCAATTGGACTTCGGTCTTGCGCGCGAGGCCGGCGGCGACAACGTTCTTGGCGATGTAGCGCGCCATGTAGCAAGCCGAACGATCAACTTTCGAGGGATCTTTGCCGGAGAACGCGCCGCCGCCGTGGCGGCTGTAACCGCCGTAGGGGTCGACGATAATTTTGCGGCCGGTCAAACCGGCATCGCCCATGGGCCCGCCAATGACGAAGCGGCCAGTGGGATTGATGTGATATTTCGTCTTGGCGTCCAGCATGGAGGCGGGAATAATCGGCTTGATGACGTGCTCGGTGATGGCGTCGCGAAGATCGGTGTTGGAGACCTTATCGCTGTGCTGCGTGGAGATGACCACGCAATCGACGCGCGCCGGGCGGCCGTTGCGATACTCGATGGTGACCTGAGACTTGCCATCGGGCCGCAGAAAATCGACTTTATTGGCTTTGCGAATCTCGGCGAGGCGTTGCGTGAGGCGGTGGGCGAGCTGGATGGGCATGGGCATCAATTCTTCGGTTTCATCGCAAGCGAAACCAAACATGAGGCCCTGGTCGCCGGCGCCGCCGGTGTCCACGCCCATGGCGATGTCCGGCGACTGGCGCTTGACGGTGCACATGACCGCGCAGGTGCAGCCGTCGTAACCGTACGTCGCGTCGTTATAGCCAACGTTGCGAATCGTCTCGCGTACAAGCTCGTCATAGTCCACGTGCGCGCTGGTGGTGATTTCGCCGGCGACGACTGCCAAGCCGGTGGTGACAAGCGTTTCGCAGGCGACGCGGCCCTTGGGGTCGTGCTTCATGACCTCATCGAGGACGGCATCAGAAATCTGGTCGGCAATTTTGTCCGGATGGCCTTCGGTAACGGACTCGGACGTAAACAGGAAGTTGCGTAGGGCTTCGCTCAAAACAGACTCTCCTTCATTGGGAGCTTCGGGGTTTACCCCAGAATGGGCCAAAAACAGGGTGGCCGGAACCTTTCAAAGGTACCATCCGGTAGCGTGAGAATCAATTTAATGCAGCCAAATGCGTTAATAGGCGGTTGAACGGTCGAAAACGGGGGTCGAATGGCAGGGATGCCGAGCCCTAACCTATTCAGCATCACGATTTGCGACTGAAACCCGGAAGACGGGCTTGGCTTTTTCAGAGGGTTCGATCTCGAAGGTTTGGGCGGTTTTGGCAGGGTCGTAGTCGCGCCAGAGCCAGATCATTTCAGCGGGGAACTCGGCGGCGCCATGAGCGGAGTTGTGGGTGCCTTTGCCAAAGCTGAAATGGAAGTCGTAGTCCTTGAGCTTGAGGGCGTTGGCTAGGCGAAGGTTGGCGAGCGGCCAATTGCCGTAGCGAAGGTCCAAGTCTTCAGAGCCGTCCTGGAGCCAGACGCGAATATTGCGTTTGCTTTCATGGAGGACTTTGTCGGGAAAGTCCTGGCCACCGTCGGGAATGTTGGGGTCTTCGCGCCACTGGATGCTGGAGAAACTGCCAATCCAGGAAATTACTCGGCCGAACTGATCCGGCATCTGCCAGGCGGCGTTGAAAGCGCAGATGGCGCCGAAGATAGCGAACGTAGCGATCGCTTACGGTGTCGTAGAGAGTGCTGCGCATGGAGTCCTTGAGGGTGCGCTGCCATTTATCGGAATAGGCTTTCACGGAGCGGTAGGTGGGAGTGTCTGGGGAATCGGTGATGTCGCCGGGATTGATGAAGAGGCAGATCATGACGGGGATTTTCTTTTGAGCGATTAGATTATCGATGACGTTGAGAGCGGGATTGTTGCCGTTGCGATCGGTATACGAGCCGCCGTCTTGGAAGACCATGAGAGCGGCGGGGGTGTCTTTGTCATATTGAGCTGGAACGTAGATCCAGTAGTCGGCTTTCATGCCGTCGTAGATTTTGCTGGTGTAAGTGATTTTCGCAGAGAGCGTGCCCGAGGGGACGCCGGGTTGCAGATAGGAAAGTGGGCTGAACGCGGGTAGGTCCAGGCGGCCGCCAAACTTTTTTCCTTCGATGAGGTAGTGGAAGGAGTGCAAGTGGCCGACTGGTTCGATGCGAGCGGGGGCATACCAAAGAGAAGAACTGGCAAGTTGACGCAATTTCGGGCCGGGAGAGCCGTCAATTTGGACGGAAGGTTGCGACGAGGAATCGATGGCGAAGAAAAATTCAGGGCCACGGCCCGCCCAGGCGGTTCCTTCCTTGAGATCCTTGGCTTCGAAAGTGGCGGTGATGGCGTCGCGCAGGGCGGGACTGTTGGACTTGGCAAGTTCGATGAGTTGCGGTGCCGTGGATTTTTCCGCGGCCAAAGCGGAGGCAACGAGGAGGAATGAGAAAAGCGCAAGCTTAATTGCAAAGTTCAAGGAGCGAAATTGTTTTGTGCGGCGCATTCGAGGACTCCTCTGGATTGATTATGACAAGTCGGTTTCGTCTTCTGGCTGAATGTCGAGCTTGCCTTTGGTTTTTTTGGCCATCAAGTAGGAGCGGATGAAAGGGTCGAGATCGCCGTCCATGACGCGATCCACATCGCCGACTTCAAATTTGGTGCGGTGGTCCTTGATCAGGCGATAAGGCTGCATAACGTAGGAACGGATTTGGCTGCCGAAGGAGATGTCCAGCTTGGTTTCGTCGAGCTTGTCGGTGTGCGCCTGGCGCTTTTTGACTTCTTCATCATATAGGCGCGAGCGGAGCATCTTCATGGCCATTTCGCGATTTTTGCCCTGGCTGCGCTGGGCCTGGCAGGCCACGACGATGTTGGTGGGAATGTGCGTGATGCGGACGGCGGTCTCCACTTTGTTGACGTTTTGGCCGCCTTTGCCGCCGGAACGGAAGGTGTCGACGCGCAAGTCTTCGGGACGAATATTGATTTCGATGCGATCGTCAATTTCGGGAATTACGAAGACGGAGGCGAAGGAAGTGTGGCGGCGCGCGGCTTGATCGAAGGGAGAGATTCGAACGAGGCGGTGAACGCCGGTTTCTCCCGCCAGAAGGCCGTAGGCATTTTCTCCGGAGAATTGGACGGTCGCCGATTTGATGCCGGCTTCTTCGCCGGGTGTTTCGTCGAGAAGTTCGGCGCCCATGCCCTTGCGTTCGGCCCAGCGAAGATACATGCGGAGCAGGATAGAGGCCCAATCCTGCGATTCGGTGCCGCCGGCTCCGGGCTTGATGGTCATGATGGCGTTGAGGTGGTCGGTTTCGCCGGAGAGAAGCGTCTTGGTTTCGAGCTCGGAGATGTAAGTATCGGCGGCGGTGAGTTCTTTGTCGAGTTCCTTGAGCAGATCGTTTTTTTGCTCGACGTTGGTTTCTTGCTTGGCGAGATCGATGTAGGTTTCGATATCGCTGGAGGTGGAGGTGAGCTTTTCGTCGGCGGCAATTTGTTCTTCGGCGCGCTTGCGATCGCGGAGAACAGCCTGAGCGGCTTCCTGGTTGCTCCAAAAATTGGGGTCGGCGGCGCGGGCTTCGAGGGCTTTCAGGCGCTCGCGGTACTGGGGGGCGTCAAAGATAGCTCCGCACGAGCGAGATGCGCTGCTTGAGGCCTTCGTAGCGATGCTGAAGATCTTCGAGAATCATACTTTTTACTGGTAAATCGCCGGTTGCGGAACAGGCGTCAGTTTGCCTTTCGAAAAGTTGCGGCTACTAGAATAACGGAAATAAGGACGCAGAGCCAAGCGAACCAGTCGCCGAAGCGAGTGTAAATGGTCTGGTCGGTGCGAAAGTCGAACGGAAGATCGACGGCGGCGCGGACATCCGGGAGAAGCGGCTGGAAGATGCGGCCGTAAGGGTCAATGGAAACGGTGAAGCCGTTGTTCGTGGTGCGCACAATCCAGCGCCGGTTTTCCACGGCGCGAACGCGGACCATTCGCAGATGCTGTTCGGCGGCGGCGGAACGGCCAAACCAGCCATCATTTGAAATGTTGATGAGGAGTTGCGCGCCACCGGCGGCGAAGCGGCGGACTTCGCCGGGATAGATGGCTTCGTAGCAGATAAAGACGCCGAAAGTTTTTCCGCCCGGAAGCTGGCCCACCACGTACTTGTTCCCTTTGTGGAAACCGCCCACGTCGCTGGAGACGCTAGTGACGACGCGATGGATCAGAGGGAATGGCTCGTATTCGCCGAAAGGAACGAGATGGACTTTGTCGTAGACGAAGATGCGCTGGCCTTGAGAGTCAAAGAGCAGGGCGCTGTTGTACGGCAGGAGAGTACCCGCGGGGACAACGTCGGAGGGATCCACTGGCGGTTTCCATTCGATGGATCCCACGAGGAACGGATGGCCGAATCGAATTGCCAGGGCGGAGGCGATCTTCGCGAATTGCGAATCCTGAAAGGAGAAAGGAGCGGGGGCTTCCGGCCAGACGAGGAGGTCGGGCTTTTCGGCGGAAGGGGCCAGGCTGATCCTGGTGACCTCTTCGAGCTCGGCGGCATGCACTTGAAACCAATTCGGAGGATAGGATTCGACTTCGGGGAAATTGAGCTGGGCGGCGCGGGCGAAATGGTGCGGCTGATCTTGCGGAACCAAGCGGGGAGCGGCGAAGGCTACGATCAGGAGAATTGCTGTCACCGCGGCTGCGGAGCCCAGCCGTTTGCGGGGTGGCAATATGGTTGAAGAGATTGCCCAGGCGAGAAGTGAATTGAAACTGGCGACGAGAAAAGAAAGGCCGTAGATTCCAGTGATGGTGGTGAGCTGGACAAAAGCGAGATTCTCAGCGGCGGGATAGCCGAGCAAGTTCCATGGAAAACTAATTTCGGGCAAATGTTCGCGGACAAACTCAAAGGTGATCCAGATGAAGGGGGCACCGAGGCAGGCCAGGCCAATGTTTCGACGGGCAAGGCGCTGAACGGCCCAAGCAAAAGTGCCGATAAGAATTCCCCAGGCCATGGCGATCAGGAGCAAGACGCCCCATCCGCCGGCTACGGAGAGGCCGCCGTGAACGGTAAGAACCGTGGCGATCCACGGCACGGACGTAAAAACGAAAAGTAAAGCGTGAAGAAAACCGGACGCAAACGCCACGCGAGGGCGCGCGCCAAATACAGAGAGGAGGAGGATCGCGACGCAGACCCAGGAATAAATGCCCAGGTGGAGACCGATATAAGAGAGTGAGAGAGCGGCGCCGGATACGGCACCGGCAAAGAGGCGGAGGCCAGCAGGAATATCTTCGCTGGACTGTGGACGAAAATAGGAGAGCCAACTGCCCGGAGGCATCAGTGTTTCACGATGGCTTTGAAGCCTGCGCCCTCGAGGCCTTTCCTGGCCGCGTCGGCGGCCTTGGGATCCACGTAGGGGCCGACTTGCACGCGGTAATATTTGTCCGCTTGGGGAGATACAACGAAAGCGGGGAATTTTTTCTTTTGCAAGCGTGCGGCGAGTTCGAGAGCATCCGCCTCTTTGGTCAACGCGGCCACTTGCAAAGTGTAGGCGCCCCCTGGAATGAGCGGAGCATTCTGAGTCTTTGCCGGGGCACTGGCGGTTCTCGGCGGCGCGGTGGTCCTCACAAGCACGGGGGCGTTTTTTCGCGCGAGCGCCGGGGCAGGCGCAGAGGCCACGGGCTTCAGATGGTCTTCAGGCTTCTTGCTGTCTCCGGCGTGATAAAACTCCCAATCGGAATTCGGCGGGGCGGCGGTGTCAGCGGGGGGATTGGCTGCGACAGGATTATTGCTTCGCCTCGAATTCGCGTCCGGCTTTGGTAAAACGATCTTTTCGGGCTTGCGGAAAAAATCAGTGGCGGCACTAACGGGGCCGTCAATCTGGTTG
>WNFN01222437.1_pt1 | contig 10277 bp, 8 predicted proteins | sample 5400161 | NCBI WGS metagenome assembly WNFN01 (sample SAMN13153353, study PRJNA577476) | soil metagenome | isolation source: 80 cm saprolite on Douglas fir-dominated hillslope | place: USA:California | collected 2013-09-17
CTCACCGGCGAGTCGCGCCCGTTGCGCCAGCGCCAGTACATCCAGACCCCCGCCGGCGTGGTGTCGCAGGAGGTCACCGTGGTGCAGGAGACGACCTCCGGCTTCGAGGTGGTGCCGCGCATCTCGGGCGACACGGTGCATGTGGAGGTCGCCGGCAGCACCGCGAGCGGCAAGCTTGGCGAATGGTTCCTGCTCGGCGCGGTTGATATGGCTGGTTCGCGCGACGCACGCGGCCTCGCCTCCGCCACGCAAAGCTCGCGCGGCGAAACGCGCCGCGCCTGGATTCGTGTCGATGAAATCCCTTGAGCGCGTGTTTGCGCCGGAGGGGCCGCTAGCCGCGGCGATCCCCGGCTATCGCCGGCGCAGCGGGCAGATGGAGATGTCCGAGGCGATCGCCGCAACGATCGAGTCGACCGGCGTGCTGGTCGCCGAGGCGGGCACCGGCACCGGCAAGACCTTCGCCTATCTCGTCCCGGCGTTGCTCGCCGGCGGCAAGGTCATCGTCTCTACCGGCACGAAGACGCTGCAGGACCAGCTGTTCGACCGCGATCTTCCGGCGGTGCGCGAAGCGCTCACTTCGGGGGCCAGCATAGCGCTGCTGAAGGGCCGCGCGAATTACGTCTGCCTCTACCGCCTGCGCCGCGCCGCTACCGAAGGCGGCGCCAGTACGCGGGAAGAGGCGTCCCAGCTGCAACGGATTCAAAGGTTCGCCGCGCTGACCACGACCGGCGACCGCGCCGACCTCCCGGATGTGCCAGAGGACGCGCCGATCTGGTCGCAGGCCACCTCGACGCGCGACAACTGTCTCGGCCAGAGCTGCCCGGATTACGCCGACTGCTTCGTGATGCGCGCGCGGCGCAACGCGCTCGCCGCCGATATCGTGGTGATCAATCATCATCTGTTCTTCGCCGACGTGGTGCTGCGCGACGAGGGCGTGGCCGAGCTGCTGCCGGCGTGCAATACCCTGATCTTCGACGAAGCGCACCAGCTGCCCGAGACCGCGCGCCTGTTCTTCGGCGACACGCTCTCGTCGCATCAGCTGGTCGAGCTCTCGCGCGATGCGCGCGCCGAGCTGCGCTCGGCCGGCGGCGCCTCGCCCGAGCTCGAGGCGCTCGCCAATCGCCTGGACAAGGCGGCGCGCGATCTGCGCCTCGCGCTCGGCGACACCTCGGTGCGCCTCGCCTGGCCGCAGGCGCTGCGCATCGCCGGCTTTCCGGAAGCGCTGGTGAAGATCCGCGCTGCGCTCAAGATGCTCGATGCGGCGCTCGCCGCGCAGGCCGAGCGCTCCGAAGGGCTGGGCGCGTGCGCGCGGCGCGCCGGCAACGCCTTCGCGGTGCTGACGCGGCTCACGGAGAGCGATTCGCAGGAGGACGTGCGCTGGGCCGAGGTGTTCGGCCAGTCGGTGCAGCTGCATGTCACGCCGCTGCATACGGGCGAGCTGTTCCAGCGCCAGATGGACGACCATCCGCGCGCCTGGATCTTCACTTCGGCGACGCTTGCCGTAGGCGACGACTTCGGCCACTTCACGCGCGAGCTCGGCGTGCCGCAGGCCGAGACGCGGCGCTGGGAAAGCCCGTTCCGCTTCGCCGAGCAGGCGCTGCTCTACCTGCCGCAGGGCCTGCCGCCCGAGCCGAACGACCCGGCGTTCACCGATGCGGTGATCGAAGCCGTGGTTCCGGTGCTCGAGGCGAGCGGCGGCCGTGCCTTCCTGCTGTTCACCACCTTGCGGGCGTTACGCCGCGCGCACGAGCTGCTGCGCGGCACCCTGCAGTATCCGTTGCTCGTGCAGGGCACCGGCTCGCGCAGCGACCTGTTGGCACGTTTTCGCAGCCTCGGCAACGCCGTGCTGCTCGGCAGCGCGTCGTTCTGGGAAGGCGTCGACGTGCGCGGCGACGCGCTCTCGCTGGTGGTGATCGACAAGCTGCCGTTCGCGCCGCCCGACGATCCGGTGCTTGCGGCGCGCATCGACGCCCTCAAGGCCGGCGGCAGAAACCCGTTCAACGAGCTGCAGCTGCCGCAGGCGGCGCTGCAGTTGAAGCAGGGCGCGGGACGCCTGATCCGGGACGAAGGCGACCGCGGCGTGCTGATGCTCTGCGACCCGCGCCTGCTGTCGCGTCCCTACGGCGCGCGGATTCTCAAGAGCCTGCCGCCGATGAAACCGACCCGGAGCCTCGAAGAGGTGCAGGCATTCTTTCGTCTTCGATGTGAATCCGGATGATCTCCTCGAAGCTCGAATCGGCGCGAAAGCCGAGCGCGGCTGCGCGCCGGGCGTCGAAATTGCGCGGCCAGCCCTCGACGATGCGCATGATGGTGGCGTCGGGCTGGTCGCGGATCAGCCGCACCGCCGCCTCGCCCTTCACTTTGCGCAGCGCCTCGATCTGCTCGCCCACGGTGGCGGCAATCCCGGGCATCGTCAGGTTGCGCCGCGCCCCGAGCTCGCCGGTATCGAGGCGCGCAGCGTGCAGCAGAAAGCCGATCGCTGCGCGTGGCGAAGCGAACCAGTGACGCACGCTCTTCGGCACCGGTAGTACCGCTTCCTGGCCCGCGAGCGGCTCGCGGATGATGCCGGAGAAAAATCCCGACGCGGCGCGGTTGGGCTTGCCCGGGCGCACGCAGATCGTCGGCAGGCGCAGGCCGATGCCGTCGAAGAAGCCGCGCCGGCTGTAATCGGAAAGCAACAGCTCGCCGATCGCCTTCTGCGTGCCGTAGCTGGTGAGCGGCGCATTGAGGAACTCGTCGCCGATCGCCTCCGGAAACGGCGCGCCGAACACCGCGATCGACGAGGTGAACACCACCCGCGGCCGATAACCGTCGCCGACTTTGCGGATGGCATCGAACAGATGCCGCGTGCCGTCGAGATTGATGCGGTAGCCCTTGTCGAAGTCGGCCTCGGCCTCGCCGGAAACGATGGCGGCGAGGTGAAAGATGAGATCGGGCCGCGCCGCCACCAGCTTTTCCGCCTCGCCCGGCGCGGAGAGGTCCGAGGTCACCGTTTTTACGCTGAAGGCCGGGCCAGCCGGTAGCGGGCTCGGGACCACGTCGTGCAGCGTCAGCTCGGCCAGCGGCTCGCCCTTCAGCTTCTCGGTCAGCTTGCGGCCGATCATGCCGGCCGCGCCGATGACCAGGACTCGCTTCATCAGCCCCGATCCCAGAAGCGCCACCACGGCCCGCTCTTCTTGCCGCCGGGCTTGAGATGGGAGTTGTCGGGGAAGTTCTTCGTCAGCACACGCTGCGCGCCATCGCGCAGGTCGGTCATGCCGAGCGCGTCGTAGGCCTGCACCAGGGCCACCATCGCGCCCTCTATCGCGGGCGCCTGCGGATAGTGCTCGATCGCGAACTGCGCCCGGTTGGCCGCGGCGACGTAGGCGCCGCGCTTGATGTAGTAGCGCGCCACGTGCACTTCGTTCGCCGCGAGCGCGTTGACGAGGTAGCGCATGCGCGCGGCCGAGTCTTCGGCATAGCGCGACTTCGGAAAGCGCGTCACCACTTCCTTGAAAGCGATGAACGCCTCGCGCGACGCCTTGGGATCGCGATCGCTCATGTCCGGGGTGGTGAGCCAGGAGAGCGGGCCCGCGAGCTCGTTGAAGTTGACCAGCCCCTTCAGGTACCAGGCGTAGTCGACGTTCGGATGGTTCGGGTAGAGCTTGATGAAGCGCTCGGCGGCGGCGATCGCCGAGGCGCGCTCGCCGTCCTTCCATTGCGCGTAGGCCACCTCGAGCTGCGCCTGCTGTGCGTAGCGCCCGTAGGGATAGCGCGCCTGGAGCTTCTCGAGGTACTTGATCGCCTTCGCCCAGTCCCGCGAGGACATCAAGTCCTTCGCCTCGCCATACAGGCGCTCCGCGGTCCAGTCCTGGGTCTCGTCCTTCGAGCCGAGGCCGCTGCAGCCGGCGAGGATGAGTAAAGCGGCGGAGAACGCCGCAACAAGTAGACTTCTGAGCATGGGGCGCAAGGATTATAGCGACTGGGATGCGACGTTCGTCGCGCCGCTCAGCGCCACGGTACCGGAGGAGATGGGCGGCTTGCGCCTGGACCAGGCGCTGGCGCGCCTGTTCCACCAGTACTCGCGCAATCGCCTGCAGGAATGGCTGCGCGCGGGCCACATCCTGGTCGACGGCAAGAGCGCGGCGACGCGCATGGCGGTGTCCGGCGGAGAAAAGATCGTGCTTTCCCCGCCGCAGTTGCCCGATGCCGCCGCGCCGCGCGCGCAGCGCATGCCGCTCAAGATCGTGCACGAGGATGCGGCGCTCATCGTCATCGACAAGCCGGCCGGGCTGGTAGTGCATCCCGGCGCCGGGCAGCCCGACCGCACACTGCTCAATGCGCTGCTCGCGCACGCGCCGGCGCTTGCCGGCGTGCCGCGCGCTGGCATCGTGCACCGCCTGGACAAGGACACGAGCGGGCTGCTGGTCGTCGCGAAGACGGTGGAATCGCAGACCGATCTCGTGCGCCAGCTTGCTGAGCGCAGCATGGGGCGCGTCTATCTCGCGCTGGTGCAGGGCGACCCGCCGGCAAGCGGCACGATCGATGCGCCGGTGGGCCGCGATGTGCGCCAGCGCACGCGCATGGCGGTGACGAATCGCGGCAAGCCCGCGCGCACCGCGTACCGCGTGATCGAGCGCTTCGGCCGCGCCGCTCTGGTGGAATGCCGCCTGGAGACCGGGCGCACGCACCAGATCCGCGTGCATCTGCAGCACATCCACCATCCGCTCGTCGGCGACACCGTGTACCGGCGCGGCACGCGCGGTGGCATCGATTTCCCGCGCCAGGCGCTGCACGCCGCCGAGCTCTCGCTCACGCATCCGCAGACGCGCGAACCGATGGTGTGGAAGTCGCCGCTGCCGCGCGACTTCAAGCAGCTGGTTGCCAGCCTGCGCGCTTGCGAAGTCTAGAAAAATGAGGACGCCCGCCATCTTTCCCTCGTGGCCGTTGCGCCACGTCGGCGCACTGGCGACCACCGCGGCAATGGGCGACATCGGCAGCGAAGCGGGGCGCAGCGAGCTGCGCGCGCTGCTACCGGCCGAGCCGCGCTGGCTGCACCAGGTGCATGGCGCGAGGGTGATCGACGCCGATCGCACGACTACGCTGGTGCAGGCCGATGCCGCGGTGGCGCGTGAGCGCGGCACGGTTTGCGTGGTGAAGATCGCCGATTGCATGCCGGTGCTGTTCGCCGACGATGCCGGCAGCGTCGTCGCGGCTGCGCACGCCGGCTGGCGCGGCCTCGCCGCGGGCGTGCTTGAAGCGACCATCGATGCGACGCGCGCGAGCGCCGGCACGCTCAGCGCATGGCTTGGCCCGGCGATCGGCCCGCGCGTCTACGAGGTGGGCGACGAAGTGCGCGCTGCCATCGGCGGACCCGAGGCCGCCTTTAGCGCGACGCGTCCCGGCCACTGGTTGCTCGATCTCTACGCGGTGGCGCGTGCGCGGCTGCAGGCGAAGGGTGTGGCGCGCATCTACGGCGGCGACTTCTGCACTTACAGCGACCAGCGCTTCTCCTCCTACCGGCTTGGGCTGGATCCTCGTGGCGAGCTTCGCCGGCGGCACGCTGTCGTGCGCGCTCGCCGCGTTCGCGCTTTTCGTGCGCGCGAGCTGGATACCGATGCTGGTGTCGTACGCGATCGGTGCGCTGCTCGGCGCGGCGTTCCTCGAGGTGATCCCGCACGCGTTCGAGAAAGGCCCGCCGCGCGAGGCCGCGATCTCGATCCTCGCCGGCATCTTCGCCTTCTTCGTGCTGGAGAAGCTCTTGCTCTGGCGCCATTGCCATACCGAGAATTGCGAGGTGCACGACCGGCACGAGCACGAACACAGCCGCAGCGGGTTGCTCATCATCGTCGGCGATACCGTGCACAACTTTGTCGACGGCGTGCTGATCGCCGCCGCGTTCCTGCAAAGCACCGAGCTCGGCATCATCGCCGCCGTTGCCATCATCGCCCACGAGATTCCACAAGAGGTCGGGGATTTCCTGATCCTGCTGCATTCGGGCTATTCGCGCGCCCGGGCGCTCGCGATGAATCTCCTGTCCTCCTGCGCCACGCTGCTCGGCGGTGTCGGCGGCTATTACGGGTTGCAGTACTTCCAGCAAGGGGAAACGGCGCTGCTCGGCGTCGTCGCCGCGAGCATGATCTACGTCGCGGTGGCCGATTTGATACCCGGCCTGCATCGCCGGCCGGAGCTGCGCGATACCGCCTCGCAGGCGCTCTTGATCGCGCTGGGCATCGGCAGCATCGCGGCAGTGCGCTTGCTGCTCGCGCACTAAGTAAAAGGAACTACTGATCAGTGGGTTAACCGGTATTTGACGCACGGGGTTGTGCGTCGCAAAATCGACTAGTTTGGCTTCCCTACAGGCTTCTCCTCCACCGCAATCCGGCTCGCCCGACGCGCTGCTCGCAGCGATCGCGCAGTCGGGCAATGCCGTGACGCAGGGCTGGATGCGCCTGTTTACCGCGCCGCCGGACCTCGAGCGCAACAGCTCGCTGCAGGCGAGCTATCTCGACCAGCAGACGAAGCTCTGGACCGCGCTGCTTGCGGGACGCAAGGAGTCGCTGGTCGAGGACGACGATCGGCGCTTCGCCGCGCGCGAGTGGCGTGAGAACCCTTACTTCGATTACCTGCGCCAGTCGTATCTGCTCGCCGCGAAATACATCGAGCAGGTGATCGGCGCCGCGCCGCTCGAGGCGGCGGCCAAGGAGCGCTCGCTGTTCGCCGCGCGGCAATGGATCGACGCCATGTGCCCGGCGAATTTCGCCGCGACCAACCCGGCGGCGCTGCGCGCCGCGCTCGACACCAAAGGCGAGAGCCTGGCGCGCGGCATGGCGAACCTGCTCGCCGATGCGAGCAAGGGGCGCATCAGCCAGACCGACGAGAGCGCCTTCGCGCTCGGCCGCAACATCGCCACCACGCCGGGCGAGGTGGTCTACGAGAACGATCTGATCCAGCTGATCCAGTACCGGCCGCGCACCGAAGAAGTGGCGAAGCGACCGCTGGTGATGATCCCGCCGTGCATCAACAAGTACTACATCCTCGACCTGCAGCCCGAGAACTCCTTCGTCGGCTACGCCGTCGACAGCGGCCACACGGTGTTCATGGTGTCCTGGCGCAATGTCGGCCCCGAGCAGGGCCACTATGGCTGGGACGATTACCTCGAGCTCGGCGTCTTCAGCGCGCTGCGCGTCGCGCAGGAAATCACCAAAGCCGACCAGGTGAATGCTCTTGGCTTCTGCGTTGGCGGCACGCTGCTGGGCGCCGCCCTGGCGGTTCAAGCTCATAAGAAAGAAAAGCGCGTGGCCAGCGCGACTTTCCTCGCCGCGATGCTCGACTTCTCGGACACCGGCCAGATCGGTCTGTTCGTCGACGAAACCTCGGTGGCGACGCGCGAGGCCGCGATCGGCGCCGGCGGTATCCTGCCCGGCAGCGATCTCGCGTTCGTGTTCTCCAGCCTGCGCGCGAACGATCTCATCTGGCCTTACGTCGTCAACAACTATCTGCTCGGCGGGCAGCCCGCCGCGTTCGACCTGCTCTACTGGAACTCGGACAGCACCAATCTGCCCGGCCCGATGTACTGCTACTACCTGCGCAACACCTACCTCGAAAACAAGCTGCGCGTTCCGAACGCATTGACCAACTGCGGTGCCCCAGTGGATCTGGGTCGCGTGCGCCTGCCGATGTTCGGCCTGGCGACGCGCGAGGACCACATCGTGCCGTGGCGCTCGGCCTACCGCACCCTGAACCTGCTCGGCGGCGACGACAAGATGTTCGTGCTCGGTGCGAGCGGGCACATCGCCGGCGTGGTCAATCCCGCGTCCAAGAATCGCCGCAGCCATTGGGTGGGCTCGCCTTACCCGGCTGAGCCTGAGCAATGGCTGGAGCAGGCGACTGAACATAAGGGCAGCTGGTGGCCGCGCTGGTCCAAGTGGCTCGAGGCGCACGGCGGCGGCAAGCGCAAGGCGCCGGCGCGCGCGGGCAACGCGAAATACAAACCGATTGAAGCGGCGCCGGGCCGCTATGTCCGGCACCGCGTAGTTCACTAGGAGGTCATATGGAAGAGATCTATATCGTCGGCGCAGTGCGTACCCCGATCGGAAAATTCGGCGGCACGCTGGCGAAGACGCCGGCGGCCGAGCTCGGCGCGCTGGTGATCCGCGACGTGCTGAAGCGCGCAGGCGTCAAACCCGAGCAGGTTTCCGAAGTGATCATGGGCCAGGTGCTGACCGCCGGCATCGGACAGAACGGCGCGCGCCAGGCCGCGATCAAGGCCGGCCTGCCGGACATGATCCCGGCGATGACCATCAACAAGGTGTGCGGCTCCGGCCTGAAGGCGGCGATGCTCGGCGCGCAGTCGATCGCGCACGGCGACGCGGACCTCGTCGTCGCCGGCGGGCAGGAGTCGATGAGCATGTCGCCGCACGCGATCAACGGCTCGCGCGACGGCTTCCGCATGGGCGACGCCAAGCTGGTCGACACGATGATCGTCGACGGCCTGTGGGACGTCTACAACCAGTACCACATGGGCGTCACCGCCGAGAACGTGGCCAAGGAATACGCCGTGACGCGCGAAGAGCAGGACCAGTTCGCCGTCGCGAGCCAGAACAAGGCCGAGGCGGCGCAGAAAGCCGGCAGGTTCTCCGACGAGATCCTCACCGTGGAAATTCCGTCGCGCAAAGGTCCGGTGATGTTCAAGGACGACGAATATCCGCGCCACGGCACGACGCTCGACGCGATGAAGGGCCTGAAGCCGGCGTTCGACAAGAACGGCACGGTGACCGCGGGCAACGCCTCGGGGCTCAACGATGGCGCCGCTGCGGTGGTCCTCGCTTCGGCTCGCAAAGTGAAAGAGCTGGGCCTCAAGCCGCTTGCGCGCATCAAGGCCTTCGCCTCGGCGGGCGTCGATCCGAAATACATGGGCATGGGCCCGGTGCCGGCATCGAAGCGCACGCTGGCGCGCGCCGGATGGGAGCCGAAGGACCTCGATCTGATGGAGATCAACGAAGCCTTCGCCGCCCAGGCGATCGCGGTGAATCGTCAGATGGGCTGGGACCTCTCCAAAGTGAACGTGAACGGCGGCGCGATCGCGCTCGGCCATCCGATCGGCGCTTCGGGCTGCCGCATCCTGGTCACGCTGCTTCACGAGATGCAGAAGCGCGACGCCAAGCGGGGACTGGCGTCGCTGTGTATCGGGGGCGGCATGGGTGTCGCCTTCGCCGTAGAGCGTTCATAAAAGGAATGGCCATGGGCAAAGAAGGAGAAGTCATCGATCGACCGCTGCTCGAGCAGGAGACCTGGCGCGACAGTGCGCAACCGATCATCAAGCGCATCGCGTTCGTCTCGGGCGGCATGGGCGGCATCGGCAGCGCGATCTGCAAGCGCCTGGGCCAGACCGGCCACACCGTGGTCGCGGGTTGCCTGCCCGGCTACGAGAAGAAGGATGAATGGATCGGGGCGATGCGCGCCGCGGGTTATCGCGTGCATGCCGCCGAGGGCGATGTCGCCGACTTCGACTCCTGCTCGGAGATGTTCTACAACGTGCGCTCGGTGGTCGGCCCGATCGACATCCTGGTCAACAACGCCGGCATCACGCGCGACTCGGTGTTCAAGCGCATGACCGAGCAGGACTGGATGGCGGTGATCAACACCAACCTGAACAGCGTGTTCAACGTCACGCGCCAGGTCATCGACGGCATGAGCGAGCGCGGCTGGGGCCGCGTGGTCAACATCTCCTCGGTGAATGCCATCAAGGGCCAGTTCGGCCAGACCAACTATTCCGCCGCCAAGGCCGGCATGGCGGGATTTTCCAAGGCGCTGGCGCAGGAAGTGGTGAAGAAGGGCGTCACCGTCAATACGGTGTCGCCCGGCTATGTCGAGACCGAGCTGGTGATGGCGATCCGCAAGGAAGTGCGCGACCAGATCATCGCCTCGATCCCGATGGGGCGGCTGGCGAAACCGGAGGAAGTCGCCGCGGTAGTGGCGTTCCTCGTCTCCGAGGAGGCGGGCTACATCACCGGCGCCAACATCTCGGTCAACGGCGGCATGCACATGATGTAGACTTTTTCCCCTTTCGAGGGAAAAAGGGCGGGAGGAGGCGAATGGCGACCAAGAAAATCGCCGTGGTGACCGGCGGCATGGGCGGTCTGGGCGAGACGATCAGCACCAAGATGGCGGACGCGGGCTACCGCGTGGTGGTGACCTATTCGCCGTCGAACACCAAGTACAAGTCGTGGCTGGAGGAGATGAAGGCGCGCAATTATTCGTTCTCCGCCTATCCGGTGGACGTCGTCGACTACGAC
>WNFN01021196.1_pt1 | contig 10276 bp, 10 predicted proteins | sample 5400161 | NCBI WGS metagenome assembly WNFN01 (sample SAMN13153353, study PRJNA577476) | soil metagenome | isolation source: 80 cm saprolite on Douglas fir-dominated hillslope | place: USA:California | collected 2013-09-17
GACGAGCTATTGCCGGTCATGGCCTCGCAGGCGCTAGGCTCGGGCTCGCCGGCCAACAACCCGCGCGTCCCGACCGCCGACGAGATCATCGAGCTCTATCGCCGCGTGTACGATTGAAGTTCCACCACAGAGGCACCGAGGGCACAGAGACGAAAGCATTTTGGCCCAGCCGGAGGCCCGCTTCGGTCGCTCCTCTGTGTTCTCTGTGTCTCTGTGGTGATCAACCCAGCTTGATCTGGATTTCGTCGCCGACGATCCGGACCGGGTACGTCTTGACATCGTCGGTCACGGGCGGGCACAGCGCCTTGCCGGTCTTCACATCGAAGCGGCCGGCATGCAGCGGGCATTCGATCTCGCCCTTGTCGAGCCAGCCATCGGACAATTTGGCGTAGGCATGGGTGCAGATGTCGTCGGTGGCGTAGAGCGTGCCGTCGAGGTCGTAGAGGGCGATCTCCTTGCCGCCGATCAGGACCCCGAGCACATCGCCGTCGCCCAGACTGCCGCGATTGGCGGCCTTGACCCACCCCGTGTCGTCGCTCATGCGCTTCGCCCCGTCACTCGCTCGTATCCGGCGAGATTATGCGGCGCTTCAGCCGCCGGCGACAGCCCTTGGCGCGCGTGCGAGAAAGGCGGGCAGATCATCGCCGAAGCCGACGACCCGCCGCTCCGGTCCTTGCTCCGCGCGCCGCTCCGGCTGCCGCCGATGCCGCGGCTCGGGTGCGGGTTGCGGGAACACCATGACGGTCGGTTCGGCGGCTTCGTGGCGTGGCGTGGCCGGAGCAGGCCGCTCGCGGCGGCGTGGTTGCCGGTCGCTGTGGTTTTCCCGGGTGGGCGCCGGTCGCCCGCGCGGCCGCTCGGCGGCGTTATGGCCGTTCGGCGCCGGGCGGCCTCTGCCGCGACGACGGTCGGCGCCGCTGAAATCGAGTTCGGCCGGGCTGAAATCGGCGATGCTGACGGCCGGGATGTCCTTGCCGATCAGCTTCTGGATCGCGGCGACGGCCTTGCCGTCCTCCGGCGCGGCCAGCATGAAGGAGCGGCCCTGCCGGCCGGCGCGGCCGGTGCGGCCGATGCGATGCACATAATCTTCGGCGTGGTAGGGCACATCGAAGCAGAAGACGTGCGACAGACCCTGGATGTCGAGCCCGCGCGCCGCGACGTCACTGGCGACGAGCAGCCGGATCTCGCTCTTCTTGAAGCGCTCCAATGTCTCGGTCCGCTTCGGCTGCGACATATCGCCATGCAGCGCCGCCGCATCGAACCCATGGCGGGAGAGCGAGCGCTGCAGGATGTCGACATCACGCTTGCGGTTGCAGAAGATCAGCGCGTTCTTGACGTCCTCGCTGCCGATCAGGCGGCGCAGCGCCTCGCGCTTGTCTTCCGGCGCGACGACGACGATCGATTGCACGACGGTTTCCGCCGGCGAGGCGGGCGGGGATACCGAGATGGCGACCGGCTCGTTCAGGAAGGCGTCGGCGAGCCGGCGGATCTCCGGCGGCATCGTCGCCGAGAAGAACAGGGTCTGCCGCGTTTTCGGCAACAGGCCGACGATGCGCTCGACATCGGGGATGAACCCCATGTCGAGCATGCGATCGGCCTCGTCGATGACCAGGATGCGGACATCTGACAGAAGAATCTTGCCGCGCTCGAACAAATCGAGCATTCGGCCTGGGGTCGCGATCAGCACATCGACGCCGCGCTCGAGCTTTCTCTGCTGATCGCCAAAGCTCTCGCCGCCGATCAACAGCGCGGTCGTGAGCCGGTGGTGCTTGCCGTAGCGTTCGAACGCGGCCTCGACCTGGGTCGCCAATTCGCGCGTCGGCTCCAGGATCAGCGAGCGCGGCATCCGCGCCCGCGACCGGCCGGCCGCGAGTTTGTCGATCATCGGCAGGGCAAAGCTGGCGGTTTTGCCGGTGCCGGTCTGCGCAGTTATCGCCTGAAGAAGTTCAGGCGATAGTCCCAGTTCATTAAAATGCATTGAGAAGTTTTTGCCTTACGCAAGGTCTAGACGGGCGGATCGCCCACGCTTTAATTGGGAATTATCAGCCAAAAGTCAAGGTTTTTCGCTGATTTCAGCCATGCCTGCAGAACAGGACTGAGCCGCAAGGGTCACCGCCGGCGGAACTGCGGGCGCGGCATGATCGGCGGCGCGGCCGTATCTTTATGCCGGAAATTGATGCGGCCCTTGGTCAGATCATAGGGCGTCATTTCGACTGTGACGCGATCGCCGGCGAGAATGCGGATCCGGTTTTTCTTCATCTTGCCGGACGAGTAGGCGAGCGTCTCATGCCCGTTATCGAGCCGCACCCGAAAGCGCGCGTCGGGCAACAGCTCCGTGACGGTGCCTTCGAATTCGATCAGGTCTTCTTTTGGCAATGATTACTCCTTGGTTGTTGCGGCAGGGAAAAGAAAAGGGGCGCCGCAGCGCCCCCTTTTGACGACCGACGGTTAGGCCGGACGCAGGTTGACCGCCGACACCCGTCCGCGCTGTCCTTGCTCAAGCTCGAAGTTCAGCTGTTGGCCTTCATTGAGACCGTCCATACCGGCCCGCTCGACGGCGGATATGTGAACGAAGACATCGGCGCCTCCATTCGTCGGCTGGATAAACCCATATCCCTTCTGGGAATTGAACCATTTGACCGTACCGGTCGCCATTCGCAGAAACTCCAGTTGGTATTCAGGCCGCCGCACGCCGTGCGGCGGATCGGACGTCGGTTGGATCGGGAAACACGGTCCGGTGTTCGTCGGAGCGCCGGCAGTGAAGCCGAACCCAAACGGGTCGACGGCCAACTAGGTAAGCGGAAGCGAAGATTTACGCAAGATCCGTACGCGAGCGCCGCCAATTTTTGTCGCGCCGTTTCGCTAGAGAAACTTGCGCGCGGGCCCGGAAAATCCGTCAGAAGCAAGCTTTTAAAGATCGAGATCGCGGGCGAAGCGGGCGTTTTTTTGGATGTAGTCGAAGCGCAATTCGGGGCGCCGTCCCATCAGCGTCTCGACCAGCTTTTCGGTGCGCTCGAAACCCTCATCGGCGCTTTCGAGCGCCGCCGGATCGGCACGCTCCGGCAGTTTGACGCGCAGCAAGGTACGCTGCGCCGGGTCCATCGTCGTCGCCCGGAGATAGCGCGCCGGCATCTCGCCCAGGCCCTTGAAGCGGCTGATTTCGACCTTGCCGCGGCCGTTGAACGCGCTCTGCAGCAATTCCTCGCGATGTGCGTCGTCGCGGGCGTAATGCGTCACCTCGCCCTGGGTGAGCCGGTAGAGCGGCGGCAGGGCGAGAAACAAATGGCCGTTATCGACCAGCTTCGACATCTCGCGGAAGAAGAACGTCATCAGCAGCGAGGCGATATGGGCGCCGTCGACATCGGCGTCCGTCATGATGATGACCCGCTCGTAGCGTAGCGCCTCGTCGCGATAATGCGAACCGATGCCGCAGCCGAGCGCCAGGGCGATATCGCTAAGCTCCTGGTTGGCCCGCATCTTGTCGGCCGAGGCGCTCGCGACGTTGAGGATCTTGCCGCGCAACGGCAGGATCGCCTGCGTCTCGCGGTCGCGCGCCTGCTTGGCCGAGCCGCCGGCGCTGTCGCCCTCGACGAGAAAGACCTCGGTTCCGGCGGCGCTGTCGCGGGTGCAGTCGGCGAGCTTGCCGGGCAGGCGCAATTTGCGGGTCGCGCTCTTGCGCGACATTTCGCGCTGCTGGCGCCGCCGCTGCCGCTCCTCGGCGCGCTCGGCGATGCGGTCGAGCAAGGTCCGGCTGGTCGCCGGATCGGCGCTGAGCCAATGGTCGAAATGATCGCGCAGCGCCGTCTCAACGAGGCGCGCCGCCGCTGCCGAGGCGAGCCGCTCCTTGGTCTGGCCTTGGAATTGCGGGTCGCGCATGAACAACGACAGCAGCATCGCCGCGCCGGCGATCACATCGTCGCCGGTCGCCTGGACGACGCGGCGGTGCCCGATCAATTCGCCATAGGCCTTGATGCCGCGTGTCAGCGCCGTGCGCAGCCCGGCTTCGTGCGTGCCGCCTTCGGGCGTGGGGATCGTGTTGCAGTAGGAATGGCAGAAGCCGTCCTCTTCGTCTTCCGGCCACACCACCGCCCATTCGACTCTGCCGCCGTCCGGAAATTCGACCTGGCCGAGAAACGGCCGCGGCGTCAGCAGGGCGCGGTCGGTCAGGCTCGCGGCGAGGAAATCGCCGAGCCCGTTCGGAAAATGCAGCCGTGCCTCGAGCGGCACGCCCTCGGGCCGCGGCACCGACGGGTCGCAGCGCCAGCGGATCTCAACGCCGCGGAACAGATAGGCTTTCGAGCGCGCCATCCGGTACAGCAGGGCCGGGCGGAACGCCGCGTCGGCAAAGATCTCGGGATCGGGATGAAAGCTCAGCACCGTGCCGCGCCGGTTCTGCACCGGACCGCAATCCTTGACCTTCGCCTGCGGCACGCCGCGGCGGTAGCTTTGCTGCCACAGGCGGCGATCGCGCGCGACCTCGACTTCGAGCGAATCGGAGAGCGCGTTGACGACCGAAATGCCGACGCCGTGCAGCCCGCCCGATGTCTTGTAGGCGTCGCCGCCGAACTTGCCGCCCGAATGCAGCATCGTCAGGATGATTTCGAGCGCCGATTTCTTCGGAAACCGCGGATGCGGATCGACCGGGATGCCGCGGCCGTTGTCGCGCACGGTGACCCAGCCCTCCGCGGAGAGCTCCAATTCGATGCGCGTGGCGAACCCGGCCACCGCCTCGTCCATCGCATTGTCGAGCGCCTCGGCGGCGAGATGATGCAAGGCCCGCTCATCGGTGCCGCCGACATACATGCCGGGGCGCCGGCGCACCGGTTCGAGCCCCTCGAGGACCTCGATGTCCTTGGCGGAATAACTGTCGGCGGAGCCGTTTGCTTTGGAGGACGCGACGCTGTCGAACAGATCCGGCATGATGACGGCGATTATAGGAAGGCTTGCACCCCGCGCAAGCAGGATGCAGTATATCTCTTTGTATGAATAACAAGATATTGCGCAGATCCGTTGCACTTGAAGACGCTCAGCGGTTTCCGTGGAACCGAACCGGCTCGGCGGGATTTACGATCATGATGATGACCAACGAGCGCAAAATCTGGGAGGCGGCCCTGTTGCTGGTGCGGCGTCACGGCAGCGAAGCGGTGGGGATCGCCGAACGCGAGGCGGAGCGGTTCCGCGGCGGCGATGACGAGCTGACTTGCGTCGTCTGGTGCTGGATCGCGCGCTCGACGGCGGAGCTGCTGCGGCCGGAGCCCGAGATCGGCGAGCGGATCCACTAAACGCAAAGAATCGCTGCCGGTTGGCCCCCGCCGGGTGTCCCGTCTCTTCAAGACAGCGCTGGCGAGCGGATTTCACGGAGACGAAGCCGGTACTCCCGTTTCAGAAGCTACCTAGAGCGCGCGGGGGAACGCGCCAGTTAACTACGAATTTGCATGACATTTTAGATGTATTCGGCGATACAGCTGCCCACCGGGTTCAAGAACAAGACAAGGGTGGTGCGATGTTTGCCGTGTTGGACAAACTCTTCCGCAATCAGGACGGTGCAACGGCGATCGAATATGCCTTTATTGCCAGCTTGGTCTCGGTGGTTGCTTTCTCCTTCATCGCGAATATCGGCACCAGCGTAAGCGCAAGCTTCGAGAGCGTCGCAAACTCGCTCTAAGGCCAACGCGCGCTTAAAATATCGAGGGGAGCGCACGTCACCGGATGTCGCCCCAGGGCGGCATCCGGAGGACGCTAGGGTCGCCAAACAGACCGCCGAGGGGAACAGCAACCGCCGAGAGAGCATTCCAGGCGCGCTCAACCGCGCCGGCCGGTGCCGGCATGCCGTCACTGTCATGATCGCGGTCGAACACACGATCGAAGATTAGCTCGGCGGTGCCCTTTTCGCGCGGGAATACCACGAGCTTCGCCGGTGCGTCGGCGGCAAGCCCATTCGCCTTGGCTTCCTCGCCCGACCACACCCGCCCCTTGGCAACCGCCTCGACCTGGTCCTCGGACAGATGGCGGCCGGCCGCGACATGCTCCTTGAAGCCGCGATAGGTCAGGTCGAGAAAGGTGTCGAGCCGCTGCTGCTCGGCCGGCGAAAAATCGCGCAATGTGCTGAACATGCCGCTGTTGGCGCCGCGCTCCGCTGAATCGGTGGTGACGCCGATCTTGTTCAGCAGCTGGGCGATCACGAGCTTGCCGGCGAGAACGCCGATCGAGCCGGTCAGGGTCGCGGGCTGTGCGACGATCTTGTCGGCCGGCGCGGCGACGTAATAGCCGCCCGAGCCGGCGGTATCGCCCATCGAGACGATGACCGGCTTGCCCCGCTCGCGCGCCCGCACCACCTCGCGCCAGATCGATTCGGAAGCGACCGCCGAGCCGCCTGGGCTGTCGATGCGGAACAGGATTGCCCGCACCTTGGCGTCGCGGAAGGCGTCGCGAAACGCCCGGGTGACTTCGCGCGCGCTCATCTCGGCCGAACCGGAGAACCGGTTGGCGGAGCCGCCGCCCTGGACGATCAGCCCGGTGCCGTATATCAGCGCGATCGTCGGGCCCTTGTTATGCGGGTGGTCGGCGCCTTCAAGATAGCGCGACAACGGCACTTGCTCGGCGCCCGACCCGGCCCGGCGGTGCGCCTCGGATATCGCCTCGTCGCGATAGCCGATCCGGTCGACGAGGCGCGCCGTCTTCGCTTCATCGGCGAACAGCGGGCCATGATCGATCAGCCCCTGAACCTCGCTCTCCGACAGGTGGCGGGTCTCGGCGATGCCGTGGACAATCTGACCGGCCATCGAGGTCAACAGGCTCTCGACCTCCTCCCGCTGCGGCGCGGTCATCTCGGTCTCGGTCAGGCTGTTCGCCGCGCTCTTGTACTCCTCGCGGCGCGCGAAGCTCGGCTCGATCCCGAGGCGATCGAGCGTGCCGCGCAGGAACGGCACCTCGGCATGCAGCCCAACGAGCCCGACCGCGCCCAATGGCTGCAGCCAGATCTCGTCGAAGGCGGTGGCGAGGTAATAGGGCCGGGTGCCGACGCCGAATTCGCCGAAGCTTTCCGAGAAGGCGATCGCGAATTTGCCCTTGCCGCGGAAGGCGGCGACCGCGTCGCGCACCTCCTGGGTCTTGGCCAGTCCGAGCGTATCGCCGTCGATATGGGCGTAAACGCCCTTGACCCGCGGATCCTCGGCGCCGCGTTCGAGCGCGTCGAGAAAGCCGCGTACTGTCGATTTCCGGCCGCCCACCAGCTCGGAGAGCGCACTCTGACTGCCTTCGATCAGGCCGCCGCCGAGATCGGCCGTCAGGATGATCGTGCGGGGAAGAGCTGGCCGGCTCGCCGCGATGCGCCATGCCGCGACGCCGACAGCAACAACCTGAGGGTTCGGTCCGCTGATGGATTGAGTGGGGCTGCGATCTTGCGCCTTTACCGCGACCCCGGCGAGGGGCTGCGACCAGCTGTGCCGATTGCGGGGCGTTCAAGATCGCCGCGGGGGGTGCTACATAGGGAGAAGAAGAGGAGGTGGAGATGGATGACAAGACCCGCACCGAACTCGAGGCCGCGACCTTCCGCGCGCTGGTCGCGCATCTGCGCGAGCGCACCGACGTGCAGAACATCGACCTGATGAATCTCGCCGGCTTCTGCCGCAATTGCCTGTCGAAATGGTACCGCGCCGCCGCCGAGGAGAAGGGCGTCGCGCTCAGCGATCCCGAGGCGCGCGAGATCGTCTACGGCATGCCCTACGACGAATGGCGCAAGCAGCATCAGAAGGAAGCGAGCGCCGAGCAGAAGGCCGCCTTCGCCGCGGCTCAGCCGAAGCATTGAACGAGCTATAGAACCAGCACTGAAACCAGCTCTGAGTGGGGGAACGAATGCCCGATGTCGGGGGGATTGCGGGCGAGCGGCTGCGCTCGTTCATCGAGCGGATCGAGCGGCTCGAGGAGGAGAAGCGCGCGCTCAGCGAGGACATCAAGGAGGTCTATGCCGAAGCCAAGGGCAACGGCTTCGATGCCAAGATCATGCGCCAGCTGATCCGCATCCGGCGCATGGACAAGGACGATCTCGACGAGCAGGAGACATTGCTCGACGTCTATAAGCGCGCGCTCGGCATGCTGCCGGAGGAGCCGGCCAGCGCCGCGGCCGCAGAATAGCGCGCTTTAAAAACTGGACCCGGCGAAGGCCGGGATTCATTTTTTAACACGCGTGAGCTGGCCTGATGGGTCCCGGCCTTCGCCGGGACCTAGATTCGCTTGCGCGAAGAAGCCAGTCGCGCCCGGCGAGGTTCCGAGCAATAAGGGTTAACCCAGGTAACAAAACGGGGCGGCCGGTGTTCGTTCTGGTGCGGTTCCGCGCCCACGAACAGGGTATTCCCGTGATGACTGAAATTGGGCGCCGGATTGTCCGATCGGGCGCCTATGCCCTGTTGGCGACGGCTTTTGTGCTGGCCTGTTCGCTGCTGCTTCCGGCGGAGGAAGCGGCCACCCGATCCGCGATGTGGTCGGACCCGATGCAGCTGCCGTCCTCCGGCTCGGGTGATTCTGATGCGCCCGACCCGGGCGCCGGCCAATGACCGCCGGCGGCGGCGAGGAGGCGGCCCCGCCGAACAATGACGGCGAAACACACTCGCAGCGGTTTCTGTTCCGGTTTCTCCGGCTGGCGGCGCCGTTCTTCATCTCGAAGGAGCGCTGGACGGCGTGGCTGCTGACCGGCGGCCTGATCGCCTTGACATTGCTGCAGATCGGCATCGCGGTCCGGCTCAATATCTGGAACCGCGACTTTTTCAATTCGCTCGAAGGCCGCGACTGGAACGCCTTTCTGTACCAGATGGGTCTGTTCGCCCTGCTGGCGAGCGCGACGATGGGGGTCGCGGTCTATCAGACCTACATCAAGCAGCTGCTGCAATTACGCTGGCGGCGCTGGCTGACCGCGACGCTGGTGGATCGCTGGCTCGCCGAGGGCCGTTATTACCAGCTCGGCTTCATCGGGGCCGGCATCGACAACCCCGACCAGCGCATCTCGGAGAACACCAAGCACACCACCGAGCAAGCGGTCGAATTCTCTCTCGGCATCTTCGAAAAGGCCGTCACCCTCGCCTCGTTCATCACAATCCTATGGACGGTGTCCGGAGCGCTCGATGTATCGCTCGCCGGATGGTCGTTCCAGATCCCCGGCTACATGGTGTTCGCCGCCCTGCTCTATGCGGCGATCGGCTCGACGCTGACCTATCTGGTCGGCAAGCCGATCGTCGACGCCAATCTGCGGCAGAACGCCACCGAGGCCGATTACCGCTTCGCCCTCGTGCGGTTGCGCGAGAACAGCGAGGCGGTCGGCATGATCGGCGGCGAGCGCGACGAGAAGAAGGTGCTGACCAACCATTTTGGCGACGTCCTGGCCTCGACGATGGGGCTGATGCGCACGCAGCGGCGGCTGATGTGGCTGACCAGCTTCTACGCCACGGTCGGCATCGTCTACCCGACCCTGGTCGCCAGCCCGCGCTTCTTCGCCGGCGCGATCACGCTCGGCGTCCTGATGCAGATCACCGCCGCGTTCGGCCAGGTCCAAACCTCGCTGAACTACTTCGTCGACAATTTCCCGCGCATCGCCGAATGGCGCTCGCATGTCGAGCGGTTGCTGGAATTCGAGGACGCCCTCGACTCGAGCGGCGAGGCGACGTCCGAGACCGGCGAGGTGACGACGATCGTGCTGTCGGATTGCGCCGCCGAGGAGCGCGAGGAGGAGCTGCATTTCGAGAACCTGCAGATCACGACTTCCGAGGGCAACATCATCATCGACGACACCAACACCAGGATCGCCAAAGGCGAGCGTGTGCTGATCGTGGGCCCGTCGGGCAGTGGCAAGAGCACCCTGTTTCGCGCGGTTTGCGGACTGTGGCCGTGGGGAGCAGGCAAGATCGTGGTCCCCGACAAGGCCCGCCTGATGTTCATGCCGCAACGTCCCTATCTGCCGCTCGGCAGCCTGCGGGCGGCGCTCGCCTACCCCGCGTCGCCACGCCGCTTTCCGACCAAGATTCTGAAGGGAACGCTGCGCCGCTGCCAGCTCGATCATCTCGTCGATCGGCTGGATGAAAGGGAGCGCTGGGACAAGGTGCTGAGCGGCGGCGAACAGCAACGCCTCGCCTTCGGGCGCCTCCTGCTGCACAAGCCCGATTGGGTCTTCATGGACGAGGCGACGTCGGCGCTCGACGAAGATATCCAGCAATCGATGATGGCGCTGTTCGACAAGGAACTGGCCGGCGCCACGGTGGTATCGATCGCGCATCGCCCGGGGATGGAGGCG
>WNFN01144866.1_pt1 | contig 10271 bp, 9 predicted proteins | sample 5400161 | NCBI WGS metagenome assembly WNFN01 (sample SAMN13153353, study PRJNA577476) | soil metagenome | isolation source: 80 cm saprolite on Douglas fir-dominated hillslope | place: USA:California | collected 2013-09-17
GCGACGAGCGGCAGGACATCCCCGGGCAGGGAGACGGCGCCGGCACGCCCGGCGGCGAGCCGTCGGTGCCCACCTTCAGCCAGGTCGAAGCACATGACGCCGAGGTGCCCCTTGTGCAGGACGGTCACGACAAGACGACGACGGAGCTGAGGGTCGAGCGCGAACGCGACCGGCCGCACGGCGAGGACGAGTTCGCCTACCACACGGGCACGATCCGTCCGACCGAGGAGCCCGACGCGATCGAATTCATCGACGTCCACAAGTCGTTCGGGCGCAACCACGTGCTGCGCGGGCTCAACATGGGTCTGCCCGAGAACAAGATCTCGATGATCCTCGGACCCTCGGGCACGGGGAAGTCGGTCTGCATCAAGCACATCGTCGGCCTGCTCTATCCCGACCAGGGCGATGTGATCGTCCACGGCCGCTCGATCCCCAGCCTGCCCGACGCGGAGCTGTTCGAGCTGCGCAAGAAGTTCGGCGTGCTGTTCCAGGACGGCGCCCTGTTCGGGTCGATGAACCTCTACGACAACGTCGCCTTCCCGCTGCGCCAGCACACCGAGAAGGGCGATGAGGAGATCGCGGAGATCGTCAACCGCCGGCTCAAGGAGGTCGGCCTCGGCGACGCCAACGAGAAGATGCCGAACGAGCTCTCGGGCGGGATGCGCAAGCGCGCCGGCTTCGCGCGCGCCCTGGTGATGGATCCGGACATCGTGCTGTTCGACGAGCCCGACTCGGGTCTCGACCCGGTGCGCACGGCGCTGCTCTGCGAGCTGATCAAGGAAATCCATGCCGAGAACGGCGGCTGCTACGTCGTGATCACCCACGACATCATGTCCGCGCGCCGCGTCGCAGAGCACATCTCGGTGCTGTGGAAGGGCCGGATCGTCGAGACCGGTCCTGCCCAGGAGCTGTTCGCGTCGGAAAACCCGTTCGTGCGCCAGTTCCTCTCGGGCGAGTCGATCGGCCCCCTCGGCATGGAGTAAGGCCGGGCGCCCGGCCCTCCCGGCCGAGCTCCAGCGGCGTCCACGGGCGATGACGAGCGCGAGGCTGCTCAGCAAACTCGCCGCCGCAGCGGCCCGGCGCGCTGGGCTGACGCTCACGATCGCCGCGCTGCTCGGGATCGGCGGGGCGCTGCTGGCGTTGCGCCTGCAGCCCACGGCCGCAACGAGCAGCTTCGTCTCCTCCTCGAGCGCCACGTATCGAGGTACCCAGGACTACTACGGGCACTTCGGCGAAGAGCCCGTCGCGGTGGTCGTGCAAGGCGATCTCCAGCAGCTCGTCCTGGGCCCCGACCTCGGGCGCCTGATCGGGCTCGAGGGTTGCCTGTCGGGAAGGCTGCCGGCGAAGGCCCTGCCGGCCGAGGGCGGCGCCAACGGTCCCTGCGCGCGACTCGGCCGGCTCGGCAGCGTGAAGGTCGTGTTCGGCCCGGGCACGTTCCTGAACGAGGCGGTCCTGCGCATCCAGCAGGAGCTCTCGGGGCTGAACGCCCGCGCCGCGGCGCGCGGCTCCGAAGCGGAACGCTCGGTGCGCAGCACAGCGCTCGCGCGGGGGCGCAGCGCCTCTGAAGCTCACTCGCTGGGCGTGGAAGCGCGGAAGGTCGCGGAAGCCGGATACCGCTCGAGTCTCGTCTCACTGGCGCTCTCCTACGGCCTGACCTCGGCGCCGAGCTTGGAGAACAAGGAATTCCTCTCAGATGTGGTGTTCGACTCCTCCAAGCCCGCCGGTACGCCGAAGCAGCGCTTCGCCTACCTGTTCCCGAGCCGCGACACGGCGCTGATCTCGGTGCGGATGCGCCCCGGGCTCTCGCAGGACACCCGCAACCACACGATCGCGGTGATTCGCGAAGCGGTGCAGATGCCGCAGTGGCAGCTCGCGACCGCCGGCGCAGGCTACCTCGTCACCGGTGAGCCCGTGATCGTCTCCGATCTGACGAAATCGATCACCAGCTCGATCGAGCTGCTGCTGATCGCGGTGCTGATCGTGATGGCGGGCACTCTGGGGCTGATCTTCCTGGGCCGCCCGCGGCTGTTGCCACTCGCCCTGGCGGTGCTCGCCGCCGCGATCACCTTCGGTGCGCTGTCGGCGATCGGCGCCTCCCTGACCGTCGCCTCGATCGCGGTCCTGCCCGTGCTGGTCGGCCTCGCCGTCGACTACGCGATCCAGTTCCAGTCGCGCGCGGCGGAGCAGCTCGCCGCCGACGCGCCCGTCGACCGCGCCGGGCGCGCCGGAGCGATCGAGCGCGCGGCCGCCGCGGGCGCGCCGACGATCGCGGCGGCCGCGGCGGCGAGCGCCGCGGCGTTCTTGGTGCTGCTGCTCTCGCCGGTGCCGATGGTCCGGGGCTTCGGGCTGCTGCTGGTCGCCGGGGTGGCCGTCGCGCTGCTCTGCGCGCTCACCGCCGGCGCGGCGACGCTCTCGCTCGTGCCCTCCCGCGCGCGAGGCGGTCGGCTCGCAACGGGGCAGAGGCTCGGGCGGGTGGCTGCCGGGGTTGTCACCTCGTGGCGCGGCGCAGGGGAGCTGCTGCGCCAGAACCCTCTCACGCGCTCGGTGATGGGCTTCGCGCTGGGCCCGGCGCTGCGGCACCCCGAGCGTGTGCTCGCCGCCGGGCTCGTGCTCGCCGCGCTCGGCTGGGGCCTCGACACCCAGACCAAGGTCGAGACCGACATCACGAAGCTCGTGCCCCAGAGCCTCGGTTCGCTGCGGGCGCTGAACACGCTCGAGCGACGGACCGGCGTGGGCGGCGAAGTCGCCGTGCTCGTGTCCGGCCGCGACCTCACCTCGCCGGCGACGATCGAATGGATGACCGCCTACCAGCGCCGGGTGCTGGCGCGCTTCGGGTACAACGAGCAGCGCGGTTGCGGCCGGGCGCGGCTGTGCCCAGCGTTCTCCCTGCCCGACCTCTTCCAGGCACAGGCCGCGCCGGGTTCGAGCCCGGCGAAGCTCACGCAGGGCGCGATCAGCGCCCTGCTCGCCACCGTGCCGCCGTACTTCTCACAGGACGTGATCACGGCCGACCGCCGGGTCGCGACGCTGTCCTTCGGGATCCGCCTGATGAGCCTCGACGACCAGCAACGGCTGATCCAGCAGATGCGCGCGAGCCTGCATCCGCCCGCCGGCGTCAGCGCGCAGCTCGTCGGGTTGCCGGTGCTGGCCGCGCAATCCGGCTCGCAGGTCGCCGACCCGTGGCGGCGCCTGGAGACGCTCCTGGCGGGGCTCGCGGCCGTCGCGCTGGTGCTGCTCCTGGCCTTCCGGGGCGACCGGCGCCGCGCGCTCGTGCCGCTCGTGCCGATCGTCCTCGCCACAGGCTGGTCGGCGCTCGTGCTGTTCGCGCTGCGCGTGCCCCTGAACCCGATGTCGGTGACGCTCGGCGCCCTCGTGATCGCGATCTCGACCGAGTTCAGCGTGCTGCTCGCCGAGCGCCATCGCCAGGAGCGCCTCGCGGGACTCGACACGGTGCAGGCGCTGCGACGCAGCTACGCCCGTACCGGGGCCGCAGTCGCGGCCTCCGGCGTCACCGCGATCTTCGGCTTCGGGGTGCTCGTCCTGTCGGACATCCGCATGCTGCGCGATTTCGGCCTCGTGACCCTGATCGACCTCACGGTCTCGCTGATCGGCGTTCTCGTCGCGCTCCCCGCCGCCCTCGTGCTGGCCGAGCGCAGCGGCGCGCGGGAGGGCCGCAGACTGCCCCGACGCTCGCCCCTGGCGAGGCTCGCGGCCCGCAGGGCCGGCTCGGGCCATGGACAGGCCTGAGCGCGGCGAGCTCGACGCGCCTCCCGGCGCGCCGGGCGGTCGCGACGCGCGCCGCGACCCCTCGCAGCCGGTCGTGCAGCCGCCGCGATACGGTCGCTACGTCGCGCTGCTGGCGATCGTGATCCTGGTCCTGATCACGGTCAACACGATCACGACCAAACCGAACGGGAACACCGGCATCGCGCCGGGCGTGGTGGTGCCGCCGTTCGCCGTGCCGCTCGCGACCGGCAACCTCTCCGGGGAGGCGGATGTGGCCACGCGGGCCCACGAGGGCGGCGCCGGCAACGTGCCGGCCTGCAAGGAGCGAAGTCCCGAGATCCTCAACATCTGCCAGCTCTACGAACAGGGACCGGTCGTGCTCGCGCTATTCGTCGACGAATCCTCCTGCCCCGATGTGCTCGGCGACATGCAGGCGCTCGTCGCCTCCTATCCCAAAGTGCGCTTCGCCGCCGTGGCGATCAAGGGTGGGACCGGCGGCGTGCGCAAGCTGATCCGCTCGCGAGGTCTCACGTTCCCCATCGGGCTCGATCGCGATGGCGCTCTCGCCGCGATCTACAAGCTCGCGAGCTGCCCGCAGGTCAGCTTCATCCGTCGTGGCGGCGTCGTGGAGAGCCGCGCGCTGCTGGGGCGCCCCGGCACCGCCACGCTGCGCTCGCGCGTGGCCGCCCTCTCCGCGGGAGCGGGCGGGTGAGCGCGGCCGGCCCGGCCGAGCCGGCGATCGGCTGGCAGGCCTCCGAAGTCTCCGAGGAGCTGCCCGGGCTGCAGCTGCTCTACAGCGCCGTCGACGTCGTCCGCCGCGGGCCGGTGACGGGCGACTCGCCCCCCGACATCGAGTCGCGGCTGCGCGAACTCTCCAACAGGGTGCGCGGTGCCCGGGCGATCGGGATCCGCCGCGAGCCTGTGCCGGCCGCCTACAGGGTCTTCTTCCGGCAGGTGGGGATGGACCCCGACGTCGAGCGGACGCCGATCGAGGCAGCGGTGCTCGAGCGCATGCTGCGCGGTGGCTTCCCGAGCGGCGGGATGCTCGACGACGTGATGCTGATTGCCCTGCTCGACACGGGCGTGCCGGTGTGGGCGCTCGACGCAGGCGACGTGCAGGGCTCGCTCGGAATTCGCCAGAGCCGCGAGGGCGAGCCGCTCGGGCGCGGGCGCGACGCGCCGCTGCTGCCCGAGGGCCGGCTCGTGGTGGCGGACGAAGATGCGGCCCTCGCGATCCTCTTCGGGGCCCTGGCGCCGGCTCACCGGCCGCACGCGAGGACCGGCCGCGTGATGCTCTACGCGGTGCTTGTGCCCGGCGTGCCGGGGCTGTTCGCCGAAGAGGCCCTGTGGTCCTGCGCGAGCTCGCTTGGCACGCGATGAGAGCTCGATCGGTGCGCGCCCGCCGCTGGTAAGATCGTTGTTCGAAGGCCCGCCGGAGGAAAGGCACTTGATCCAGCGCAGCCAGCAAGTCGTCGACCGTGACCCAGCCGCCGCACAGGCGGTCGCCGAATGGCGCGGAGCGATCGACGCCTCAGCTTCGCCCCAGGCGCCGCCGGCGGATGCCGAGCGCGCGGCACGAACGACCCTGCGGGCCCAGATCGCGAAGCTCGAGAACGAGCTCTCCGCGCTGCTGGCCGACCGTTTCCCGTTCGTCAGCGCACCGCGGCCGGCGACGGTGCCGAACACGGGCCCGTGCCTCCCCGGGCTCGGCGAGCTCGAGCGCGCTCGCGACCGGCTCGCGGCCCGTCTGCAGGAACTGCGGGGGCGCGCCACTCGTCGCACCGAGCACGAACGTCGCGCCGCGGAGCTGCTCGAAAAGATGCGCCTGGAACCCGGCCGCTACAAGTACTACCGGGTTCCAGTGCGCGATCTCGGTCAGACCGGCTGCGGCGTCTGGGAGGTGCGTCCCAGGCTCGGCCTGATCGGCATGCTCGCCGGCTGGTGGGAGCTCACACTCTCGTCAGGCTGTCCGTTAGAAAGGGGGTCGCGCTCCACGCGCGACCCCTACGCGAGGCGGTGAGCATCAACGCCAGCGTGCGTCGCTGACGGTCGGTCATCGAGCCGATCGTCTTCTTCTCGGACATCGGCACCTGCGCCAGGAACTTGCGGCATCGCGTCTGGCCCCATCGCCGCTGGCTCATCAGCAGATCGCCGACGGCCATGCTCTCAGCCTCCCACGGGCAGTCCATGATCACCTCCGCGACGGCCACCTGGTCGACCGCCACCCGGCGCTTGAGATCGGCGCGGGCCAGTCGAACCTGGTTGGCGCGTTCCAGGGCGCGCATGTACTGGGGGCCGGCAGGGGCAACCGTCGCTGTCGCGTTCATTCTTCGCATCTCCCCGTTGCCGCCGCGAGGCTCGTGCGCCGGCAACATGCTTGCTCGATTTTGGACGTGTGGGCGCGCCCTCTATGACCGCACAGAGCGGAGCTGCCACCGGGTGCGGCAGTCCCGGTAGATCACCCCTTCCGATGTCTCATGTCATCCGGGAAAGGACCCCGAACGGTCATGCAGAGCGCACGTGGAAGCTACGTCAGGACGGGGTGTGGGGTCAACATCCCGGCATTCGTTCGTGCGCTAGAAGCGGGCTTTTTCTCCGCCGCCGAACTTGTGAAGAAATGGACAAGTCGGCGGACCGGCCGAGGTGCCGGATCAGTGCGTGCCGGGACCGGGCAGCGGGCCGTGCTCGGCCTCGAAGTCCTCCTTGACGGCGGCGAAGACGTCCAGGGCGCGGTCGATCGTCGCGTCGTCGTGCGTCGCCATCACGCTCGTGCGCAGCAGCGCTCCGCCGGGCGGTACCGCGGGGTGCAAGGCGGTGTTCACGAACACGCCGGCGTCGTAGAGGGCCTTCCACAGCACCGCCGCCTTCCAGTCGTCGCCGACCAGCACGGGCACGATCGGCGTGACGATCGTGTGCTCCTCGCCCCTCGAGCGGACACCGGGGGCGTGAAGCTGCACGCCTGGCTCCGCCGCGATCCGCTGCGCTGCCACGACTGCGAAGCCGCGCGCTTCGAGCCCGTCTCGGAGCCGCTCGGCCCGCGCCAGCACGGCCTCCAGCAGCGGCGGCCCGTCCTCGGAGCGGACGACGCGCAGCGCAGACAGCGCCGCGCCGACGGCCGCGGGCACCGCCGACGCGGTGAAGAGGAAGGCCCGTGATGAGATTCGCAGGTAGTCGATGACCTCCTCGGGGCCGGCCACGAAGCCACCGCAGGAGGCGAGCGACTTCGAGAAGGTGCCGATCCGCACGTCGACGCGGTCGGCGACGCCCAGCAGTTCAGAGGCCCCGGCCCCGCCCGCGCCGAGCACGCCCGCGCCGTGGGCCTCGTCGACCATCAGCCGGGCGCCGTAGCGCTCGCAGAGCTCGCAGATCTCGTGCAGCGGAGCGAGGTCGCCCTCCATCGAGAAGACGCCGTCGACCACCACGAGCACGCCGCCGCCGTCGCCCTGTGCGCGCTCGAGCATCTTCTCGAGCTTCTCCAGGCGGTTGTGGCGGAAGGCCCGCAGCTTGGCGCGGGAGAGCAGGCAAGGTTCGCCTGGTGGCCCGTGCTGAAGACCAGCGCGGCCTCGGTGCCCATCCACTCCGCGATCTCCTGCTCGAGTTCGAGGTGCAGCGGGATCGTCCCGTTCAAGAGCCGTGAGCCCGTCAGGCCCGTGCCGTAGCGGTGCAGCGCGTCCTCGGCGCCCGCGAGCACGCGCTCGTCGCCGGTCAGCCCCAGGTAGTTGTTGGAGCCGAGCATGATCCGCTCGGCTCCCTCCATCTCCACGACCGGCATCGCCGGCGAGCTGAGCACGTGGAAGTAGGGGAGGACATCCGCCTCCCGCGCGGCGCGCAGCAGCTCCTCGCGCTCGTGGCCCCGGACCTTGGCGAAGACATCGATGGAGGTCGGCATATAGGGTGGCTTCCCGGTGAGCGTCGAGGTGACAGCGGTCGCGGGCGGGCGAGATCTCAGAGCCTTCATCGACCTGCCCTACCGCCTGAATGCTAACCATCCGCTCTGGGTCCCCCCGCTGAAGCTCGAGCGGCGGCTGTTCCTGAGCCGTCGCATGAACGCCTTCTTCACGCACGGCGAGGCCGAGTACTTCCTCGCGCGGCGTGACGGCCGGGTCGTGGGCCGGATCAGCGCGCAGGTCAACGACGCCTTCAACGAGGCCCAGGGCAAGCGCTGGGGTTGGTTCGGCTTCCTCGAGTTCGACGACGACCAGGAGACGCTCGAGGCCCTGCTGGACGCAGCCGCCGCTTGGCTGCGCGGCCACGGCCAGGAGCGGATGGTCGGCCCGGCGAGCTTCACGATGAACGACGAGAGCGGCGTGCTGATCGAGGGTTTCGAGCTGCGGCCGATGATCGCCCAGCCGTGGAACCCGCCCTACTACCAGCAGCGGCTGGAGCAGGCCGGGATGGCCAAGGCGATGGATCTCCTGATGTGGAACCTCGAGGTCTCCGACCGCTCGAAGGTGCTGCCGGTGATCTTCGAGCTGGCGGACAAGGTCCAGTCCGAGCACGGCATCCGGGTACGGCCGATGCGCCGCCGCCAGCTGCGCAAAGACCTCGACGCATTCGCGGCCATCTACAACGCCGCCTGGTCGAAGAACTGGGACTTCGTGCCGTACTCGAAGAAGGATCTCGATGCGCTGGCGCAGGAGCTGCAGCTCGTCTTCGACAAGCACTGGTTCTTCATCGCCGAGAAAGAAGACACGGGCGAGGTGGTTGGCGTGGCGATGACGATCCCGGACCCCAACCAGGTGTTCGAAAAGATGAAGGGGCGGCTGCTGCCCTTCGGCTGGCTCTACTTCCTGCGCAAAGGCCGCTACATCGACCGCGTGCGCGTCGGCTGGCTGGGCGTGAAGCCCGAGTACCAGCACACCGGCATCGCCGCGAAGCTCTACGTCGAACATTTCAACGCCGCCGCCACGACTCGTCAGTCGGGAGGGGAGATGGGCTGGATCCTCGAGACCAACACGGCGATGAACCGCGGCATGGAAGCGATGGGCGGGCGGGTCGTGAAGCGCTACCGCGTCTACGAGCGGATGCTGGGCGGAGCGGGCGAGCCGGACGCGGCGGCGGTCGGAGCCGACGCCCAGCCCGAGGGCCTCGTCGGCGGCGCCCCCTGAGGCCCTCCCCGGCGATGGGATCTGAGGCGCCCTCTACACTCCCGCGGATGAGCGAGGAGCTCGACAACGGCGCCCTGCCCGTCCCCGTCGAGGACGGCGAGCTGGTGAGCGCCGCCCCGGCAGGGGAGCTCGGGCAGCCCCGCCGTGCGACGCTGCCGGCCGTGCAGGCGGCGGCCGCGGCGGCCGGCGGCTTCGTCGCCGGCGCCGCCGTCGTGGGACTCGTCCACCGCCGTCACGCCCGCGCCCTGGCGCGGGGCCGACGGGGACGCGGCCTCGGTGGGCGCCGCGGGGCGGCCGGCGTGGCCGACCGCCTGCAGATCGTCGGCAGCCGCTCGTTGCTGCTCGACGTGCACCTGCTCGGCGGTCCGGGCGCAGAGCGCTAGATGGCTGTGGCCGTGGCCGTCAGCGGCCCGGTCGAGCTGCGGGAGGAGGTCACGCCCGCGGGTCCGTTCCGGCTTCCCCGCCACAACGGGATGGACGGCATGTTCAGACGCCACAGCGGCGTGCTCGAGCGGCTCCTTCACCACGGTGAGGAGCCGGTGCTCGTGCGTATCGCCCAGCCGTCCTCCGAACGCGTGCTGCTCGGCGCCCGGGCCCCGTCGCACGAGGCCGCCCGCTACGGCATCGCGCGGATGCGCTTCGCGCTCGGGCTCGACTTCGACCAGCGGCCGTTCCTGAGGCGCTTCTCGCGCGACCCGCTGATCGGCCGCTCCGTGCGCCGGCGTCCCTGGCTGCGCCCGGGACGCCGGCCGGAGCCGTTCGAGGCGCTCGTGCTGGCGATCTGCGAGCAGCTGATCGAGTACGAGCGCGCCGCGGCGATCGAGCGGCGCATCGTCGGCGCCCTCGGGCGCCGCTGGGTCGGCTGGGACGGCGGCCACAGCACCCTGGCCGACCTGCCTGACGCCGCGCGGCTGGCCGGGACCTCGCCGGCCCTGCTGCAGTCCTTCGACCTCGCCGGCGCCCGCGCGATGACGCTGATCCGGGCAGCGCGGGAGGTGGCGCGGGGGCGCATCGACCTGACGGCGGCTCGCCACGAGGACGGCTGGCGGCGGCTGCGCGCGATTCCCGGGATCGGCCCGTGGACCGTCGAGATGCTGGCGCTCAACGGCCAGGGCCGCCACGACCAGCTTCCCGCGGGCGATCTCGGGCTGCTGAAGTTCGTCGGACGCGCGCTGTCCGGCGGCGACCCGAGGGCGGTCGCCGAAGAAGGGCAGGTTCGCGAGTACTTCGCGCCTTACGGGGAGTGGGCCGGCCTGGCCGCGGTCCACGCCGTCGGCTTGTGAGGAACGCTCTGCTCGCGCCGAGCGCGAGACTCGCAGCGCTCAGCTGGCTTCGCGGCGGCGCTCTCGCCCGAAGCCGCGACCTGTGAAGTCTTCACGGCGCCGGCATGCGGAGCGGATGCGGATGTCGAGAACGGCACCCGGCGAGCGACGCGCG
>WNFN01060264.1_pt1 | contig 10270 bp, 8 predicted proteins | sample 5400161 | NCBI WGS metagenome assembly WNFN01 (sample SAMN13153353, study PRJNA577476) | soil metagenome | isolation source: 80 cm saprolite on Douglas fir-dominated hillslope | place: USA:California | collected 2013-09-17
CCTCCCAGTATTCGCTATAGCGCCATTCGATAATGCTACCCACCTGCACGTTGGGAAGGGTGAAGGTTTTGGCCAGATACTTGAGACCGTGCCCTTTGACGATGGTCTTGTCGAATGGCTTGCCGCTGAACGGAGTCACGGTGCCGTCGGGAGCAACCGTGCGGGCCTTTACATTAATGATGTGAAAATCAGAGCCCCAGTAACGCAATTCGACATCAGCGTACTGTTTGCCTTTTTCAGTCAGTATCTTGATGCGCGTGTAACTCGACCTGGTGTTGCGATTATCGTCGGAAGACTGTTCATGGTAGAGCATCACGGCACTGGCGCCGTTTACGTCCTTGCTGGTGAGCTTGCGGTCTTCATCGGTGATAGGTTGCCAGTCATCGAGAGCGGCCGCAGGTTTTGGCGCCAGGCAGAAAAAGGCAGCAGCAAACAGAAGAAGAGAACTCAGGCGCAGCATGGGACAAACCTCGAGATCGAAAGCATTGAGAAGATTAAAGAGAGTACAACAGGGATGGCGTGCAGGCAAGAACTAACCGCGCTTAGATAGAGGTCGGATACAATCCTAGTTTCCAAGGTCTCCCTATGAGAATTGTTCTGCTGTTCCTTTTGACGCTATTGCCGGCCTGCGGTCAGTGGCAGGTGCAAAGCAGCGGTACTGACGTTTCATTGCGCGGCATCAGCGCTGTTTCCGACCGCATTGCCTGGGCCAGCGGCGCCAAAGGGACGGTACTCCGTACGGCAGATGGCGGAGAACATTGGCAGCACGTCGTCGTGGATGACGCGCAGGCTCTGGATTTTCGCGATATCCAAGCCATTGATGCCAACACAGCTTATGTCCTGAGCATTGGTCCAGGAGAGCAATCGCGTATCTACAAGACCGACGATGCCGGTCAGCACTGGAAGCTTCAATTCACAAACCACGACCCTAAGGCTTTTTACGATTGCTTTGCTTTTTGGGACAGCAAGCACGGAATCGCCCTAAGCGACTCTGTCGACGGCAGGTTCCCGCTCCTGATCACCGCTGACGGTGAGAGCTGGATGCAATTCACTCCGCGCACCATGCCCGCCGCTCTGAACAATGAAGGAGCATTCGCTGCAAGCGGGACTTGCATTACGACATTCGGAAAAAATGATGTCTGGTTCGCGACCGGCGGTCCGGCGGCGCGCGTCTTTCATTCGCGTGATCGCGGACGCAACTGGACGGTGGTGAATGCACCGATCATCAGCGGCGCCGCCCCACAGGGAATCTTTTCGATCGCGTTTCACGACCGCAAACATGGAGTCATAGCCGGCGGCGACTACCAAAATCCAAAAAGCGGTGACCGCAACACGGCCTTGACTGAAGATGGTGGAGAGCACTGGAAGCTTATGCCGGGACCGCCGGGATATCGTTCTGCCGTTGCATTCCTTCCCGGAAGTGCCAGGGTGACGATGATTGCGGTGGGAACCTCGGGCTCTGATTTTTTCGTAGACGGCGGAAAAACCTGGATTTCTTTAGATACGGCTGACTACAACGCGCTGAGTCTCGCAGGCCCAGCCGCGGGCTGGGCCGTGGGACCAAAAGGGCGGATCGCCAGATTTACCGGACTGCCAAAGCAGTAGCGGCCTCAGTACTTCCGCAAAACGCCGATCACCCGTCCCTGTACCTGCACGGATTTTGCCGGAACGACAATCGGGGGCATGGCGGTGTTCGAGGGTTGTAGGCGGATCTTAGCGCCTTCGCGATAGATGCGCTTTAGCGTTGCATCCGTGCCCTCGACGAGCGCCACCACAATCTCGCCGTCCGGAGCAGTGTTGAGCTTCTCCACCAGAACATAGTCGCCGTCGACAATGTGTTCGTCCTTCATGCTCTCGCCTTTCACTTGCAGCACGAAGACATCTTTGGAGCGAGTAATGTCGCCGAGAGAGATTGTTTCCGGATGCTCCACCGCCTCGATCGGCTGGCCGGCGGCGATGCGGCCGAGCAGCGGAAGACCAGCTTCCGCAGCCATGGCGGATTGCCGCTTCAGCATGCCGCGCACCGGCAACACGTCAATGGAGCGGCTGCGGTTGTAGTCGCGCCTGAGCAGCCCCTTCTTCTCCAGATTGGAAACGTGTTTATGCACAGTGGCGAGCGAACTGAGGCCGAGACCCTGGCCGATTTCCTCGAACGAAGGCGAGTAGCCGTTGCGTTATTTTGGTTCTCGGCTAAAAAAATCTCTAGCGGGTGGCCGCGGCAGGTACAGGCATCTGACTCAGAATTTCGTCCACCGCGGCGATGGCGCGGTCAATTTCTTCCAACGTGTTGTAGAAATGCGGGGAAAAACGCACGCCTGCTTTGGGCCGCCAGTCAACAATAACGTCGCGCCGCAGAAGCTCCTGGCAGACATCCTTTGAATTCGGCATGTCAATCGCCACCGTTCCGGCGCGCTGGTCGGGATTCCTGGGCGCATTCACTTTCCAGCCGCGCTGGTCAGCCAACTCGATCAAACGCGCGGTCATCTTCTGCGACTTTTCTCGGATCCGTTCCACGCCAATCTCGCGGATGATCTTCAATCCCGGTTGTGCCGCGTAGAGCGCAGCAATATTCGATGTGCCCTGCATGAACTTATATGGCGGCTCACCATATTTGACGGGGCCGATCTCGAAAGCAAATGGATTCTCATGCGCGAACCAGCCAGTCAACGTGGGTTGCAGCTTTTTCGCCAGTTCAGGACGTACATAGAGATACGCCGTACCCGGTCCTCCGCAGAGCCACTTCAGTACACCACCAACGGTGAAGTCAGGATCGAGCTGTTGTACGTCCACGGGAACGTTGCCCAGGGACTGGAATGTATCGAGCACCACATAAGCGCCCACGCGATGCGCTTTTTCGATGATGGCTTTTGCGTCCTTTATATAGGAGCTGCGGAAGACCACGTGGGAAATGGGAACGAGCAGCGTTTCTTCATCAATCGCGTCGAGAATACGCTCGGTGGGGACGTGGACGCCGTCATCTGTCCTGACCATGTGCACGCGTGCGCCGCGGGAGCGTTGGGCTTCCCAGAAATACATGACCGAGGGAAAATTCATGTCGCTGTAAACGACCTTGTTGCGCGGTCCGCTGAAATCGAAGCAACTGGCGACAATGGCATGGCAGATGGTCACGTTCTGATGGACGCTGACCGAACCTGAAGGCGCATTCATGATGGCACCGAGTTCGTCGCCTACTTCGCGCGCGAGCATCCACCATTTTTCTTCCCAGGCGCGGACGCCGCGAGTGGCCCAATCGTCGCAGTACGAATGCAGCGTGTCATAGACGCCGCGGGGCATGGCGCCTAGCGAGTTGCTGATCATGTACGTAGTGCGTTCGAGAATAGGGAATTCGGCGCGATAGCGCAGCAGGTCGTCGGTTAAGCCGCTCATTCCATTACCTCAATAACCTTAAAGTTTACACGGAACCGCGCCGATACATTGGTTAAGGAAGGGAAGCAGGGGAGTATGCGGGCACCACTTACAGCCATCTTGTTGAGCAGCGATGCGCAGACGGCTGAAGCCCATGCCCAGAGTGCACAGGCCAACTAAGAAAGGTTTTCAAAAAGTGACCACAAGTACTCCAATTACGGTTTTGGTAGTGGAAGATTCCCGCTTTCTTCGTGCCGCCTCCGCTGCCATGCTGGAGCGGGCCGGTTTTACTGTCCTCGAGGCAGCGGATGGTGAACTGGCGTTAGAGATCGCCGCGCAACAGCATGTTGACGTTGTAATCCTCGATTTGATCCTGCCGAAAGTCCAAGGCTTCGAGATCATTCAGCGATTGCGCCAAGACCCCAGAACGGCCCAGGTTCCGGTCATTGTCCTAACCGGCCTCAGCAATCCCCCTGACTTCTCTGCCTACGCACCGGTGGAATTCGCTTGTAAAGACAGCTTCACCATGGACCAGATTGCTCCTCGCGTGACCGAAGTCTTGCAGCGGGCGTTAGCGGGGAAGGCGAGCTAGCTTTTTTCTTTTCTCGAAGAAAAAAATTTCTGTTGCGTCCACATTTCGTTCGAGCAGGATTTTTTTTGCTGTTATATTCGCATCGGCGATGCGAAAAAACCAGATAACTTCTGGCCGCAAACTTACGCTCGTTCCGTTGGTTGCGGCCACTTGCTTTATGGTCTCCGGCGGGCCTTACGGCCTGGAGGAACTGGTGCAGGGCTCCGGTTACGGGCTGGCAGTCGCCATTCTTTTTCTTCTGCCTCTGTTCTGGGCGCTACCTACCGGACTCATGGTGGGCGAACTCTCCGCGGCAATTCCTTGTGTCGGCGGATTCTACGTTTGGGTGCGCCGCGCGCTGGGACCCTTCTGGGGATTTCAGGAAGCGTGGCTCTCGCTGATGGCCAGCATCTTCGATATGGGCGCCTACCCCACAGTGGCCGTCCTCTATCTCGGACGCGTATGGCCCGGAGCGACGCAAGGGAATCACGGCGTCTATATCGCCGGCGGAATTATTTTGCTGTGCATGTTGTGGAACCTGTTTGGCGCTCGCGCCGTTGGCGATGGCTCGATCCTACTGGGACTTCTGTTGATGAGCCCTTTCGTAGTGCTCGCGATCTTTGCGCTGCTTCGCCATTCGTCTCCCACTGCGCTCGCTTTTGCGCCATCGGGCAAGAGTGATCTGCTCGCGGGAATTCTCGTGGGCATGTGGAACTATATGGGATGGGACAACGCCTCCACCGTCGCTGAAGAAGTGGAAGACCCGCAGCGGACCTATCCACGCGTCATGATTATCGCTTTGTTCGCGATTGTCTTCTCCTATGCGATTCCGGTAGTCGCCATGTGGGCTGCGCATGTTCCCGCGAATGCATGGGCCACGGGAAGTTGGGCGAGCTTTGCCGGGTCAATCGCTGGTCCGTGGCTCGGCTTCGCTGTCGTGATAGGTGCGCTGATCAGTACCGCGGGCATTCTCAATTCGCTGACCATGTCGTATTCCCGTCTACCTCTGGCCATGGCCGAAGACGGATTCCTGCCGCGGGCTTTTGCCTGGAAACTGAGCAATGGCGCGCCGTGGGTTTCGATCATCGTTTGCGCACTCGGCTGGATGCTCTCCCTCAAGCTGAGTTTTGACCGCCTCATCATGCTCGACATTCTTCTCTACGGCGCCAGCCTGGTGCTGGAGTTCGTCGCGCTGGTCGTGCTGCGCGTGCGCGAGCCCAATTTGCCGCGTCCCTTCAAAGTACCTGGCGGTTTGCCAGTCGCGATCCTGCTTGGGATTGGTCCTACAGCGTTGTTGATCGTGGCGTTGATTAAGAACCGCAACGAACATCTGGGAAGCATCAGCACCCTTACGCTTGGGCTGGCAATGGCCGGCGCTGGAGTCCTCTGTTATCTGATCGCCGCTGCCTTTCGAAAACCAAATACGCAGGCAGTGGCTGGGGACTGATTTCTACAAGATGCCCGCATCCGCGATAACTTCTCTTAATAGATGCGACAAAAATTTTGAATTTCCCTCGCTTCCGGCGCTGTGCGTACATTGGTGTATACCGGCCAGGGAGAGATTTTCATGCCTAAGCGGACCATTTACCTTCTGGGATTATTGTTATTTGTCGGCATCGCAGCGGGGATTGCATCTGGCCAAGCGTCCACCGGCGATGCCGCACGTATTGCCAAACTGGAGCAAGCCGTTACCGACGCCAAGAGCTCTGCCGACAACGGCTGGATGCTCACCAGCTCCGCTTTAGTGCTGATGATGACCGGGCCTGGCCTGGCGCTCTTCTACGGCGGATTGGTCCGTCGCAAAAACGTCCTTGCCACCATGATGCAGAGCTTCACCATGATGGCCGTGGTCACCGTTCTATGGGCGATCATCGGATACAGCCTTTCATTTGGCTCGGGGACATCATTCCTGGGCGGACTGCAACACATATTTCTCCGCGGCGTGGGCACGCAGCCTGACGCCGATTATGCCGCCACGATTCCGCACCAGACATTCATGATCTTCCAGTTGATGTTTGCCATCATCACGCCTGCGCTGATCACCGGGGCCTTTGCTGAGCGCATGAAGTTCAGCGCCATGGTGGTGTTCATGTCGCTGTGGTCGCTGCTTGTTTACGCGCCCATGGCGCATATGGTCTGGGGCAAGGGCGGTCTGTTGAACGCGTCACTGGGCGGAAGATTTCCCATACTCGACTTTGCCGGCGGGACCGTAGTGCACATTACGTCCGGAGTTTCCGCGCTGGTATGTGCGCTCTATCTGGGGAATCGCGTGGGATATCCGCGCGAGCCCATGCCGCCGCACAGCATGGTACTGAGTTTCATTGGCGCCTGCCTGCTCTGGGTCGGCTGGTTCGGATTCAACGCCGGCAGCGCGCTCGGCGCGGGCAGTCTGGCAACCAGCGCATTCATTAACACACACTTTGCCGCGGCCGCTGCGGTTGTGGGCTGGGGCGGAGCAGAGTGGTTCCGCAACGGAAAACCCAGCGCGCTGGGCGCGATCTCCGGCGCGGTGGCGGGACTGGTGGCGATTACGCCCGCTTCAGGATTTGTCAGCCCGGCTGCGGCGCTGCTTATCGGACTGATTGCCGGTACGTTCTGCTACCTTATGGTTGCGCACGTCAAGGCACGTCTGGGCTACGACGATTCGCTCGGCGCATTCGGCGTCCACGGCGCGGGTGGCACGATTGGCGCGTTGCTGACCGGCGTCTTCGCACTACGCACGATCAATCCCATCTTCAAAGATGCGCAGGGCAACGTGCTGCCCTCCGGCGCGATTGAAGGCAATCTGTGGCAGATTGCCTATCAATCCATCGGCGTGGTGATCGCGTGGGTGCTGGCCGGAGTTGGGACCTATCTCATCCTCAAGCTGGTTGACCTGGTGATTGGAGTGCGCGTTACCACGGAGCAAGAGATTCAAGGTCTGGACATGACACAACATGGCGAAGAAGCGTATTACGGCGAAGCTGCGGCATTTGTGGCTACTTCTCTGCCAGAAGCTGCGCAACCGTCCGCTCAATAGCTTTGAAATCTCTTTCGCACATCTGGTGCGCGGGTGATCCGTTGCTCTCGTGAAATTCTCCGCCCGGGTGCACGTAGCGGATCACTCCGTGTTTATCCACAATGAAGCTGACTGACGTGTAGTCGCGATGTGCGCCGTCGAGCCACCAGCGTTTGAGCGCGCTCCAGTCGCCATCGAGGGCAATGGGAAATTTGAATCCGTATTTCGACGCCGCTCGCTTCACGCGGTCTACGTCCCAATCACCCGCAGGCTTGGGATGGAAGACGCCAATTACCTGAAAGCCCTGACTGCCGTATTCGCTCTGAAGCTTACGCAAAGCGGGAGCAGTGGCGGCACATAGGTCGCAGGTATCGGTCCACCAGCGGACGAGCACGACCTTATTGCGCAGATCACCGACTTCCAAGGGGGTGGAGTTGATCCACTTTTGCAGTTTGAGCTCAGGAGCAGTCAGGCCAATTCGGTCCTGGCCATCTGGAGCATTGGCTTCGGAAACCATCAAAGGTACAAAGAGCAGGAGGGGAAGAGTTAACTTTCTAAACATAGCCGTAACTCCGCTCTTATTTTCTGCCTGGGCGCGTTCCATGGCAAGTCGGAAAGCCGGAGCGAGTTCTTCATGGCAATACCGTTCCTGGCTGGCTGATGCGGAAGTTGGTTTTCTTCTTGTCGTCGCTCACCATGCGCCGGACATCGGCCAGCAGCTTGGTTGCGTCGTATACGATCCCATCTTTGATCGTGTACTTGACGCCACCCACGCGGACAATCTCATTTTTATCCGTCAGCTTGATTGCGCCGGTGCCGTAGAGGCTGCTGATGTTGGCCATCGGATTTTCGGACAGAACAATCAAATCGGCCAGTTTGCCCGGTTCAACCGTGCCTAGCTGGTCGGCGACGCCCAGCGCTTCTGCGCCGTTGAGCGTGGCCGCGCGAAAAACCTCGAGCGGATGAAAGCCCGCCTCGCGCAGCAACTCAAGTTCGCGTATGTAGCCAAAGCCATACAGGCTATAGATGAATCCCGCGTCCTCGCCGGTGGTCACGCGGCCGCCGTGGTTCTTGTAGTCGTTCAGGAATTCCATCCAGCGCTGATAGTTATGCTTCCACGCGACTTCGTCTTCCGTGGTCCAGTCGTACCAATATGCGCCGTGGTTTTCGCGATTCGGCGCGTACCACTTCCACAGCGTGGGCATGGTGTAGTCTTCGTGCCACTCCGCGCGCCGGGTGCGCATGAGATCGCGATTGGCTTCATAAATGGTAAGCGTCGGATCCAGCGTGAAGTTGAGCTTGATCATCTCATCGCGTACGGCGTTCCACTTCGCGCTGTCAGGCTTAGCTCCTTGCAGCCACAGTCTTCCTGCCTGGCCGAAGCGGTGAGCTTCATTGGAGTAGTTGTAATCAAGGGGGAAATCCTGGACGGTGCGATCGTCAAAAAGCGATTCCGGAAGGCCGTACCAATGCTCAAGAGACGTTAGTCCCCAACGCGCGGTGTCGAGCGCATTGGCCCGCGCCACAGACTGCTGACTCAAATGGGCGGCTGTGCCCAAGCCACGTTTTTTTGCTTCGTCGAGCGCCGCCTGGAATTGGTCCGGAGGCAGGCCGGTGAATTTGAGGCCATCAACGCCGCGGTCGGCCAGTGCGTCTACTTGTTTGCGCGCACTAGCGGCATCAGTGAACGGGCCCTTCTGGTCCATTGAGATATGGCAATACGCCTTGATTCGCGGCGCGGTGATCTCGTTTTTCGCGCTGCGGTCGCGCTCCCCCAATACCCAATCCACGCCGTTCTGGCACCAGACTTCGCGGATGGTCGTGATTCCATGCCCCATCCAGAGCTTGTACAGGTATTCCGCGGGAATGCTGGTGACTGGTCCTATGTGCGTGTGCATATTGATCAGGCCGGGCAGAACATACATTCCCGCCAGATTCATTTCGCGCGTGCCGGCCTCTTGTTTTGGCGATTTCTCAGCGCGCGCGGCGCCGCGTATCGAGACAATCTTGTTCTTCTCGATCACGATATCCACCGGCCCCACGGGCGGCGCTCCTGTGCCGTCAATCAGCGTTACGTTCTTAAGGACCAGTCGCGTATACGGGCCTTCACCTTCGGCGCGTGGAGGAGCTTTCTGCATTGGCTTGGGAGAATCTTGCGCTACTGCGAAAGCGGCAAACAGCGCGTTGGTGACGAGGATGCAAACGGCAAGCTTCAATATGGTTTGTTGTTTCATTTGTGTTCTTCCACTCAGTAAAACAGAATCTAACTTGCTCCAGTGGACTTCTGAGTAGTCCGGTTTTTCCGCATCAACCAATAAGCTGCGCTCAGGATCAGCAGATACGGGCCCGCACAAAGCACTGTCACCCTTGATTGCGGTACCCATGCTGTGGCGATGATTGCCCCCGTAATGGCCAGAAATCCTAGCTTTGAACCGGTCGCACCCAGCGGGGCGCGCAGATGCAAGGAGGCAAGCTGCTCTTTCGAGACGACCTGTCGGAAACGAACATGTGCGGCCAGTGAAATGAGCCAGGCAAGCATCCCTCCGACCAACGCCGCATTAATGATGTAAAGATAAGCTTTCGGCGTCTTGAGCTGAATGAGTATTGCGGCCACGATTCCGGTCATTGAGAAGAGAAGTGCTTTCATGGGAACACCGCTAGTGTTCAACTCACCGAGACGGGCGGGAGCGTATCCGGAGCGCGCAAGCGAGAAGAGCATGCGGGAGGCGACATACAGCGTGGCGTTCGCCCCAGAGAGCGCAGCCGAAAGCACCACCAGATTCATGATGGTGCCGGCATACGGAACTCCCGCAACGTTGAATACCGTTACAAATGGGCTGCCGGCTCCGTCAGCGTGCCGCCAGGGCATGACTCCCACCAGCACTGCCATGGCGCCAACATAGAGAAACACCAGCATGGCGAAAGCGATCCGCGTCGCTTTCGCGACTTCGGCGCCCGAGCGTGCTTCACCCGACGAGATAGCGACCATCTCGATTCCGAGAAAGCTATACAAACCAAACGAAGAAGCCAGCAGCGCAGCGCCCCATCCGTTGGGAAAGAACCCGCCATCGCTCACATATTGACTCTGAACTTTACCGCCGAACAGAAATGACGCGCCAACCACAATGAACAAAAAGATAGTGATGACCTTGATGAACGCGAACCAGTATTCAAACGTCCCATAATTGCCGACAGGGAATAGATTGATCAGCCAGAGCAGCAGTCCAAAGACGATCATCCACGTGACGACGGGAACGTGCGGGAACCACGCACGCATGTAGGTCCCGGCGGCGACGAGCTCCGAGCCAATCGCAATCACAACGGAAAACCAGTAG
>WNFN01220753.1_pt1 | contig 10268 bp, 9 predicted proteins | sample 5400161 | NCBI WGS metagenome assembly WNFN01 (sample SAMN13153353, study PRJNA577476) | soil metagenome | isolation source: 80 cm saprolite on Douglas fir-dominated hillslope | place: USA:California | collected 2013-09-17
GCTGGCCGACGGTGATCGCCTGCACGCGTGCGTGCGGGTCGATGTGGAACCTGAACTGGTCGGCGAGCTCGCGCACGCGGCGCTCGGCGGCGGCCGTGTCGAGCAGCACACCGTTACGGCGCGGTTCGGCGGCGAGCACGATGTTCTCAGCGACCGTCATCACCGGAATGAGCATGAAATGCTGGTGCACCATCCCGATGCCGGCGTTGATCGCGCCGTGGGGCGACGTGAAGTCTGCGGGCTTACCGTTGAGCAGGATCTCGCCTTCGTCCGGCCGGTAGAGGCCGTAGAGGATGTTCATCAGCGTCGATTTGCCGGCGCCGTTCTCCCCCAGCAGCGCGTGCACCTCGCCTCGACGGAGATCGAAGTCGACGTGGTCGTTCGCGAGCACGCCGGGGAAGCGCTTCGTGATGCCGCGCAGCTCGAGGACGGGCGTATCGGTGTCGGCCACAGTCGGTCGCGATTCTACGGAGAGGCGAAGAGGGCGGGCCCGAGAGCCCGCCCTCTTTCGCGGAGACGACGTTCTGCTACTTGACCGCGGACGGCGGCACGATCGTGCCGGCGACGATCTTCGCGCGGAGGACGGCGATCTTCTTGAGGAACGAGGCCGGGACGTTCGGGCTGATCTTGCCCAGGCCCACGCCGCCGTTCTTCAGGTTGAACGTCAGGTCGCCACCACCGTTGAACTGGCCGTTCTGCGCACCCTTGATGGCGAGATACACACCGGTGTCGACGCGCTTGACCGCGCTCGTCAGGATGTGCGTGCCGAGGTACGACTGGTCGACGTCGACGCCGATGCCCCAGATCCCGGCGCCCTTCGCGGCGTCGAGCGTGCCGAGGCCGCACGGGCCGGCGACGTTGAACTCGACCTGCGAGCCCTGATCGATCTGGTTCTGCGCGACCGTCTTGCACTTCGCCTGATCGATGAAGTCCTGCGAGTAGCCGATGAGCACCGTGATGCCCGGGTCGCACGCCTTCGCGCCGGCCTTGTAGCCCGCAAGGAAGCTGTCGACCGGCGGGATCTTGACGCCGCCGACCACGCCGATGGTCTGCTTGCCGCCCTTCTGCTTCACCATGAGCCCGGCGAGGCAGCCGACGAGGTAGGAGTTCTCCTGCGTCGCGTAGGTCAGGCCTTCGACGTTTTTGACGAGCGGGTTGCCCTTCTTGTCGGCGAACGGCGGGATGTGCGCCGTGTAGTCGGTGATCGCGAACTTCGTGTTCGGGAACTGCTTCGCGACCGTGGCCTCCTGGTTGGCGAGGAGGAAGCCGGCGCCGATGATGATGTTGACGCCCTTGCGCGCGAGCGAGGCGAAGTTCGGCAGGTACTCACCGGCCGAGTGCGACTCGAGCGCGGTCGTCTGCAGCCCCGGAATCTGGGCCTTCGCGTAGTTCAGGCCCTTCAGCTGGAGCTGGTTGAAACCCTTGTCGTTGAAGCGACCGACGTCGGACACGAGCCCGGCCGAGTAGCCGGCCTGATGCTTTGCCGAAGCAGCGGCCCCTGTGCCCGTGGCGGTGACCGCAAGCACGGTCAAGGCTGCGAGCGCCGCAACAGGCGCCGCAAAACGAACCTTCTTCACTAGAACCCTCCTGATTTGATCGACCCGATCGTCGGGACTCGACGATGCTAGTACGCACGCACCCCATTTGCTAGGCGTACACAGAGTGAGACGAGGGGCCTGCGGCGCGGTTAGGAGGCGCGGGCTGTGGCCTCTGCCACAAGCGCGTCGGCCGCGCCGACGATGCGGCTGCGGTCGCCGTCCGTGGCCTTTGCGACCTGGGCGGCGACGAGCTGCTCGCAGCGCTCGAGCACGGCCGGCCACGACTCCGGATCCGCGCCGCGCCTGTCGAGGAGCTCCTTCAGCCAGCGGCGGCCGTACTCGGCGTGGAGCGTCTCGTCCGCCCAGTCGAACTCCATGTCGGTCTCGCTTGTCGTGTCGCCCATGGCGTGAAAGGCGGCGGCGCGCTCGCGCTTGCGGCCGATGTTCTTCGTCTCGAAGTAGCCGAGCATGCCGAGGCGGTAGAGCGGATCCTCGCCGGCGCAGGCCTCGTAGATGTAGCCGCCGAGCGGGATTCCGGCCGGGTCGAGCCCCCACGCCTCGAGCCGGCGCTTCCCCATCAGCATGTGGCGCGCCTCGTCGTACGTCCACCGGCCCGCGTCACGGATCCAGTCCCAGCCGAGCTCCGGCGCGAGCCCGTGGAGGATCGCGCCGGCGGTGTCGACGGCCCAGACCTCGTTCAGGTGGCTGACGGCGGAGCGAACCTGGAGCGCGACGCCCTCGCCGTACGGGTAGCCGGGCACGATCGTGTCGGGCCAGTAGAAGCTCGAGGCGAAGTACGCGTCGTCGCGCGCAGGCCGCTCGGCGAGGCGAAACGGGGTGCCCTGCGGCGGCTCGAGCGTCACCAAACCGTTGCCAAGGCGTTGGACCCACGACACGGTGCCTGCCCCGGGGCTGGCACCGGGGTGAAGGACGACCGCCTGCTCCTCGACATCGCGGAGAGCCTGCTGGACGATGCGCACGGTGGGGCCGTCGTCGAGCTCGTCCGTCTGCGCGAGGAAGGCGCCGAGTCGCTGCGCGAAGTCCGGGAGGAGTGCACCGGCGACGCCGGCAAGGAACGCGTCCGAATCGGGCGCGTCGATGCCGGACTCGACCACTCGGATGAGCGGCGCGTCGGCGCCCTCGTCGAGGAAGCGGCTCGGGTAGCGGAGCTCGAAGACGCGGTCGCGGAAGGCGTCGGCGGCGAGTGTCTGCTGCCACGCTGCGCGTGCGAGAGCGGCCTTCGTCTCGAGGGGCGGCGTGCCCGCGATCCAGCCGCCGCACGCGAGCGCGAGCGCGCGCGCGACGAAGTGGAACCGCGAGAGCACCTCCGCGGTGTCGACGCGCTCGCGCAGCGTCTGCGTCGAGGGCAGCGCGCTCACGAGATCACGCCGAGGAACAGCTCGAGGAAGGCCTGCGTGTCGAAGTCGGTGACGAGCGTGCAGTTCGGAGCGTTGCCGGCGATCCCGAGCTCGTCGATCGAGCTGTAGCCGCGCGTCAGCGCGCCCTGCGTCTCGATGTCTACGAACACATCGCGCGTCGCCCTGACGAGAGACGGCTCGACGATCGCCGCGCAGACCATCGAGTCGGGATGCGTCGTCCCGGGGACGCCCATCGAGCGCTCGAACTCCTCCGCCTTGCGCGTCACCTGCCGGTAGAACCGCGCGAGTGGCGTGTCGACCGCCTCGATGCGCGCGAGGTCGGCGTCGAAGAAGACGCCGTGCGAGAGCGTGAGCGTCCACGTGAAAAGCGTGATCGGGAAGCCCGCCTTGAAGACGATCTTCGCGGCCTCCGGATCGACGTAGAAGTTGAACTCCCCGGCAGGTGTGACGTTGCCCACGCCGCCGCCCATGATCCAGAGCCGCTTCACCTTCTGCGCGATCGACGGGTCGCGCGTCACGGCGGTGGCGATGTTCGTCAGCGGCGCCTGCGCGAGAAGATTGATCTCGCCCGGGGCCTCGCCGATCCGGCGAACGAGATCGTCGACCGCGTGCTCGGGCGCAGGACGCAGTGCCGCCTTCGGGAAGAACGAATCGCCCATGCCGTCCTCCCCGTGCACGTAGGCGGCGTCGACCCAGTCTGCGACGAGCGGCTTCGGACAGCCGGGATAGACGGGCACGTTCTTACCGGTCTGCTCGACCGTGTAGAGCGCGTTCTCGACCTGCTGGTCGAATGCGACGTTGCCGTTGCAGATCGTGATCGCGTCGAGCTGCGCGTTCGGGTGCAGCAGTGCGATGAGGAGCGAGGTGACGTCGTCGCCGGCCGTGTCCGTGTCGATGATCAGGCGGTCGGTCATGCGGGCACCGCCGCGAGCCGCGCCTCGAGCTGCCCGCGCGTCGGGAGGCCCGGGACGACGCCAGGGTGCTCGACCATGTGTGCGCCCGCGGCGCACCCCCAGCGCACGGCTTCGAGGTCGGAGCGCCCCTCCGCGAGCGCAACGGCGAACGCCGCGGTGAACGCGTCGCCGGCGCCGGTCGTGTCGACGACGTCGGCAGGGAAGGCGGGCACGCGCACGTCGCCGAGCTGCGCGCCCTGCTCGCCGAGCGTGAGCACGAGCGTGCCGCCTGCGCCGCGCACGGAATCGGCCTCCGTCTCGTTCGGCGTGAGGTAGTCGACGTCGGGCGCGATCGGCTGCGCCGGCGCGGGCGCCGGATTGAGGATCGTGCGCACGCCGGCGCGCCGCGCGACCTCGAGCGCGTACAGCGCCGTTTCCTCGACGACGACGATCCGGTTCTGCCCCGACGGCTCGACGAGAATCGGCGCCGTCATCGTGGGTGCGTTCAAAACGACCGCCTCGGCGCGCACGTCCTCTTCCCTCCAGAGCTCGAGCGCGTCCTGCCCGAACGCGTCGTCGCCGATCGCGGTCAGGAAATCCACCTCGGCGCCGAGCCGCGCGCAGCCGACAGCCTGGTTCGAGCCCTTGCCGCCGTGGTCGCGCCGGAACGCGCGGCCGATCACGGTCTCCCCCGCCTCCGGCACGCGGTCGAGCTCGACCGTGAGGCCGACCCCGTAGCTCCCGACGACCGCGACCCGCGCCACGCGGCAAATCTACTCTGCGTGGACATGGACGAGGCAGAGGCATGGATCCGTACGCATGTCGAGCCTGCGGGCGCGATCGAGGTCGTGCACGAGCGGCCGTGGGCGACGGTGCTGCGCGTGCCCGCCGGGGACACCGCGGTGTGGTTCAAGGCTTGCGGTCCGGTCGCGGCGTTCGAGCCACGGCTGACGGCGCAGCTCTCCGCGCGCTGGCCCGACGTGATTCCCGAGGTGATCGCGCACGACGAGGACCGGGCGTGGCTCCTGCTCGCGCACGGCGGCACGCCGGTCGGCGTGTTGGGCAACCCGCCAGAGGCGTGGGAGGCGGCGCTTCCGCCGTACGCCGAGCTCCAGCGAGGCGAGACCGCGTACGCCGCCGATCATCTCCCGCTCGAGCCGCACGAGATCGACCGCCTGCGGCGCTTCGAACACGGCTTCGCCGATCTCTGCACCGAGCTCGCGGCCCGCGGCATCCCCGACACGATCCAGCACGACGATCTCCACCTCGCGAACGTCTACGAGCGGGACGGACGGATGCTCGTCCTCGACTGGGGCGACTCCTGCGTCTCGCATCCGTTCACGTCGCTGCTCGAGACGTTCATCCACCTCGACGAGCTCCGGCCCGTTGACCCGTGGTACGCGCGCCTCCGCGACGCCTACCTCGAGCCGTGGGGGCCGTGCCTCGCCGACACCTTCGAGCTCGCGCTTCGCGTCGCACCGTTCGCGCACGCGATCGCGTGGTTCCGCCAGCTCGACAACCTCCCTGAAGGGGAGATGCGAACCCTGTTCATGCAGTACTTCCCGACGCAGCTCCGCCGGGCCGTCGCTCAGGCCGACGAATGAAGGTGCGACTCGTCGATCAGCACGCGCCGCGGCTTCGAGCCTTCGTAGCCGCTGATGATGCCGCGCCGCTCGAGCATGTCGACGAGCCGGCCGGCGCGCGTGTAGCCGACACGCAACCGCCGCTGCAACAGTGAGACAGACGCGGTCTGCGTCTGCACGACGATCTCGATCGCCTTGTCGAGCAGCGGATCGTCGTCGGGATCGAAGTCGCCGTGCGCGCCGTCGTCCGCGTCGGGATCGACGAACACCTCCGGCAGCTCGAGATACGCGGAGTCGAGCTGCTGTTCGCGCTGCTTCGTCTGCTCGACGACGAGCGCGATCTCCTCCTCCGACACGTACGCACCCTGCACGCGCTGCAGCCGCGACGTGCCGAGCGGCTTGAAGAGCATGTCGCCCTGGCCGAGCAGCGACTCGGCGCCGCCCTGGTCGAGGATCACGCGCGAGTCCGTCATCGACGAGACGGCGAATGCGATCCGCGACGGCACGTTCGCCTTGATCATCCCGGTGATCACGTCGACCGACGGACGCTGGGTCGCGAGGACGAGGTGGATGCCCACGGCGCGCGACTTCTGCGCCAGGCGGATCACCGCGTCCTCGACCGCCTGCGGCGCGATCATCATCAGGTCGGCGAGCTCGTCGATCACGACGAGCAGATACGGCATCGTCGACTCGCCGCGCTGCCGGAACGCGCGGTTCGCCTCGTTGAGGTTGCGCGCGCGCACGGACGCGAGCCGCTCGTAGCGGCGCTCCATCTCCGCGACGCAGTTGGCGAGCACCGCGCTTGCCTCCTTCGGGCTCGACACGACCGGCGTGAGCAGATGCGGAATCGACTCGTAGTGGTTGAGCTCGATCCGCTTCGGGTCGATCAGAATCATCCGGCACTCGTCCGGAGTCGCGCGCAACAAGATCGACGTGAGCAGCGCGTTGATGCAGCCCGACTTGCCGGAGCCCGTCGTTCCCGCGATCAGCAGGTGGGGCATGCGCGCGAGATCCGTCCACACCGCGGCGCCGGAGATGTCCTTGCCGAGCCACACCGAGAGCGGGCTCGCGGTCGCCGGCAGGTCGTCGAAGATGTCGCCGAGCGTGACGAGGTTCGGCGAGAGATTCGGCAGCTCGACGCCGACAGCCTGCTTGCCGGGGATCGGCGCGAGAATGCGGATCTCGGTCGTCGCCAGCGCATAGGAAAGATCGTCCTTCAGCGCCGCGACCTTCGCGACCTTCGTTCCCGGTGCGAGCTGCAGCTCGTACCGCGTCACGCGCGGGCCGGAGATCTGGCCGATCACCGTCGCCTCGACCCCGAAATGCGCGAGCGTCTGCACGAGCAGGTCCGCGACGCGCGCCGAGGTCTCCTCCGACCCACCCTCGCGCGCAGGCGAGGTGCGCAGCACGTCGCGGTCCGGCAGCTTGTACTCCGCATGCTCCGAGGTGATGTCCTCGAAGAGCTGCTCCTGCTGCACGACGAGCGGCGCAGGCTCGCTGCTGAAGAACGGTGCCGGCGCGAGCGACACGATCGCCGCGTCGCCGACGACGTCGGGATACGCCTCGACCGCGTCGAGCACGGGCTTCGCCGCCCGGTTCGCCGCGGGCGCGACGGCCGGGCCGTCCCAACTGTCGACCGGCTCGACCGTGCGCGGCCGGCGTGCGCGCTTCGCCGCGTGCCGGACCTGTCTGTGCGAGTGCCGGAGAATTGCGCCGAGCGACGCGCCGGAGAGGAGCAGCGCGCCGACGAGCAGCAACAGGATGCCGAGGATCGTCGAGCCGGTCGCCCCCACCGCGACACCGACCGCGCCGCCGAGCACCTGTCCGAGATAGCCGCCCTGGTCGCGTCCGAGCGCGATCATCAGCCCGAACGCGAGGACGCCGAGCCCCATGCGGAACGGCCGGACGTCGACGAGCGCGCTCTTCGCGACCATGAGGCAGCCGAGCACGACGAGCGTCACCGGCATCCCCCACGAGGCGGCGCCGATCAACTTGTCGAGGCCGTCGGCGAGCGCCCGGCCGACGTAGCCGCCGTTCCAGCCGAAGTAGATGACGCTGCCGAGAAACGCGCCGAGCGCGATCAGCCCGAGACCCCAGAGCTCAGGATGGTGGAGGCTCCGCGGCTTTGCCGTCTTCCGCTTCACCTTCTTGACCCGGGCCGGGGTCTTCGGGCGCAGCCTGCTCTTGCGCTTCGGGCGCGACATTACGACCTGTTCGCGCGCTCGGGGTGTGCTCCTTCTCCCGCTTTACGTGACGATCGCGACGGCCATCCCGTAGTACGTCGGAGCGGCATACGCCAGGAGCTCGGCGCGGCCGGCGACCGCGCCCTGCAGAACGAGGAGCTGCCAGAGCGAGTCGGCCTTGGCGGCCTCGACGAGCGCCGCGAGCGGCCTGAAGTCGAGCGGCCCGCCCTGGAGGAGCTCGAGGAAGCGCTCGTCGTACGCCTGCGCCGCCGGATCGAAGCCGTACGGCCCGTCCGGATCGTGCGCGTGCGCGTGATCGGCGCTCGCGATCAGCGCGAACGAACCCTCGCCCGTGCCGGCAATCGCCTCACCGAGCCGTACGTGCTCGTCGAGCGGGCGGTCGCGAGCCGGTGCGACGATCACGGCCCGCTCGGGACGAAGGAACCGCAGCGGCACCTCGCTGCCCCAGTCGAGCGGGAGCTCCGCCGCCCCGGGGTCGTTGCCGCCGTACGAGACGCCGACGACCGGGAGCCCGGCCGCGCGGATCGCGCCCACGAGCTCCGCGGCGTGCGCGCGGTCGGTCTCGTACGCGCCGACGCGCGCCGACGTCACGACGGCGTAATGACCTTCGACGTGCACGTTGTGCGGCGTGACGACGACCGCCGTCCGGCATCCCGATGCCGCGAAGCGGCGCCCGAGCTCCTCCATCGCCTCGAGCAAGTCCGGCGTCTCGTCGACGTCGCCGTGCGGCGCGATCGCGGCGAAGCCGATCACGGCAGCGAGGAGATCCGCTCGACGAGGAGCTCGAGGAAGCGCTGCGCGTCGACGTCGATGCCGACGTGCGCGTTCCGCGGCGCGTCGGACAGGACGTGCCAGCGGTCGACGAGCGTGCGCCCGTCGCAGAACTGCGATGCCGTCTCGATCTCGATGTTGCACTCGAGCGTGGTGACGAGCGTCGGGTCGATCACGTGCGCGACCGCCATCGCATCGTGGATCGGCGCGCCGTCGAAGTGGTAGCGCTGCCGGTGGAACTCGAGGAAGAAATCGGCGAGCTCGGCAACGGCCTTTCCCGCCGCGCCGGCGCCGCGTAGGCGCTCCGCGTGACTCGAGTCGAAGAGCGCCATGTGCGTGACGTCGAGTCCGATCATCGTGACGGGGATTTCGCTCGCGAAGACGGCCGCGGCCGCCTCTGGATCGACGTACGCGTTGAACTCCGCCGCGGGCGTGACGTTCCCCTCCGCGATCGAGCCGCCCATCCACACGATCCGCTCGAGCCGCTCGCGCACGTCCGGGTGGCGCTCGAGGAGGAGCGCGACGTTCGTCAGCGGTCCTGTCGGCACGAGCACGACTCCCGGCTCGATCAGCTCGGCCAGGAAGTCCGCGGCGTGCGCGTCGACGACCTCCGTCGTCGGTTCCGGCAGATCCGGCCCATCGAGCCCGCTCTCGCCGTGCACGTTGGCGGCCGTACGCAGCGTGCGCCGCAGCGGCCGGTCCGCGCCCGCCGCGACCGGGATGTCGCCGCGGCCCGCGAGCTCGAGCACCTTCAGCGCGTTGCGCGTCGTCTTGTCGAGCGTCTGGTTGCCCGCCACGGTCGTGACGCCGCGCAGCTCGACCTCCGGCGAGGCCAGCGCGAGCAGGATCGCGATCGCGTCGTCGTGCCCCGGGTCGCAGTCGATGACGATCGGGATGCTCACAGCAGCGCGTCGACCTCCTCCGCCGTCGGCAGGGATGTCTGCGCACCGAAGCGCGACGCCGCAAGTGCGCCCGCAATGCACGCGCGTCGGAGCGCCTCGTCGCGGGAGCGGCCCTCGAGCAGCGACACCACGAGGCATGCGGTGAACGCGTCGCCCGCCGCCGTGCCGTCGACCGCCTCGACCGCCGGCGGCGCCGCGCGGGCGACCGCCACCCCGTCCTCGAGCACGATCGCGCCCTCCGCGCCGAGCGTGACAGCGATCACGCCGTCGCGGCTCGGCAGCGTCTCGAGCTCGTAGTGGTTGACGATCGTGATGTCCGCCGCCGGTACGCGCTGCGGCGACGGCGCGGCGTTGAGGAAGAACTCGCCGGGCGCGGTCAGCGCGACGTGCTCGACCGTCTCGATCGGGATCTCGAGCTGGCAGAGCACGCCGTCGTCGTCCGGCAGCACGACGTCTTCCGGATGGAGGTCGAGGTTCGCACCGGGTGCGACGACGATCACGTTCTCACCGGAGCCGTCGACGGCGATGAGCGCAATGCCGGTCGTCGTCTGCGTCCGCTTCAGGTCGAGCGCCACACCGGCCTCCCTAAGACCCGCGAGCGCGGGCTCCGCGAACTCGTCCTCGCCCACGCAGGCGATGAAGGTCACGACCGCGCCGAGCCGCGCCGCAGCGACGGCCTGGTTTGCGCCCTTGCCACCGGGAATCCGGCTGAACGTCGCGCCGGTGACCGTCTCACCCGGACGCGGCAGCCGCTCGGCGCGCGCGACCAGGTCGAGGTTGACCGAGCCGACGACCGTGAGGCGGGGACCCGTCACTACTAGGAGGGGCTGGCGAAATAGTGGACTGTGTCGTCACGCTCCGCTGGACGCCGCGATGCGGCGTCCTCGCTCGCCCCGATAGCACCACTATCGGGGCTCACTGCGTCCTTGCCTCGCGACGACCAGCGAACCGTGCCGACGAGCACCATTCCGCCAGACCCTCCTAGTGAACAGCGAGGG
>WNFN01075808.1_pt1 | contig 10265 bp, 13 predicted proteins | sample 5400161 | NCBI WGS metagenome assembly WNFN01 (sample SAMN13153353, study PRJNA577476) | soil metagenome | isolation source: 80 cm saprolite on Douglas fir-dominated hillslope | place: USA:California | collected 2013-09-17
GGGGCCGGGCACCGGCCATTCCTGGGTGAAGGTGTAGATCCAGTCGGAGGGACCGAAGCGGCTCAGGGCGCTGATGTGCTGGACGACGCCGAACTCCTGGTTGTAGGCCTCTTCGAGCAGGAAGCTGTTGTCCGAGATGCCCGGCGTCGGGGCGGGCGGCGCGGCCTGCGCGCGCGCGATCGGGGGCGCGGCCAGCATCGCGAGTCCAAGGACCACCGCGACGCGGACGACACGTGAATGCCCGGGCCCGGTCATCCGCCAGATGATCGCATTCCGGTCGTACCATGTCGCGTGGCCGAAGACGGGCGCTTCGCGGTGGTCCGCTCGGAAGAGAGGATGGCGGACGAGCTGGCCGCCATCCAGGAGGCGTGCTTCCCCACCCTCAGCGCGAGCGAGCGGATGCGCGCCGAGCACTATCGCGCCCACGTCCTCGTGTTCCCGGAAGGGCAGCACGCCGTGGTCGAGACGGCGACGGGCCGGGTGGTCGCCGCTTCCACCGACTTCCGGACCACGATCGACTTTCACCACTACCAGCATCGCTACATCGACGCCGTCGCCGGCAACTGGCTGTCGCACCACCAGCCCGCGGGCGACTGGCTCTATGGCGCGGACATCGGAGTGCATCCCGACTTCCGCCGCCGCGGCCTCGCGACCCTCCTTTACGAGGAGCGCCAGGGCCTGTGCCGCCGCCTGGGCCTCGCCGGTCACGTCGAGGGCGCGATGCCGAACGGTTACCACCGTCATCGCGAGGCCATGGCCATCGAGGCCTACGTGTCGCGCGTGGTGCGCGGGGAGCTGGACGATCCGACTCTCTCCGTGCAGCTCCACCGCGGGTATCACGTGTACGGGCTGAGCCCGGACTACCTCGAGGACCCCTCTTGCGCGAACTACGGCGTGTTCGTCGTCTGGCGCAACTGACCGACCATCCTGGCCCCGTCAGGCCTTCGTCGCCGGCGAGTGGCGCAGCGCCGCGCGCACGTTCCCCGTGCGCAATCCCGCCACCGGCGAGACGCTGGCGGAGGTCGCGGACTGCGGCGCGGACGAGGGCCGCCGCGCGCTGGAATCCGCGGTGGAAGCGTTCCCGGCCTGGAAGGCGACGCCGGGCACGGAGCGCTCGCGCATCCTGCGCAAGTGGTGCGACCTCATGACCGCCCAGGCGGAGGACATCGCGCGCACCATGACCCTGGAGATGGGTAAGCCCATCGTCGAATCGCGCTACGAGGCGAAGTACGCGGCCTCCTTCGTGGACTACTACGCGGAGGCGGCGCGGCGCATCGGCGGCGAGCTGTTGCCCGCCCCCTTCCCGCACAAGCGTTTCCTCGTGCGCCACGAGCCCGTCGGCCCCGCCTACGGCATCACGCCCTGGAACTTCCCGGCCGCGATGGTGACGCGCAAGGCCGCCCCCGCCCTGGCCGCGGGCTGCCCGTTCATCCTCAAGCCGGCCGAGCAATCGCCCCTCACCGCGCTGCTCCTGGCCCAGCTCTGGGAGCAGGCGGGCGGGCCCAAGGGCGTCTTCCAGGTCCTGCCCGCGCTCGATCCGGTGCCGATGTCACAGGTCCTCATCTCCGACTCGCGCATCCGGAAGCTGACCTTCACCGGATCCACGGACGTTGGACGGCTGCTCTATGCGCAGGCGGCGCAGACCCTCAAGCGCGTCTCGCTCGAGCTGGGGGGCAACGCGCCGTTCCTCGTCTTCGAGGACGCGGACATGGAGAAGGCGGCCAAGGAGGTCGCGGCGTCGAAGTTCCGGAACGCCGGGCAGACCTGCATCTGCACGAACCGCGTGCTCGTCCAGGAGTCCATCCAGGCGCGGTTCACGGAGGCCTTCTCGGACCTCACGGCGTCGCTCAAGGTCGGCGACCCGATGCTCGAGGACACGCAGATCGGCCCCCTGGTGGACCAGCAGGGCTACGCGAAGGTCCGCGCGGCGGTCGCGGACGCGGTGGCCAAGGGCGCGCGCGTCGCCGTGGGCGGCGAGCCGCGCGGCGGGCTCTTCTTCGCACCGACCGTCCTCACCGGCGTGCGCCGCGGCATGAAGGTGCTCGACGAGGAGACCTTCGGGCCCGTGGCCCCCGTCGCGCCCTTCCGCGACGAAGCGGAAGCGGTCGCGATGGCCAACGCGACCGGCTACGGCCTGGCCGGCTATCTCTGGACGCGCGACCTCGGCCGGGCCTTCCGCGTGGCGGAGGCGCTCGAGTACGGGCTCGTCGGCGTCAACGACGGCGTCCCTTCGGCCATGGCCCCGAACGCGCCCTTCGGCGGGATGAAGGACTCGGGCGTGGGGCGCGAGGGCGGGCCCTGGGGCCTCGACGAGTACCTGGAAGTGAAGCTGATCTCGATGGGGATCGTCTAGGTAGGCTGCAGAAAGACCTCAAGTAATGCTTTAAGCGACTCGTTCCGGAACGAGTAACCCACCCCGCCCTTGGCGCGTCAAGCAGGAATGAAACGGATCAAACGCCCTTCCGGAGAGCTCCGTGGGAGTCTGCGGGGCGGGTGCGTCACAGGGCAAATGACTGTACTCAGATTGCGTACAAGCGCCGTTCTCATCAGGGCCTCGCGCCAAGACCCGGTGTCGCCGCCACAATCGCCCGCGGGGGCCTCACCAGGCGCCTCGATGGCTCGGGACGCCTCGCTTGTCCCGCGGCTCTTCACGGGGGCAACCGATCGTACTCAAATCGCGTACAGTGAAATTCCTGATGAGACCCCCAGCGGCGCGACCCTTCGCGTTGCGGCCAGGCGACCTCAGCGCCTACAGATTCTTCCGAAAGCACCGGATGAGGCCGACGTCGGTGAAGCCGAGCGCGCGATGCGCGGCTGCGCTCTCTTCGTTGTCGGCCTCGGCATCCGACGCGAACTCGGTGCACCCGACCGAACGCGCCCACGCCTCCGCGGCGGCGAGGAGCTTTCGGCCGATGCCGCGGTGCCTGGCGTCGGAGATGACGAACCAACCCTCGAGGAAACCGACACGATCGGTATCGCAGCCCTCGGCGTAAGGTCGGATGGAGAGCTCGGCAAAGCCCAACAGGCCGGATCGATCTTCCGCGACGAGGAGAGGGGCCGTCTGAGCGCCCGCGAAGAACCGTTCGATCTCGCGTCGATGCTCCGCCTCCGAGCCGTCCGGCCAGAGCGCGTGCCGAAGCCGCGCCAGCGAAGCGGCATCGGCAAGAGTGCCGTGCCTCACCTCTACGGTCTCGATTGTTCCGCCTTCTTTCCCGACCCTCTCTTGATCGTCTGACTGAACTCGAGCATCTGGGCCATGTTCATGGTGTCGCCGTCCAGCGTGAGGGCGATGACGGCCCGGTCCGGCTTGCCGTTTTCGAATCGCGTGAGGGTCAGTACGAGCACGTCACCGTCCTTCAGGATCCCGGTCGCGTTGATCGCAGGAAAGCGGCCGGCCTGAACGCTGGCCTTGACCACGCCGCTGTCGTCCCAGATACGCACCGTCTCGTGCGCGCCCTCGGGGTTCGTCATCGTGAGCGGCCACGTTCCGATGAAGCTGGTCACCGAGGAAGGAGTGAGTGTGGGAGCCTGCTCGCTCGCGGCCGGTCCGCACAGGCACACCAACGTCACCATCGCGAGCCAGGGGCGCACGGTCATCTTCAGGCTCCTCGGTTCATCCATCGCCCATCGGCAAGTACGACCGACGTTTCGATCTGTCTCGCCGGGATCGACCAGTATGTCCGGAGCAGGCGATCCTTCTCGCCGTCCGGGACGACGGTGAACCCGTTCCGCTCGTAGAACTCGATGGCCCATGACGCGGCCGCCCAGGTGCCAATCAAGATGGGCCTGTCCGCGAGGCCTCCCACATGGCGCAGCAGCCTCGTTCCCACGCCCTTCCCCTGGGTGGCGGGCGCGACATACGCGTGCCGGACGAGAGCGACGTCTCCCTTGTCCTGGATCCCCATCACCCCCAGCAGGCGTCCTTCCTCCTCCGCCACCCAGAACGCCACGCCGTCGGAAATCTCCTGCTCCAACTCTTCCTTCGGCATGTAGGGCTCGTGCCACCGGTCGGCCGGTATCACGCCTCGATAGGCCTGCGCGGCGTCGTTGACGATGGCCAGGATCGCCGCCAGGTCCGCTTCCCCGCTTCGTCGAATCGCGATCACGGCTGCCCCGCCTTGTCGGAGAAGGCCTTCTGGAACTCCTCCATGTTAGACGGCGATCCCGATCTCCTCGTTGAGGAATCCGACAAAGGATTTCCACGCCAGGGAGTAAGTCGCCATGCCAATGGGCACCATCGGAAGGGCAAGCTGCCATTGAATGGTGAAAGTGTCGAGCAGGCGCCCCAACGCCACTCCTCCGGGCATCAGGACAAGCGCGAGCAGAGCACCGTGTACTCCCAGCGACATGCGCGTACGGGATCCAATCGCCAGACGCAGCATGTTCCAGAGGCCCCACGCGTTCGGCACCACCGCCATCGGAAACACAATCGCACGTTCGAGGGGACGCCCTGGCAGCCCGAGGACGAATTGACTCGACACCTCGAAGTAGTATCGGTGATACGCAAAGATCGACATGACCACCAACAAGAACAGCGTCGGCACGACGATTCCGGCCATGTAGGCGCGCCAATAGGGGTGCGGTCGCATTGTGCCCTCCGTTATAGGTGATACGCGAGTACCAAGAGCCACTCGGGAAACATGATCAGCAGGATGGCGACGGCCACGGCGATGCTGATGTCGAACCACGATCGCTCGGCGGGCGCCCGCATCTGCTTCACGACCAACGGCCAGAGATCGCGCGATGGCGTTTCACCGGTCACCGGCGGGAGCGCCGAACGCAACAAATGTCGAAGACGATCGTCATCGGTCATGGTTGAACACCCAGGCGGGTCAACTCCTGCCTCAAGGCGCGGACGGCGCGAAACACCCGCGACTTGATGGTGCCGACCGGTAGATCAAGCGCGTCCGCAATCTCCGCATACGGCCGCTCCTCGATGAGCGCGAGCCTCGCGACGACTTGCAGCTTGGGCGCCAACTTGCGAAACGCGAGTGCGACCGCTTCACCGAGTTCGCGATCTGAAGCTGCAGGCGCCGGGATCTCGTCATCCGTCGTCCTCCAGCGGGTGAGGGGACGCGCGGCTTTCAGATGATCGAGCGCCACGTTCGTGGCGATCCTGCGAATCCACGCGCCAAAGCTCCGCGACGGGTCGAAGCGGGCCCGGCCCCGATACGCGCGCCAGAACGCTTCAACGAGGGCATCTTCGGCGCCACTGGCGTCCTGGAGGACCCGCCGGATCCAGCGATAGACCTCGACCTCGAATTGCCGGAAGAGCGCTTCGAACGCGTCCTGGTCGCCTCGTACAAACCGCTCGAGGAGATCACGGGGAAGCTCGTCCGGCATCGCCTTATATCAAGGCTTACTGGGCCGCGAGCAGAAAGGTTCCGTTGGGGGCCAGAGCACAGGGTTCCAACTGCCGATGCAGAGCGTCACCCAGTCGCTGACGTCGTGCCAAGCAGGGGATCACGGAGAAGACCCTCGCCTCGCATGCCGAAGCCGCGCCAGCGCAGCCGCATCGGCAGGCGTGGCGTGCCTCACCTCTAAGGCTACGGCATCGTCCGGTTCCGTTACTCCTTTGCCCGTGTGGCGGTGAACTCCTGGGCCGGATCCTTGGCGCCTTCACGCGTTCGACTCATCTTGATCACGTCGCCGACGATCTTGCCCTTGAAGAGCAGCTTCATATCGGTGCCGTTGAAGTTCGCCGCGATCGTGAAGGCAATGTCATTGCCCTTCACCGTCCCGTCCGAGATGGGCAGCACCGACATCTTTCCGGTCAGTTTCTCGCCGTCGACCTTGAAGACGAACGTCGTCGGACGCCCCTGCCCGTCCTGACGATACGCCGCGCCGCCGGGAACCTCGGCGGTCCACTTCCCGGAAATGTCCGCCGCCAGGGCGGTGACCGCGAGCAGGCTCGATGCCGCCGCGAGGACCATCGTCGATCTCATGAGTGAATCTCCTAGGGACGCAAGGACCGCCCGCTGCGAGAGAGGATACCTCTTCACCACGCCCGGCAGGCGTTCTCCCGCACCATCGGCTGGCCCCCCTTGCAGGAGAAGGCCTTCTGGAACTCCTCCATGTTGGTGATGGTGCCGATGACGCGGAACTCACCCGGTGAGTGCGGATCGGTCTGGGCGAGCTGCCGGGCCTGCGCCTCGGTCACGTTCTGGCACCACACGTTGGCGAAGCCGAGGAAGAAGCGCTGTTCCGGCGTGAAGCCGTCGATGGACGTGCGCTCCTTGCCCTCGAGCGACTTCTGGAGCGCGCGGAAGGACACGCGAGCGCCGCCGTTGTCGGCGGTGTTCTCGCCCAGGGTGAGGCGGCCGTTCAGGTGGACGTCGCCGTTGACGGGGTCCTTGACGCTCACGAACCCGTCGTACTCCTTGGCGATGCAGTCCGTGCGCTCCTTGAAGGCGGCGAGGTCGTCCGCCGTCCACCAGTTCTCGAAGTTGCCCTCGGCGTCGAACTTGCTGCCCTGGTCGTCGAAGCCGTGCGTGTACTCGTGCCCGATCACCACGCCGATCCCTCCGAAGTTGACGGCGTCGTCGATGGTCCGATCGAAGAACGGCGGCTGGAGGATCCCGGCTGGGAAGACGATCTCGTTGTTGGCGGAGTTGTAGTAGGCGTTGACCGTCGGCGGCGTCATCCCCCAGAGGGTGCGGTCGGTGGGCTTGTCGATGCGCGCAAAGACGCGCCTGGTCTCGAACACGCGCGCCCGGCGTGAGTTGCCGAAGTAATCGTCGCGACGGATGGCGACGGAGCCGTAGTCCTTCCACGTGTCGGGATAGCCGACCTTGCCCTTGTTGAAAGCCTGGAGCTTGACCAGCGCCTTCTCCTTGGTCGCGGGCGTCATCCAGGCCAGGCCCTGGATGTCCTCGCGCAAGGCGGCGGTGAGGGCCTCGATCATCTTGTTCATGCGCGCCTTGCCGTCGGCGCCGAAGGTCTTCTCGACGTAGATCCGTCCCAGGGCGTCGCCGAGGTCGCGGTCGGTGGCCTGCACGCAGCGCTTCCAGCGCGGCTCCATCTCCTTCGCGCCGCTGAGGTACTGCCGGTTGAAGCGGAAGTCCTCCTCGACAAGCGCCTTGCTGAGGTAAGGCGCGGCCGCGTCCGCCACGTGCCACCGCAGGTACGTCTTCCAGTCCGCGATCGGCGTGCTCTGCACGACCGCGTTGCCGTCCTGGAAGAACGGCTTGCTGCTCACGTTGAGGCGCGTGAACCGCGGCGCGCCGGTGGCGGTGAGGTAGGCGTCCCAGTCGAAGGCGGGCGCGAGCTGCTCGAGATCGGCGAGGCTCATCGCGTTGTCGCGGTTCTTGGGATCGCGCATGGCCACGCGGTCGAGGTGCGCCTTGGCCAGACCGGTCTCGATGCGGAGCACCGTCTCCGCGTCGGCCTTCGCCTTGTCCGCGCCCTCACCCAGGAGCTGCAGCATGCGCGTGACGTGCTCGACGTACCGCTCGCGCTTCTCCTTCGACTTGGCGTCGTCCTTCAGGTAGTCGTCGCGATCCGGAAGCCCCAGGCCGCCCTGGCCGAAGCTGGCGACGGTCTGCTTGGAGTCGTGCAGGTCGGGCGCGGCGCCGAAGCGGAACAGCGTGGGCAGCGCGGCCGCCTCGTTCTCGCCGAGCCGCCGGAACAGGTCTTCCTTCGAGGCGATCGCGTCCACGCCTTTGAGGATCGGATCGATCGGCTTCGTGCCCTGCTTCTCGATGGCCGACTCGTCCATGCAGGCCGCGTAGTAATCCCCGACCTGGGCCTCGATGGGCGTACGGCCGGGCCGCGGGTCCTTCACCTGATCGAGGATGTCGTGGAGGACGTTCCGGTTGCGCTCCGCCAGCTCGTTGAAGCGGCCCCACCGCGTCTGGTCGGGCGGGATGGGGTTGGCTCTGCGCCAGCCGCCGCAGGCGAACTGGTAGAAGTCCACGCAGGGATCGACGGACTTGTCGAGGGCGCCGATGTCGAACCCGCCCTCCGACTTCGACACGGGCGGTGGGTCGGCTGGGGTTGCCGGGGCCTTGGTCTCTCCGGCGTATCCGGCCGTGGCACACGAGACGAACACCAGGGTCGCAAACAGCTTTCTCATCGGTGGGACCTCACAGAGTGAAGACGGCCGTCTGTCTCGATGGATGTTTTAGACCGAGAGACGCCCGCGCGCCAGGGGCGGCGCGCCGATTTCAGGCCTCACCGAAACGCGTCGGCGTGATCAGCGGCCCACTGGCGAAACGTGCGCGCCGGAGATCCGGCGATGTCCATCACACTGGACGTCACGAACGCGGGGCGCCCGAGGGTCGCGCGCCATGCGCTCAGCAGCATGTCCACGACCGGGCCCGGCCAGCGACCCGCCGTGTCTTGCCGGAACTCCTCGGGCGACAGCTCATGGAACCGGATCTGTCGCCCAATGGCGGCTCCGATGGCGCTCACCTGGGCGGCCTGACTCAGCGACTCCGGGCCGGTGAGGACGTAGTCCCCTCCCGAGTGCCCGTCTTCGTAGAGTGCACGCGCGGCCACGGCCGCGATGTCGCGCTCGTCGATCGGCGCCGTCTCCGCCGCGCCGTAGGGCCACCGGACGACGTCGCCGTTCCGGATCTGCGGCGCCCACCAGAACACCGTGTTCGAAGCGAACATCCCTGGCCGGATGATCGTCGACGCGATTCCCGTGCCTGCGATCAGGCGCTCGAGCTCGGCGTGGAACACCGCCATCGGGTTCGGCTGCTGGAAGAACGGGTGCGGCGTCCGGTGCGGCGAGGAGAGAAGGACGACGCGCTGCGCATGCGACGCGACACGCTGGACGACGGCGGGAGCGGTGGCCGGCGGCGCGGTCCAGAGGAGGAACACCGCACCTACGCCCTGCAGCGCGGCGCGCGACGACGGCGCGCCCAACGCGGCCCGTGGCGCCCGTCACGAGAATGGGTGGTCCGCCTGCGCGTGTCGTCAAGCCAGCACTCTCGCCAAGGCGACTGAGTCCTCGTCCCAGGTGACGCGGGGCTCCGCCGCGGAGCGTGCGAACATCCACAGCCGGATTCGTTCTTCGTCGATCTCGAGAAGGTCCGCCACGTTGCCGATCGTTGCCTCCGCCGCGGCGAGCATCCGACTCTTGCAGTTGAAGAGATGTTGCGTCGCGTCGTAGGCACGATCACCTACGAAGGGTTTGGGATCGATCACGAGCCACGGCTCTCGCTGTGCCCGCAGCACATTGCCTGCGTGCAGATCCGTGGCCAGCAAGACGTCATCGGCGGACGGACGAGACAACACGTCCAAAAGACGGAGACCTTCTCGGACGAGTCCAGCATCAGGCCACTTGTGCGCGACCGCGACCGTTTCGTCTGCCCAATGCGTCGTCATCGCGGAGAGTGGACGGAAGATGTGCGGTGCCGTTGGCCGGCGCCAAAGACGGCGGAGAAGCCCGGCCACGATGACATCCTGTTCTGGCTCCGGAAGCGCGCGGAGCGCGGTCCCAGGCTGACACTCCTCCAACAGCATGGCGTTGAGGTCGACATCGGCGTCGAGCAGGCGCACCGTTGGGCCACTGTCCCAGAAGCGCAGTGCCTGGATCTCGTGTGCCCCTTCGAAATGCGGCATGCCGAGTTTGATAGCTGGCGGATGGCGTCGGGCAGCCGTTCGAGCCAGGCACTACGCTCCGGCACTCGATGGCATGCCTCCGCAAGTCGTTCCGGAACGATCGCACCTCGCATGCCGTTGGCCCGAGTGGGACTTCACCCGCTCGTCGGCTTCACTCCTTAATCCCCTTGCCGATTCTGAAGACATGGCCGTCGGGGTGACGAACGTGCATCTCACGAACGTTCCATGGCATGTCCGTCGGAGGCCATGCCACATCGAGACCCTGCTCTAGGCAATGCTGATAGACGTGGTCAACGTCATTCACCCAGATCGACAGCCAAACACCCTTGTCGGCCGTCTCATCGCCATCGGGACCGAATGTCATCTTCACTCCGCCGTTACCCCGGCCGCCCTGGGCACCTTGACAGAGGAAGATCTCGCACTTGCCAGAGCGAACGCACCCAAAGGTCGGAGGTTCGCCCCAGTCCCAACCCTTCGTCCAACCCAGCTTCGCGAACCAGGCGAAGCTCTCCGCGATGTTCGATACATTCAGGATCGGCGTGAGGCCCTCAGTCACCATGCGTGGTGCTCCATTCTCTGGCGATCGCAGCCCATGCCCGCGGAGAAACTGCGCGCCGTCGATTCAGAAGGTCCTCCTGGTTGCCGCTCATGGCACCTTGGCCGACTCCCATGTCGTCGCGAACGGTATCGGCGGG
>WNFN01223524.1_pt1 | contig 10261 bp, 4 predicted proteins | sample 5400161 | NCBI WGS metagenome assembly WNFN01 (sample SAMN13153353, study PRJNA577476) | soil metagenome | isolation source: 80 cm saprolite on Douglas fir-dominated hillslope | place: USA:California | collected 2013-09-17
CTGCGATCCAAGCGCCAGCCGGATGCCGAATTCGCGCGTCCGCGCGCTGACCGAAAACGCCAGCACGCCTGCGACGCCAACCAACGCAATCGCCAACGCCACAGCCGCGAACACGCCGAACACCAGGGAGTTCAAACGGTCCGGCGTCAGCACCTCTGCGCGGACGTCTTCGAGAGTGGCAGCGTGCTCAATGGGTTGATCGGCGGACATGCCGCGAATAATGCGCGTGACCGGCGTGACCAGCGAATAAGGATTTGCACCGCTGTGAATGAAAAGGCGGCCGCCAAAGATGGGACCCTCTTCAAAGGGGCTATAGACGGTGAGGATGGGCTCAGGAACCATGTGTTCGTCGTCAATATCGGCGGTTACGCCGATGATGCGGTGCGGCGCGGCGTTAATCCCGGGGGCGAATTTCAGTATGGGATCCGTCCAATAAACATGCCGATTGACGGCATCCTGATTGGGGAACATGCGCCGTGCGAGAGTCTCGCTGACAAGAACGACGGGCTCTTTACCTTTTTGGCCGTCGGACTCGTCGAAATCACGGCCGGTGATGATGGGGACGCCGAGCGCGGCAAAAAATCCGGGAGAGATGATGCGCAAGTGCGCGCGAGGATCCTCTTCGCCGGGGGCATGAACATGACCGTCGGCGGAGAATTGGAGGCCGAAACCGGAGCCGGCATCGCGCCAGGGAACAACCATGCCGAAAGCTGTTTTGTTCACGCCGGGCAGGGCATCAATGCGACGAATCGATTCCTTGTAGAAATCGACCACTTGCTCAGGTGTCTTTCCGTAGGACATAGCGGGAACGTTGATGGTGAGGACGTGGCGCGTGTCGAAACCCGTCTGCGCCGTTTGCAGCGCGATCAGCGTAGTGATCACCGTACTTGCGCCGGCCAGCAGCACGAAGGACGCAGCGATTTGCGTCACTGCGAAGATCCGCTGGCGGCGGCTCGTGCTGCCGGTCATCCGTGCGCTGCCGCTCGATAGGCTATGGCCATTGGACGTGTCGGCCGACGGCAGGCGCGGGACAAACGCCAAAATCACCGCGGCGACGATAGCCAGCGCCGCTCCCACCCAGAGCAAGCTGGAATCGACCGTCAAATCGAGCGCGCGGACCGAGAAGCGCGAGGCGTAGCGGGCCAGGATGGCCACCATCGGCTGCGCGCTCCATACACCGACTGCGGCGCCGGCGCCGCAGAGCAGAAGGCTTTCGGCCAGCAGCATGCGGCGCAGCGCGCCTGTGCTTGCGCCCAGCGCCGCACGGGTCGCCAGCTCGCCTTCGCGGCGAACAGTGCGTGTGAGAATCAGGTTGGTGACGTTGGAACACGCGATGATGAAGACCAGCGCTGACGCTGCGAGCAGCACCAGCAGCACCGTCCGGGCGCCCGAGGTGATCTGGTCGCGAAGCAGCTTAGCTCCGATCTGGAAGTCCGCTTTGGGCGAATAGGATTCGGGATGTTCCTTGGTCATGGCTCCGTAGACGGAGCGCAACTCGGCGCGAGCTTGATCGACGGTGACACCGGGAGCGAGACGGCCAAAGAGCTCCGTCATGCGATGGATGCGGCCGGTGACCATGGTTGCAGAGAGGTGGTGCGGACTGGTGACGATGTTGGCGATGATTTCGGTGTCTTGGGGATAGGGGACGGAGGGTTCGAGGACGCCGATGACGGTGGCAGAGCGATTGCCCATGGGCCCGCTGCCGAGCCGGACGGTTTTGCCGATGACGCCCGGATCTTTCCCAAGAGTGGTCGTCCAGAAACGGTACGTGAGCACGACGACCCCGGCAGCCTTGGGACCGTCGTCTTGTGGTCCGATGAGACGGCCGAGGACAGGGTGGAGGCCCATGACTTCGAAGAAGGTGCCGTCGACGACGCCAGCTTGAACTTCGCGAGGCTCACCCAAGCCGATCATGGTGAAACCGATGGTCGAGAACTCGCCGAACGCGCTCAGCGTTTTAACGCTGGCGCGCAAATCCTGGATTTCGGGCACGGAGAATGCTGTGTTGTCGTCGCCAGTGCCCAGGGCGCTCTGGCGGATGTAGATCAGCCGGTTCTCGTCGCGGTTGACGAGAGGCTTGAGGAGCACGCCGCGCACCAGCGTGAAGATGGCGGCGTTGGCGCCGATGCCCAGCGCCAGCGTTAGGATCACGGTGATCGCGAGCCCTTGCGTCCGCATGAGCGAGTAGAACGCAACTCTCAGATCGCGAAGAAATGACATGTTATTGGCTCCATCTTGCCTGGGGATAGAGCACCACGCGTGCCAATGCTAAGCAACACATTGTAAATCACTTAACATGCGACGCTCGTTTGGGATGTTCGTTTTCAGGATGCCTTCGTCGCGAATTCGGACACCAACGCTCGCCGACTGAAAGGACTGTTGCTGAAGGCCTGACAGATCTCCGCAGGCCATGGCTTCGAGGGCGGCTCGCGCGGCTTCGCGGCGAGCCTTTCATCGGTGCGACCGCAACCGAGCGTGTACAGGCGGACTCCCTTCACTTCACTTTCAGGGCGTGAAAGCGTTCCGACCGCGGCACCAGTGCCAAAGCGGGCGAAGCTGGTCAATCCATTCGTTTGCGTTTCCTCGAACCGTATTTACTTGCCTTAATAACTTATCTTAAGTAGGGTTAATCATGCGAACGGTCCGGAGAAATGGGACTGGGTTTACAAGCATGCTGCGTTCGGCTCTTTCGATATTTGTTCTTGCCTGGTCGTTTTATTTTCTCTTGCCTGAAGCAGCCTTCTCCCAGGGTGAAACCACCAGCGCGATCATCGGCCAAGTGAGCGATGCAAGCGGCGCGGCGGTGCCCGGCGCCACGGTGACGGTCACGAATAAGGAGACTGGACTGCGTCGAAGCGCGAGTACCGATGACTCGGGGCGGTTCAACTTTCCGCAGCTGAAGCCCGGTGCGTACTCCGTCAATGTGGAAGCAGAAGGCTTCGAACCACAGCAGAATCACACTGTATCCTCAGCTCTGGGCCAGAAGCAAACTGTCGATTTCAGGCTCAAGATCGCACGGTCACAGGAGACCGTTGAGATAAGCGGCGAAGCTCCCATTCTCAATCCGGAGAATGCGAATACATCCACGACTCTGAATGCCCACGCGCTGGAAGACCTTCCAAATCCAGGCGGTGACTTAACCTACCCTCTGCAATTTGCGGCAGGAGCGCTCGTCAATACGGCAGGCAGCGGCAATGACTTTGTCGGCGGAACCAATGGGTACGGCAACGTGGAGTTCAATGGACTGCCCGCACTCTCCAACGGCTATATCGTCGATGGACTGGAAACAAACGACCCGCTGACCAATTTGAATAGCGGACTCTCGACGAACCTTGTCCTCGGACTGAATTCGATATCGGAGGTGACGGTCAATACGCTTTCCTATGCCGTCGATCAGGGGCGGTATGGAGCGTCGCAGGTCAATTACATTACGAAGTCCGGCACAAACCGGTTCCACGGAAATCTCTACGAGATATGGAATGGCGACAAGCTGAACGCTGCGGACTTTTTCACAAAGGCGACGGCAGGGCATCAAAAACCGCGATCCACTGTGAATCATTTTGGCGGCAGCGTGGGCGGCCCGATTCTTCACGACAAGCTGTTCTTTTTCCACGATAGCGAATGGGTTCGGATCACTCTGCCGATCGTCACACGCACGATCGTGCCGACCGTTGCGTTTCAGAACTATGTCCTTCAGCAACTCCAGACCGGCAAGCCAGACCCCAACCACGCCGGCAAATATCTGGATCCCCCTTCGCCACAATCGATACCGTTTTACAAGCAGCTGTTTTCCCTCTACGGAAATACCGGCGGCACTGCGCTGCCAATACTCGGGTGTCCGCTGGGCAACAAGGAAGACGGTTGCGCGAACGGTCAGAGTGTTTCGCACTCGAGTGACGATCACGAACAGCTACAGACGGTGCGCATTGATTACAACATCGATGAGAACAATTCGACCTGGTATCGCTTTCAGACGGACAACGGACTTCAGGCTGCTTACACCGATCCCATTAATCCGGTGTTCAACGCGATTTCCCCTCAGCCGTTGTACTCGTTTGCGGCCGGATATACGCACGTTTTTTCGCAGAATCTTGTGAACTACTTCAATCCGGCGTTTTCCTGGTACGCGAGTTTGTTCGGGCCAGCCGATTTAAGGAAAACGCTGGCGGCGTTTCCGATCGTACTGGAAGGCACGGGGCCGAATCCATTCACGACGGTTGGAGGCTTGGACAATACCTGGGTGCAGGGACGGCGCGCCACGCGGTTTTTCATCAACGACAACCTGGCGTGGAGCCTCGGAGCACATGAGCTGCGCTTCGGGACAAATACGCGAATCCTGCGACTGAACGACTATGATTTTGGGCAGGGAACGGTTCCGACGGTAACCTACAACACCCTGGAGCAATACATTTATGGAGTCGCATCTACGGCAACAAAGACCTTCCCCACGTCGGCAAACGAACCTTTCAACTTCCTGAATCTCGACCTGTACGCGCAAGACACCTGGAAAGTGACCAAGAAGCTGACATGGACTTTCGGGATAAGAGATACATTGAATTCCAATCCGTTAAATCCGCATCAGCATATTGCCCGGCTGACTGGATCTTTCAATTCCATATCGCATGATGTGAATCAACCCTTGAACGCCGCAATTCAAACCGGTCTCGCTAACGTGTTTTCCTCGACGCCCCTGGCGATCCTTCAACCGCGAACAGCGATTGCATGGCAATTTGAATCCAAGACCGTGCTGCGTGCCGGCTTCGGAGTGTTCAGCGATATTCTGCCCGGTACCATCGCCGATGTGGTCGGCGTCAACCCTCCCTACGTCAAAACTTTTCAGGGTGGCCTTCTTGGCACTGTCGGTGGCACGACGATTGCGCCGGGAGTTCCTAACAGCGCGGTTGACGCAACCGTGGCCGCCAATCAGACGTTTAGTTCTGGGTTTGCACAGGGCCAGCTTTCCTGCGCATCGGCGCAAGCGAATCCCACAACATGTCTTCCTGCGGTCGCCATCACGGCGGTGCCCGATGGAAAACTTCATGCGCCATACTTCATGGAGTGGAGTTTTGGTTTGGACCACCAGTTGGGAACTACGGGAAGCTTCCACACACAATACGTCGGCACTCGCGCGGTAAACCAGCCCTACCTGACGCAAGTGAACGGTTATCAGAGCGTTTGCCTGGGGTGCTTTGCCCGTTTCTTTATGTGCAATCTCCGGATCCCCGATTCGGGGCGGTGGCACAATTTTCCACCGGCGCGAACAGTCACTACGGTGGGCTGCAAATGACCGCAATGAAGCGTTTTGGAAACGGCTTCATGGGACAACTGAATTACACCTGGAGCCGTTGCATGGACACCGTCTCAAACGGCGGATTCTTGCAGTTCTCGGCGGGAGGAATCCTCTCCCCTCTGCCAGGAGACTTAGCACGCGACTACGGTCCTTGCGATTACGACATCCGGCACAGGTTGAACGGCTGGCAAGTGTCGGGTACCGTGTTTTGGCACAGTGGGATTCCGTTCTCTGTCCTGAGCACGCCCTATTCAGCAAATGGAAATGGCATCGTGAACGGCAGTGGGCCGCAATTCGCAAGCGTTGTTCCGGGCGTACGGCTCTATGAACACAATCCCATTCCAGGAGTGACACAACCGGGCACGGTTCAGTGGCTCAATCCTGATGCCTTTGTCTCGACCGTGGACCCGAGTACTGGGGCGTGCTTTGGTGGCGACAGCTCCAAGAACTGTCAATTCGGGAACCTCGGTCGTAACGCGCTACGGGGTCCCAATTTTACGTGGAGTGACTTCTACGTATCGAAATGGTTTCCCCTGACCGAGCAGTTGAAGCTTAGGTTTGACGCTCAGTTCTTCAATGTTTTCAACCATCCGAATTTCGGACTTCCGAGCATGGTGCTGGCTGGCATTCCTGGGAAGCCCTCTACCCAAACTGGGTTCGGCGCGCTTACTTACACCACCTCTCCGCCAACGGGCTTACTCGGCGTCGGTTTGGGCGGTGATAGCACTCCCCGCATGATCGCACTTCAATTGCGCCTGGAGTTCTAGAGTCGCTCTTGAAGGCAGACAGAGCGAGCTTATTCGAGCTATTCGAATTCCTTCATTGTGTGCGCCATGGCGTGCAGCCGCTCATCGATTAGCGCGAGCACGGTTCCAGGCTCGAATTTTCCGTCGCCGTTTTTCCTTCCGGCGGCCATTCCGGTCAGGAGCTCGATGCCTTGTTCTACCTTGGCCACGGGCCAGACGTGAAATTTCCCCGCCGATACGGCTTCCAGAACATCTTCGCGCAGCATCAAATCTTCCACGTTGGACTCCGGCATCATCACGCCTTGCGTTCCGGTGAGCCCCTTGATGCGGCATACGTCAAAGAATCCTTCGATTTTTTCGTTCACCCCGCCGATCGCCTGAATATCGCCCTGCTGGTTGATCGAACCGGTCACCGCGATGTCCTGCCGCAGCGGCAATCCGGAAAGCGCCGACGCCAGCGCATAGATCTCCGTGGAGCTGGCGCTGTCGCCGTCGACTCCCGAGTACGATTGCTCGAAGCAGATGCTCGCTGCGAGCGAGAGCGGCTTGTCCTGCGCAAACTTGCTCCGCAAATAACCGGCGATGATGTGCATTCCCTTGTCATGAAAGCGTCCGCTCAGATTGGCCTCGCGCTCGATGTTGATCAATCCCGCTTTTCCAAGAGCCGCTGTCGCTGTGATCCGCACCGGCTTGCCGAACGAGTATCCGCCGATTTCCAGGACGCTCAGCCCATTCACCTGACCGACGCGAGTCCCTTCCACATCCACCAGCAGCGTACCTTCCTGGATCATTTCCCGGATGCGCGTCTCGATCAGGTTGTGGCGCTCCATTTTCGAAGACAAGGCGCCGCGCACATGCGCCGCGCGGACCACGGATTCTCCGGCCGCCGCGGCGGCGTAATGCGCCTCGCGCGCCAGGTCGGCAATATCGATGAAGCGCGCCGTCACCTTATTTCTTCGCCCCGCCTGGCGCACGCCGTACTCCAGCATCGCCGCGAAAGCGCCGCGGTCGAACGGGTACAAATTTTCTTTCTCGGACAACGCGCGCAGCCGCCCCGCATATTCCGCGATGACGCCGTCGCTCATCGCCATCTCTTCGTCGAATTCCACGCGCACCTTGAAGATCTTGCGGAAGTCTTCCTCATACTCGTACAGCAGCTCGTACAAGGAGCGGTCGCCGATGAGGATCACTTTCACGTTGATGTCGATGGCTTCCGGCTTCTGCGCGCTCCCGCCGAACGGATAAAACATTTCGAGGGGCTGAATTTCCAGCCGGTTGTGGTTCAGCGTGCGCTTCAGCGCGCGCCACACCCCGACTTCCGACAGCGCTTCCAGCGAATACATGATCAGGAAGCCGCCATCGGCGCGGAGCAGCGAACCGGCGCGCAGGTCCATGAAGTCGCTCGTCCAGCCGCCTCGCGTGTCATAGGCGCGCTGGATGGTCCCGAACAGATTGGCGTACGTGGGCGTGGTCTCGAAAATGACCGGTGATTTGTCCTCGTCGTCATGCGCGAGAATGACGTTCACGCCGTACACCCGGAACGGATCGCGCTCCGGACCTCCCTGCGCCTTGGGCAAGCCGTCCGGCGTCTCTTCGTCGTGTTCGCCTTCGCCCTCGCGCTCCTTAAAGGGGTCGAGATTGTCGAGAAGATGGTGCCGCACTTCTTCGAGATATTCGGCAATGTTTGGGCCGAGGTATTTTTCCTTGAGTTCTTCGATGACGCCATCGACCAGCACCGAGGCCGCTTCTTGCTCCAGGTAGCTCAACTCGCTGGCCAGCTCCCGCGAGAGCGTCAGCGTTTTCCGGTACACCACCGTGAATTCCTGCCGGAACTGCTCGTACTTTCGCTCGATATCTTCGGCCACGGGGCTTTCGAGTTTCCCCTCGTGCACCATCTTGGAGATGTCCTCGATCGGCACCATCTGGCCTTCGAGCACGGGGAAAATTTCCGGCAGCGCCACCGCGCCCACCTGCATGTGGCCCAGCGCAAATTGTTCTCGGGCGATCCGGCGCGTGAAATCGTCCATCAATTCTTTCTCGCGCACCGTGAAGCGTTCGACGATCCGCCCTTTTTGCCGCTGGAAGGGCTCGCCTTCGAACACCTGCGGGATCCGCCGGCGCAGAAAATCGATTCCCGCCTGCATGTCTTTTTTGAAGTTGTTCGCCTGGCCGCGAGGCAACGCCAGCAACCGTGGCCGGTCCGTCAATTTGAAATTGTTGACGTAGCAGCGGTCGAGCGACTCTTTCGTTGGCGGGTGAAGCTCTTCGATCATTCGCGCGATCGTTCCGCCGCGGCTGGTCCCCGCCAATCCGCACACAAAAACGTTGTATCCGGGCGCGGAAAGCTCCGCGCCCATCTTCAGTGCGCGCAGCGCGCGCTCCTGCCCGATGAACCCTTCGCGCAGCTCCGCTTGCGCGGTTGTTTCGAACGGGATGCGCGAAAGTTCGCACCTCCACCTCAGTTTCGCCGCGGGAAGCTCCATGGGTTTCGGGGCTGGTTTGGTGGTCATGAAATTCCTTCGAGCGCGTTACTCTAGCACACTCAAGTTACGCTCTCACGGCAAGACAAACTGCGTGTTATTGAGCCGTCATCGGCGGGTTCTCCGGCCTCTCCATGTACACTGCCAGAACCCCCGCTGCCGTGGCCACCAGGACCGGCCCAAGCACCAGACCCAGCATTCCAAACAGGCCGACGCCGCCAAGCACGCTGATGAAGATGACCAACCCGCTCAATTCGGATCGCCCGCCCAGCAGCAGCGGCCGCAAAACGTTGTCCACGATCGCGGACACTCCCGCGCAAATCGCCAGAAGAAGAATGGCCCGCCACCAATTCCCGGTGAACCCGAGCCACAAAGCCGCAGGCACGAAGATCAGTCCGGAGCCCACCACCGGCACCAGTGAAAAGAAGGCCATGACTACACCCCAGAAGAGTGGCGCCGGCAACTTCACGACCACAAAGCCGAGTCCGCCGATTGCCCCTTGAATGGCGGCGAGGATAAGGCTTGTGGTTACACTGGCGGAGATGAGGTCCCGCGTTTGCGTCATCAACCTCTCTCGATGTTCCGCATCAAAAGGCAGAATGTTACGGACCACCCGGATAATCTGGTCCCCGTCGCGAAAAAAATAAAACATCGCGAAGATCATCACGAACAGATCGAAAATAAACGCCGCGATATTGCGCAGGACCGTGCCGAGGCGCTCCGCGAGAAAGCCCGCCTGTTTTTGAACACCCTGGGCCAGCATCTCCAGCACATCGGCGTTGGGATCCAGGCCCGGCACATGTTGCGCGATCCAGGCCCAGCTTTTCGCCAGCATGGGCGCCTGCTGCACCAGCAACGTATGCTGCACGCCCCGTGAAACGGAAAACGCCTCGCGAATGAACAAGGTAGTCACGAGAATTGCCGGCGCGATCAGAAGGCAGGTCACCACCAGGGTACTCAAGACCGCCGCCTTAGTCGCGGAGAAACGCCGCAGGATCCGGCGGTGCATCGGGTAGAAAAAAATCACCAGAATCGCCGCCCACCCCAGCGCCCCCAGGAACGGTTCGTAGATCCGGAAAACGACGTATATGAGGAGCAACAACACACCGTAGGTAAGAACGGTGGTCAAACGGTCACTCGTGGTCGCGTTCGTTGTGGGGCCAGAATTCTTAGTCATCGTATAATCTTGATAGGCCGAGCAAAGGCTGATACCTTCCGGTCTACGCTCCACCAGGTCACAAACGGGTCACCGAGCCAATTCAGCATGTCTACGAAGTCCATTCCGCTCACTTCCTACCAGATTCGTCTCCTTGCTGTACTTGCTTTGATCAATTTTGTCAACTTCGCGGCTCGCCAGGTCTTCGTTCCGCTGATTCCGCTCTTGCGCGACCATCTCCATGTTACAGACGCACAGCTCGGCTCGCTGCAGACTTTTCTCCTCGTGGTTCTCGCCGTTGGCAGCATTCCTTTTGGCTTCCTGGCCGACCGTTTCAGCCGCAAGGCCATTATCGCTATCGGCATCGTGCTCTGGAGCGTCGCGACGTTCGCCGGCGGCCTGGTATCCACTTTTCTTTTTTTCCTGATCGCGCGCTCATTCGTCGGGCTAGGCGAAGCCGCCTACGCCCCCGCCGCGCAATCCATGATTTCGGGTGGATTCCCGCAGGAACGCCGGGCCGCTGCGCAAGCCATTTTCGCTTCCGGCATGTTGCTCGGAGGCGCTGCCGGCCACGCTCTCGGCGGCATCA
>WNFN01272505.1_pt1 | contig 10261 bp, 11 predicted proteins | sample 5400161 | NCBI WGS metagenome assembly WNFN01 (sample SAMN13153353, study PRJNA577476) | soil metagenome | isolation source: 80 cm saprolite on Douglas fir-dominated hillslope | place: USA:California | collected 2013-09-17
CGTCCTGCCGCTCCTTCTTCTTTCCCATGGCCATGCGCGAAACGTACACTTCACCAGCTCCAACTCAGGCCCGCTGGCGCGGACTTTCACCACGGGCTGTTAGGGCCGTTGGAGGCGCCGTCGGCGTCGGTGGCATCATTGGTTGGGGGGACCAGAACCAGCCGACACATGTGTGGTGGTGTGCGCCTCGCCTCGTACTCTCGAATGGCGCTGATCCGCGAGTCGTCTTGGCAAACGACTGTAGTTGGGACCCGCACGGCTAAGGCGGACGGCGCGAGAGGTTATAGCGACCAACCTCGATGCTGGCCCGGCCGCAGCGCTTCCCGCTCGAAGCACCGCCGATGAATGGGCCTACCTGAAGAGCCCGCGCACCACTCGCGTCGGCGCCGCTTTCTCAGATCGTCTGGTCACATCAGGCCGGCGCCATCGCGCCTCCTCCTGCCAGCCGTGCGACTTGCAACTGGCGCACGCGCGGGGAGGTTCATCGCCGACAGCGGTCCATTGATGGCCGCAGCGCTGGCACGTGCACTCCCACGCGGTGACCTTGATTCGACGTGCTGCCGGCCGCCCGGTCATGCGGCCACGGGCCGGCGGAGCGCGCGGGCCAAGGTGGTCGGATGGATGCGGCCACCTGCTCGTCCTCGCTTGCGACGAGGTTACGCCCCTCGACCCGGTAGCCGACCGGCACGTCGCCCCCGAGTCGTTCCCCACGGGCGCGCTTCACAGCAAGGGCTGCCTTGGTACGGCTACGGATGACCGCCCGCTCGTAGCTCGCGAAAGCATCCATCAGATTCCGCATGAGCATGCCTTCGGGAGTGTCTTCCGCCGACACACCATCGGCGGTCACCACGCGGGCGCCCGCGTCCTGCGCGAGCCTTTCGACGGTGGCCGCTACGACCACGTCGCGGGCGATGCGATCCCGCTTGGCGGCTACGAGTAGGCCCGCGCGATGCGTCCTCAGCGCCTGTAGGCTCTCCAGGAGAGCAGGGCGGTCCTCGACGGCCTTCCCTCCGCTCACGCCCTTGTCCGTGAACCACGCGGCCACCCGGACGCCTTGGCGGGCCGCCCACGCGGCGATACTCGCGCGCTGCGCATCGGGGCCAAGATTCTGGTCGTCGGTGCTGACGCGAATGTAGGCAACGGCGAGGGCCGAGTCGGTCTGGCGCGTGCTCTTCATGCCAACCAATATACGACCCGAGTAGCTTCTTGTCAACACGCTACGTCCGTAGTGTGTTGGAAAAAGAGAAGGGATGCTTGGCATGGCGTTTGAGCGGATCCGCGTACGTCGGTCGATCATGTAGTGCACAAGGCTGGTCGTCCACGTCCGACCGTCGGAATAGCTCACCGCCTAGAACTGATTCCTAAATCAGATAATCAGAAGTCCGGCCCGCTCTGCGCTGCCCGTTCTGAGGCGGAACGATCGACTACAGATTCACGCACGGCGTCGTTTTGACGCGTAGGTAGCTACCCGCCGAACGTCTCATCAGGGCCACTGGCGAGAGTAGCAGGCCCCCTCGACGCTAGTTGCAGTAGGATTCGACTGCGGAGGCGGCATGCGCCCAAACTTATCCGTCCTCGTCGTAGCCTCCCTCCTCGGATCCCGCGTAGTCGCCCAGGATCCAATCGCGAGTCCGTCCCCATCACCCTCCTCCTCGGCGATCCAGAACCTCGAGACCACCCTTCGAAAGCTCGACGGCGCGCTTGCCGAGGGCGCCGCAAGAGGCGAGCCTTTGGCGCAGACCCTTCTTGGTATGCGCCTTGAGGGAACCGGCCAACCCGCGGACGCAGCGCGGTTGTATCGCCTAGCGGCGGAACAGGGATTCGCCGGAGCCCAGGGAAGCCTAGGAAGTCTCTATCTCCGCGGGGAGGGGGTGCCGAAGGATTTCGTTGAAGCAAACAAGTGGTCCCTTGCCGCGGCGAAACAAGGCGACCCTTTGGGCCAGCTCAGTCTCGCCGTTCTGTACGTCACGGCTTCGGGTCGGCCCCGTGACGACATCGAAGCCGCTGCGTGGGCACGCAAGGCCGCAGAACAGGACTGCAAGGCCGCGGGGAGGCTGCCCTTCATCTGCGCACTGGCGAGAGGCCTACTGGGCGCGGGATACCTTGATGGGAGGGGCGTCCCGCAAGACTACGTGCTGGCTTACATGTGGGCGAACCTGGCAGCCGCGGAGCTTTCCGTGGAGCAGGGGAAGCACAGCGTTATCGTGCGAGATGATGCGGCTAAGCGGATGACACCCGATCAAATCGCCGAAGCTCAACGCCTCACGCGAGAGTGGAAGCCGCTCGCGCCGACGAGCAAATAGGGCGTTCCAAGAATGCCTGATCTGGGCTAGCCGCATCGACCCGCTTTCTTGCTTCGATGATCCGCGACGCCAAGTCGTCTCGCCAACGGATATCCATGCTGCCGGACTGATTCACTTCTACGGAGGCGACAGGCTTTCCGAGTGCGCGGTCCACTAGGTCTTGGCGCTGTCCTTGAGACGCCGGTGCGCGGTCACTGGGTCTCGTCCGGAAATGGGGCGCCTGGACTCCTCAAGCGAAGCCCCTTCTTAGCTGCGGCCGCAAACATGTCGTGGTTCAACGCAACGAATTCAGCCCTTGAATTCATCGTCGCGAAGCGTGTTCGAAAGGCACGGCACTCTTCCTCCGGAAGGACTGATTCAACTGCAGAGAGGTTCGAATGGAAAACCCGCCAGATCACAATGGCCTCATTAACAACGGACACGGTCGTCAGTAGCGAGGCCACAAGCCCCAAGCCAATGACAGCGGAGGCAATGTAAGACCAAGCACCGGCCAGTTTCGCTCTTGAGGCGGACTTGGCGAACCACCCCGACACGCGAGGAAACAACCTGCTCAGGTCGTCGAAGACGCCCTTCAGCACGGCGAGCGTCGCGGCTGCGGCGGCAAGGATCATCAGGAGGAGCCCGGGAAGGGGCGTTGGATCAATCGCAGCACTTTCGTACGGAGCGTTCTTCACTGTCTCGGATCCAAGCGTCAAGACCGTTCGGAGTCCGTGCCCGGCCAGGTGGACGCCTGGCGAAATGACCATCTCCCAGAGCGCGTGACCGACTACGGCAAGGGTTAAGGCATACGCGATGGTCTTGTCTATGCGAGCACGTGGGCCCTTGGGCGGTTCCTCGCCGTGAAGCTCCTCGGGAGTCATTTGGGACTGATGAATTAGCCCCTTCAGGCCAATCCGTCAAGCCCGACTCTTTGTACGTGACGCTGTCGATAGATCCTAGAGGCCGTCAAATAGAGCGCACAGTTCCCGCCATCGCCGCCGATTCTCGGCTAGCAGGTTGCTGAAGAAAGCGGGTTTGACGTCGGCATCGGCGCCAGACAGCGCATTCAGCGGCTGAGGCGTGGGTGCAGGTTGTTCACTTGCGACTGACACGGCCATGCCGAAGGTGAAGGTCATATCGACTCGATCTCGGCCGCGGACCTTCACTTGCCACAGGCCGGCCGCACTCTTGAGCCACCCAAAGGGATGTTCGACCAGCTTGCGGAGGATCTGGCTCGCAGCATAGCCGGCATGTCGAGTGGTTCGGCCGTCGATTGCACTTCGCCGCTTCGTCGTGTTCTGGGCTACGTGCGGCGTCACCCTCTGCTCTCTTGTCGCTTCGACGAAGCCCACGGTATCGTAGTTCTTGTCGGCTCCGACAGTCGCTTCCGTCCGGCGCGGAGTATCTGCGAGCAGTCGCACCGCCGCCTCACGCTCACGATGACTCCCGTCCGCAAAGGTGACCTCCGCTCCCATCACCAGCCCGTTTCGATTCTCGATCACGATGTGCCCCAGGTACGACAGCTTTGCGCCCTGGTGATTGCCCTTCGTGTACATCCGCGCATCAGGGTCCGTTGTGCTGCGATGCGTGTCGTTCTTCCGTTCTTTGCCGCGGAAATCGACGTGCGGATTGCGCCCTCCACCACTGCCGCCACGCTCGTCGTCCGAGCCGTCCTTCTTCTGGAAACTCTTGTGGCTCGCCCACGCCTCGAGCACCGTCCCGTCCACGCTGAAGTGCTCGTCCGAAGTCAGCCCCGCTTCCTTGGCCTGCGCCACCGTCTCCTCCAGGAATCGACGGCCGATATCTCCGGCCAATAGCCGCTCCCGGTTCTTGCTGAAGCTACTCGCGTCCCAGACCGGATCGTCCATTTCCAGGCCTACGAACCAGCGAAAAAGAAGGTTGTAGTCGAGCTGCTCCATCAGGAGCCGTTCGCTGCGTATCCCATAGAGGTACTGGATCAGGGAGGCGCGCAGCAGCCGTTCCGGCGGAATCGACGGCCGCCCCAACCGCGAATAGAGCCGATCGAACTCCGGCGACAGCGCCTGCAGCACACGGTCCGTCATCGCCTTGATCGCCCGCAGCGGATGGTCTTGCGGGACCCGCTGCGCGGGCCGTACGTAGCTGAACATCGCCCCGGGATCGACGTTGTCTCCTCGCATTCGCAGAGACTACGATCGCCCACGGTCACGGAAGGGCCTTTTTCAGCAGCCTGCTAGCAGGGCTCGCATCTCACGCGAGTAGACGCCATGCCTCCAGCGCGCGCGCCGGCTCCGCTCCAGGCCGGCCGGCGTCCGCGGCCCCGTGCTCTTGCCACCGTGCATCCGACAGCGGCCGTTTCGCATCGCAGGCGATAGACAGGCTGTGGCCCGCCGCGTCTTCGCTCCGCACCGCAGGGCTTTGGTGAAGTCTCCCGGCGGATTCCCGTTTGTGAGCCATCCCCGCCGCTTTGCTAGGGGTTCATCGGCCATTTTGGCGACGCATCCCCCGATTCCGCTTCCGCGAGCCCCCGGTCACGGTGGCCGCTACGACCGCCTGACCGCCGGGTGCGACGTTGACTTGCTGATGCCGAACCACTACGCGCTGCCTTCCGCGCGCCTTCAGCTTGCCTTCGTGAGATGCTTCCTGATCGCCATGCCTGCCTCCAGCCGCCTCGCTCGTGGTGAGCGTTTGGTGAGCGTGAGAGAGCGTATCAGAGCGCAGTGTCAGAGTAGGACTGGCGAGCATTATGCGGGGAAAGTGGACTAGTGCGCATCTCGTGGTGAGCGTGTCACGCGCATAGAACAGACTCTTAATCTCTGGGTTGAAGGTTCGAGCCCTTCCCGGGTCACCAACTCCAGCAACGCCGTCCGTCGCCGGACCTTCCTGGGTCTCCTCGCGGGCGCCGCCTTCGCGCCCGGTGCTCTCGTCGGCGCTGCCCCGCCCGGAGTGCCCCGCGCGCGCCAGCGCCTGCTCCAGGTGAACGGCTATGCCATCAACGCCGAGACACCTCTCGACGCGCTGACGACCTACCTCACGCCGAACGACCTCTTCTTCGTGCGCAATCACTGGGCGCCGACGGTCCCCGACCCCAAGACCTGGACTCTCACCGTCGACGGCGAGGTGTCGAGGCCCCTGAAGCTCACCCTGGCGGACCTCCAGAGGATGCCCCGCACCACCGTAACGTGCGTGCTTCAATGTGCGGGCAACGGCCGCGCTCTGCACAAGCCGCCGGTGCCGGGGATCCAGTGGCGCTACGGCGCCGTCGGCAACGCACGATGGACGGGGACCCGCGTCCGGGATCTTCTCGAGAAGGCGGGACTCAACCGTTCCGCAAAGCACCTCCACTCCTTCGGCACCGACCGGCCGCCGGGGAAGGTGCCGCCCTTCCATCGCAGCCTCGAGATCGAGAAGGCCCTCGAAGACGCCGTCGTCGCCTACGCGATGAACGGCGAGCCCCTCGCTCCGCTCCACGGCTCGCCGGCGCGCCTCGTCGTGCCCGGATGGGCGGGCGATCACTGGATGAAATGGCTCGACCGCCTGAGCGCGCAGCCCGTTCCCCAGACGGGCTTCTACATGGACATCGGCTACCGGTATCCGAGAATCCCCGCCGAGCGATCGGCCGTGACGATCCGCGGCTTCGCGTTCTCGGGTGCGCCCGACGTCGCGAAGGTCGAGCTGACCGACGACGACGGGGCCACGTGGCGGGAGGCCGACCTGGATCCTGGGCACGACCCCTTCGCGTGGCGCCTCTGGTCTTTCCCGTGGACGCCGAAGGCGCACGGCCGCGCGAGGCTCCTCGCCCGCGCCACGGACAGCCGCGGGTCCGTGCAGCCGCGAGAGGCCGTCTGGAACCAGAGCGGCTACCTCTACAACGGCTGGCACGACGTCGAGATCGAGGTGACGGCGTGAGCGGCCCGCGGCTCCTCGTCATGGCGGCGGCCGTTCTCTGCGCCGGGCCTCTGGCCGCGGCGCTTGCGCAGAGCCCAAAGCCGGGTTCGGAAGACAAACGGCCGAGCCTCGGGACGCAGTTGTCCTCGCTCCCACTCGGGCCGGGCAAGGCCATCGCCGACCAGGCCTGCCTCCGGTGCCACTCCGCTGACATCCTGCGGCAGCAGCGCCTCTCGGAGAAGCAGTGGACGGCGAGCGTCACCAAGATGATCGGCTGGGGCGCCGAGGTTCCCGAGAGCGAGAAGGCCGAGTTGGTCGCCTATCTGGCCAGGAACTTCGGCCCTGACAACGACCGCTTCCGGCCGGTCGTCACGAGGCCTCTGGACCGGTAAGGGAGCCCGCCCGCTCCGCCCTCACGAGCGACCTCATCGAGCCAGATCCTTGGCTCGGAACTCCACGATTTCGGGCGGATCCTTGTTGTAGTCGCTGTACCTCACCCACGTCGGCCGCACACGAACATAGATCAAGCCAGGCCAACTCGCGCGGCCAGGACCATCCGGGTATGCCGCGTAATAGACCTGCTTGAGCCGGTCGAGTTCCGCCCCTGAGGGCTCATCGGCCTCACCCTCGTATTGAACCGTACGCTCATCGTCCGGGACCCAGCCTCCGATGACGAGAGCAACGTGCGGGTTCTGGCGTAGGTTCCGAGCCTTGCGGGTTGTGTGAAGGGTATCGAACACGATCTCGAACTGGTCGGTGACGGCGAATCCGACCATGGCCGCTTGAGGCACAGCCGCCGCGGACACAGAGGCCTGTACCGCCAGCCGATGAAGGCGCATGAAGTCGAGAAGCTCCTGGGGATTCACTCGTGCCTCATGGGCAATGCTACTGTCTGGGCGGTGTCTCGTATTTCATGGCACCGACGTCGTTGCCTTCCGTGTCCTCGAAGCGAACCAGGGTTCCCACGGTCGGGATGCCGGCTTTCGGCATGGTGATGCGTCCGCCGTGGCCCTCCACCGCGGCGATGACGGAGTCGAGGTCGTCCACCGAGATCGTGGGCTCGAAGCCGTTCAAGCCGGTTCCGGTGCGCGGCTTCTGACGCCGGTGCATGAGGCCCTGGATGCCCGGGTTCGCCTCGTCGCCGGTGTGGATCAGGTAGAAGCCGGGCGGCCCCCAGGGCTCGAACCGCCAACCGAACACCGCCTCGTAGAAGGCGCGCGCTCGGTCGACGTCGTCCACATGGATCGCGAAGGAAGCGAGGTTGTTTGCCATGGTGCAAGGCTAAGCCTGATGGTCGGGCCGCCGCAATTGCGATAGATTTCCAACCAATGTCGAGCAAACGCCAAACGGTGGCGGATGAGCCGTTCTACCTGGTCCGGGCGGCGGCGGCCGACCTACCAGGCGGCTTTGCCCTGGATCGTCACGCCCATCCCTGGCCCCAGCTCATCTACGCTTCGACCGGCGTCATGACCGTGTGGACCGAAGCAGGATCCTGGATTGCCCCACCGCACTGGGCGGTCTGGGCGCCGGCCAATGTCCGGCACGCCATCCGCTTCTCCGGCCAGAGTGCCATGCGCACCCTGTACATGCGGCCGCAGGAAGGCGCGGGGTGGCCGTCTCAGTGTTCGGTGATAGCGGTGTCGCCGCTCTTGCGCGAGCTGATCCTGCGGACGGTGGAGATCGGCATGCTCGACGAACGGACCCCGTCGCACCGCGCCATGGCGCGGCTGATCCTGGATGAAGTCCGCGACCGGCCGACTCCTTCTCTGGACCTGCCGATGCCCGCGTCGGTCGCGGCGAGAAGGGCAGCCGAACAGATCCTGGAGGGCGTCCCGGCATGCGAGAGCGCCGAACTGGCAAGGCGGGTCGGGCTGAGCACCAGGACGCTGGAGCGGCGCTTCGCTCAGGAGACCGGCATCACCGTGGGGCGCTGGCGACGCCAGGCGAGACTGCTCGACGCCCTGCGCCAACTGGCGTCCGGCCAGACCGTGAAGGTCGTGGCGCAGGATGCAGGTTACAGCAGCCCCAGCGCCTTCGTGTCGGCCTTCCGCTCGGTCTTCGGCGTGACTCCGGCGCGCTATTTCCACGAACCAGCGCTTCCTTCGTAGTCCCCCGTTCAGGCGGTTCGGGGCGCGACCTTCTTGGTCACCAGCATGACCAGGGAGCTGACACCCCAACTGACGAGGGGTAGCACGACGGCCGCGATGACGAGATGGGCCACGACATGGAGCCAGTTCTTGCCGTCGCCGCCCCCGCTGTACTCGGGCGCGGTGTAGATGTTGTCGGTTCCGGTGAGGATCGCGAGCACGATGGCCAGGGCCACCAGTCCTTCCCCGAGCAGGCTCTGAAACAGGACCAGCGGGTAGAGCTGCTTGTAGCTCCCGAAGCCGCTCGTGTACACGGTGACCCCGTAGTACACGACGCCCGCGAGCAGCACAACGGTCACGCTGATCCACTTGGCGACGGAGTTCGGCGTGCCGGCCAGGGAAAGCGTGAGGCGCACGAGGAAAGCCAACACGATCAGGACTAGAACGACCTTCTGGAAGCCCAGGTACTGGGTCACGGTCTTGCCGAACATGCCTCCCCTCCCTTGGCCTGCGGGCGCGAGCGACCTCCGCCGGCTGGCGCGGACCATATCTCGTTGTGGTCGGAGCGACAAGCCTCGCGGTGGACCACCGTGATGCCTAGAGCCAACCGCCACTGAAGCCGGCCCGCCCCAGCCCCTCCACCACGTAGGGGCAGTCGCGCATCAGCTTCCAGACGAGCTGGGTGCGGTAGTTCTCGACCATGATGAGGATCGGCCCCTGGTTGATCCCGTAGTGGTGAGGCGAGACCCAGCCCCACTTGTTGCGGCCACGCTCGGGAAAGGTGGGATTGAAGGTGGCCTTGAACCCGTAAGCGTTGCCCGCGGACAGGTCCAGCTTCTCGCGGTAGTAGCGGATGGAGGGAAGCACGATCTCGGGCGCGAAAGGCAGGGAGGTCGCCACCGCCCACGGCGCCAGCGTTCCGTCGTCGGGCCCATCGGGGACGCCCCGGGCGACGTAGTCGTAGAAGCGCCGCCGCACGCCGTCGACCTTCAGGGTCTTCGGACCCGGGCCCTCGCTGGCGGTGAGTCCCCAGCACTCGCGGCTGTAGCCCTCGAAGCGGTGGGGGTTGCGCACCGCGTACTCCTGTTGGACGTAGGTGGCGCGCCGCGAGTTCTCGAAGTAGTCCAGCCCGCGGTCCCGCATGTATCGGTCCTGGATCCCGCGGAAGTCGACCCAGAGGTGCGACATCTGGTGCACGAAAAGGGAGCCCTCGTGGACGAGCTCGAAGCCGTAGATCTTGCGCCACGAATACGTGGACAGCCACGCCTCGTAGCTCTCTGCGGGCAGGGGGAAGGTCGGGGAGCCGAGGCCGAGGACATACAGGATCAGCGCCTCGTCGTAGCCCTCCCAGCGGTAGGGCAGGAACCCGCGGCCGGGCCTCCAGCCGTGGGTCACGGTGGCGCGCCGGTTCAGGGCCCAGCGCCAGTCCACGCGCCGGTAAAGGGCATCCGCGAGCGTGCGGATCTCCTCCTCGCCCTTCGTGTCCGCCTGGAAGTAGGCGGCGGCGGTCAGGGCCCCGGCCATGAAGAGCGCGGTGTCGATCGTGGACAGCTCGGACCGCGCGGCGCGCCGCCCGGTCTTCATATCGAGGAAGTGGTAGTAGAAACCCTTGTGGCCGGTGGCGTCGGCCTGCCGGCCCTGGGGGCTGCGCCAGAAGAAGCGCAGGGCGACGAGGGTGCGGCGGACCGCCTCGGCGCGCGTCAGGAGGCCGCGCTCCACTCCCACCGCGTAGGCGCAGAGGGCCATCCCCACGGCGGCGATGCTGGCCGGACTGCCCTTCGCGGTCCTGTCGTGCACGAGGCCGTTGCGGCCATTGGTCTCGTGCAGGAAATACGAGAAGCTCTCCGCTTGGAGCTCGTCGAGGACCCGGTGCCGCACCTCGTCCGGCCTGCTCAATGCACCGTCGAGTAGATCAGATAGTTGACACCGAGCTTGTAGGCCTCGTTCGACTCCGCGACCGGCCGGAAGCCCACCGCTGAGAACTCCCAGAAGTTCGAGATGTCGGTGTTGAAGTTGATCATCGCA
>WNFN01102348.1_pt1 | contig 10260 bp, 9 predicted proteins | sample 5400161 | NCBI WGS metagenome assembly WNFN01 (sample SAMN13153353, study PRJNA577476) | soil metagenome | isolation source: 80 cm saprolite on Douglas fir-dominated hillslope | place: USA:California | collected 2013-09-17
ATTGAGATCATCGGCGCCATCGACACCGATCCGGCGAAGGTTGGACGCGACCTTGGGGAAGTGGTGGGCGCGCAGGACGCGCCGTGGGGCGTGACCGTTTCCGCAGACGCCAGAGAAGTGCTGGAACAAAATGCGGACGTGGTGACCCATTCGACGTCGTCGTCGCTCGCGAAGGTCATGGACCAGTTGCTGATGTGCCTGGAAGCGGAGTCGTCTATCGTTTCGACTTGCGAGGAATTGTCGTATCCCTTCCGCACGCATTCGGAGCTCGCGGCCAAGCTGGATAGCGCGGCGAAGGAGTCGGGCGTGGCGCTGATCGGCACGGGGGTGAATCCCGGCTTCGTGATGGACAAACTGGTGGTGACGCTGGCGGCGGTTTCGCAGCGCATCGATCACGCGAAAGCGTTGCGCGTAGTGGACGCCTCGAAGCGGCGGCTGCCGCTGCAGAAAAAAATCGGCGCGGGAATGACGGTTGAAGAATTTCGCGCGCAGGTGAAAGCGGGCGTGATCAAGCACGTCGGCTTGCCGGAGTCCGTCGCGATGGTGGCGGACAGCTTGAATTTGCCGGTCGAGCAAATTACCGAAACGATCGAGCCAAAAGTTGCCACGGAGCGCGTGCAGACCGAGTATCTGACCGTGGAAGCGGGCCAGGCTGCGGGTGTGCACCAAATCGGGCGCGGCCTTTCGAAAGATGGCAAAGAACTCGTGTACCTCGAGTTGCAAATGTACGTCGGCGCGAAAGATCCCGCGGATACGATTTCGCTCACGGGTCATCCGAATATCAGCCTGGTGATTCCTGGCGGCTCGCATGGCGACATTGCCACTGCGTCGGTGGTGGTGAACTCGATTCCCGTAATTCTTGACGCGCCAGCCGGCTTGCGGACGGCGCGCGATTTGCCCATCGGGTTCTTCTCGCCTAACGCGCGGCCGTAACCCGAAAAGTCAAAAAAGCCGTCGGCAGGCAGCGTAAAGCAGCCTCTATAATTCTGCCTAGTTGTGCTTTACAAATTCTCCTTTGTGGCCGGTGAGCGAATTGTAGAGCGTCTCGATAAACCCATCTTCGTTGACGAAATCGCCTTTCCATTTTGCCCAGGGCGCAAGAATTTTTTCCTGCTTCATCTGGTCCAGTGTCTTGTGATCGTCGAGGGCTTTCTGCACGACTGCTGAAGTTTCCTTGAGCATCTTTGTGAACGCGCGGACGTCGTCGAGGTTGGAGATCGCGCCGTGGCCGGGAATGACCTTCGCGTCCGCCGGGAGCTGCGCGGCAGCTTTTTCCATTGCGTCGATCATGCCCTGCACGCTGCCGCCGCTGGCCACGTCAATGAACGGGAAGCCGTAGCGCACGAAGTCGTCGCCCATGTGCACGACATTGTTCTTCGGGAAGAAGATGATGGAGTCGCCGTCCGTGTGGCCGGAGGGGAAATGCAGCGCGCGAATGTCCTCGCCGTTCAAGTGCACGGTCACGTCGTGCTCAAAGGTGATGATCGGCAGCGCGGCTTTGGGCGCGGGCTTCATGTCAAATTTCATCGAGCCGCCATTGCCGCCGGTGCCGCCGGTTTCGAGCCGCTTGCGAACGTTATCCTGGGCGATGAGCGTGGAGCCGGCGTTGTTGAACGCTACGTTTCCGCCGGTGTGGTCTCCGTGATAGTGCGTGTTGATGACGAAGCGCACGGGATTGTCCGTAATTTTCAGTTCCTTCAGCGCGGCCTGGATTTTTTCCGCCAGCGGAGCAAACTGGTCGTCCACAATGACGATGCCGTCCTCGCCCACCGAAGCGGCAATGTTGCCGCCCTGGCCTTCCAGCATGTAGATGTTGCCGGAAACCTTCGTCGTTTTGATTTGAACCTTGGACCAGTCCGGCTCATGCTGCGCCACGGCAGCTTGCCCGCAAACCAGTGCTAAGCCTGCCAGTACGGGAACCATCCAAGTCCGAACCTTCGAGATCATCTCGCTCCTCCTCAGGAAACCGCCGAGGATAGTATCACTGCGATCCGGGGCCGGTGAAATGTGTTCGGCCACGCGTGCTAGGCGACCCGGGCCGGGAAGGAGAGACTCCCCATTGCTCATTGGAGGTCTGGTTAACCATACCCCTTGTTTTTTGTAAGTGTCATTTAAAGGACTTACAATTGCTCTAAGTTCTTTGTTTGCAACACATACGAGAGGGCATTAAAGTGTTGCATCTAAAGGCTTGAACTGCACCAAAATAGTGGAGAAAAAGCTGCCTCCGTTTTCGGGGATGCTGCGAAGACGCACGTGGAAGGCCGATTGGGGTGGCTGGCGTCCAGTTCATGCAGAAGTTTAGCACGGTCTTTGCTAACTGTAAATAAATATTACGTATTGGACATCATTCGAATGATGTCAGGGCTGGAAGCTCAAGATTCCAGCTCTCTCGTTGTCGGTCGGTTGAACTACGGAAACCCATTCTATACCCAGGGAGAGGAGGGAAACGGAGGAAGAGTTGCGCCGCTCGGCACGGTGCCGCGAGAAGGTCTGTATCAATGTCATCCAGGGAGGGGCCAGCGGGGGAGGGGCCGGCGGCCGAGGAGGGCCTCGGCGGCCCATTTGCCGAGGTAGACGGAGAGCGCGACGCCGTGGCCGTTGTAGCCGGCGAGGACCATCACGTGTTTGTTGCGAGGATGGCGGCGGAAGATGGGGCGCATTTTTTCGGTAACGAGAATCGGGCCGCCCCAGCGGTGCGTGATGCGCACGGAGGCAAGCGGCCGACGGCTTCGCCCCTGCGAACATCGTAGCGGTGCAAATCCTGCGAGCCGTTTTTGCCCGTGTGGACGCCGCGGGAAGCGCCAAAAGGCGTGCCGTTGGAGGCGGGGACAAGGCCGGCGCCGAAGATCACGCCATTCGATTCGAGCAAGCGTCCCCACAAATACGGTAAGTCAACGGTGTAAAACGGGTGGCGCGAGGAGAGGCCGATGGCTTTGAGCTGCGCGGCGGACAGCGGGGCGGTGGCAAGCGCAAAGGTGAGTTTCGGCTCGGCAGCGGCGCGCAGCGAGGACAATCCCAAAGAGGCTGCGTTGGTGGCGAGAAGGACCTGCTCCGCGCGGATCTCTTTCCGTTGGATACGGCCGCGGAGGCTGCGGCGGACGTGCAGGGGCAGCGGATTGGAGAAGTCCAGCGCGCGAACCTCGGCGTGCTCAACGATCCGGGCGCCGGCGCTTTCCGCAGCGCGCGCCAGACCGGCAAACACTTTGCCCGGGTCGACCGTGCCGCCAGGCACGCGGCGGACGACTCTCAGCTCGCCGGAATCGCTCCAGGAGATCGGTGAACGCTTGGCCGGAGCGAAGCGGCCAATCTCCCAAACGCCAGGAAGCGTCAAGCGCGAGTCAATGTGGAAAGCGCGGAGAATTTTCTTGTAGCCGGCGAGCACGTCGCCGAGTCCGGGGAGCTCGCCGGCCGCGGTCTCGGCCAGCGCCATACCGCCGGTGCGGCCACTGGCGCCATCACCAAGCGAAGCAGACTCAAGCACCAAAACGGAGCACCCGGGAGCGAGCCTGCACAACCAGGCCGCAGCGGAAAGGCCCGAGAAGCCACCGCCAACAATAGCGAAATCCACATGATCCGGCAGCGCGCACGGAGCGGGGCGGAAATCAACGGTCCAGGGCGGCACGCCCCAAGGATGAACTTTGCGGCCCATGGCATTTCTTTGATGCCAAGGAACCTTGGCGGGTGGCAAGAGCCTCCGCGAATTTCCCAAAGCTTGTTTGCAGGCCACAGGCTGCTTAACTCTTTGATGGCGTGACCCTTACAAGGAGGACGGCGGCGAGGGCTAGGGCGCTTACCAGGAGCGGAAACCATACCGGGGAAAGCCAGGGCACGGGAATGAGGAACAGGATATCGGGATCGCGGAGCGAAAGGGGCCATCTCACGGTGGCCCAAAGGGCGGCGTAGTAGAAGATATCCCAGATGGCGAAGGCCCACAGGAACACCGCAGCGCGCGTCCTGGAGGTTGCAGACGTAAGCAAAGCCACGCTGAGGAGCATGAGGATGGTGGCGGCCTCGCGAAGGACTTCGAGGGTGAGAAGGCTCTCGGCGAACTGGCTGATCGCTTGTGACTGCCGGTAGAAGTCTCCCGACAAGCGGATGACGTCGGAAAGCGTTCCCTGATAGCCGGGCAGCAATCCGACGGCTGCGCGCAGATAGACGACAACCACGGCTTCCAGAAATCCGAATGACCCCGCGAATACTCCGCTGATGACCAGTTGCGGCACAGTGACGGGAACTCCGCCGCGACGCCATGAGAACCAGGCCAGCGGCGGAACCAGAACGAGGAGGTTTACCCACCAAGGCTGGGCAATGAGTCCGATTGTCATTGAATGATTTTACGGTGAGTCGAAGGAAATAAGTTCGAGGAAGCGAAGAAAAGGCTCTATCCTGGCAAGGACGGGACAGGCAAGCCGCTACGGCCGCAAGAACCCGGCTCAGGGGCGCGTGCCGGTACCGATGACGATTTCGAGGGGCATGTTCAGTTCCTTGCCGTTCCAGAATTTTTTCAGGGCGGCATAAATTTCCGCTTTAGCCTGAGCCATTTTTTCGGGCGTGAGTTGTTCGATGAGCGGGCGGAAGGGCGCGGCGACTTCGGTGAACTGCTCCCAGTATTCTTCGACGGAGGCCGCCCAGCGGCCGGCGATGATGCGGTCTTCCTCATGGACATTGCTGAAGCCGGCGACCTCCAGCGCGCGCCGCAGCCGGTCGCGCTCGCCAAACATGAACATACTCGGGCCCTCGGGATCGGGTGGCGGCGGAGGCACCGGAACGTGCTTCAGAACGATGCCCGCCGTGGTGGTGAAGAAGGGCTGCTCTTTCTTACCCCAGGCGACGAACGCAGGGCGCCCGCCGGGCTTCAGCACGCGGAAGCATTCGCGGAGCGCTTTGGGGAGGTCCGGAAAAAACATCACGCCGAAGCGGCAGGTGAGGACGTCGAAAGATTCGCCGGGAAACGGGAGCGACTCCGCGCTGGCTTCGCGGAATTCAATGTTGGTAATGCCTTTTTTGCGCGCGAGTTCTTCGGCAAGCGAAATCATGCCCGGGCCGAGATCGGTCGCGGTCACGCGGCCTGATGGAGCAACTTCCGCGGCAATCGAAAGCGCGGGATCGCCGACGCCGCTGGCGAGATCGAGAACGCGCATGCCGGGGCGAAGATGGGCGGCCTCGAGAATCGCTTCGGTGGCGCCATGGGTGAACGCGGCAATCTGGGCGTGCCATTTGCGCCACGCGGCGACGGTCCTGTCGCCGGTCCATTCCTGGTGAAGATGCTCGCGAAACTTCTGGATCTTTGCCGAATCAGGCGCGCTCATGAGTGACCTCCACGTCGGAAAAGGGTATCAGTATGCTCGAGTGTGCGTCAGTGTTTCCAGAATTTCATGACGGCGGAGTAGTCGAGATCTTCCTTCGCCGCGCCTTTGACGTAGTTGTAGGTTTCGCGGGCGGCCGCGGTGGTGGGCAAGGCGACGCCGAGCTGATTGGCGAGGTCGAGCGCGAGGCTGAGATCCTTGTGCATCAGGCGCAGAGGGAAGCTCGGGACGTATTCGCCTTTGAGCAGATTCGGCGCCTTTACGTCCAGAACGCCGGAGCGGGCCATGCTCGATTGCAGGACTTCGACCAGCTTTTCGCCCTGAAGGCCTGCGCCGGTGACAAGAGCAAGAGCTTCCGCGAGAGCATCAACCTGGAGCGCGAGAATCAGGTTCATCGCGAGCTTGATGGTTTGGCCCGCACCGTGGGGCCCCAGGTGGAACCATTTCTTGCCCATCACGCTGAGGATGGGCTCGGCGGCTTTCAACGTGTCGGCATCCCCGCCGACCATGAAGAGCAATTCGCCTTTCTTGGCGCCCCAGTCGCCGCCGGTGACGGGCGCGTCGAGAAAGCGCACGCCGCGTTCCACGCAGGCGGCGGCAATTTTGCGGGCGAGCGCCGGGGAAATGGTGCTGCAATCGACGTAGGTGCTGCCGCGCTGGAGCGCCTGCATGGCGCCGCTCGGTCCCCAGAGGATTTGTTCGAGGGCGGGAGGATCGCTGACCATGGTGAGGAGAAAGTTCGAGGAAGCGGCGACTTCCTGCGGGGATTTGGCCAGCTTGGCTCCAGCGGCGACGAGTTCATCGGCGCGCGAGGCCGTGCGGTTCCAGATAGTAAGAGAATAGCCGGCCTTGATGAGATTCATGCCCATGGGGCGACCCATCAGGCCGAGACCAATAAGTCCAATCTCTTTAGGGGCTGCGTCGGATTCCAAAGAATGCCTCCTCGAAAGCGACGTGCGCGAAGCGCGTCGGTGTTGCCTGCGAAAAGAGGAGACGATTGTAGCCGAATTGCGAGGCGGAAGCAGCGCGGATAGAGAGAGCAAAACTGACTGGATCAGGCGGCAGAAGAGGAGAGGGTCAGACGCGGGAGGGAAGATTCTGCAAGGGGGCCAGCCATTTATCGAGTTCCCGACCGAGCAATTTGAAATCGACGGGTTTTGATATGCAGGCGTTGCAGCCGGCCTGCAGGAATCGTTGTTGTTCGGTCACCATGGCGTGGGCGGTCACCGCGATGACGGGGATACCAGAGAATTCCGGCTGCCGGCGCATCCAAACGGCGAGGGAAAGTCCGTCCTCACCGCCGAGCTGGACGTCGAGCAAAACGGCGTCGGGTTGCTCGCTCTGGAGCAAGCGCTGCGCGCCGCCCAGATCTTCCGCACTGAGAACTTCATAATCTTGCGCTTCGAGCCAATCACACAGCAGCTCTCGATTGATGGCGTTATCTTCGACAACAAGGATGCGAGGCATCAAGGTATCTCCGCCGGATCCGTGGAAACCACGCGGCTGAGCTGCTTGATGAGTGCTTCTTGCCAGGATTGTTGTTTGAGCAGCAGGGATTCGGCGTTAGCGCGAAGGAATCTTCGCTCTTCCGGGGTCAAATCTTTGCTGGTGAGGATGAAGACGGGAAGATCGGCGGTGCGAGGGCTGGCGCGCCATTCGCCGAGGAGTTCGAAACCGCTAGCTCCGGGCAACACCAGATCGAGGATTACGAGTTCGGGTTTGTTCGCAGCGACCTGAGCGCGGGCTTGCGCGCCATCCGCAGCGGTAGCGACGACGTAGCCCTGCGAGGTGAGCATTTCGACTATGAACTCGCGGGTGGCAATGTCATCTTCGACGACGAGGATGGTGCGCGTTCGCTTCGAGGACGCGTGAACGCTGGCGCGACGTTGAAGAGCAGCCAGGAGGGTGGCCTTATCCACCGGTTTGACGAGATATTCGTCGGCACCGAGGAGAGCTCCCATGCCGGGCTGATCGACCACGGAGACAACGATCAAGGGAATATTTGAAGTGCGCGAGTCGCGCTTCAGCTGCGTCAGAACTTCCCAGCCGTTTTTCGGCTTCATGACGATATCCAAAGTTATGGCCCCGGGCTGGAATAGGGCGGCCAGTTCCAAAGCGTTTTGCGGCTCTGGACACACCAGCACTTCGTAACCGGCCGAGATCAATTGGGTCTGAATGAGCTGTGCGGCGGCGTGGTCGTCTTCAATGACGAGAACGCGCGGCAAGCGGACGCGCGTCCCGGCCGGCTGTGGCGCATGGGGAAGCCTATCTTGAATCGCCACGCCAACGGGAAGTGAGAAATAGAAGCAACTTCCCTTACCGAGTTCGCTATCCAAAGTGAGCTCGCCGCCGTGCAGTTCGACCAGGCGGTGGGTGATGGCGAGGCCAAGGCCCGTGCCTTCGGTTTTCTTGCCGGATTCACGAAGGCGATAGAAGGCTTCGAAGATGCGTTGCTGTTCGGCGGGAGGGATGCCCGGCCCATTGTCGCGCACTTCGACGCGAACGCGGCCGCCGGCCAAGTGCGCGCCGAGTTCGATGCTGCCGTCCTTTGGGGTGAACTTGATAGCGTTGCCGAGGAGGTTCATCAACACTTGCTTGAACCTGACGGAATCGGCGCGGACGGCTAAGCCGGGCTGGGAGTTTTTCGATAAGGACTGCGATTTCTTGTCCGCCAGAGGCCGCATGACGCTGAGGACTTCGCCAAAAATGGATTCCACGCGCAGGCTTTCGTTGCTCAATTCCATGCGGCCGGCTTCGATCTTGGACAAATCCAGAATGTCACTGATGAGCGAGAGGAGGTGCTTGCCGCCGGTGTGAATGTGCTCGACATAGCGACGCTGGCGATCGTTGAGCGGGCCGTAGGATGCGTCGGCGAGCAGATCGGAAAAACCGAGGACGGCGTTGAGCGGGGTGCGCAGTTCGTGACTCATGGTGGAAAGGAATTGGTCCTTGAACCGGCTGCCGCGCTCGGCCTCTTCCTTGGCGCGGAGGAGTTCCTGATTGGTCGCCTCCAGGCGGCGGTTGGCTTCCTGGACCTCGGCCGCGCGCTGGTAGACTTCCGCTTCCATTTGGCCCGCGTGGGTGCGCAGCTCTTCCGTAGTTTTTTCCTGCGCGAGTCCTTGCTGTTTGAGGCGAATGAATTCCGTGACGTCTTCGACGCGATCGATGATGTAGAGGACTTTCCCGTCCGGCCCCAAGACGGGGGAATTGACCGGGCTCCAATATCTCTCCTCGAACCCTCCGCCTTCCGATTCCGGCTTGCGGATGTCGTACTTCTGCACGGCCATGGCGTCGGAAGTTTTGTCTTGGAGCACGCGCTGGAGGGAGGTGCGAAGGTTGCGGACGCCGGTGGCGGAAGGATCATTGGGATTGTCCGGGAAGACGTCAAAGAGGCCGCGGCCCAGGATATCTTCGCGCCTCGTCATGGTTGCGTGGAGGTACGCGTCGGTAACCGCCAAAATGGCGAGGTCCGGCGCGAGAACAAGATATAGCACAGGCGCTGATTGGAATAACGCCTGGAAATCGGGCGGCGTGACGGATGATGATGAGCTTTTCACTGGGTATTCCCAAATGTAGTTACTCAATAGCTAGCTTACCGTCGCGCAATACCGAGGACAACGGTCATCGCCTCCTTGATGGGCTTACTTATAAAGGGGAGGAACGCCGAGGTTTGATAGGTCCCGGCAGCCTGAATCAAGCGGTCTTGGGGCGGTGGGGTAGGGGGAGGAGACCAGGGGCACCGCCGGCCGAGGCGGTGGCAGCGGCGCTGAGAGGCTGATCGTCAGTCTTGGAGGCGGCAGAAGCTTCGGGCTTGGCTTTGGGAGGGGCGGTAACGGAGACACCGTCTGCAGCGGCGCCGGTGTCGGGTTTTACTTCGATGCGCACCAGATATTGATAAGGGATTTCCCAGCGGAAGTGCCTGTGCTGTCCGCGCAGCTCGAAATTCTGCTCGAGAAAGATGGAGCGGCCGGAATCGGCGACAAAAGTGCCGGAGGCGGGCAGAAGGATATCGCCGGCGCGGTATTGCACCTCCACGCGACGCCCGAGAAAGGCGGAGTAGCGAGCCATCTTGCACCCAGTGTCAGCGGGGCGTAGTAATAGGGTCAATAGTACGGAAGGACCCCCCCTTGAGGATTGTGGAAAAGTGAGAGGGCGCCAGCAACGGTAGAGAAAAAGCGGACGAGAAAAGACTCAATACAGTGGCCGTGGAGGCCTCCTGAAACGCGCGGGCGAAAGTGAATTGCTTGACATTTGGCAGAGACGGGCTATTGTCGGCGTTCCAGGATTCGATTGGAAACGATGGAAAGATGTCCTGTACGAGAATGGCCGGAGTAGCGCGTCTCGCCCGGGGAAAGAAGCCCGGCGGCGCTGGGCTTCAGCCGGGTAACTCGCAGGATGGGTGCAAAGGGGTTTTTCCTTCATGGCAGAAGTGAACGAAACGGTGGTTGCGGGGCTGACAGCGTATTACGAATATGTTGCAGCGCACTTACACAAGTGGGTGGACCCGCTTTCGAACGAACAATTCTGGCGTAAGCCGTATCCTTACGGGAACAGCGTTGGACACCTGGTGCTGCACGTGACGGGTAATTTGAACTACTACATCGGAGCTCGCGTCGCGGAAACGGGATACGTGCGCGACCGAGACCGCGAGTTTACGGACAAGCAGCCGCCGCCGAAGGAAGAAGCGCTGCGGGCATTTGACCGGACGATTGCCATGGTGGCGGCGACGATTCGAAAGCAGAAGGCGGAGGACTGGGGAAAGGCGTACACGGCCGAGCGGGAACCGGAAGCCGCGGATCGCTTCCACATTTTCGTGCGTTGTGCGGGGCATGCGTATCATCATGTAGGGCAGATTGTGTACCTGAGCCGGGAGTTGGCGAGAACTTAAGGCCGGGAATAAACGCCCGCGCGGTGCAGAGTGGGCATCGGAAGGGCGAGAAGCGAACCGCGAGTG
>WNFN01222094.1_pt1 | contig 10259 bp, 14 predicted proteins | sample 5400161 | NCBI WGS metagenome assembly WNFN01 (sample SAMN13153353, study PRJNA577476) | soil metagenome | isolation source: 80 cm saprolite on Douglas fir-dominated hillslope | place: USA:California | collected 2013-09-17
CAACCGTACGGATCCATTACACCCCGACCTATTCCAGTTGGCTCAATCAGGTCGAGATCTGGTTTTCCAAAATTCAACGCGATGTCATCTCTCGGGGAACCTTCACTTCCACGACCGACCTATCCAGAAAGCTGATCCGTTACATCAAGCAGTACAACAAAACCGCCACTCCCTTCCGCTGGAGAGTTAAGAATGCTGATAATCGCATTAAACCAGTCACTCAACCAGCCTCTGACTCAGCGCACTAGCCCATGGGTGTGACTCCTGACGCAATCTTGCGGCTTTTGGAACGAACTAGAATTGAATCGGGGAAGGGAAAAAGGGTCGCGTGTATGCAATACACGCCGACCTAGCAATGGTTGATTTCAAATCATCAGAAAGTACCGATGGCTCGCCCCCCAGCGCACAAAGGTCTTAACGCATCGGTATTCGACCGCGCTTTGGCCGTTAGTGGCCAAATGCCTATCAATTCTGGAATCCGGAAGCTCGCTCGGCCTCGTTAGTGTAACGTAACGTATAGACTCGACCCCAATTCCTAAGACCAAGCGTTCGTTTCGTTTCTAAATGCGTTTAGCGAGCCGAGTGTGTACCGCATCTGAGGGCTAAGACGGCACAAGCCGCACCAGGCTCACCTAAACTGCGGCTGCGTCGCGCGGCGCAGGCTGGTACGTTCGCCGCGTTAGGTTGCCTCGCACTCTCGCATTTGCATCACTGAACCCATTTTTTCCCGATTCCATCCAGGCCAGCCTTCTGAAGATCATCCGGCGTCATGACGACTCTGAATTCGACATTTGCGTTGAAAGTTAGAAACCAAGGTTCTGCAAGGGCGGGAATCCTGGACGCATCCGACATTTCTACAATCATGACGGCACCACGCTGACCGTGCTGCTCTGTAAAATAGACTGCCTCCGGTTTTATTTCGTCGACAATGCGGCCGAGTTTCTGACCGGCGGTGCCATCTTTGACGGCTGTATTGAACGGCTCATGGGGGATGGAGACATTGAGGAGCATTCGCATATGAGTTGAATCTTTTCAGGGTGAGAGGAAACAGGACACTTTACTCCTAACCACAGCGAGACCCGACCGATTTTTGGCGCATGCCCTTGCCGCCGGTTAGCTGGATCTTTCCAACCGCCTGCCTAGAACGGTTTCAGAGCATCTCGGATATCCACTGCCAGATCGGGAAGCCGAATACGATACCAACCGCCAACGCTGCTATAAAATAGTCGGCCAAAGTTAGCTTTCTCATTCTATCATCTTGACGCTTCGGCCATCGCCGACTTGCAAGAATTCTTCGGAGCGCTGGAAAACCCGGCCACCGCTTGGCTGGGCGCAGCGCGTGTCTGTGCGGAAGGAAAGACTGAGCAAGATTCATCGAAATTGTGGTGATTATGCCTAAATCACCGACGCGTTCAGCCGATTAAGGTCACAAGGTGCGGAACTTGCGCAATATGGGGGGCGCATTTTTACTTAAGCCAGCACCATACAAGTCCGCCGAGAAGAGAAGACCTCGGCGGGCTTTTTTATCTCCCAGAGAAGCGGCATCAGGGCGCTCGATACAGTCGCTTAGCAAATTCTGCCTTCTCTGTCTTAAGCAGATTGGAACCATTCTAGTTCTGCGATGCGGAGCCGGGAGCCAAGTCCCGGAAATCGTTAATGGGTCTTTTGCGTTTAAGTCGGACGCATCGGAAGCGGCTTCAAAAGTTTAGAGCTCTTGCTTTTCACTTTAGAAGGGGAAAAAAGGGTCGCGTCTATACAATAACGCCGACCTAGCGATGGTTGATGTCAAATATCAGAAAAGTACGGATGGCTCGGGACTGCCACGTTCAGATCCTCGAACCCGAACTATCAGAGGCTCTGATGTCTTATCACAAGATATACTGATATGTCCCAGTCGGGCCCGTGCCATGGTTTAACCATGAAAAGAAACACGCTGACCCTTTTTCCAGCGCAGAAACGCATCTTCCGATGTTCCGAAACGACCGATACTGCGATTCTTGTGAAATTATTCTGGGCTACTTTAGCCGGGGTACTTTCATACGTTGCCGCTGTTTTCACTACCGTCCTCGAGTTAGGCGGCTTTTGGCAGTACTTTTGGTTGGGCATCTGTCTTGTCACCTTTGCCTGCGCCGGCCTCCTGATCGTCCTGGCGTGCCGGGAGTTCGGCAATCGCTCCTGCTTTCGCGAGATTTCTCGATGAGGTTCGATCACGATGACCTACGCGAGCTCAACCGCGGTCCCGAGTAGGATCGTTCGATAGAGATCGGGCTTATCGTACCGGCGTTGCACGACGTCCAAGACCTCTTGGGTCTCGGGAAAATACATCAACGTTGCCTTAAATTCGTTGAGCTGCTTGGCGTCCATCGGATTGCTGGGACTCGTCATTGCGTCTGCTAGATAGTCGAGCACGACCTGACGCGACTTGCGTCCTTCTGCTCGGAGTTTGAGATGTACGATGCTACCCAACACCTTGTGTGGACCGTGTCAGATGCTCAATCCGGATTGACTCCCTCACCGTTGGCATGACATCTCAGAATTTTTCAGAGGGACGCAAAGCTCAAATCGTCAATGCTCTCCGCGAAGCAGGAGCTAAACCAGTCAAGCCAATCAAGCCCAAGACAGAAGCTGAACTAGAGGCCGATAGATCCGCTGCGGCGATAGCGCTTAATTCGGCCTTCTTGCGAGAACGTGAAGCCCGATACGGCAAATCCGTGCCTCGAGTTACCGCGCTCGACCAAGCCGTGGGCGCATTATCAAGCGCTCTGGAACGCTCCAGTGCAACGCAGGACCAGGAATAAGGTTTAGACGCGTCCAATCTATCAGCTGACACATTCCGAACGCTCCTGGTCAAGTTCCTGGCGACCGTGCAGGCACAACCAAAACCCGAGAAAGCAGAGCCCACTTAGGTACCAGCAGTAATTAATTGCAGCAGCACCAAAGCAAGCATCGTCGCGACGCCGATTGTCAGCATGCCGATGATTTCGTAAAATCGTTTCATGTATCAGGGTTCGATCCAGTTTGGCGGTTTTCCAACCGGCGCCCACTGGACCATGATGCCTCCTTCCATGGCTGAAGCGTCGGTCGACTACGGTTCTGCCGCCATGACATAGATCCGACACTTTAGGACATGTTTTTCCAGTTCGTGCATCCTGAATGCCAGCGGCCACCTCTTTTTCTACGTGCATTATCCGTCATCCCAGCGACGACTGCTATTGGCAGATAGAGCAAATTGTCTCAATCCGAAAGAGTTATCGAAACCATTCTTGGATCTGCCGATTCGACTGTTAGTCGATCATCTGATACCAATCGCGTTGGTCCTGTATAACCTGCTCAATAGAACGGGTGTGTCGCCGCTGGAGTCTGCAAATTCACAGCTTTCCGAACCGGTTGCCGCACGACTTCTGCCTGATGCACCTTTGATTTCCTTGGTGTGTTAGCCAATCCCACAGTTGGGCTCAGTGCGAATGCTAGTGAAGCAGCCGCGATTACCACGGTCATTGTGTTTGTTTTCATGACTGAACCATGACACCGGCCGAGGAGAACATATCAGTGTATTTCATGATAAGGCATCAGATCCACTGATACTATTCGATTCGTGTTCGAGGATCTAAACGTGACCAATCGGCGAGCGGGCAATGTAGACTCTCGCTTACTGCCGACGAAAGGAGAACTCGATTCGGTTCCTGCGCGAAGGCGATCATGTTGGGAACCAGATGTATCGCGACAAAAAGAAACCGCCGGAAGGGAAAAACGGCAAAACCCTCCCGGCAGCGACAGTTAGGGAGGAAGGGAAAAAACGGTCGCGTCTATACAATACACGCCGACCTAGTGATGGCTGATTTCAAATATCAGAAAAGTGCGAATGGCTCGCCCCCAAGCGCGCAAAAGGTCTGAACGCATCGGTATTCGACCGCGCTTTGGGCGTTAGTGGCCAATGGCTATCAATTCTGGAATCCGGAAGCCTGCTCAGCCTCGTTAGTGCAATGTATTGACTCGACCCCCAATTCCAAATCTAGGGCTTCGGACCCGCCTCTCGCCGTCTAGATATTCCAAAGAGTTAGCGAAGTCGCACACTGAACGAAATGGGGCGGCGCTGTCGATTCCTCAACCAGGGTGAAGCTTTGTAGCTAAAATTCGTATTACCTCCTCATTGTTCTTTCTGAATCGAGCGATAATCTCTTTATTGATGTCCTGTAGCTTAGCGGACCTCCAGATATTGTACCCCTCCGTGTTGAGCTTCGAATAAGCGTAGATAGGTCCGTAGAATTCAGCTAACTGCATCTTTCGGAACTCAGTGTTCTCGCCGTTCGCGTAGTAACTAACGACATCGATCTTTGATGGAGTCGAGGTATTTTCTGGTGTCGGCAAGCAAGTCTGCTATTTCGCTCTGAAGCTTTGGAACGTTTCGTCGAACATTACCGGCCCAAGTTTCCGCCTCGTCCTTTACCTCACTTAGTCCGATCTGGTTGGTTTGATGACGAAGCCGTCGAGAAATTTTGTCTTAAAAACCTCAATCTCCGTCTCGATCGCCTGCAGCGTACCTTTAATCACTTCGCGTTCAGTTTTGCGGTCGCGTATTTGCTGGTCTTTCGCTGCTGGTTTTTGGGCGCGCAGCGTAAACCATCCAGTTATCTATCCACCGATCAACGCACCAGCGATCGCGGCCCAAAATTCTTTGGACGTGATAAGTGAATACAAGAGGTGCTGCCAATCCTGCACCGATCCAGCAGTCCTAGCAGTTTTATCGCATCCAGCGCAAGCGACTGCTTTTCCCTGGGAAGCGTGGCCGCATCACCGGAACGAACTCGAGCTACGAATGCGCGTGCCCGTACAGCTCAAACCTAGAAAAATTGTGAATAGTTAGTGCGCGAAGTGCGTCTCTTAGACTGGTTTCTCAGAAAAGAGAGCCACGACAGAGCTTAGCCAGCACTAGCCGGGAAGAGTTTTGCGACTTTTCCCGGCTCATACTCCGTTGCGCCATTAAGGAATGCCCCGTCCGCCGACGATTCTGATCTCTACCCATGAAATTAACGATCAAACTCGAAGAGCCGTACGCCAAAGAACTGGAGTTACGGGCGTTCAGAAGCGGCCAAACCGTCAAGGAGTACGTCGAAGCAAGCGTGAAGGCGGACGTGGAAGCAGATATGTCGTTTGACGAAAAGATTGTCCTGCACAAGGAACTCGCCGAGGCGGCTGCGTGTTCTGCGCGATCCGAGCAAGCGCCGAGGTGATCGAGGTCACCGAAACGAACTCGGGGGCCACGGGTGCGAGTGCCTACAGGTCGTTTGATGAGCACGGAAGGCTGTCCAAAGTTTAAGCTCGCAGCGAACCCTATCCGTGAAGAATTTGGCAAATTGCTCCTTGATTGCCTTCTCGGCTTCAATTCTACTAAATGCGGGTGCTGTGCCATCCAATCAGGCACGCGGACCCAAAAGGTAGTGATGTGTCTTGGATTGGGTTCCGTCTCACATCTCGGGCTTGCTTCTAAACCGAATTTTCTGCAAATTGGAGAGTTGAAAAGCGGGCGTATGAAGTACTTTGTGTTCGTGTCCGACGCGAAAGTCGACATGCTGCTTCCGCAGATTCCGCGGGAACTGAAGAGCAAGTTGGCCGCTGAGATAGGCGTCAATATTGGGGTACTGACTGCAAGTCTGAAGTCCGAGCGAGACATTGGTGAAAAGGCGGACCGTATCTCGCGACTTAACACGGTGATTAAGTTTCTGCGCAAGACCGAAGATGTCGGTAGCATTGACGAACCTCGGAATTGGATCGAGGGCACGGAAGACGTCAGGGTCGCTTACCCGGAGGAGCGAGAGGCGGTATTCTTCGTTGGGCGGTCCCAAGCACAAACCCTCTTCGCTCTTGCTGGCTCGAGCGCACACCTGACTTCGCGAGGGGCGAGTGATACTACCAATATTGGTTGGTCGTTCTTGCCAAGTCTGTTGGGGCAGCTTAGGGCAATGATCGACACATTTGAGGATCCCAGCATCAATGACCAATCCCGGGATATAGTCTCCCGGGCGCTGGCGGAAACCACTGAGTCCGAGTGGTTGGATCTTGTCCAGGAGCTGGAAAAGGTTGCGCCAGGTCCTAGGATGAAGGTAAGCTTTCTCGCGAAGCGTCTCTTGGCAGCAAAGCATGAGTACTTGGGATTCAACGCGGTATTGGCCACTCCTCTTTATGTTGCGATGGAAGAATGAGATCTCTTCCCGAGATAGGAGCCCGAAGCAGGGGAAGAGTTTCGCGGTGAGGTTCTTCACCGAGTTTCATAAAGTCATAAAGGAACCTTGACCCCGACCAAATCGCAGCTTCTCGAGAGACGCGGTTGCAGTCGCAACTTCGACTGCATTGAATTTCTCCCAGCCGGCTAAAAGATTAGTTCGACACTCCCCCTTGCTCTGCACGCCGACTGATTTGCACCCTTTCTTTTTCATCGACCGTTAACCGGTCTCTTTGCTTTTTGGGTGACTACTGATAGTGGTCGACGGAAACCCTAGACCGAGTGGCGCCTAGAAACAGAAGAGATTACCCGAGAAGCAACCATTCGTGCAGCGCCGCGTTCCCGGATCAAAGTCCCACAATGAAGGCTTGTTTCGTCAGGCACACACTCACCAACCTAGCCCCTCCCTGGTAAGCGGTCGGAAACGACTCGTACTGAATGCCTGAATCGCCGTAAATCGGGTCGCATATCAAAAGCATGTCGTCCAGTACGCCAGCGATCGCGACGGTATGCTGTCCGTTTTTGGAAGGCCATGGGCTTCGTCGCCTGTAATACCGCGAGGCAGCCAACTTGTGCGATTGCACGACTTGCTAACGCCGCCTATCCGCGCTGTGATAGATAGCATCGGACCTGTTATGCCCGCAAGTACAGCCACCTTTTTCTAACGATCACATTGGGTTAACGCCGCTTCACCAGCGCCTATGTTTGACGAGCAGAGCCGTAAGTGATCTAGTGCGCGCAGGCAGACACAAGGAGTGCGCGGGTGTTATTGGACATATTCATCGCGTTTCATCACGACGTTTGGTCACTAATTAATAGTTAGCCGCCACCTTCATGCGTATTGCTAGGTTTCTACTCGATCTGGGCGGTGGCATATTCGTGCTGCTAGGGCTTTTGCATGCCCTGTACACTTTCCTCGATATTGGCCGACCTCGCCGACTCGTTCCTCAGGACCCATCGGTTGCGCGTGCCATGGCGGAGTCTCAATTGCGTCTTGCGCGTGGCGGTACAACAATGTGGCGCGCGTGGGTTGGATTCAATTTTAGTCACAGCTTAGGCGTCGCTCTTTTTGGCGGGCTGTGCATTTGGGCGAGCGCCGTGCTTGGCACGATGGCTGTGCCAGGATGGATCCTGGGCCTCTTTGTTGCGATTGCATTTGTCTATCTCGGCCTGAGCGTCCTATATTGGTTCCGCATTCCGACCGCGGGAATCGCTGTTGCCACGGCATGCTTATTAGCGGCCTGGCTAATGTACGCTACGGCTGGCGCCTAACAATCGGTTCGAGCGATCGCGTCGCAGCTTCGGTACGCCAAGGAGGGAAGTCGATGATTGGGATAAAGTGCCTTCGTTTGACTTTGCCGCACGTCGCTCAACCAGTCGTTATGCCTCATCAATGGGCGTCACCTATCGCTATGTGTCTCGCCCTTCTAACGAGAGCGAGGTCCTTGATTGGTTTCGGTCCCACGTTGCAAATATTCGTGAGGTACCTACGCCTCGATCCCGAGTGCTCTATTTTCCGGACATGGGTCCGCTGGAGCACCACGATGATGGCGCCATTGACCCAAAGACTTCTCCCGTCGTGACCATCTTCGAACCGCGCATCCGACGCGGCGTTCTTTGGACGGTTGGTGAAGGCCATTTCTTATCGACGCCCTTGCGAAGGTTATTTCCTGAGCTCCACCGTCTCAGCAGTTCGTTTCGCCAATGGCTGGAGTCTTCAGGATCTTGTCTTTTCGAATCGTGGGAACAGCAACCCGTGGAATTGCTTCCTCGAAGGCTCTGTCCAGAACCACGATTCTCCTGGGTATGCACTCCCTGGAGGCGTTGAGGCTCTGTCCAATGGGCAATATTTCGTAGCGGAAGGCGACACTGCATTCATGCTCGACAAGATTTGCAAAGCCTTGCGTTTGCGTGGGATATCCTGCGCACCTTTGGAAGCGAACGATGACGCCTAACAACGTGCGAATCGCGCGTTATTAGTGCCGCAGAGCCGACACTGACCACGGACGGCTTCGGGCACTTAGCGGACCGTCGGGAAAGTCGGATTCGGGGACCTACATAGGCCGTTCACTCTTTCTCCGTATCCGTCGAAAATTTATGTGGAGTCGAAGTCATAAGAAAGCCGATCTGACAGGTCGACCGCGGCATTCTCCACATAACGACTCGCTGCACATAAGTTCAAGAAAACGTTATCCGCGGTGGTCAACGGGACTACTTGCGCCGCCGACCCGACGGGAGCCGCATACCCAAGAGTCGAGCGATCAAAGGCATCGATGAAGATCTCAAGCTCAACCAAGCGCTCTGGCGCATGGCCGAAGTCCTCCGCAACCAAGGAATCTGATTGGCTCCAAGCGCCGGGCTCGACAACAAGAGTTCGGCGCTTCCTCAAACCGCACCAATAAAGCACTTGTACTCGAAGCATGGCCGATCAGCGCTGCTAGCCGCGAATCCTCGCCGAAACCCGAAACATTTTCCGGGTCCAAGATCCTTGAGTTGGACGGCGTAACCCTGCCGCGGAGACGTCACGTCGTTTACGGCTACATCGTTTCCGTCCGTAAGCACGCCCTCCAAGAAATCCCCGCCAATTAACCTGTCCTTCCGGGATTTTCTTAGCCATGAACCCAATTTTCCAATTGCCGACGCAATAGCCGTACACAAAGCCTGGAGGCAACAGTTGTTCGCCGCGGGGGTGCGCCGATTTGTGCGCCACCTTGATGGACGACGACGGTCAAGTCGTCCGGAGTCCGTTGGATCAGGTCGGTCTGGCCTTAAATGCGAAGCAACTTCGTTGAATTCTGGAGATCGTCGGTATCGCAGGTGGCCTGGAAGAAGGCAGACGCAATTCTCGCTGCCTTGCCAGGGAAACTGGATTACCACGCTGGTTACCGATGCAGACGTGGCAGGCTTTTGGAGTAGACGCGCTCTACGTTCGCAGCGGGATTGCCCGGCGAGCTGCCTTCGAAGCAGCTTGCGGCGGTCGGACTTATCACAAGTTTAAAAACGCCCCGACCCCACGAGTTCGCGACATTCACAAGATGCGCTCATATGAGCGAACCTATGCTCACTTGACAATACTAATCGTTTCATGTTACCTCGTTTTTGTTCCCCGCAATGACTCTTCCCCCAAACCTTAGCGACTTCCTTGCTTTCGTGCGTCAGGTCATTGAAGTGCCGCCACGATGTGTCTTATGAAACCTCAATCCGAACGAACCATCATTCAGGTCGCTCATGTAGTCCGCGACCTCGAAAAGGCAATCAGCGCGTACTCCGGAGTCTTTGATGTCGGACCCTGGGATGTTTACACATTTGCTCCTCCAACTCTCCGGGAATCAATGTATCTCGGTAAACCGTCGGATCATATTTATCGCCTGGCTGTTACCTGGGTCGGCGGCACCCAGCTCGAACTAATGCAACCCCTCACCGGTTACAGCTGCTACGACGATTTCCTCGAGCGAAAAGGAGAGGGCCTGCATCATATCAAGGAGAAAGTGGACAATTGCCAACAGGCTATCGCCGAGTACGCCAAAAAGGGCATTCCAGTCATTCAAAGCGGGAAGTTCGGCGAGGACGAGTTCTACTACCTCGATACCGAACCTACGGTCGGCATCGTCATCGAACTGGGTAACAATGGGAAAATCCCGCCCCCCGAACTTCGTCTCCCCTAATCATCAATCAAACCCCTCAGATACAAACGTCTTATGCAAAAGTCATGGTTGTGCCAATCCTTTGGACCGATTGCTCTCGGTCTGTTGCTGGTGAGCGGCCTCGGTACCGTGTCAGCGAAAGAGTACCAGTTCGCTGTGATCCCGAAACTCCGTGCAGCTTGGTTTAACCGACTCGAAGTCGGCACCAAAAAGGCGGCCCAAGATCTGGGCGTAAAAACCTATATGCAAGCGCCGGCTTCGGCCGACGAAGCGGAACAGGCCCGACTTATTCAGGATGCGATCAGCCGCGGTGTCGACGCTGTCCTGGTGGTACCGAATAATGCCCAATCGCTCGAGCCCGTATTCGCTCAGGCCAAGCAAGCCGGAATTGTGGT
>WNFN01243478.1_pt1 | contig 10255 bp, 10 predicted proteins | sample 5400161 | NCBI WGS metagenome assembly WNFN01 (sample SAMN13153353, study PRJNA577476) | soil metagenome | isolation source: 80 cm saprolite on Douglas fir-dominated hillslope | place: USA:California | collected 2013-09-17
CGGCGTTATTGTGGTGGGGGAAGCAGTGAAGCTCAATGTGAGGGGGACCTGTACGGTAAGGTTCTGAGTCGCAGTGCCTCCTGTGCCGGACGCTGAGATGGTGAAGGTAGTGGTGGAGCTCACCGGAACGACGGAAGAGCCTGACGTCGGCAGCGGGCCAGTGCCTTCTGCTTGTGGGATCGGCGGCGAAATCGTTACCGATGTCGCATTAGCGGTGGCCCATGTGAGCGTAGTCGTCTGTCCGGCATTTACCGTCGTCGGATTTGCGGTGAACTGCGTGATCTGCGGCGCTCCCTGCGCCACTTGAACAGTAACAGTTTGAGGTTGGGTGCTGCCGCCGGCGCCGGAGGCCACCGCCGTATAGGTTGTCGTCTGCGTGGGTTTGTCAGTGACACTACCAGAGAGTTGTCCACTGGTTTGCAGCGTCTGTGTGCTTGATCCAGCTGTGGCCGTTATCGTGACAGATGTAGCATTCGTGGCCGTCCACTTCAACGTGACGCTCTGCCCGGCCGGAATTGTATTCGTGCTTGCGGAGAACACGAGCGTCGGCGTACCGGAAGTTGTGCCCGTGCCGCCGCCGCATGCGGAAAGGCCCAAAAGTGCGGACAGTCCTACTACAAAGCAAATGGTGCGAAGGGGGTTGTAATTCATCCGGTTCTGGCCTTATTCGGGATCTCTGGCGCCAAAGTTCAGATGCCGTGCTTAGGGCCAGAGTTGCCGGGATGTGTGCCAGGGAGGACCGCTTCAACACCGTAGGAAAGGAAGGCTGACGCAGGATTTATCAGGCCCCCTCCTCGCGCCTTCCGAGCGTAAATCTGCGACACTTGCGAATCAGGTGAGAAGATGACGACTGAAGTTCCGCGAACCACATCAGTTCGTTACGTCCGGGTGTCAGTATCTGGACATCGTGTCGTGTCGTCGACGAATTCAGTCGTCTGCCAATGTCTTGGTGGCCCTTGAACATTCCCTGCCAACGCCTTTCCATCCATTCTGTCTGGTCTTTCGATTGCTTGAATGGAGTGTGAGACCGCGACTCTTTTGGGCTTTATCCGCCGCGTGATATTTACCTGTTGCAAATCCGAATCGAGCTTAGAGATTGATTCATCGAAGAGAAAGTAGCACTATTTCATACAACGATATTTTGGAGGACGAATATGAATACAGCAATTGGAAGTCTGCCTGCCGCTGCCAGTGGAACTGTCTCGCTGGGTGGTGAACTCACGGTTCACCGTCTTGGCTTCGGAGCCATGCGTATTACCGGTGACGGGATCTGGGGGCCGCCCAAGGATCCCGCTGCAGCGCTTGCCGTTCTTCGCCGCGTGGTGGAGCTGGGCGTCAACTTCATAGACACCGCGGACTCGTATGGTCCGAACGTCAGCGAAGAATTGATCGCCAAAGCGCTGGCGCCGTACCCAAAGGATCTTGTGATCGCGACTAAGGGCGGATGGAATCGCCCAGGGCCGAACCAATGGACCCACGATGCCAGCCCGGAGCATTTGCGTAAGGCTATCGAAGGCAGCCTGAAGAGATTGCGCCTGGATCGTATCGACGTCTACCAGTTGCACGCTCCCGACCCGGCAATACCTTTCGATGTGTCAGTCGAAACGCTGGCCGAGCTGCGAGAGCAGGGGAAGATTCGTTTGATTGGACTGTCCAATGTGACGCGAGAGCACATCGAGCGTGCGCACAAGATCACCCCTATTGTCTCGGTGCAAAACCGGTACGGCTTTGCCGATCGGGAGTGGGATTATGTCGTGGACTATTGCGAGCGGAATGGAATCGCTTTCATTCCGTGGTTTCCGCTAGGCGCTGGAACAGTAGCCGGCAAGGTACTGGAGAGGATTGCGAAGGCTTACAATAAAACGCCCAAGCAGGTTGCGCTGGCCTGGTTGCTGAAGCGCTCCCCGGTCATGCTGCCTATCCCTGGTACGTCGTCGATTGAACATCTCGAGGAAAATGTAGAGGCCGCGTCTTTGCGATTAAAGGACGAAGACTACTTGCAACTCACTGGTGTTGCTGAACTCCCACCTGAGTAGGAATTGGGTATGGGTAGATCGACCGGGAGGGGCTTTCGCGGGCGCCGGAGAAGAACTAAACTTACGCAAAAGGAGAATCTCAATGCCATACGTTAATGTCGGCAAGGAAAACTCCGGGAACATCGACCTCTACTACGAGGACCACGGCTCGGGTAAGCCCGTTGTTCTAATCCACGGATATCCGCTGAGCGGCACTTCCTGGGAGAAGCAGGTGCCAGTTCTTTTGGACGCCGGTTACCGCGTCATCACCTATGACCGTAGAGGGTTTGGCAAGTCCAGCCAACCAATTACGGGCTACAACTACGACACTTTTGCGGAGGATCTGCACAAGCTTGTAACGCAGCTCAAACTGCGTGATTTCGCGCTGGTTGGTTTTTCCATGGGTGGCGGTGAAGTGGCGCGCTACTTGGGGAAATACGGATCAAAGGACGTGAGCAAGGCGGTAATCATCTCGGGAGTTCCGCCGTTTCTACTGAAGACGCCGGACAATCCTGATGGCGTGGACGGCAGTGTCTTCGCGGGAATCCAGAAAGCCGTCGCGGCGGACCGGTACGCGTTTTTCACTGAGTTTTTCAAGAATTTTTACAACACTGATCTGTTGCTTGGTAAGCGCGTCAGTGAACAAGCTGTCCAGGCGAGCTGGAACCTTGCGGCTGGCGCCTCGCCCACGGCGTCGCTCGCTTGCGTGCCAACGTGGCATGAGGACTTTCGCAAGGATGTCGAGCGCATCGATGTGCCTACGCTGGTCATTCATGGCGACGCGGACCGCATTCTGCCTATCAGCGCTTCGGGAGCACGTAGCGCGAAGCTGATCAAGGGCGCTCGCCACGTGGTAGTGAAGGATGGCCCGCACTGCATCACCTGGACGCATGCGGACGAAGTGAACCTTGAGCTGGCGAACTTCCTTGGGGAAGGCGTCTCGAAGCGCGCCGTCTCAGCTTCCAAAAACAAAGCCGTTGCCTGAGCGAACAATGCTTGCAGCGCCCCTTCACGGAGGTGCCGGCTCAGCGGACGGTTCAGAGGGTATCCCTGCTCAACTCCACCTTCGTCGTGAAGGGGTTCATGATGTGACTGCGCCGGTGGATTGCTGCAGAGGTAGAGGTTGCCATTCTTGATTGTCATTCTGAGCGAAGCGAAGAATCTATGCACTCGTTGGGGACACCGGTGCTTCCGGCAAGTGCATAGCTCCTTCGGGCCGCAAAGAGCGCAGTCCTGAGGATGACAGCCTGAAGACGAAGTGAATCTTAACCCTCGCTACTTGGTTGTTTTGGAAGGAACCGAATTCGCAGGCGCTGACCACGAGCGGTTTACGGGCTGCACTGCGCCTCCAATCGGCGAGGCCGGCGATACTACCGCTGCTTTGCGCATGAAGTGGCGTACCGTCACATCATCTCCAATGTAGGCGACTTCATTCTTGCTGGCCGGAACGCCATGGGATACGGGTTTGTACGTGAAATAGCGCACGGTCACATCTTCTTTGATGTAATCGACTTCATTCTCCCCGATCCGAACCCGCCGGACCGCGTTCTTGTCAGCTCTCCCGCCTGCCCGTGAAACTGGCGCAGTCTGCGGCTCGTACGTGCCTTTCTCCGTCGCGGGTAGTGAGGGCAGTGAGTGCGCCCGCTGCTCAGCTGTAGTCGATCTTTGAAGCGCTGAAGATCCCAAGGGCGAGGCCGGACGACGACGGCTGTATGCAAGCCAGCAAGTCAGCACGAGCACGGTTACAACTGCTCCCAAGCGCATGTTCCATCGGCGGTTGTACCATGAAACGCTCTTCGCTAGCGGCGTAATCATTGTCGCCGGCACGGCGGCCTGCCTGATAGATCCACCATGGTTAAGAAGATTCTCCCCTTGCGGTGGAATCTGCTCAGTAGCATGCGGAGTGGTCGGCTGTTTAGCTGCCACGGTCTTTGTTTGTTCAAGCTGCGTCTGTTCAGGCTGCGCCGCGTGGGAGATTGCTTCCCCAACCAGTCCCGCCATCAATCGATAGGCTCGCACCTCCCGGTCCTGGAAGGCGTGGGCTTCGCTGAAAAAAATCTCCAGCACTCCGGCCACGGCGTGATCGTGACAAATCAGCAAGATCAGCAGCGATTTGGCGCCGAACTGCCGGCAAATGGCCGCTTCAATCCGTGCGTCCGTCTCGGCGTTCTCGACCCGGAGAATCTCCCAGTTCGTCTTACTGTCGGCTGCGACAACTAGCCTTGCCGTCACACTCCGTCCGATATAAGTGGAGGCACTTCCGGTCCCCGCCCGATAGACCAGTTGATCTCCCTTCAGCAGACCGACGGCGACTCCAGTAGCGTTCGCAACGTTTTGCGCGCGGTCGACGATCAGATGTAGAGCTCCATCCATGTCGAGGTCTCCCCGGCCGATCAACCGCTGGAGTTCGACGATGGCAGAGAGTGATTGACTATCCATCTGACTCTGCTGCACCGCATATGCGTTGGCTAAGAGCGTTTGGAAGGATTCGCGATCGAGGGTGGAAAAGTTACTCATACCGGGTGCGGCGATTCTGCGGCGGCACTGCCGGGTGGACTTTGGCTGGCGAGCGGGCCGAGCCCAGTCGCGGCCGGCAGGCGCAGTCTCTCATCGAGCCAATGCACTGTCAATAGGGACAAGTACCCATGTCCCGCTCCTCAATCCCAGCAAGCTCTCGGTACGCCAACGTACCGACGATGTACCGACAAAGAACGGACCAGCGAGATTCACCGCCAAGGCCGACGATGGCAACGTTGGCCGGAGCGAATGCTTGCTTACACGAGTCCGCGTCGCGCTTCCCGCAATATTTCCTTCGAGAATACCTCGTCGTCTACGGCTCGGGCCAGGATCAGCGCGCCCACCATGATGGAAAGCATGCGAATCGAGTCTCCTCGTGCGGAACGTTTCGATCGCCAGACAAAGTGGGAAACCATCTTTTCGATGATAGTCTTTACATGCTCGGTGAATGTGGCTTTCACCCGCGACTCCTGCCGAATGTCGGCAGCGAGCGCCGCCATGGTGCATCCCTTCCCCGGAGCGTCACGAAGGGCGGTGCTGAGGTAGCGGTCGAGATAATCCGCGGTTCTTTTGGCTGAGTTGCCGACTTGCTCTACATCGGCCAGCATGAGCTTGCCGATAAAGGCATCCGCATCCAGGCGGTGCTGCCGGGCGCGACGGCGACGGACTTGTGGGAAATCGCCGGCCTCCCCTGGCAGAAGCTCCCTCCATCGATCGTCATGTCGCCGGAGGACGTGGTCGATGCAGCGCTTGTCGGGCTCGACCAAGGCGAGCTGGTTACGATTCCCGGCCTGCAGGATGGAGACGAATGGACCCGCTTCGAGGCCGCGCGCCGCGCCCGCTCGCAGCGGCTCGGCAATTCCGTGCCAGCGTCCCGATATGGCATTGGTCTCCCCCGTCGGCATAATCGGTCGCTACGACTAGATGTTGGAGCTCTATCCGGATCGGTCAATTGGGGTGCGCTTTGACATCGGAGCGCGCCGTCACAGGGTAGAACCCCCACTCTCCTGATTCAGATCACCGATTTTGATCGCGTGATTCGGCTCCAAGAGAACCCGGGAGAAATACATGAATAAGCTCGAAGGAAAAATTGCACTCGTTACCGGCGGCAATAGCGGCATTGGACTCGCGACTGCGAAGCAGTTTGTGAACGAGGGCGCCTACGTCTTCGTAACCGGGCGCCGTGATGCAGAGTTGGCTGCGGCGGTAAAGGAGATAGGAAAAAATGTCACCGGCGTACGAGGAGACGTGTCGAACCTGGGCGATCTTGATCGCCTCTTCGCACAAATCAAGCGGGAGAAGGGCAAGCTCGATATTGTGTTCGCCAATGCCGGGGTTGCGAGGTTTGCCCGCTTGGGCACGATAACCGAGGAGTTCTATGATTCGATCTTCGACATCAATGTGAAAGGCCTGCTTTTCACGGTGCAGAAGGCGATTCCGCTACTGCCGGATGGCGCCTCGATCATCCTGAATTCGTCCATCGTCGGCAGTAAAGGGCTGTCGATGAATAGTGTTTACAGCGCCACAAAAGCCGCCGTGCGTTCCTTCGCGCGGACATGGACTACGGACTTAAAGGATCGCCACATTCGCGTAAACGCGGTGAGCCCAGGCTCAATCGACACGCCCGGACTCAGTGACTTGCTGGCTTCCTCAGAAACGGGCCCGCAACGCTTGCAGATGATTCGCAACACTGTTCCGCTCGGCAGGCTCGGCACACCCGATGAGATCGCGAAGGCTGTGGTGTTTCTCGCATCCGACGACAGCAGCTACGTAACGGGAACTGAATTGTTTGTGGATGGCGGTTTCGCACAAGTCTAGGCCGTCAATCGATTACACGGATTCGCTGCTGATGTTTCGGTCCTTACCGATAATCTTGCTAAGGAGCTTCGGGTCAATCTTCGGGATTTCCAAAACGACTGAGTACGTGTCCAACTTTCAAACATGTTGCTGGCGTCCTACGGGCTGCCTGCAGAGGTTTGCAACAGATTTGCATCGCTTCTGCCAGCCAAGTCTTCCTTCAGCGCCGCGCCGAGGTGCGACGAAATGCAGATGGTTCGATTACCTGCTTCCGATTCGCTTCAAAGGCCTGCATTCTAAACGCGAGTCCGCGCCCGGCCTCAGTCTTGATGCCATGATCCAGTCGGTCAATCTTTCTTCACCTTGGGAGCTGCTCTGCTATTTCATCTACCCGCTCGGGATAGAACGCAACATGCCCCCTAATCTGCACAACAGCAGGAAACGGATCCTCGTATGACCACACCGCATTGACGGACTTCTTTCCTCCAGCGGGAACACTGTAGTAATTGCAATAGCCTTTATAAGGGCAGTAGGTAACGTAATCCGTCCGTTCCAATTGGGAAAAATCAACGTCCTCACCTGGAATGTATTGAACGGGCGGATACGCCCCTTCGCGGAGCGTCAGGGCGTTGCGGGTATCGGCAACCACACGGCCCGCGACGCACACGACAACGCGAGCGGGATTGTGCTGGATGGAAATCGGATGATCTGGACCTGGAAGCTTGATCTGCTTTTCTTTCATGTTTCGGTCTCCCCTTACGGCCCGCGCGGCGACAGCTTGTCGCGGTAATCCACTTCGACAGTTGAACCCGGACCCGCGCCTAACCTACCTGGTGAAACTTCCTGCAAACCGACTTCTTGCCCGGGATTACTTCTTGGATTGTCCGAATTCATCTGCAATAGGGTTCCGTGGACACCTTCATACAAAATGGGCGACTCTTCAACAGCCACGAAGATCGATGCTGGCTGCCGTGCTAAATTGCCGTGCGGCCGCCATCGGCGGCGAAGGTGGCGCCGGTGACGTAACTGGCGCGAGGCGAAGCTAGAAATGCGACGACCTCGGCAATTTCCTTCGGGTCGGCCGCGCGCTTGAGTGGTGTTGTAGCACCGAGAGTGTCGAATAACTCGCGGGCCTCAGGTCGCGTGTAGACGGGACCGGGTGCGACGGCGTTGACCCTGACGCCCCGCGGACTAAACTCGGCGGCCCATGCTTGCGTCAATGAGATCAAGGCGGCCTTCGTAGCCCCGTAGGCCGCGCCGCCAGGCAGGCCGAGACGGCCGGCCATGCTGCTCATATTGATGATGCTGCCTGTACCGCGCGAGGCCATGGAGGGCGCAAACGCAGCGACGAGATAGAACGGTGCGCGGACGTTACTGGCGAACATGGCATCGAAGGTGGTGACGTCCAGCTCTGCAGTAGGTCCCCACGCCGAGAAACCGGCGTTGTTCACCAAGACGTCGATATCGCCAACCTCTTTGGCTAAACGCCGGATGTCTGCTGGATCATCCAGATTGGCCGCAATGAAACTCGCGCGACCCTTGGCGGCGTTGATCTCGTCAACCGTCTCGGCACCGCGCGCTGCATTGCGACCGTGTACGATTACGTCGAAACCGTCCCGGGCCAATTGTAGAGCAACGGCGCGGCCGATTCCGGATGTAGCACCCGTTACCAATGCTCTCGGAAGGGACATTTGTGTGACTCCTGTTCGTTGAAGCTGCTTTCGACGTGAGTTTCGTTCGCAATTATGGGAGCGATTGCAAGCCTCTGAAACTTAGATGCTCCGATCGGCCGTTCGCTTCGAACTCTAGGAAGAACACCACAACGCGAGCGGGATTGTGCTGGATGGAAATCGGATGATCTGGACCTGGAAGCTTGATCTGCTTTTCTTTCATGTTTTGATTTCTCCTTTCCGCTCCTGCTCAGCCCTTCAGGAACTGCGTGACATGCTCAACAAACAGCTCTGGGTATTGGTACTGCGCACCATGATTGCTGTCGGGGTACAGAATGAGCTGCGCGTTCGGCAGGTTTTGCTGGAGGATGAAAGAGTTCACCGTATAAACGATCACGTCGTTGCTGCCGTTCACCACGAGCGCGGGCTGAGTGATCTTCCTCAGGTAAGCATAGGGATCTTTCGCCGGAGCGGCCCATTTCTGCAATGCAGCTATCTGCGCCGGAGCAACCTTGTCATTTGCCACAGGATCACGATTTTCTTTGCGCGATCTCTGTCGTTCTAGATATTTCCTTCCGGCCGTCTGGCTTTGTTCCGACGGAGGGAAGAAGACGCGAAGCCAGAGCTCATCGGCCGGATCGTACTTGGCTCCAAAGATCTCCTGCTCCTCGGGTGTTAGCGACGCCATCCCCTCGCCACTCCTTGGGCCGGTGCCAATAAGGATGAGTTTTCGGACAAGGTCGGGCCGGTCGATAGTGAACTGCTGCGCGACGAAGCCGCCCATCGAGAATCCGAGAGCGTCGAGGTTCTTAACGCCGATCGCGTCGATGAAGGCGGCTGCGTGCTGCGCCATCTCTTCAATTGAAGTCGGAACTTCACCGCTAGAGCTGGAGACGCCGGCGTTGTTGAACAAGATCACTTCGCGGTCCTGGGCAAATCCGTCGATCAACGCGGGATCCCAGCGATCCATGGTTCCGGTAAAGTGCATGAAGAAGAGCAGCGGGATGTCGATCGTTACACCGGAGCGGCGGTTGGCAAAGCGACGGTACGCGAAGCGAATGCCGGCCGCCTCAACGAATTGGGTCGGCGCGGTCTGGTGCGTGTAGTTACTCATAAGAAATCTCCCTCTGGAGGCGGCCCCAGAATTAGTCCGCGATCATCCCACTCGCCGTGGCCGACAGCCAGTTCGGGACTCTCCCAAACTTTCAATGATGGCTCCCGCTATTGACGCAGGCGTCGATAGATAGAACAAATGGTTTGGGCTCGAACCATTCTTTTCCATCTCCTCCAGGCGAACGCGCAGGCGCGGATAATCGCTGACATAATCTTCTCTCTATAGAGATTGAAGGGCGCCCGTTGCCGAGGCGAGGTTTAGGCGATCGATCACCTTGTGCATTCTCACCGCGTCCGCGAAGTTTGGGGCTTCTTGAGTTCCCGTCAATCGATCAAGCGCATGTGCGGCGTATAGATGGGCAAGATCTTGAACACCGACGTCGAGATGCGAAAAAGGTATCTTCACGTAGCTCGGAGGAACGGGAAAGAATATGTACTTTTAACATGGTTTTGTTACTCCCTTGTGTGTGCGACCTGCGTCTGGTCCGTGAACACATCGCCGAACATCGGGAGGCCGCTCTTTGATTGTTCGCGCGAGGCTTCGTCTTGGATCACATCCCAATGCTCGATAAGACTCCCGTCCTTGATACGAAGAATGTCTGCTGCAATCCAGTTCACCGGCTGGCCGATGCCTGAGAACCGCCCGTGCACGATCACAAAGTCTTTTTCGGCCACAATCGTTCCGGGTTCATATTTCAGCGTTGGCGGGATGCTCTTGATGAGATTGAACAGACCCTCACGACCAGGTGCGATATGAGCGCTGTGTTGAATGTAGTCCGGCGACCAGAATCGTTCTGCCGCCGCATAATCGCGCTTGTTGAAGAGTGTGTCGAACGCTTCCATGACAAGGGCCTTGTTTTGTTCGGGTGTAGTCTTCGTTATTTCAGCCATCTGAGTTGTTCCGGACATTTGAGATTCTCCTTTTTATGTGGTTTGGTCGTTTGCTTCTTGGCTCCAAAATTAACCCGCGAGCATCCCTCCATCCACCGCCAGGGATGCACCGATGATGTAAGAGGCCTTGTCAGAGCCAATGAACACGATGGCATTTGCAATCTCTTCGGGCGTTCCCATGCGCTTGGTAGGAATGTGTGTCTCGAGGAAATTTGCTTTGTTTTCCTTCGTTTGCGCAAAGCGGTTGAACAT
>WNFN01026610.1_pt1 | contig 10254 bp, 9 predicted proteins | sample 5400161 | NCBI WGS metagenome assembly WNFN01 (sample SAMN13153353, study PRJNA577476) | soil metagenome | isolation source: 80 cm saprolite on Douglas fir-dominated hillslope | place: USA:California | collected 2013-09-17
ACCAAGTTGGCTGCCCTGCGCATGGCCCGCAAGGAGGCGTGATCGTGGCGCTTACGGTTTACCGCTGGACGTCATCTCCTCGGCGAATTCACCGCGATAGCTCCCCGGATACAGACATAACATCCAGCGGTAAACCGTAAGCGCCACGATCACGCCTCCTTGCGGGCCATGCGCAGGGCAGCCAACTTGGTCAGGTGGCGCATGCGCTCAATTTCCATTTGCAGATTGCGCCGCCCGCGTGAGGTGAGCCTGTAGGTACGCCGGTCGCGAGGGGCGCTGTCTTCTTCGACGCGTTCGATCCAGCCGTTTTCGAGCAGGCGCTGCAGCGCGCCGTACAAAGTTCCCGTGCTGAGCAGCGCACGGCCGCCACTCATGGATTCAATGTCTTTCAGAATTGAATAGCCATGCCGCGGCTGTTCCGCCAGGCTCAGCAGGACCAGTAATACCGGTTCACTTAACGCGAATGTCTCCATAGCTCATTGACCGACATGTCGTATGACGCCATATTGAGCTGAGGGGTTGCTTTTGTCAAGTGGCCGTGCTTGAGGCCGAACTTCCTAGACCGCGCAGCGGGCTAAGCGGGTGCTCGCTCACACCATTCCGCTGAAGGGCAAAGATCATGAATCTCATGGGTGACCGTGCCCGCTGGAATCAGACACCCCTTTCCTTCTTTTCGTCACAAACAAGCGTGACCGCCGTCACTGACAACAATCCCACCATACGCAATAATTGGATCGACACGGGGGCAGTTCAGCGGCGGCCTGTCTTCGATGGCGCTTCGAAGATAGCTCCAAGACGCCCCGATCAAGCCATTTAGGACGTTCTTTGACAACTGTAAGTCCTTGCTCCGGAATACTTTCCATATAACTCCCCTCGAATCAATATTGTCGAGTCTGAAGACCATGTAACTCGAAGAATCCAATCAGGGGGGAGGGGGGAGGGGGGTACCTCACTAAATTAATTCGTCAGCATGCACGGAGCAACAACCAAGAATTTCATTTCACCTCATATCTGAACCAGGAGTTACAAAAATGCTTTCATATCCCTTAAGTATTCCTCCCTGTCAGCACATTAAGGATGACGGAAAGCAGTGCGGGTCGCCCGCCCTGCGTCTTCAGAAATTTTGTTACTACCACCAGCAATTGAGGGGGAAGCGGCTGGTAATGAATACGAACATTCGGCGCGAGCGCTGGAAGATCACGCTGCCGACGCTCGAGGACGCGAATTCCATCCAGTTGGGGCTGGTCCGGGTGATGGAGTTGCTGGCGAGGCAGCAGATCGATCACCGCACGGGAACGCTGCTGTTGTATGCGCTCCAGACAGCGTCGGCAAATCTGAATCGGACTTCATTTGCGCCGGATGCGGCGCAAGTGGTGATTGATCCCGAGTGCCTGGAGCAGACGCTTGACGTTGCTGGCACCCGCCCCTTGCGATAGTGCCGACAATAGTGCCGACAATAGTGCCGACAATAGTTCCGCAAGGTGCGGGCTACCCACACTTGGGTGGAATCCCACTCATCGCAAAGCGCGCAATGAGTGGGGCACTCGCTGTATCACAGACACCATTAGAGATGGTGCGGCCGCCTGAGCTCCTTCCCGGGCTGCTTCGTTGCGTTGGACGGCGACGCCGATTGGCTCCGGCTGACCTTTGGTATCTGGTTGCGCTGATCAGGCGGCTTCAACGTCGTTCCGGAGATATGGTTGAACGGCACCGTTTTCGCAAATGTAGGCAGGTTGTGCGCGCGCACTTGCGTGACTGCCTCGAATCCGGAGGCGAGCTTGATGAGCGTAGGCTCGCTGAACGCCGTCCCGAAGAAGCTGATTCCCATTGGCGCTCCGAACACCATGGCTGCCGGCACTTGCACGATCGGATAACCTTCCGGCGCTGCCAGGCCCGAGGAACCAAAAATAAAGTGGTCTCCAAAGATCAAGTCGGTGGACCACGCCGGGTTGTCGGTAGCGGTAACTACGGCGTCGAGATTGAACTGGCTCAACGCGGCGTCGATGCCGTTCACCCCAAAATCCTTGTCAGCGGCAAGGGCCTGGTTGTAAGTCATGCCGCCGAAAACCGGCTGCGGATCGTCCGGCCCGGTTGGCATTGTGGCAATCAGGTCCCAGATGTCCTGATTAAAGAAGGGCATCTCGGCGTTCGCATGGGCGTTGTTGAACGCGATCACAAGATCAGGAATTCACCAGGCCCCGAGCCGCCGTTGGGAAATGTGAAGCCCGCGGCATCCAGGTCAATGACAGTCGCGCCCGCATCGGTGAGCGCCTGGAAGGCAGCCTCGAACGCATTCACCACCGGTTGCGGCGTTGGGACGAATGGATCAAAGCCAGACAAACCGATCCGTGTCAGGCCCAATCTTGCGCCCTTCAGGCCGTTAGGATCGAGGAACTGAGTGTAGTCCGTGGGGATATTCGCGGGACGCGTGAACCGGCCCTGCCATCCCAGGGGAACGCCGCCGGTCGCAGGATCGCGGCCGTCGAAGGTTCGGCTCTGTACCACTCCCAAAGCCACTGCTGCGTCAGCTACCGTGCGCCCGTGCGGTCCGAAAGTGTCCTGGATGTGGGAGATCGGCACGATGCCGGCACGGCTGGTGAGGCCGACGGTCGGCTTGAGCCCGACCACTCCGTTCGCGTTGGCCGGACACACAATGCTGCCATCGGTCTCCGTCCCAAACGACACTGCGGCGAAGTTCGACGACACCGCCGCGCCCGACCCGGCACTGGAGCCGCAGGGATTGCGATTGATGCCATACGGATTATTCGTCTGCCCGCCGCGGCCCGACCATCCGCTGACGGATTCAAAGGAGCGGAAGTTGGCCCACTCCGACAGGTTCGTCTTTCCGAGGATGACCGCGCCGCCCGCGCGCAGGTTGGCGGCAACGGTGGAGTCGGTAAGCGCAGGCTTTCCGACCAGCGCGAACGAGCCTGCCGTCGTCTGCATCATGTCGCCGGTGTCGACGTTGTCCTTGAGCAGCACCGGGATTCCGTGCAAAGGTCCGAGCACGATGCCGTGTTTGCGCAGCCGGTCGGCGTGTCGCGCCATATCGAGCGCTTCGGGATTCAACTCGATCACCGAGTTGACCCCCGGGCCGCTCTGGTCGAGCGCAACAATGCGCGCGATGTATTCCCTGGTCAGTTCCGCTGATGTGAGTTTGCCGGACGCCATCTCCGCCTGGAGTTGGGCTACCGTTGCTTCGTTGTGCTGCTTGGGAACATTGGGTGACTCGCTGTTTGTCGTTGCATCATTTGCCGCCGCTAGAGGAAGCGCCAGCAAGGCTGAGAGAAGGAAAATGCGTACCGCTGGGACGATCATCTTAATTCCTCCTGGAAAACTTGGTGGGTGCGATGCCGGGAATCCTGCTACCACGGAATCAGATTGTCAAGCGATTCCCGCCGATCTTTCCCGCTTGTCCGGACCCGAAATGCCGCACCCCGCTTGGTGACCAGCCATTCTGCCACCGGAGCAACCCCTCGAATGTAAACATTTTGTCAAGCCGCCACCCACGGCACGCAGCCAGCGTCTCCTCTGTCCGCAAGGCAGGGGTGTTTTCGACCTTGACGAACGGTGACTTCAGGCTATACTCAGGCGTTTACGGTAGCCGGATTCTAGCTCGAGGGGGCGCGGAATTCGGAGGAGGCGGAATTGCTGACGCCGCGGAGAGAGTTACTCGTCCCCCTGGATCTCGTGGTTCCCCCCTGCAGCGAATCTTGCTTTTCGGCGCTTCTGTTGGAGGCGCATTCACCTCGAGGGATATAACTATGTTCCGGTTAGGCAAGTGGGCGGTGGCAGGGCTTGCGATCTCTATGTTAGCGCCGCGAACGGCGAGGGCGGGTGTCGGCTTCCAGCCGGTTTCGCCCGATGAGATCAAGATGAAAAGCGAGCCGCTGGCGCCGGGAGCGCCCGCCATCATTTTGTACCGGCAGGTGGACCGGGATGACAATGGCCGCACTTCCCATGAAGACAACTACATTCGGATCAAGATCCTGACCGAAGAAGGCCGGAAGCATGCCGACGTCGAGATTCCGTTTTTGAAGGGAAGCCAGAACGTTGTCGGCGTGAGGGCGCGGACGATCAGGCCGGACGGGTCAATCGCGGACTTCGGCGGTCAAGTGTTCGAAAAATATCTGGTGAAGGGGAAGGGAATCAAATATCTGGCGAAGACTTTCACTCTGCCAGACGTCCAGGTGGGGAGCATCATCGAATACTCCTTCACCGTGGATTTGGGTGAATACATGATCTTCGACTCGCACTGGATTCTGAGCGACGACCTGTTCACCAAGAAAGCGCAATTTTCGCTGAAGCCTTACAAGGGAACCTACGTGCCGTATTCGCTGCGCTGGAGTTGGCATCGCCTGCCAGCTGACGCCGGTCCCAAAGAGGGGCCCGACAACATTGTACGGATGGAAGCGCACGACATCCCCGCGTTCCAGACGGAAGACTACATGCCTCCTCCCAACGAATTGAGGTCGCGGGTGGATTTTATCTACGAGGAAGGCCTGGCCGAAAAAGACCAGGACAGTTTCTGGAAGAAATACGGTAAGCAGCGGAACGGGCAATTGGAAAGCTTCATTGGAAAGCGGAAGGCCATGGAGCAGGCGGTGGCGCAAATTGTCTCTCCGAACGACTCGCAGGACGTGAAACTGCGAAAGATCTATGACCGGGTGCAGCAGATCCGGAACACATCGTTCGAGCTTTGGAAAACCGCCCAGGAAGAAAAGCGCGAAAAAGAAAAGCCGGCAGAGAACGTTGAAGAGATTTGGAAACGAGGGTACGCGAGGGTTCGGCGACGGTTTCCACCTGACATGGTTGTTCCTTGGTCTGGTGCGAGCTGCCGGTTTTGAAGCCTACGGCTGCTGGGTATCGAGTCGCAGCGCGTATTTTTTCAGTCCGGTTACGATGCAAAGCTCGAAATTGAACGCCAACGTGGTGCTCGTTAAGCTGAACGGAAAGGATATTTATTTGGATCCGGGAGCGGCGTTCACACCGTTCGGCCTGCTGACCTGGTATGAAACGGGTGTCGCGGGGTTGCGGCTGGATAAGGACGGCGGAAGCTGGATTCAGACCACCCTCCCGCAAGCCTCCGAGTCGCGGATTGAACGAGTGGGAAAACTGAAGCTCTCTGACACGGGCGATCTGGAAGGAACGCTTACTGTTACCTACATCGGGCTGGAAGCCATGTACCACCGGACGGAAGAGCGAAACGCGGACGACGTGGCGCGCAAGAAGTCCCTGGAGGAGCGGGTGACGTCCCAAATTGCGATGGCTGCGGAGGCGGAACTGACCAACAAACCGGACTGGACCAGTTCGGAAACACCCCTGGTTGCCGAATTTCATCTCAAGATTCCCGGTTATGCCTCGAACGCCGGCAAACGGGTCGTGCTTCCTGCCGCGATCTTTACCACCGCGGAGAAAGGAATCTTTGAGCACGCTAACCGGGTACAGCCCATCTACTTCGAATATCCGTATGAGAAAGCCGATGACATGAACATCGAGCTTCCCCCGGGATGGCAGGTGAGCAGCGTGCCGGCGGCGCAGGATCAGAATGGAAAAGTGGTTGTTTACGGTTTGAAGGTTGACAAGAGTCCAGAGGGACTGCGGCTGACCAGAAAGCTAACCATCGATTTTTTGTTGATGGACCAGAAGTACTACGGCGCATTGCGAAACTTCTTTCAGGCGGTGAGGAGCGGAGATGGGATGCAGGTCGTGTTGCAGCCAGGAGAAATCCATGCGAGTAATTGACCGGCGGGCACTGCTGTTTCTGTTCTGGGTTGCGGTCAGCGTGGTAAGCAGCGTGCCACGAGCTGCGGCTAGCGGGGATGCTCCGCAATGGATGCACGCTTTGGTCGGAGTCACGTTGCCCTCTTACGACGAGAAGACCAATGCCGTTTTGCTCTATTCCGAAACGAACGTGACCGTTCTGTCAGTCGACAAAATCAAGACGCGGGTACGCGAGGCTTACAAGATCCTGCGGCCCGAAGGGCGAGAGCGCGGCACCGTAGGAGTGTATTTCAACCCAGGCCGAAAAATTACCAATCTGCGTGGCTGGTGCATCCCGGCGCAAGGCAAGGACTACGAGGTGAAGGAGAAGGACGCTATCGACACCTCGGCGGTAGCGGGATATGAAGTGTTCTCGGACGTAAAGTACAGAATGATACGAATTCCGGCTCCCGATCCGGGCAACATCATTGGTTATGAATACGAAGTGGAGGAGCAACCTTTCTTTTTGCAGGACATCTGGCGTTTCCAGGAAACGGATCCGGTGCGGGAGAGTCATTTTTCGCTGCAACTTCCCGTCGGATGGGTTTTTAAGGCCTCATGGCTTTCCCATCCGGAGGTGAAGCCAGACGAGGGAAGCGGCAATGTATTGCAATGGGCAGTGAGAGACGTGAAAGAGATTCGACATGAGCCGGATATGCCGCCATGGGAGGGTTTGGCAGGGCAGATGGTCGTATCATTTTTCCCTGCGGGCGGAACGTCGCGCAAGAACGAGTTGGCAAACTGGGAAGATATGGGGCGTTGGTACGAAAAGCTGATTAGCGGACAGATGCAAGCGTCCGAACCGATGAAACAAGAGACGACCAGCTTAACTGCGGGGAAAACTGCCCTGCTACCGAAGATCCAGGCCATCGCTGGATTTATGCAACACGATATTCGCTATGTTGAGATCAAGCTGGGTATCGGTGGCTGGCAACCGCACGCTGCTCCTGACGTTTTCTCGCATCGCTATGGTGATTGCAAAGACAAAGCGACGCTAATGCACACCATGCTGCGCGAGATCGGTGTGGACTCCTACCTCGTGCTGATCAACATGCGGCGGGGCGGGGGCACAAGTGCGACGCCCCCTCGCAGGGAGTTTGAACACGCGATTCTGGCTATCAAGTTGACAGATGATGTGAAGGATCCCTCTCTCATCGCGGTGCTGCAGCATCCCAGGCTGGGAAGGATTCTGTTCTTCGACCCCACGAACGAGGTGACGCCTTTTGGTCAGATAGGAGGATACCTGCAAGCGAATTATGGCTTGTTGGTGACACCGGAAGGCGGCGATCTGGTTGAGTTGCCGCAACAACCGTCGGCCATGAACAGCATCCAGCGCGTAGGTAAGCTGATCCTCGACACCAACGGAACGTTGAAGGGCGATGTCAAGGAAGTGCGGCTGGGAGATCAAGCTTGGTTAGAAAGGATGCGATTGCGTTCGGTAACCAACAACGCTGACCGGATCAAGCCGATCGAAAGCCTGCTGGCGGGATCGCTTCCCAGCTTTCAAATCACGCGAGCCAGTCTGACCAACCTCGATCACACGGACCAGCCTTTCGGTTTCAACTACACGTTCCAGTCCGACAACTACGCCAAAAGTGCGGGGAACCTGCTGCTGGTGCGGCCGCGCGTGCTGGGAAGCAAGTCATGGAGTGTGCTGGAGACAAAGGAGCCGAGAAAGTTTCCCATCGAATTCGAAGGACCGTCGCGCGACACCGACAGTTTCGATATCGCGCTGCCCGCGGGCTACGAAGTGGACGAGTTGCCGACTCCGATGGATGTGGAGTACAGCTTTGGCAGCTATCACAGCAAGACGGAAGCGAGCGGGCAAACCTTGCGCTATACGCGTGCCATGGAAATCAAGGAGCTGAGTGTTCCGCTCAGCAAAATGGACGAGCTGAAGAAGTTCTACCGAATGATCTCTACCGACGAGCGAAATACCGTGGTTCTGAAGCCGTCTGGGGCCGTCAAGTAACCTGGTGCTTCCCATGCGCCTGTCTGGTAACGGTTGTGTGGTGACGGGGCTCTGCCCCGTTTTGACGAAGCTCACAACCGATTAATCGCGGGTAAAAATAGCAATTGGTCACCCGTTCACGCGCCGGGTCCCGATGATGACAACTAACGCATCGCCATCTTTTCGATTTGAGATTGACCTTCGCGTGATCGAAGCCAAAGCTCGACGATCAGTAGATTGATCGAGAAACCAATCCAGAATGCGATACCAAAGAACTGCTCAGGCGCAAGGTGGGTGACATTGCGGGTGGCGAAGAATACTCCCATCACCGGGCGGGTCGTTGCGATGCCGAGAAGGACTGCAATTGCCCGTGTCATCCATCGCAAGTTCAGGATAGGATCGCGACGCAGGTGCCATGCCCAAAATAGCGAGAATAGAAAGAGACTATTGAACAATAGAACCGCAGAACGTTCCACCCAACCACCGACGGAATGGCTGCTCATCGCGTAAGCAGTAACACCCACTACCACCCCGAGGGGAAAGAGAAGGCGTCTGGGCCACGCCGTACCGGCGAACCGTCGAAGGTAGAGAAACGGAGCCAGAACGACAAAAGCCAAGGCCGGAATAATATGCACCAACGTGAGAGTTGCATGCGACGCAAATGCGGCATCGAGCGCGGCCAACATCGGTGGTCCCGATTGCGAGGGGTGCGCAAGTGCAACCGCGCGCCGAAGTACCACGACGACGGAAATTACAATGCAGGCCCAAAACCCGATGCGGACCCAGCGCCAAGAACTATTCATTTTCCAGACATACTACGCCCACTCGGGTGCTGAAATGAGGGGATGATTTAAATTGGTCGGGGCGCGCGGATTTGAACCGCGGACCCCCTGCGCCCAAGGCAGGTGCGCTACCAGGCTGCGCTACGCCCCGACTGTCGTTTCGACTACGTTTGATTATATGAGATTCGATTATAAATGACGCGATGCTAATGACATCCGCGACACTCTCAAAAGATGCTTGGCCTGTCATGCCACGCTCGGGATATAATTTTGGTTTCGGAAGACATGCCCAGTTCACGCTACGCATTGGTAACCTACATCCGCAATCCGGTTGGCGAGTTCGTGGAACAGCTACGCCGGGAACTCCACCCACCTACCGCTCACATGGCGGCCCATCTCTCGATTCTTCCTCCGCGGGAGTTGACGGGAAGCGAAACGGCCGCGCTGGAATTCCTCGAAGAAGCTTGTAGTCGCGTGATTCCCTTCAGCGTCGATCTGGGAGACGTGAAAACGTTTCTGCCCACGACTTCTACAGTGTTCATCGAGGTGAAGCAGGCGGCGTTCCGGATGCGTGAATTGCACGACCAACTGTGCGGGAGGGGACTGAGCTGCGAAGAGATTTGGCCCTATATTCCGCATCTCACGATTCTGAAAGCGGAACGAGATGAGCAGGCGCGTGCGGCGTATGCGATCGCGCGGGACCGCTGGGCCCAGTTTCCTGGCAAGCGCCAGGTGCCAGTGAATGAATTGATGTTCGTGCGCGAGGAAGACGGTTGCTGGCAGGATGTGGCGCCGGTGCCCCTGGGACGCGGCCAACTCTCGTCAAAGTCGTAGTCCCGAACAAGGTCCGGAAAAAGGTCTGCAATATAATCCGCAATAACCCCTCAAAACCCGCAACTAGCGGCCTGTTTCACTGACCGGCAGGACATGTACTTTCTACCCGTTGCCAAGTCCATTAGCCGGATTACCATAGATTTACGGGCTGCACACCAAGCGCCGGATCCCAGGCTGCGGGTTTGATTCGGAAGAGAGAATATGCAAATTGGGGTTTATGGATCCGGCTATCTAGCCACTGTCATCTCCGCTTGTCTCGCTGACTTCGGCACCCCGGTGTGCTGCTGTCATGCCGACGGCACGCGCATCATGGAAGTCGCCAAGGGCAACATACCTTTTTTTGAAAAGAATCTTCAGGAAGTAATTCGGCGCAATGTGCGCTCGGGCCGGCTGATCTATTCGGTGGACCCGGAAGAATTGGCGCGCCGGGCCCAGGTAATCTTTCTCGCGGAAGACTCGGCCCAGGGGCTGGAAGAACTTGTAGTTCGACTGGCGGGCGCGGCAGGCCGTTTCCAGGTGCTTTCGATTGTCACGCCGGTTCGCGTGGGTTCGAGCACCAAGATTGAAAAAATGCTGAAGGAGAAAGGGCTGAAGAGCCTGCTGGTATGCCAGCCTATGTTCTTCACCAACGGATGTGCGGTCGAAGACTTCAACTGGCCCGACCGGATCATTCTCGGGACGCCTTCGAGCGAAGCCGTTTCTTCCCTGAAGCAGATTTTTCATCCGCTGGTGATGCGCGGGGTTCCGGTTCTGGTCACGAATTACGAAACAGCGGAGTTGACGCGCGAAGCGACCACTGCATTTCTGGCAACCAAGATTTCGTTCATCAACGAAATTGCGAGCCTGTGCGAGCATGTAAATGCCGACGCCGTCAGCTTGGCGCTCGCCATGGGGCTGGACAAGAAAATCGCGCCGCGCTGCCTG
>WNFN01092322.1_pt1 | contig 10254 bp, 11 predicted proteins | sample 5400161 | NCBI WGS metagenome assembly WNFN01 (sample SAMN13153353, study PRJNA577476) | soil metagenome | isolation source: 80 cm saprolite on Douglas fir-dominated hillslope | place: USA:California | collected 2013-09-17
CAATGGATACCCAGGTCGATGCGCCGCTAAAGTTGGCGATGGCCAGGGCGAAGAAGGTCAGGGTTAAGAACAGGAAGACACTCATAAGGGCTAGATTAGTTCTCAGGGTGCCGAGGAACCAGAGGAGCGTGAAGATGCCCCAGGCAAACATGTAGAAACCTACTTCGGGTGTGCCAAGACGGATCTGGCCGTTCTGAAGTCCCCAGCCAAGGGCCAGCCAGAAGGCGCCATAAGAAGAGAAAGCGGCAGCCCCGAAAGTATTGCCTGCGCGGAATTCCCACATACCAGCCAGTAATTGGGCCAGACCACCATAAAAGAGGGCCAGTCCGATGACTGCTGGAGCGTCTTTGGCGCCAATTGAATACCAGCCGGTGTTGAGGGCGCTCAGGATAAATGTAGTCAGGGCGAAAGCGGCAAGCCCGAGAGGTGCGGGATTAGCACCAGTTGAAGCAGCTGCTGCTTCGGTGCGTTGTGCTGCGAGTTGGGCCATAAAGGTTTCCACCTTTCATCAAGGTACTAAGCAATACACGTACATCCATTGTTCCATGCGTTCGACGTGGCTCGTGGGCCACGCACTGCTTACCATAGGCGCTGTGCCTGTTGATGTCAGATGCAATTCACTCCACTTCATTGTGGATACTTCTATGACTGACGCACTACAAAACTTATTGCGTGAGGACATGGGAGTGTTGATCTCCAGAGTGCTTCTTTGCTTGTTCCCCCTTTCTTGAGTGGTATAGACCACTTACCGTGCTTAGGGAATTCCCCTGCTAGATCTCGTTCGTGCTTATAGTATAGCACATAAAAGGCCGCTTTGCAGCCCTTGCGCGGCTCTTCTCAGGATACTTTTTTGCAGTGAGGGCAAAGGTCCCGCCCGCCATGCTCAGGTGGACGGGACCTTTGCCCTCACTGCAAAAAATCAGAGCTTGCCTCTCTTTCACATCTTTGCTTGCTTGTTTATCCAAGATCTTGTGTATCTTTTAAATATCTAAAAGTACTATTTACAAGAAAAGGTAGAAATATAACAATGAGATATGGTAAGCTATGTGAGTTGCTCTATCGATCTGGTAAATAGAGGCAACTGATGATATATCTGCCTATCAGTTCTTCATGTGCCATCAGGGGAGGCTCGTTTATGTGGTTTAGCGCAACTCTGCCACTCGATAATTGAGTAGATTCAGTATCTCATCCGGGCGCCCATCATCCGCAGGGCTGCTTCACCTCAAAACCTATCCGTAGAGAACGGGGAATGAAAGCGAAAATACGCGGTCGTATGTTGATCGAAGACGTTTTAGTGGAAGGATGCCGGATATGCATGGTTTGATTTTTGTGACCTGGGAAAAATACCTCTGCGAGCGCTATAGTGGCACCGTTCTCAAGCACTATCGCGAGGAAATCGGCGAGACTGCGGCGACCTCACCGCTGGCCAGTCGCACGTATGGTGATGAGGTTTTGTTGAAAGGCGTGGAGGTTGCCTGCAAGTTGACTGGAACATCGCTGGATACTATGCTCTGGGAGTATGGGCGTTACTTTATGCTGAATGGCCTGACGAGCCATCTCTGTGCCTATTTACTCACCAGAGTGGATAATGGGCGCGACCTGGTGCTGATGATGCGCAAGGCTCACGCGCAGATGCGCCGCCTGCCAGATGGCCTGACGCCGCCGCTGTTTAAGTATGAGGTGCATTCGCCCTCGCCTCATGAAGTCTCGCTGGTCTATGATAGCCCGCGCAAGCTCTGCGCCCTGGTGTGGGGCGCGGTCGAGGGCGCTGCCCAGCGCTATGGTCAGCGCGTGCAGGTGGTGGAGGTATCGTGTATGAAGCGCGGAGCGTCGGCCTGCTGCTTTAACCTGCGCTTCTCGCCACCGACCTCCAAGCCGCTGGAATTGCTGGAAACTCCGGAACAGATTGCCAAACGCACGAACCAGCAACAACTGGCAAACCTGCTTCTCTCGGTGTTGCCGACGGAATACGGTTTGACATTGATGGAACTGCGAGGGCATCTGCGCGTCTGGGAAATGAAGCCGGAGCAGTCGCGGCCTGCGCTCTTGCTGGAAGGTCTGCGCCTCTTGCAACACGTCGGCCTGGTTTCCAGCACAGCCAATCAACCTGGCGATAATCTTTCAAATCGCCGTTACTGGCGCACGCCAACGGAATAGACTTACCCGTGGTGAGAGTTTATTGTAGGAGGCAAATTGATGCCTTGACGAGAGGGTGCAGGTGGCGTAGGATAATTGAACCGGGTCAAAATCGGTCCTTTTTGAACTTATGGCTGAGGTATATCTCCATGCGTGAGCGAGAAGCCATGCGCTGGCTACAACGGCTGCAAAATCTGGGGGCCTTTGCGCTCCAGAACTCTGTTTATCTCTTGCCTTATTCTGAAGAGGTTGAAAAACACTTTCACCAGCTTATCCATGATATTCACGAAATGGGTGGCGAAGGCTGTTTGTTCGCAGTTTTTGCCCTCGATCCCGCTGATGAGCAGCGCATCCTGAGGACGCTAGTTGAGGCACGTCATGGAGAGTATCAGGAAGTGATTGCGCTCTGCGCGCGTTTTCTGGTGCGAGCGCAGGGTTTGCTTAATGGCCAGGAGTGGAATGACCAGGTGCATGCCGAATGCGCTGAATGTCTGGAGAAGGTACATATTCTCTTTCGGGCGGCCAAACGCCATGATCTGCTGGGGAACCTGACCGCGAGCAGGCGCGCCTCGGCTGCTGAAAGCCTGGCGCTATGTGAGCAGGTCTTTCGTCTCCTGCTCGATCACGATTACGCCCGCGCTCGCCGTGTACTTGAACTGCACAGCGATCTTTTGTCTTTATTTGCTGAGGCCTCCCCGTTTGTTCCCTCGCTGAGCGCTCCTGCGGAGCAGGACGGTTTGCCAGAAAAAGATAGGTATCATGCTCAAAAAGACCTTGCTTAAATCAGGATATCAGAGCGAATGTGGTAGAAGCGATTTGTGAAGCCGCCTGACAGGCGGCTTCACAAATCGCTTCTACCACATTCGCTCTGATATCCTCATAGTTGCAACCATAGCCCTATCTCGAACGTAATAAGCCAATAGGGGAGGCCAGAGCGCTGGCCGCTTCGTCTCTAGTTTTTCCAGGAGAGGAAAACAATATGCCAGAAAATTATGTTCGACAGCGCAGCGGCTCAAAAGCAGTCGCTATTGATAATCGCGCACAGGTCAGAAAAATCCGTTTGCTTCTTTTTCTTTCTATCTTGCTTTCTGCCGGCCTGGCGGTGGCGCTTACCATTTTGCTTGGCCGCTAAGCTTTTTGCTCTAATATAAAATAACAGGCACCCGCTCAGCAGAGGGGTGCCTGTTTGCTTTTGCCTGGCCGGGTTAGCCGATCAGCCTGGTGATTCGTTCCTGTTCAGGCGCATGTTCCCAGAGATCGGTGAAGTGAACCCAGTTGTGGAGCGGAAGTGGTTCTGACGAGTTGGGATCTGCGGCAGGGGCATAGCCGGTATGCAGATCCCAGTTACGCAGATCGTTAACCAGGGCCGCGCGCCGTGAACTGCGTTCGCTTGCCTCGGCATTAGGGTTGCGTAGAGCAGTATAGTAGCTGATGGCGCACCGGCAGAGATGGGTGCTCAGTCGGGTAGCATAACCCAGCGCCTGTTCCAGGGAAATGGTTTCTGTGTCCCCGAACGAGCCGTTGAGGAGGGCGCGTATCTGTTCTGGTGGAACTTTCTTCCGCTCGGCCACAAAGGCCAGCCAGCGTGCCTGGCCGCGTCCAGCCAGGAAGCGGCGTAAACCTTGCAGACCGGCCAGGAAGTCTGCCGGGAATGTCTCGGCCTGGTTCTCGCTGAACTGATAAATCTCAGCCGCGCTGGCCAGGAGTTGCAAGAGCTGCGTGGTTGGCGTATCTGGCTGGCTGAGATTGCGCGCCGCTGGCTCAATATATCCTTCCCAGGGCTGATGGAGCACGCTATAGCGCGTGTGCTCGAAATAGGTCGTGGCCAGGTATTCATCCAGGAGCAGTGCGACCGAGCAGTGCGAGCCACGGGCGCGGCGCAGCGAGAGGCGCGGGGCGAGGGAATTGATCCAGGGATTCAGCGCAATATCAGTGGCAATGTGCGAGACGTAGCCCAGTGCGAAAGCCAGCGCCTGGCTGCGCAGTGCTGGCGCTGGCACAAGCGCGACCTGTTCCAGAAACAAGATCAAAAGGTCGCCAGAATGTGAGCGATGAAAGAGTTCTGACCATTGGAGCGGATGCTGGGTATGCGAGGAATGGCCCTGGGAAGCATGCAAGTGAGCATCGTTCAGGGTATCACGTAAGTAGCGGCGATGGTAGTACATCACATCCGGGGCCAGCGTACCCAGAAAAGCCATGGCTGAGATATCGCTGCCAGGAAAGCGGAAGGCGATTTCTGGCAGGGGGCCGGTGTCCCAGACCGCGCCAGCAGGTGTAGTCTGCGGTGGCGTAGACCAGCCATGAGCGCGCCTGCGCAGAGTAGCAGCATCGATGATCAGCGAGCCAAGGTCGTTACCTGCATCCTGGCTGCTGCGTGCCGTTTCGATTAAAATGCGCCAGTGAGTCAGAAATGCTGGCATCGTTTGCAACCTTCCCGCCTGATGCGGCTGAGCTAACAGAATGCAGACCGAACTGAATAGATTTGGGACGACAGACCTCAGGGCTGTCGTCGAGATATGCTAAGCATGTGTTATGAGCCATCCTGGCAGGAAACAGCTTCATCGCGTGAATAGACGCTTGCGCTATCTCCTGGTAAATTGATACAATCAAGTGCATAGGTCAAATCACTATTTCTGTAGTCACGCAGGGAAGTCAAAAAGTTTATGAGCACCTCTCAGCCAGGATCAAATCCACCCATTCAGTCGCAGCCAGCGCGTGATGTTGCGCCACGTCGCTTAATTGTGACCGCCAGCGTCGTGACCTTCGCGGTGCGCGATTGGTCGCTGTGGGTGCTGCTGCGCGATGGTCCGTGGGGGCCGCCGATGCGCCTGGTGATGGGGACAGAGGCTGTCAGCGACGCGGTAGCGCGCACCATCGAGTCGCTGCTGGTCTGGCCCGCGCGCGCGCCGCTGATCCAGTTGAAGGCTGGCTGGGAAGAGCAGCAGGTGCAGGTCTGGAACAGCAGTGAAAAGGGTGCGGCGATTTCTCTGATTCATAGTGTGCTCTTGCGGGCCAATCGTGATGAGCTGCGTCCCAATCTCCAGCGCAATCCTGTGCCGAGCCTGCGCGTGCGCTGGATAGCTGTCTCTGAAATCGAGAGCAGCAAATATGATCTTGATCCTGAGGTCGGGCCGATCCTGGGAGCCGCGCTGCATACTTTGCGTGCGCAGCTTCAGCGTGAGCCAGAGATTGTCCTACGCTACCTCGCCGACATGGCTACTATGAGTCCGGCAGAGGGGGAGAAAGCTTTGTCGGAGCAAGAGAACAGTGGCGCGGCGCGCAGCAAACAGACACGCTCGCTAGAAGTTGTCAAAGAGCCAGCACGTGGCGACGGCATTCTTACCCTGGCCGAGGCAGCCCTGCTCTACAAAGCCTTTTTCCCGCCGGACGAGCAGATCGACCTCTCGAACCTGCGCCGGCGTTTTCTCGCCACCAATCACCTCGAAGTGCTCGAAGAGCAGCGCCCCGTGCGAGGTCGCGAACTCGACTGGCGGCGCGTCAGCCGCGCCTACCACTATCATGGCGAGTCTGCCCTGTAGTATTGAGATTTCTTATAGCCGCCGGAGCTTTGCTTGTTTGCAGAAAGCACAGAAAGCATGTTCACTGGAGATTTTTGGCAGGCGTTTGACCATTTGCTCGCCGAAAGTGAAATCGTGATAGATCGCCCCCGTGGTAGCGCTCATCCGCGCTATCCAGACACCATCTATCCTCTGGATTACGGCTATCTCCAGGGAACAACCTCGCAGGATGGAGCTGAGATTGATCTCTGGAGAGGCAGCCAACCTTCCGAGCAAATAACAGCGCTGATCATCACTGTAGATTTGCAGAAACGCGATACTGAAGTCAAGCTATTGCTCGGCTGCACTCCTGAAGAGAGCCAGTTGATACGAGCATTTCATGATAGCTTTGCACAGGGTGGCTTACAATCAGCGCTACTGGTTTTCCGAGATGACCAGTAATTTTTTCGTTCACTCATCCTAAACGCGCGCCACTTCTTATAGCCAAGTTTGGCATAGAAGTCGGTAATGACCACCCAATCGATGTAGCAGGTACGGATGCCGCGCGCTTTGAGCAGGTCGGAGGCGCGGGCGACCAGGGCAATGCCGATGCCACGTCCTTGTTCAGCCTGGCCTACGCCGACCGCGCCCATGGAGCCGGCGTCATAGCCCAGCAGGACGCGCCAGACTACATCGGTGCGCTCAGAGTGGGACTGGGGCGTGGACATCACCAACGTGCCGGCTACCTGCCTGTGCTGATCGCGCGCTACGAGGATATCGTTGTATTCACCGAGGCTTGCCAGGCGTTCGTAGAGGGAGAGCCAGCTGGGAAACTCGCGCCCTTCAAAGGCCAGTACCTCAGGGATATCTGCCTGGGTGGCAGTGTTAAGCGTAATCTGCTGTTCAGCCATACGCTGGTCGATAGCCGGGGGAGTTGTGTACTGGCTGAGATCCTGAGTGAGATCATAGACTGTCTCGGTAAATTGCCAGCTGTGTGCCTGGAAAAATGCCAGCGCGCCGGGCAGATTCTCCGGCACACCGCACCAGAAGCGCTGCGCACGGCCTCCCAACTGCACACTATCTACGCGAGCCGTGTACAAATGCTGCAAGGCCCGTGCGTGCAGTTCGCTGCCCAGGCCCTTGCGCTGCCAGATCGGCGCGACCAGCAGAATCAGCATCAAAGCCGATCACCTGGCCCTGCTCGCGGGCTACAAAATGGATGCCCGGTGGGGCTGCGAGGATCTGCTGGAAACGCTGAAAATCGATAGGCCATTCTTGCCCAATGGTTGTTTGCCACAAGGTAAAGGCTTGCGCCGCGTCCGTCGCGGCCTCGTATGGCTGGATCTGCCAGGTAGTTTCTTGCATGAATATTATGTTGCCTGCCTTGCTATGGGAGTAGGGTAATCTGACAGGATTATATCCCACATTCTCAGGGCGAGCTTTCTTTTTATGCTGTAACGCCCGTCACCAGTATTTTTCCCGTTACTCCATCAAACACCATTTGTCCATGATGGAGAATCGTTTGTGGTCGAGGGGTGGTTTGACGAGGTTGATGAACGCCATCAACAGTAAAGTTGCCGTAGACCTCGACATAGCAGACGATCAAGTTGGGATCGCTGGGTCCTGTGTCGGCGTTTAAGCCTTTGGGGTCGTTGGCAACTCCATTTGTGATAAAAAGAATACGAGTGATGATATAGTCCGGTGAAGTCTGGCTGATGCGCATGCCACTAAAGCTGGTTCGTGTGCGCAGAAACGCGCGTACATCTTGTTCAGTGAAGGTAGGAATGCTGCATAGATGGGGTGTAATGGCCGTTGCACCAACCCCATTGGCCGAGTCCAAGGCCACGTCTGGGATATTTTTGGGATCACAGCTGGCAGTGGAGGTCGAGACCTTAACTGTAGGGATGACTAATGAGCCAGTCAGATAGAGAGAGGTCAGACCAGTCGGGCTGGCAGCGATAGGGCGACTGCCTGTTGTGGTCTGGCCAGATGCCAGCGCATGTATTTCCAGCACGCCCCAGGTACACGCGATAACAACCAGCAGTGCGATGAGCCCGAGCAGAAGATTGCGTTTTTGCATGATCGATTCTCCTGATAGATGTGTATGTATCAGTCACGCTGGGCTTCGAGAAAGAAGAAGCTGTCGTCCAACTTGTATGTAGTTGCTTTGCAACCCAGAACTGAGAATATTTCCTGTAAAACTGCGACGTTATAAAACATCTTTACAATAGTAAAGTCCGCTCCAGATTGTAAAGTTCGATGTGCATAGATATTGCCATCTTCTCCCTCTTGCATAATCTGGCGATCTTCTGGCATGGGAGCGTATTGATCGAGGATTGCGATATATCCGCCTGGACGAGCCGCGCGTACAGCTTTAGCCAGGAACTTACTGAGTTCTCCGGGCGGAACCTGAGAGAGCCAGTTGGCAAAAAAGACCAGATCATATTCTCGCGTTGGCTCCCAATTGAAACTTATGCGATATAATGCCAGTGGCATTTCTGACCAATGTACTGAGAGCCGATGTTTTCAAATCTATTCAAGAGACGAGGTAGGCCATGGCAAAAGTAACGACTGGGACCGGGGATACAGGCTATACTGGTTTGTTGGGGGAGCAGCGTGTACCAAAATATGATCCGCGCCCGGAAACCTTTGGCACGGTGGACGAGGCGACTTCTGCCCTGGGCCTGGCGCGGGCGCTGACGAGTAATCCCAGGGCGAAAGAGATTATCTACACCATTCAGCAGGAACTGTATTTGTTGATGGGCGAACTGGCTACGCCGCCGGAGCATTACGAGAAGATGGGCCTGCGTATGACCCCTGAGCATGTGAAGGGTCTGGAGCAGATTGAAGAGGCGCTGAAACAGGAGGTTGAGATTCCCAATAAGTTTATTATTCCCGGCGATACTCCGGATGGAGCCGCGCTGGACCTGGCACGCACAATCATCCGTCGCGCCGAGCGTATGACGGTCAAGCTGCTGCACGAGAGCGTGATCGCGAATGGCGAGGTAGTGCGCTATCTCAACCGTTTATCGGACTTGATTTTTATCCTGGCGCGTTATATCGAGGTCAAGTCTTCGCTGGCGCACTTGCCGGAGTGAGTTTTTTCCGATAAATGGAAATTCCCAGCAAATTGTGAAGTAGTTCACAGCTTTCATGTGGCCTGGTTACTTTATAATAGACATGGATATCTTTTTGTTCTGTGGGGGCGGCCCGCGAAACAAATAGCCCTTGACCTGCATTATTCCTCCTAAGAAGGGTCTGGTTTCAGACCAATTGATGATTTGGAGCTGTATGAAAGCCCTGGATGACGAGTCCCAGCTGACCATCGCTGCCTGCCAAGGTTCAGTGGAAGCCTTTGAAGCTCTCGTCTTGCACTATGAGCCGCGCATCAGGCGTATGCTGTATAGTCTTACCCAGGATAGTCAACTGACGCAGGATCTGTGCCAGGAGACTTTTCTGGCGGCCTATCGTGCCCTGCCGCGTATGAAAGGCGAAGAGTTGCATTTCGCTCCCTGGCTCTACCGCATTGCGCTCAACCAATTGCGCAGCGAGTGGCGTCGGCGTAAACATGTCACCTGGGTGCCGTTTTCTCCGCCCCAAGGGTATGGGGATGACGCTTTTGATGAGCCGGGTGAAGAGTATCTGGAGAGTTCTGAGCATTTTGAAGAACAGGTTGGGCAGCGTGATCTGATCCAGCGCGTGCTGGCGCGCCTGCCGGAAGCCTCGGTAGCTTGTCTGTTGCTCGATGCTGAAGGGTTCTCCTATCGCGAAATTGCCGAGGCCCTGCAAGACTCGCTCTCGGCGGTGCGCAGTCGCCTCTCCCGTGCTCGCCAGGCTTTTCAGCAGCTCTACACCAAACTTGAACAGGAGGGACGTTGATGAAGTATGTAGATATAAGGGACCTGCCGCCATGTTCATTTAGCCCCCAATGTCTACGCCTGCTTGACGATCTGGATATGCCGATAGCGGCGCCCGCGCCTGCGCGACTCACGTACATAGAGGATTTGCAGGACGAGCGTCATCTCCGCCAGCTTCGTTCTCATGTGCCGAAATGTCCCACCTGTTCCACACTTCTGGCTGAGGCACGTCGCATGCGTACACAACAGCGCATGATGCTCTACCATTATATGGTCACGAGCGAGAGGCAGGTGCCTTCGACCTCCGGTGCAATTTTCGAGGCGCTTCACCGCGAACATACTGCTGAGGAAGTGCCTGCGGGGCGTAAGACGGACGTGCATACGCGGGAACAGCGCGCCTCGAAGCCTGTAGCCGCCTCATCCTCTACGCCTGTTCCGCTCTACGCCCATTCTTCTCAGCACCACCGTGTCTTTCAGAATGCGCTAACTCTGGCAACGGTGGCGGCAGTGATTCTGGCTGCGGTCGGGCTGCTGAATCGTTTTGTTGTGCAGTCCAGTGCGCCTTCCCCCGCGTCTACTTCGACATCGCACCCGAACCAGACGCCGGGTTCAGGCTCCGCAATCAATAATGATGGCTGGAACTCTGTCCTGTTTGGTCTGACCGTCTTCTCGGCTGCTGGCCTGGTTCAACAGGCGGCCTTCTATAGTTATGACACCAGCAGCAGCCAGATGACGACGCTGATGTCAACGACCCAATCACTTTC
>WNFN01199422.1_pt1 | contig 10252 bp, 7 predicted proteins | sample 5400161 | NCBI WGS metagenome assembly WNFN01 (sample SAMN13153353, study PRJNA577476) | soil metagenome | isolation source: 80 cm saprolite on Douglas fir-dominated hillslope | place: USA:California | collected 2013-09-17
TGCGCGCGAGATGCCCGCCGGAAATATGGCCGGTCTCGTGGGCGATGATGCCGACGAGCTGATTGGGCGTCTCGCTGCGCAGGATCGTGCCGCTGTTCATGAACAGGTTCTGGCCGCCGGCAACGAAGGAATTGAGCGTCGGATCATTGACGACGTAGACGTGAACCGCGGCGGGATCGAGACCGGCCACGGCGAAGATTGGCGTCGCGTAGGTGCGGATGATATTTTCGATCTCGGCATCGCGCAGGATGCTGATGTCCTGTGCCCGAGCGCTGCCCGTGAGGACCACGCTCGAAGCCAGCAACACGCAGAGAATCCGCGATAAGATGCGCAACACGACCGCCAGGACCTCCTATTCAAGCGCTACGATCCGCCGCTGCGGCGGCGCGCGTCAATTCACGTTTCCCCGGGCGCGCCCGCTGACGCCATGACCCTCAAGATCGCCCGGCGCGGCCAGGTTCCGCCGTTTATCGCCATGGACATTTTGCGCGCGGCCAATGAGCGGGCCGCCGCCGGCGACGACGTCCTGCACCTCGAGGTCGGCCAGCCTTCGACGCCAGCGCCGGGCGCCGTCCTCGCCGCGGCGCGCGTGGCGCTTGGACGCGAGACGCTCGGCTACACCGATGCGCTCGGCCTGCCGGCGCTGCGCGAGGCGATCGCCGCGCATTACCGGCTGAGCTATGGCGTAGCGCTCGACCCGTCGCGCGTCGTCGTCACCACCGGCTCGTCGGGCGCCTTCCTGCTCGCCTTCCTCGCCGCTTTCGAGCCGGGCGACCGCGTGGCGATGGCCGCACCAGCCTATCCGGCCTACCGCAACATCCTGAGCGCGCTCGACCTGGTGCCGGTAGAACTGAACGCCGGGCCGGAGGACCGCTACCAAGCCACGCTCGATTTGCTGCGTGCCCAGGGGCGCGGGCTCGACGGGCTCATCGTCGCCAGCCCGGCCAATCCCACCGGGACCATGCTCGCGCCGGATGAGCTCGCGGCGATCGCGCGCTACTGCCAGGATATGGGCATTCGCCTTGTGTCCGACGAGATCTATCACGGCATCGTCTACAGCATGACCGCGGCGACCGCTCTTTCGAGCGGCGACGAGGCTTTCGTCGTCAACAGCTTCTCCAAGTATTTCTCCATGACCGGCTGGCGGCTCGGCTGGATGGTGGCGCCGGTCGACATGCTGCGGGCCATCGAATGTCTGGCGCAGAACCTGTTCATCTCGCCGCCGGCGCTGTCGCAGCACGCAGCGCTCGCCGCCTTCGGCTGCCGCGACGAACTCGACGCCAACGTTGCGCGCTATGCCCGGAATCGAGCGCTGCTCCTGGACGAGCTGCCCAAGGCCGGGTTCGCGGGCTTCGCTCCTGCGGACGGTGCGTTCTATCTCTATGCCGACGTGGCGCATCTCACCAATAACAGCCCGGAATTCTGTCGTCGCATGCTGCGCGAGATCGGTGTCGCCTGCACGCCCGGTATCGACTTCGATCCGGCGCGCGGCAACGCAACGCTTCGGCTGTCCTTCGCCGGGGCGACCGATACGATGGCGGAAGCGGCCCGGCGCCTTAGGGCCTGGCGCCGCTGAGGCCAGCCTCAGGAATCGATCACCCGGCGCCACCAACCGCGCTTCGGGTTGGCCGGTGGGCGGGTGACCTCGTGCGCAGGGACATTGACCGCCCCCGGCTCTACCGGCTCGGCAGCATAATCGCCGCGCTCCGCCACGGGCACGCTTTCGGCGCCGCTCTCGATCTGAGTCCCAGCCGCCGGCGAGGCGTTCATCGCCTCGGCCATCTCGCCGGCAGCGTCGTCGCGCACCGGGGTCGCCGGCACATACTCGACACTTTCCGCGATGGGCGTTGCATGGTCGGCCAGCGGCGCGGGCTGCTCGCCCAGCACGAACTCCTGACCGGGCTCGCCCCGCCGCCGCCGCCGGCCGCCACGCCGGCCACGCCGCCGCCGCTTGCGCCCGCCGGCGTCTCCGCCTTGCTCGCCTGGACCAAGCGGCTCGTTCCGTGGCTGCTCGCTCCGCGGCTCGTCGCTGCGCTGCGCCTGGAGTTCCGGAGTCGCGTCGGGCTGCAGCGCGTCATCCTCTTCCGGCGCGGCGGCGATCTCGTCAGCGGGAGGCGTGGGCATCGCGCCGTCGCGGTTTTCGTCGCGCCTGCCGCGGCGACGTCGGCGACGTCGCCGGCGGCCGTGACCTTCGTCGCCGTCGGTACGCTCGGGCTGCGGTTCCGCGCTTTCCTCGCGCGGCGCCTCTTCGGCCTCGGTCCCGGCCTCGACCTCATCCTCGTCGACGACGACGACGTCGTCCTCCTCCTCGACCTCGGCCACGGCGGCGGTCGGCAGCGGCAGCGCCGCGATCTCGGCCGGGGTGAGCGTGCGCAGCCGCTCTAGCCGGAAGGCCGGCGGGACCAATGTGTCGTCGCTGCCGATCGCGACATGGAAGCCGTAGCGCGACTCCGCCTGGGCGAGCGCCTGGCGCTTATGGTTGAGGATGTAGAGCGCCACGGCAGTCGGCACCGCGACCGTGATCTCGGCCGAACGCCGCCGCATCCCTTCCTCCTCGATGGCGCGCAGGACATGCAGCGCCGTCGACTCGGTGGAGCGGATATGCCCGCTGCCGTTGCAATGTGGGCAGGGCTGTGTCGACGCCTCGAGCAACGAGGGGCGCAGGCGCTGGCGCGATAGCTCCAGCAGCCCGAACGGGCTGATGCGGCCCAATTGGATCCGCGCCCGATCGTGACGCATCGCCTCCTTGAGCTTGCGCTCCACGGTCGCCTGGTTGCGGTGCTCCTCCATGTCGATGAAGTCGATGACGATAAGACCGGCAAGGTCGCGCAGGCGCAACTGCCGCGCGATTTCCTCGGCCGCCTCGACGTTGGTCTTGAGCGCCGTCTCCTCGATGTTGCGTTCCTTCGTGGAGCGGCCCGAGTTGACATCGATCGCGACCAGCGCCTCGGTAGGGCTGATGACGATGTAGCCGCCCGAGCGGAGCTGCACCACCGGCGAATGGATGGCGTCGATCTGGTTCTCGACCTGGTAGCGATGGAACAGCGGCACGGTCGGATCGTGATAGGGCTTGATGCGCTTGGCGTGGCTCGGCATCAGCATCTTCATGAACGCTTTGGCCGTGCGGTAACCCTCGTCGCCATCGACGATGACCTCGTCGATGTCGCGCGCATAGAGGTCGCGGATCGAGCGCTTGATGAGGTTGCCTTCCTCGTAGATGAGCGCCGGCGCGGTCGATTTGAGGGTGAGATCGCGGATGTCGTCCCACAGCCGCATCAGATATTCGAAGTCGCGCTTGATCTCGGTCTTGGAGCGCTCGCTCCCGGCGGTGCGCACGATGACGCCCATGCCTTCGGGCACTTCGAGATCGCTCACCAGATCCTTCAGCCGGCGTCGGTCGGTGATGCTGGTGATCTTGCGCGAGACGCCGCCCCCGCGCGGCGTGTTCGGCATGAGCACGCAATAGCGGCCGGCGAGCGACAGGAACGTGGTCAGCGCCGCGCCCTTGTTGCCGCGTTCTTCCTTGGTGACCTGCACCAGCATGATCTGCCGGCGCTTGATCACTTCCTGGATCTTGTAGTGCCGATAGTGACGGGCGCGTGTGCGCTGCGTCTCCTCGATCTCGTCGCCGCCGACCGTCTCGATCGTCTCCCCGCGCGGACCCTCCTCGGGCTCGCCCTCGACGCGCGTTTCCAGCCCGTTTAGCTCCGGCGGCCCGATCAGCTCGTGATTGCCGTCCTGCTCCCGCGGCCGAGAATGATCGCGGTGGTCGGCGTGATCGCGATATTCGCGATCACTGTCCGGCTGCGGCGGGTGCTCGGCAGCGGCATCGACAGCGCCATTGCCTTCGGTGTCGGCGGCAGCCGCGCGCGACTCGTAAACGATGTCGCCGTCGCGGTCGCCGTCGCGCGTCTCGGCCGCGACCGTGCGTTCGAGCTCCGACTCGGGCGGTGCCGCCTCGCCGATACGACGCTCACCCGGTGACTCGTCGGCCTCCTCGCCCGCAACGGCGGCGTCATGGCCACGGGGCAGAGCCTCCTGCACTGCCGACTCGCCCGTGGGGTTTGCCGCCATATTCGACGAATGCCGCCTGCAGCGAAGGCTCTACCCGCGTAACCTTCGCGAGATAGATGTTGCCCTTTATCTGCTTCTTGGTAGATGTCTCGAAATCGAATTCGTCGAGACGGTGGCCGCTGAGCACGACGACCCGGGTTTCCTCCGGATGCGCCGCGTCGATAAGCATGCGCTTTGCCATACGGGCATGACTCCAAGGAGCGCCGTCCCGCCCGCGCGAATCTCGGGCGGCGGCGTCATCCTGGCTGGGGCGAAGCCGGCAGCGCCTCCGGTCAATCCGTCGAACGGCACGATATCAGGAGCCATGGCGGAACTCGTTGAGGCTGCCGCGCCGCGGCAACAGGCCGAGGACGGCTTCGGGGTTCATCCAAACCGCGTCGTCCGAGCGCATATCGGCAGGAAGCGGCCGCACCTCAAGAGCGTGGGCCCGGAAATCCTACCGCTGCGCCGCCTTGCGGCCCCACGGGCCGAATCGGCAGACTGCGGTATTTCGCACGTCCTAAGATACAGGCCAGGAGCCAGCTCGACAACCGCCTCGTATTGCGAGGCCCCAGCGGGCGCTCAACCGGCTCTTAACCCTTAGTCGTTAACAGAACAGGGCTGGGAGCCCCGCCTTGAAGGCGCCATAAAGCCACTACACCTTTAGGTGGGGCGTTTCCGCAGGCGGCACCGCCGCCGGACAACGGAGCGACGCGCGGCATGCGGATCGTCAAATTCACCCTAAAGTTCCTGGTCGGCCTGATGACCGGCCTCATCCTGGTCGGCGCCTGCGTCGGCGCGCTGGCCATCTGGTATTTCGGCCGCGACCTCCCGGACTACCAGCAGCTCACCGACTATCAGCCATCGATCGTATCGCGCGTCTATGCCGGGGACGGGCGGCTGCTCGCCGAATACGCCACCGAGAAGCGCGTCTTCGTCCCCGTCAAGGAGATGCCGCCGCTGCTCATCCATGCCTTCCTCGCCGCGGAGGACAAGAACTTCTATACCCATTCCGGCATCGATCCCTTGGCGATGGTGCGCGCAGGGGTCAGCGATGTCATGCGTATCGCTACCCGCCGCCGCCCGGTTGGCGCCTCGACCATCACCCAGCAGGTCGCCAAGAACTTCCTCGTCGGCAGCGAACTCTCCTATCAGCGCAAGATCAAGGAGGCCCTGGTCGCTTTGCGCATGGAGAAGGTGCTCGGCAAGGATCGCATTCTCGAGCTCTATCTCAATGAGATCTATCTTGGCGGCGGCACCTACGGCGTCGCTGCCGCTGCCATCAACTACTTCAACAGGTCGCTCGACGAGTTGAGCGTCGATCAGGCTGCCTTCCTCGCGGCGCTGCCGAAGGGACCGAACAACTACAATCCGCAACGCTACCCTGAGGCGGCCAAGGGACGGCGCGACTGGGTCATCGGCCAGATGCTCGAGGCCGGCTTCATCACCAGCGAGCAGGCGGCGGCGGCACAGGCGGTGCCGATCACCCTGCGTCGGCGCGATGACACCGAAGTCGTGACGGCGAGCTACTTCACCGAGGAGGTGCGGCGCGACCTACTCGCGCATTACGGCGAGAATGCGCTCTACCAGTCGGGCCTTGCCGTCCGCACCAGCCTCGACCCGAAGCTTCAGACGATCGCCGATCGCGCGCTGCGCGCCGGCTTGGTCAATTACGATCGGCGCCACGGCTGGCGCGGCGCCGTGGCGCATATCGACCCGACCGGCGAGTGGCGACCGCGCTTGGTCACCGTGGCCCCGCCGGGCGGCACCGTCGAGGCCCGCTGGACGCTGGCGATGGTCTTGGCGGCCAACCCCGACAGCCTCAGCATCGGCCTTGCCGATGACAGCCGCGGCACCGTCCCCGTCGAGGAGATGCGCTGGGCCCGCAAGCCGCTTCCGGGTGGCGAACTCGGCCCGGTGCCGCGCCAGCCCAGCGAGGTGTTGCGCCCTGGCGACGTCGTGCTGGTCGAGCCGCTCGCCACCCCCGCCGCGAAGGCCGCCAAGCCCGCCCTTTACACGCTGCGTCAAGTCCCGGAAGTGTCCGGCGCTGTCGTGGCACTCGATCCGCACACCGGCCGCGTGCTCGCGCTCAGCGGCGGCTTCAGCTACGAGCTCAGCCAATTCGACCGCGCGGTCCAGGCGCACCGGCAGATCGGGTCGGCGATCAAGCCGTTCGTCTACTTGACCGCCATGGACCACGGTTTCACGCCCTCGAGCGTGCTGCTCGATGAGCCCTTCGTCGTCGATCAGGGCATCGGCCTGCCGAAATGGAAGCCGAGCAACTACACCCACAAATTCTATGGGCCGTTGACGCTCCGCGTCGGCGTCGAGCAGTCGCGCAACTTGATCACGGCGCGTCTCGGCGAGGCCGTCGGGCTCGACCCGATAGCCGCGACGATCGAGCGCTTCGGCATCATCGATCACGTGCCGCGTCAATACGCCCAGGTGCTGGGCGCCGGCGAGACGACGCCGCTGCGGCTCACCACGGCCTATGCGATGCTGGTCAACGGTGGCAAGCGCATCACGCCGACGCTGATCGACCGTATCCAGGACCGCAACGGCGTCACCATTTATCGCGCCGATCAGCGCCCCTGCGAAGGCTGCCAGAACAGCGAATGGCAGAACCAGCCGGAGCCCGACTTGCCGGACACCCGCGAGCAGATCGCCGACCCGCTGAGCGCCTACCAGATCGTGTCGATCCTGCAAGGCGTCATCGATCGCGGCACCGGCCGCGTCGTCGCGTCGGTCGGCAAGCCGCTCGCCGGCAAGACCGGCACCACCAATGATTCGGACGATACCTGGTTCGTCGGTTTCTCGCCCGACCTCGCCTTCGGCGTCTTCGTCGGCTACGACAACCCGAAGAGCCTGGGCGCGCACGAGACCGGCGCGTCGGTCGCCGCGCCGGTATTCCGCGATTTCATGTACGCCGCGCTCAAGGACAAGCCGGCCGTCCCGTTCCGCATTCCCCCGGGCATCCGGCTGGTGCGCGTCGACGCCGCCACCGGTCAGCTGGCGCGTCCCGGCGACAAGAACGTGATCTACGAGGCGTTCAAGCCGGGCACCGAGCCCACCAGCGATGCGCCGGCCCCGGCCGTAATGCGTGGGCCGATCAGCGACGACGAGGATGCGGCCTCGCTCGGCGGTCCGGCGGACGAGACCCCCGATGGCGGGACGCCCGTCACCGCGGCATCGCCGACTGCGCCGACAGTGCCGGCCGGCGCGCCGCGCTCGGTTCCAGCGAGCGGCACCGGCGGCCTCTATTGACATCGGCGCGTTCGCCTTCATCTTCCTCGGAGTCGATTCCGCGAGGGTTTTTTAATGGGCGCTGAGGTACAGGCCGTGGCCGACGAGATTCGCCGCTCGTTGGCGCTGCTGAGGAGGCATCTTTGACTGGGAGAACGCGACGCGGCGCCTCGCCGAGCTGAATGCGATCGTCGAGAATCCCGATCTCTGGAACGACCCGACAGGTGCGCAGTCGTTGATGCGCGAGCGGACGCGGCTCGATCGCGGCGTCAACGGCTACCTGCGTATCGAGCGCGACCTCAAGGACGCGCTCGACCTGATCGAGCTGGCCGAGAGCGAAGGCGATCACGCGATGGTCGCCGAAGGCGAACGCGCCCTCGCGGCGTTGCGCGAGGAGGTGGGCAAGCGCGAGCTCGAGAGCCTGTTGTCGGGCGAGGCGGATGGCAACGACGCCTATCTCGAGATCCATGCCGGCGCCGGTGGCACCGAGGCGCAGGACTGGGCCGAGATGCTGCTGCGCATGTACATGCGCTGGGCCGAGCAGCACGGCTACAAGGTCGAATGGATCGAAGAAAGCCCGGGCGAAGAGGCCGGCATCAAATCCTCGACCCTCAAGATCGTGGGCGAGAACGCCTATGGCTGGCTCAAGACCGAAAGCGGCGTGCACCGTTTGGTGCGCATCTCGCCGTTCGATTCCAACGCCCGCCGGCACACCAGCTTCGCCTCGATCTGGGTCTATCCCGTGGTCGACGACAAGATCGAGGTCGAGGTCGACGACAAATACCTGCGCGTTGACACCTACCGCTCGTCGGGAGCGGGCGGCCAACACGTCAACAAGACCGACAGCGCCGTGCGCATGACCTACACGCCGCCGGACGGCGGCGCACCGGTGGTGGTCGCTTGCCAGAGCGAGCGCTCGCAGCACCAGAACCGCGCCAAGGCCATGGCCATGCTCAAGGCGCGGCTCTACGAGATCGAGTTGCAGCGGCGCGAGGCCGCGGTCGATGCCATGAACGCGACCAAGACGGAGATCGGTTGGGGCCACCAGATTCGCTCGTACGTGCTGCATCCCTACCAGATGGTGAAAGACCTGCGCACGGGCGTCGAAACCGGCAACACCGGGGCCGTCCTCGACGGCGATCTCGACCGCTTCCTGCAAGCGTCGCTCGCCGCCCGCATCGCCGGAGCCGATGCGGTGACGCAGCAGGCCGAAGCGCGCTGACGTCGCCGCCGCCTTCACGGGGCGAGCGGCGCGTAGTAGTGCTCGGCTAGCCCGGCCGCGTCGCGTCCGCCGCGGTTGAAGGGCGGCTTGAGCGCGCCCTTGAAATGCCGACGCACCAGCTGCTGATAGGTCGCGACGGGCTCGGCGCCACGCGCGGTGCAAAGCCAAGTGAACCAGCGCAAGCCCGTGGCGACGTGCCCGATCTCGTCGTCGTAGATCACCTGCAGCACGGCGGCGCTCGGCGCGTCGCCGAAGCGGTTGAGCCGCAGGATCATCGCCGGCGTCACGTCGAGGCCGCGCGCCTCGAGCACCAGCGGCACGACCGCGAGCCGCGCCAGCAGGTCGTGCGCTGTCGCTTGCGCCGCCTCCCACAGCCCGTCATGCGCCGGGAGATCGCCATAAGCGGCGCCGAGTTCGGCGAGGCGGGCGGCCACCAGCGCGTGGTGCTTCGCCTCCTCGGCGGCCACGGCAACCCAATCGTCGTAGAAGGCGCGCGGCAGCGACCGATCGGTGAAACGGGCGATGAGATCCCAGGCGAGATCGATGGCGTTGAGCTCGATATGCGCGAGCGCGTGGAGCAACGCGATGCGCCCCGCCGGCGCGCCGCCGGCGCGCCGCTTCGGCATGTCCCGTGGCGGGAGCAGCAGCGGACGCGCGGGACGCGCAGGACGGTCGGGCGGCGCGCCGCGGCCGATCTCGGCGAGGGCACCGCTCTGCCAAGTGGCCGCCGCGGCCCGGGTGAGAGCCACCTTCGCCGCCGGCTCTGCCGCAGCAAGGATCACGCCGGCAATGTCCGCCAGCGTGTTGTGCGGCGCGGTGCTCAGAGTGCCTTGGCGGCGGCGAGCACCGCGTCGACATGGCCGGGCACCTTGACCTTGCGCCATACGCCGCGCACCACGCCTTTCTCGTCGACGAGGAAGGTCGCGCGCTCGATCCCCATGTATCTCCGTCCGTACATGCTCTTCTCGACCCAGACGCCGTAGCTCTCGCACACCTTGCCGTCGGCATCGGAGGCGAGAATGAAAGGCAGTTCGTGCTTCTTCTTGAACTTGTCGTGCGAGGCGACGGAGTCCTTGGAGATGCCGATCACGGCGGCCTCGACCTTGCCGAATTTCGGGAAGCTGTCGCGAAAGCCGCAGGCCTCCGCGGTGCAGCCGGAGGTGTCGTCCTTGGGATAGAAGTACAGCACCACCTTCTGGCCGCGCAGCTTGGAGAGGGTGATCTTGCCGTTGCCGTCGGTCGAAAGGGTGAAATCCGGCGCCTTGTCGCCGATCTCGATGGTCATGGGGCTTGCTCCTCGGCGGAAGGAAGGGCGGTGAGCCGCGCCCGCGCGGCGGCCGCCGGCGCCTCGACCAGCGCCTCGTAGCGCGCGCGAGCGTGCGAAGCGGCAACGTCCATATCCGCCTTGAGACGGACGAAGTCAATCGCGCCGCCGCAGCGCGCCAACAGCGCCTGCAATGACGGCGGCGCCGCCGTCTCGTCGAACGGTTCCTCCGCCGTAAGCTTGACCAGCCCCTGAAGGTCGCGCCAGAGGCGCAGCGCGCCCAGGAGATCCTCCGCAGCCGCAGGCTCGAGCACACCCGCCTCGGCGAGCGCCGCCAGAGCGGTAGCGGTGTTCTGATGCAGCACCTGTGGCCGCGCTGCCGCCTCGCGCAGCTGCAAATACTGGGCGAGGAACTCGATATCGACGAGCCCGCCGCGGCGGTGCTTCACCTCCCAGATCGGCGGGTCGCG
>WNFN01086913.1_pt1 | contig 10251 bp, 9 predicted proteins | sample 5400161 | NCBI WGS metagenome assembly WNFN01 (sample SAMN13153353, study PRJNA577476) | soil metagenome | isolation source: 80 cm saprolite on Douglas fir-dominated hillslope | place: USA:California | collected 2013-09-17
GACCATCGCCGACATTATCGACCAGATCCGCCACGCATGTCTGTTCCTGTGGCTGCGCACGGGTGAGCGCATGTTGATCTATGGCCACTCAGCGGGTGGGCATCTCGCCGCCGCAATGGTGGCGACCGACTGGCAGTCGCTCTATCCAAAGGCGCCGGCCGACCTGGTGCCGGCCGCCTACTCGATCTCGGGCCTTTTCGATCTCACCCCGCTCGTCGGCATTGCCATGGCGCAAGATCTGCGCCTCGACGAGGCTGAAGCGCGCCGCGTTTCGCCGTTGTTCTGGCCGGCGCCGAAAGGACGCGCATTCGATGCGGTCGCAGGGGCGCTCGAATCGAGCGAGTTCTTGCGCCAGAGCCGCACCGTCGCCGACAGCTGGGGCAAGGCCGGCGCGCAAACCAGCTACGAGGCGATCGCCGGGACGAACCATTTCACGGTGATCGATGAGCTGGCGGATCCGCAAAGCGAGATGGTCGGCCGCCTTGTGGCGCTCGCACCGCGCCAAAAATAGGCGGCTTGGCGGCAAGCGCCGGGCAGCCGTTCACTCGCCAACAAATCGCAGCGCAGTCCTGTTGTTCGGATGCGACCCACATCCTCCGTTCGCCCCCGCGCAAGCGGGGGGTCCAGGGCCACGGACTGCGGCCCCTGGGTTCCCGCTTACGTGGGAACGAACGGAGTGAGTTGCGCGGGTCGAGCTTCCGGAACTAACGGTCGGAAAAGGCCTGAATGCCCGTCTGCGCGCGACCGAGGATCAGCGCGTGAATGTCGTGCGTGCCTTCATAGGTATTGACGGTCTCGAGATTGCACAGCACGCGCATGACGTGGAACTCGTCCGAGATGCCGTTGCCACCGTGGATGTCGCGCGCCAAGCGCGCGATGTCGAGCGCCTTGCCGCAATTGTTGCGCTTGAGCAGCGACACCGCCGCCGGCGCGGCGCGTCCCCGCTCAAACAGCCGGCCCAGCCGGAGCGCCGCATGCAGGCCGAGCGTGATCTCGGTCTGCATATCGGCGAGCTTCTTCTGGATGAGTTGATTGGCGGCGAGCGGACGACCGAACTGCTTGCGGTCGAGCGCGTATTGCCGGGCCCGATGCCAGCAGAACTCCGCTGCGCCGATTGCTCCCCAAGCGATGCCGGCGCGCGCGACGTTGAGGCAGCCGAAGGGACCCGCAAGCCCCCTGGCCTTTGGCAATAGGTTCTCCTCGGGCACGAAGGCGTCTTCGAGCACGAGCTCGCCGGTGATCGAGGTGCGCAGTGAAAGCTTGCCCTCGATCTTGGGCGTGGACAGACCTTTTGTGTCGCGATCCACCAGGAAACCACGGATGACGCCGTCGAGCTTGGCCCACACCACTGCGAGGTCGGCGACTGGCGCGTTGGTGATCCACATTTTCGTACCGGTGAGCCGGTACCCACCGGGCGCCTTTTGCGCGCGCGTGACCATTGAGCCTGGATCGGAACCGTGATCCGGTTCGGTAAGGCCGAAGCATCCGACGATCTCGCCCAACGCGAGCTTCGGCAAATAGCGCTTGCGTTGCGCTTCGCTGCCATAGGCGAAGATCGGGTGCATGACGAGCGAAGACTGCACCGACATGGCCGAACGGTAGCCGGAATCGACGCGCTCGATCTCACGCGTGATCAGCCCGTAAGCCACATAGCCGAGCCCGGCGCCGCCGTACTCTTCTGGAATGGTCGGGCCGAGCAGGCCCAGCGCCCCCATCTCCGAGATGATACCGCGATCGAAGCGCTCCTCGCGATTGTCCATGAGCACGCGCGGGAACAGCTTGTCCTGGGCATAGCCGCGCGCGGTGTCGCGCACCATGCGCTCTTCTTCGCTAAGCTCGCTTTCAAGGTCGAGCGGGTCTTCCCAGTTGAATACGGCTTCCTCGCGTTGCGGTGCCGAAGGAACCTTGCGCGTCTCTGCGGTCTGCGTCATCGGATGCTCCCACGGCTGCGCTGACGCGTTCTTCCCGGCAAGCCGGGTCTCCGCCTGGGTCGCGCTCGGCTTTGCCGGAAGACGCCTGTCTTCATGCCCACGTTCATTCGCTTAATTCAAGGCCCCTCAGCGATCGCACGCTGGCGAAGAGGCCCGCAATCGCCCGCGCCCAATTTCCGGGCCTCGGCAGCAAACGGGCACGGCTGGACCATGCTTCTTCACGCCGCTTCCCGCAATTGCCGGACGGGGGGCGATCGGCTAATGACGTGCCTTAGCGCGCCCGTAGCTCAGCTGGATAGAGCGCTGCCCTCCGAAGGCAGAGGTCGTGAGTTCGAATCTCGCCGGGCGCGCCATCGCGAGGCTCAACACCCTTTCGAATTTTTCGGGATGTTCATCCGCCGAGCGTGCAGCACTCAGAACGCGCGCGCCGGTGCAACGACCAAATTGGCTCACCCGTCATGCCGTCCGGGAATGCCGGGACGGACCATTGCCATGCCATAAGCACACCGAGCAGCCCGCGTGTGAACGCCACCCGCGTGCACACGAAGCACGCGCAGCGGAGACTTACAGCGCGGACGCTGCTCGCGCCATCGCGTTCGCAACGAGCGCGCGTCTTGGATTTCCTTCCGGCAAAGAGCCGAGAGCGATGAGCGAAGCGAGCGGCCTGATCGTATCTGCGAACGGCGCGCGACGGGAGCATGTCCCGCTCGGCATTCTCTACATGGTCGGCGCGACCATCGTGTTCGCCGTTTCGAGCGCGGTCTCGAAATGGCTGGTGGCAAGCTACCCGATCGGCGAGGTTCTCTTCACCAGAACCCTGGTTGCGTTCATCAGCTGCGCGCTCTTCATCATGCCACAGACCGGGCTTGCCGTCTTTCGCACGCGGCGGCTGCCCCATCACGTGATGCGTTCGGTGTCGCAGGGTTGCTCGCAGACGTTTCTGCTGATCGCCTTCAGCCTGATGCCGCTTGCCGGCGCTATCGCCATCAACTTCTCCGCGCCGCTATTCACGGCTCTCATCTCCGCGCTGCTGCTCAAGGAGACGGTGGGGCCGGCGCGCTGGCTCGCGTTGCTCGTGGGCTTTTGCGGCGTGCTCATCGTCACCCATCCAGGAGCAGGAACGTTCGAGATCGGCGCGCTGTTCGCATTGGCCAATGCCGTGCTCTACGGGTCGGTCACCGTGGGCGTGCGAGGCATGACCGCAACCGAATCGGCGGAGACATTGATCCTTTATCAACTCGCGCTGCTCACGGGGTTTTTTGCGCTGTTCCTGCCCTGGACGTGGACCTCGCCGACCCCGGCCGATGCCGGCTGGATCGTCTTCAACGGCGTCTCCAACGCGGTGGGACAATATTGGTGGACGCGCGCGCTCCACCTTGCCCCGGCTTCCGCCGTCGCCCCGTTCAATTATCTCTCGCTGGTGTGGGCGAGCATCTTGGGGTTCGCGATCTGGGGTGACGTGCCGACGGTCTCGCTGGTGATCGGTTCGGCGGTCGTGGTTGCATCCGGTCTGTTCCTGTTCTGGCGCGAGAGCAACGCTCGGCAGGCTAAGCTGCCCGCGAACGAGTGAGTTCCCCAGCTTACACCTGGCTTCGTGCAATCGGCACGGGCGCGCGATCGCCTCGCATCGCAGCGCAACAGCGAGTCACAACTTATGCGACTTTTTGCCACCTATCCTTTGTTGCGGCCGCGCTTCACGTTTTTCCAATTGCGACGACTTCCATGATGGCGGCGTGGAGGGAGGAAAACATCTTGAGCCACGGCAGCGGCGCCAGATAACAAGAGTCCGCACGGGGTGGGGCGAAGCACGTGACCTACCAATGGGTCGATTGTGAGCGCGCGTTCATCGCAGACCGTTACGATCGCATTGCCGGCCTGATCGGGCTGTTCGACCGCTTGTTGTTCCTTCCGCCGGACCTGCGCAGGCGCGCGGCCGCTTGCTTGAATCTGAAACCCGGTGACCGTGTGCTTGAAATCGGATGCGGCACCGGCCGCAATTTTCCGTTCTTGCGCGAGGCCGTTGGGCCGGCCGGCAAAATCTACGGAGTCGATCTATCACGAGGAATGCTGCGCAGGGCGCGAGCGCTTTGCCGACGCGAACACTGGAGAAACGTCCATCTGACCCAGTGCGACGCCAGCGAGTACATCCCTTGTGAACCGCTCGACGGCATCCTCTTCAGCCTTTGTTACAATACGATGCCACACCACCTCGTGGTGCTGCGCCATGCGTGGAAGCACCTGCGTCCGGGCGGCCGCATCGTCATCATGGACGGCAAGCTTCCGCACGGGCTCGGCGGGAAGCTCGTGCTGCCGTTCTGCCTCTGGCTCATGCGGCACACCGTGTTGGGGAACCCCTTTATCGAGCCTTGGAACCATCTCGCCGCGACCGCCGACGAGTTCGAGATGGAAGAGTTTGTGTTCGGCGCCTGGTACGTGTGCTGGGGAACGAAATCCGCCCATGTAGAGACGACCGCGGCGGAGCACCTCATCGCAGCGGAGTGAGAACGCCGGCGATAGCGCTGACCTGTCGCGTGAGCCTCAAGCCAGTTCATTGGACGATCCCGCGCGCTCGCCGTCTGCGAACCGCACGAGCTTGACTGCCTTGCACCAATGGATCGAAGATGTGGCGCGCGCGGCAGACTGCCGTGCGCATTGCGCCGCCCCAGAGTACAAAGGCACCAGCATTGTCATTCAAACGCGTCGGTGCCTTGCTTTGGCTGTGCTGGGCCGCCGTTTGCGGTACCAACGCGACGCCGCTTGCTTTCGGCATGACCCCTGAGCAGGCTTCAATCGCGCTCGGGATGCCGCTGGTCTATTACTCCGGACGGGCTGGCTCGGAAATTTATGTCGCCTACGGATCGCCGGGTATTCCCGGCTTCTATCCGGTGGATTCCGCCCTCGCCCTGCAGTTTCGAAACGGTCAACTCACGGGATGGAAGAAGGATTGGCGCTTGCGCCGTCCATGGCCGTTCTGACGAGCGCATGCCGGCACGGCCCCACGTCGCCCTTTCCGTCCTCGATCTGTCGCCGGTAGCCGCGGGCTCCTCCGGCGCCGTCTCCCTGCGCAATTCACTCGACCTCGCGCGGCTCGCCGACCGCCTTGGCTACACGCGCTATTGGGTCGCCGAACATCACAACCTGCCGGCGATCGCGAGTTCCGCACCCGAGATCATGATCGGGCAGATCGCGGCGGCGACCGAGCGCATACGCGTAGGTTCCGGCGGCGTCATGCTGCCGAACCATGCGCCGCTGATGGTGGCTGAACGCTTCAAGGTGCTCGAGGCGTTGTTTCCCGGCCGCATCGATCTCGGGCTCGGCCGCGCGCCCGGCACGGATCCGGTCACGTCCTATGCGCTGCGGCGGCGGCAGCAGGGTTTCGGCGAAGACGACTTTCTGGAGCGGTTTCAGGAGCTTCTCCTGTTCGAAAACGATGCCTTTCCGCAAAGTCATCCGTTCCGTTCCGTGCGGGCGATGCCGCAGGACGTCGCGCTGCCGCCGATCTGGCTCCTCGGATCGAGCGGCTACAGTGCGCAGCTCGCCGCTACCGTGGGGGCAGGATTTTCCTTCGCGCACCATTTCGCCGATCACGACGCAGCCGCAGTGATCGCGAGCTATCGCGATGGGTTTAAGCCGTCATCGGCGCGAAAGACGCCCTACGCTATCCTAGCCTGCGCTGCGGTCTGCGCGGACAGCGAGGCCGAAGCGGAACGACTTGCCTCCACTATTGATCTCAACTTCGTGCGACGCAGCCGTGGCGAATATGCGCCGCTGGCAAGCCCGGAAGAGGCAGCCGCCTATCCTTATTCGCCGGCTGAACGCGCGCTGATCGCGCGCAATCGCAGCCGGGTGTTCGTCGGCACCAAGGCGACCGTGCTGGAGCGACTCTCGCCCCTGATCAGCGCCACCAAAGCCGACGAAGTCATGATCACCACCATGGTCCACGACCACGCTGCCCGTCGGCGCTCTTACGAATTGCTCGCGGAGGCGTTTGGGCTGCACCCTTGAGGCCCTCCCCGCCGCGCATCCCTCCTGCCGGTTGCGTTGCGGCTGGGAAAGCGTGAAATTGCGCGGCGCGGCGCCGGGACGCCATGTCGCGCCGGCAGCATTCACAGGAGGTCGTCTTGGGTAAACAGTTCTCGCTTACGTCAGCCGATAAATTTCAGTTGGGTGCCTATCGGGCCGATCCGTCGGGCCCGGCAAAAGGCGGAATCGTCGTGATCCAGGAAATCTTCGGCGTCAATCACCACATCCGGGCGGTCTGCGACCGACTCGCGGGCGACGGTTATACCGCGGTGGCGCCGGCCTTGTTCGATCGTCAGCAGAAGAACTTCGAATCCGGTTACAGTCCGGACGAAATCGCGAATGCGCGCAAATTCGTCGCCAACCCCGATTGGAGCGCCATGCTGCGCGATACGCAGGCCGCAATCGATGAGCTCAAGAAGGACGGCCCGGTCGCCATTATGGGCTTTTGCATGGGTGGCACGATCGCCTTCCTAGCAGCTTGCAAGCTCAATGGCCTCTCGGCCGCAGTCTGCTATTACGGCGGGCAGATTGCCAAGAATGCCGACGAGAGGCCGAAGGTGCCCACGCAGATGCATTTCGGCGACCAGGATGCGTCGATCCCGATGAGCGACGTCGAGACGATCAAGAAAAAGCGCGGTGGTGACAGCGAGATTTACGTCTATGCGGGCGCGGGGCACGGTTTCCATTGCGACGAGCGCGGGAGCTTTCATGAAGCGAGTGCCAAGACCGCCTGGCAGCGAGCGATGGACTTTCTCAAGAAGCACGTCAAGAAGTGACGTGGGCGTAGCACGCAGCATCCATCGCCGTATTATTTGATGGATGCGCGGGTCGAGCCCGCGCATCGCGTCCCGGACAATAACTCGCCTGCGGGAGCGTCGTGCGCCGTTAAGCCGGCGCCGCGGCAACGCCGACCGGACAGCTCACGCCCGTGCCGCCGAGGCCGCAATAGCCCATCGGATTCTTCGCCAGATACTGCTGATGGTAGTCCTCGGCAAAATAAAATGCAGGCGCATCGAGGATTTCGGTGGTGATGGCACCAAAGCGCCGCGCCTTGAGTTGCTCGCCATACATTTCTTTCGATGCTTCCGCGGTCCGGCGCTGGTCGGCAGTGAAGGTATAGAGGCCGGAGCGATACTGCGTGCCCACGTCGTTGCCCTGGCGCATGCCCTGGGTCGGATCGTGATTCTCCCAGAACGTTTTGAGCAGCCGCTCATAGGATATCTTGTTCGGGTCATAGACCACGAGCACCACCTCGTTGTGACCGGTGCGGCCGGAGCAAACCTCCTCGTAAGTTGGATTAGGCGTATAGCCGCCGGCATAGCCGACAGCAGTGATGTGAATGCCTTCGCCCAATTCCCAAAACTTGCGCTCGGCGCCCCAGAAGCAGCCCATCCCGAACATTGCCATTTCGAAGCCCGCCGGGTATGACCCCTGCAGCGGCCTGTGAAAGATGAAATGCTCCCGCGCGGTCGGAATCGGTGTCGGGCGGCCGGGCAGCGCCTCGGCCGCGGACGGCATTGCAAGCTTCTTGTTGAACATGAACATGGCGACGTCTCCGCTGGTGCTAAGCCAATATAGGGGCGGCGCCGCCCGCGCGCATCTGCGTTAGGCGCCGCTCACCCATCACATTGCAGCCAGGCCGAGCAGAGAGCCGGGTCACGGCCACGCGAGTAGAGACCAGCGTGGTTGGCATCCCTATATCGCCCGTGCCGAGGAAACCCTATGCTGCCGCTGCATGAACGCCGACCCATTTCCGAGGACGGCGATGACCAAAGCTGGAGGAACCGCGAATGCGTAGTCTTGTCGTGATCTCTGCGTGTGCAGCGCTCGTGATCGGCTCTGCCGCGCAAGCGCAACAGGCCGCTCCGCCGGCCGCGCCGCCGCCCTATGGCGAATCGATCAATCTCGAGCAGGCCAGGACGATCGTCGACGCCGCCATGGCCGAGGCCAGGAAGAACAACTGGCTTATGGCGATCACGGTGGTCGGCCCGGCAGGTGACCTCGTCTATTTCGCCAAAATGGACAACACGCAACATGCCTCCGTCACGATCTCGCAGCACAAGGCGCGTGCGGCTGCGATCTTTCGGCGGCCGACCAAAGCTTTCGAGGAGAACCTCGGTAAGGGCTTCGAATTCCTCTATCAGCTGACGCTTGACGGCATGATCGGCTCGCAGGGCGGGGTGCCGCTGATCTCTGGCGGCAAGCTCATTGGGGCGATCGGCTGCAGCGGCGGCGCGGGGCCGCAAGATCTGCAGACCTGCATGGCCGGCGTTAATGCCCTGAAATAGCAACGCAGGCGAGACAATTGGATGACGGGCTGCGGCCGCCTGCCCCCAGCCCGGCTTAATCCCGCGCGTAGCCAATGAGCGGTTTTTTCTTTCGTCCGAGCAGGATCAGGATGGCGCCGATGATGGCGAGCACGAGCGAGACCGGCTGATCGAGAAAGTAGGGCTGAACGAGGCCGTGCCAGACCCATGTCCCGACACGGCGCTCGACCTCCGGCTGCAGCGATGTGAGCGAGGACCAAGAAAATGAATCCGAGGGCAAGCGACAACAGACCGACGAACCTCAGAACAAACCGGATCATGACGTTCTACGCGCGAACATGCACTGCCCCGTTACCGCTTACCCCGCTCGCGGGTCCCGTTCAATTGGCCTCTCGCTCTCGCCGTTCGCAAGACTGCGGAGGATGGCAGCGTGCCAGGCGAGGCCTTTTGTCGCTTGCCTTGAGCAAGGGTAGCGCGATCCGGTAGCTTGGAAAGGCAATCCGGCCGAGGCCTTAAGGGGTTGAGATGTCCTCCAAAATCGATGGCCGCGGGATACGACCGACATTTACCGACCAGGAAGCGCTGCTGTTCCATAGCCAGGGCCGTCCGGGCAAGCTCGAAGTGGTGGCCACCAAGCCGATGGCCACCCAGCGCGATCTGTCATTGGCTTATTCGCCCGGCGTGGCCGTTCCGGTGCTGGCCATTGCCGAGGACGAGGATCGTGCCTTCGATTACACCACCAAGGGCAATTTTGTCGCCGTCATCACCAATGGCACCGCCATTGATTCCATCGATCTTGAAGTTTCCTCCGAAGACCCCGATGAGATCGTCAATTGCGTCAAACTGCTCGGCAAGAGCTGGGGCGGTATCAATCTCGAGGATATTCGCGCCCCGGAATGCTTCATCATCGAGCAACGATTGCGGGAGTTGCTCGACATTCCGGTGTTCCACGACGATCAGCACGGCACCGCGATCATTGCGGCGGCCGGCCTGATGAATGCGCTGGATCTGACCGGACGCGATATCAAATCGACCAAGCTCGTGTGCAACGGGGCCGGCGCCGCCGGCATCGCCTGCCTCGAACTGCTCAAAGCGATCGGATTCACCCCCGACAACATCATTCTCTGCGACACGAAAGGCGTCATTTATCAGGGTCGCACCGAGGGCATGAACCAGTGGAAATCGGCGCATGCGGTGAAAACGTCGTCCCGGACGTTGGCCGAGGCGCTGGCGGGCGCCGATGTCCTCTTCGGATTGTCGGTTAAAGGCGCGGTGACCAAAGAGATGGTGAAGTCGATGGCGGCAAAGCCGGACGTTCCGACTACCCCAATCAGATCAACAACGTGCTCGGCTTTCCCTATATCTTCCGCGGCGCGCTCGACGTGCGCGCGACCGCCATCAACATGGAGATGAAGATTGCCGCCGCGAAGGCGCTCGCGGCGCTCGCGCGAGAGGATGTTCCCGACGAGGTCGCCGCGGCGTATGGCGTCCGGCCGAAATATGGGCCCGAATACATCATCCCGGTCCCGTTCGACCCGCGGCTGATCTCGTTCGTTCCGCCCGCCGTCGCCACTGCTGCCATGGATAGCGGCGTGGCCCGGCGACCGATTGTCGATATGGATGCTTACCGCGCGCAGTTGCGCTCGCGGCGCGATCCGGTAGCCGGGGTTCTCCAGCGCGTTCACGAGCGGCTGCGGCGACGGCCGCAACGGGTCGTGTTCGCTGAAGGCGAAGAAGAGCAGGTCATTCGCGCCGCGGCGAGCTTCGTCCACGAGGGACTTGGGACGGCGCTGCTCGTCGGGCGCGAGGACCGCGTGCGCGAGAGCGCGCGCACGCTGGGTATCGAGCTGGGCGGCGGGATCGAGATCATCAACGCGCGACTTTCGCAACGTAACGCAGCCTATGCCGCCTTTCTCTACGAGCGGCTCCAGCGCGACGGCTTTCTGCAGCGCGACGTCCAGCGCTTAGTCAACCAGGACCGGAACCATTTCGCCGCCTGCATTGTGGCGCTCGGCGATGCCGATGCGATG
>WNFN01219528.1_pt2 | contig 10251 bp, 10 predicted proteins | sample 5400161 | NCBI WGS metagenome assembly WNFN01 (sample SAMN13153353, study PRJNA577476) | soil metagenome | isolation source: 80 cm saprolite on Douglas fir-dominated hillslope | place: USA:California | collected 2013-09-17
TGGCCGGAAGACAGGTCGTCAACCACCGCGCCGACGTGGGCGCCGAGCGTGGGCGACCGGAGCAGGCCAGACAGCGCGGCCGTCACGCCCGCGGTCGTCGACATCTGCCCGGCTTGCCGGGATTTCCCTGGATGCGCAACCTCGCCCGTCGCTGGGTCGGGCACCGCGCCGAGCACCGGCCCGACCTGGGCCAGACCGCGGGAGGCCACCGTGGGCAGCCGCCACAGCGCGAGCCGCGGCGGCAGCATGTGAGCCACGGCGGCCCCGGCGGCCATCGTGAACAGGCTGAGCAGAGCCAGCGACAGCCACGCCGCGCGACGGAGCCGGCGCACCAGTTTCACCACCTCTCGCGAAACGCTGTATCCCGCCGGCCGCAGAGGGACCGGAACCGGGTAAACATCGAGGCAACGGATTTAATCATCAAGGGTCGAGAGGGCGGAATCGTGGAGTTCGATGTCATCGTCGAGATCCCCAAGGGCCAGCGCAACAAGTACGAGATGGATCACGAGACCGGCAGGATCCGGCTGGACAGGATGCTGTTCACCTCTACTCGGTACCCGTCTGACTACGGCTTCATCGAGGGCACGCTAGCCCCCGATGGAGACCCGCTCGACGCGCTGGTCCTGCTCGAGGAGCCTACGTTCCCGGGGTGCCTGATCCGCTGCCGGGCCATAGGCATGTTCCGGATGCGGGACGAGATGGGCAGAGACGACAAGGTGCTCTGCGTGGCGGCCACCGACCCCCGGATGGCGCACCTGGCCGACATTGAGGACGTCTCGGAATTCGATCTCCTGGAGATCCAGCATTTCTTCGAGGTCTATAAGGAACTGGAGCCCGGCAAGATGGTGGAAGCGGCCAACTGGGTGAACCGGGCCGAGGCACACATCGAGATCGAGGCCTCTGTGGCGCGCCTGGCTCTGGCGCTAGCCAGTGACGGCCACTGACCGCGCTGCCGCGCCTGACTGGGCCGGGCCGGACTGGCACCGAAGGGGACCAAGTCGCGCTTCCGGTGACGCATGGGCGACACTGAGTAGTGTTCGCCTGAACGCAGCGGGGAGGTGCCATGGATCACCCCGAGGACGTGCTCGGCCGGGCGCCGCTGTTCGAGGGCCTGGACGAGGAGGGAACCAGGGCGCTGCGGGCCGGGGTCACCGAGGTCGAGCTCGCCCGGGGCGAGCGGCTGTTCGACGAGGGCCGGGAGAACCTGACCAGCGTGCTCGGGCCGGGCGAGATGTTCGGCGAGCTCTCGCTGTTCGACCCGCGTCCCCGCACGATGGGCGCCGTCGCGGTCACCGATGCCCGCCTCGCCGCCCTTAACCATGATGACCTGCGGAAGTGGCTGGCCGACCGGCCCGATGTCGCCATGCACCTGCTGCGGGCCCTGGTCCGGCGGCTCCGGCGCACCAACGACGTGCTGTCGGACCTGGTCTTCACCGACGTGCCCGGCCGGGTAGCCAAGGCCCTGCTCGACCTGGCGGAGCGGTTCGGCACCCAGCAGGGCGACGGGCTGCAGGTGAATCACGACCTGACCCAGGAGGAGCTCGCCCAGCTGGTGGGGGCGTCCCGGGAGACGGTCAACAAGGCCCTCGCCGACTTCGTGGCACGTGGCTGGATACAGCTGCACCCGAAGTCCGTGCTCCTGATAGATCCCGAACGCCTCCGGAAGCGGGCCCGGTAGCGCCCCGTGGTCGCTGAGGCCCGTAGTCAGTAAGGCCCGGTGGTCAGTAACTCAGTGGCTCAGGCCGGGCGGAAGGGTTCCCCGCTCGGCCAGGTACGCGAGCTGGGCCCGCACCGACCACTCGGCGAACGGCCAGAGCGCGCGGTCCACGTCGACGTAGACCCGCGCCACGATGCCCGCCAGCGTGGTCTCTCCGGCCGCGAGCGCGGCGGTCACCTCGGCCAGCCGTTCCGCCCGGTGCGCGATGTAGTAGTCCAGCGTCCCCGCCGGGTCCGCGAGCAGCGGTCCGTGCCCCGGCAGCAGGGCCTGCAGGCTCGCCTCGTCCGCCAGCGCCCGCAGCCGGTCGAGTGAGCCGAGATAGTCGCTCAGGTTTCCGTCGCCGGCGATCACGGTGGTACCCCGGCCGAGCACGGTGTCCCCGGTCAGCACGGCGCCGTCCGCCTCGAGGAGCAGGCACACCGAGTCGGAGGTGTGCCCGGGCGTCTCGATCACCCGCAGCTCGCAGCCGCCGACCCGCACCGCGTCACCGGGCCCGAGCCCGCCGTCGCCCAGCCGGTAGGCCGGGTCAACCGCCAGGACCGGCGCCCCGGTGAGCCCGGCCAGCCGCCGGGCGCCCGCCGAGTGGTCCTGGTGACCGTGCGTGAGCACGATCGCCTCGATGCGCTGGCCCGCCTCGGCTGCCGTCGCATGCACCCGGCGCAGGTGCCCCTCGTCGTCCGGCCCCGGGTCCACGACGATGGCCGGCTCCGCGCCAGGCTCGGCGATCAGCCAGGTGTTGGTGCCGTCCAGGGTCATCAGCGACGGATTAGGAGCCAGAACGCAACGTGCGCGCGCCGTTCCCGATCCGTCGATCGCGGTCACAGGGGGTACTCCAGGTCGGCGGGCAGGGTCAGCCAGACCGCGCCATCGGACATGATCGCCTCCGGCAGCAGCGGGCGGACCTGCCTCGGCCTGAGCGCGGCCGTCACGTCTGGGCAGGCAGCGAGTTCCGCCAGGGTCACTGCGGTCGGCGGGAACAGCACGATCTCTTTGCTGCGCCCGGCGGCGATCGCGTCGCCCGGACGTACCCAGGCCACCTCGGACGCCTCGCCTCCGACATCCCTGGTTCGCTGCCCGCGGGGCAGCGCGGCAGCGAAGAACCTGGTGTCGAAGCGGCGTTCCTCGACCACCGGGGTAATCCAGCGGGACCACGGCCGGAGCAGGTCAGAGCGGAGCACGAGTCCGCGGCGGCCGAGCATCTCGGCCAGAGAAAGCGAGCGGTCAAGGAGCGCGTTCCGGTCGGCCTCCCAGTCCTCGCCCGTGGTGTCGGCCACGACCGTGTCGGCGGATGGCCCGGCCAGCACGACGCCGGACTCCTCGAAGGTCTCCCTGACGGCCGCGCACACCAGCGCGCACGCCAGTTCCGGGGGCGCGTCGAATATCCGCCCCCACTCGGCGGTTTCCGGTCCGGCCCAGGCCACCTGCTCGTCGGCATCCCTGGCGTCGACCGATCCGCCCGGGAAGACGAAGGCGCCGGGAGCGAAAGCCATCGAGGACTTGCGCCGCAGCATGTAGACCTCGATGCTGCCGTCGGCGGGCCCGGTCCCGTCCGCTGCGGCCCCGCGCGTCATGGTCCCGTGCTCCGCGGCCCGGTGGCTCGCGGCGGGGCGCAGCAGCATCACCGTGGCCGCGTCACGTGCTATGGCGGGCTGCTGCCTCCCGGCGAGGACATCGAGGGCCCGCTCGCCTAGCCGGCTTCCGAGCCGGATCGCGCCAGCGTCCACTCAGTCTCTGACCTCGGTGTCTCTGACCTCCGCGATCAGCTCGACCTCGACCGGGGCGTCCAGCGGCAGCACCGCCATCCCCACAGCACTCCGGGCGTGCCGACCTGCCTCGCCGAACACCTCGATCAGCAGCTCGCTCGCGCCGTTGACCACCTGGGCCTGCTGGGTGAAGTTCGGGGCGCTCGCTACGAAGCCGGTGACCTTGACTATGCGCCGGACCGCGTCGAGCCCGCCGGTCACCGAGGCCACGGCCGCCAGCGCGTTCAGGGCGCAGGTCCGGGCGAGCGCGCTGGCCTCCACGGCGCCGATCTCGGCCCCGACCTTGCCCGTGGCCAGCAGCTGGCCCTCGACCACCGGCAGCTGCCCTGCCGTGTACACGTAACCGCGGGTGAGCACCGCCGGGACGTAGGCCGCCAGCGGCCGCGACACCTTCGGCAGGGTAAGCCCGAGCGCGGCCAGCCTGGCCTCGGGCCCCGACCCGGGCGGCTCCGCGTCCCGGTCGAGGCTCATGATTTTTCTCGCTTCATGTAGGCCACGAGCTGCTCGGGATTCGGCCCGGGAACGACCGCCACCAGCTCCCACCCGTCCTCGCCCCAGTTATCCAGGATCTGCTTGGTCGCGTGCACCAGCAGCGGAACCGTCGCGTACTCCCACTTCGCCATAGTGCACCTCTCCGTAGTGCTACGGAGTCCTCGCCGCAGGGCGAGCGACTCTCCAGCCGCCCCGGGCGGGGGCGGACGGGGCGGACCGATGCCGGCGGACCCGCAGGCGCGACCGCGATGAGGGCGGCGGCGCGGGTCACGTCGCGCCGGGGACACACCCAGCCCGGGGATCGCGGGCACCTCCGGTATCTCGAGCGGCGCTCCGCTCTCGATCTCCGCCTCGACCTTCTCTACATCCTCATTGCCGAAGTCGGCCAGCGAGGCCGAGTCGGCGGCTGACTTCCGCTCATCCCCAGCCGCCGGGGGCGTGAACTTGTCGAAGAACCTGAGCAGCTCGACCGGTACCGGCATGACCAGCGTGCTGTTCTTCTCCGCCGCGACCTCGACCACCGTCTGCAGCAGCCGCAGCTGCAGCGCGGCAGGGTCACGGGCCATAACGTTGGCGGCCGCGGCGAGGCGCTTGGACGCCTGGTACTCGCCGTCCGCGGTGATGATCCGCGCGCGGCGCTCCCGCTCCGCTTCCGCCTGGCGTGACATCGACCGCTTCATGCCCTCGGGCAGCGACACGTCCTTGATCTCCACCCGCTCGACCCGGATGCCCCAGGGGCCCTCGGTCGGCTCGTCGATGATCCGGCGCAGCTCTCGGTTCACCGTGTCCCGCTCGGCGAGCAGCTGGTCCATCTCCGACTGGCCGATGATCGAGCGCAGCGAGGTCTGCGCCTGCTGGGAGATCGCGAACATGTAATTCTGCACATTGATGGTCGCCTTGATGGGGTCCACCACCCGGAAGTAGACCACCGCGTCTACCCGGACGCTGACGTTGTCCCGGGTGATGCCCTCCTGCGCCGGGACGGCCATGGCGACGATCTGCATGTTGACCTTCTGCATCCGGTCGCCGACCGGCCGGATTATCGTCAGCCCGGGCCCGCGCGTCCCCGGCAGCACCCTTCCGAACCTGAAAATGATGCCCTGCTCATATTGCTGCACGATCCGCAACGACCGCCCCAGCCCGGTGAGCCCGAGCACGACGATTATCACCAATATGACCACTATGGCGGCAACCATCACCAACACCTCTTCTCCGGTCACGGTCACGCCTGATGCCCTGCCACCAGACTAGTGGTATTTCCACTCACTGTCGGCGTCAGCGACGTAGTGCGGTGCGCGGCCCGCCGGAGGCCGGTTCCCCGGGCACCGGGACTCGCGGTGCCGCGGCGCGGATAGCCTCCAAGAGGTGAGCACACGAGACACAGACTGGGAGGGCGTGCGGCTGCACGTCATCACCGGGAAGGGCGGAGCCGGCAAGACCACGGTCGCCAGCGCCCTCGCGCTCGCGCTCGCGTCCGGCGGGAAGCGGGTGCTGCTGATCGAGGTGGAGGGGCGCCAGGGGATCGCCCAGGTTTTCGACGTCCCGCCACTGCCCTACGAGGAGCGCAAGATCGCGGTGGCTCCGCCGAGTGAAACGCAGCCCGGCGGGGACGTGTACGCGCTCGTCGCCGATCCCGAGTCCGCGCTGCTCGAGTACCTCGAGATGTTCTACAACCTGCGGCACGCGGGCAAGGCGCTGACGCGGCTGGGCGTTATGGATTTCGCGACCACAATCGCGCCGGGGCTGCGCGACGTGCTGCTCACGGGGAAGGCCGCGGAGGCCGTCCGCAGGAAGAAGGAAGGCAAGCCGGTCTACGACGCCGTCGTCATGGACGCGCCGCCGACTGGCCGGATCGGCAGGTTCCTCAACGTCACCTCCGAGGTGTCCGGGCTCGCCCGGGTGGGGCCGATCCGCAATCACGCTGACACCGTGCAGAAGGTCATTCACTCGCCGGAGACCGCGGTGCACTTCGTCACCACGCTCGAGGAGATGCCCGTTCAGGAGGCCCTGGATGGCATCGCCGAGCTGCGCGGGCTGGCCGGCGGCGCGATTCAGGTAGGCGGCATCATGATCAACATGGTGCGGCCGACGGAGCTGGATCCCGGCCAGCTTCGCGCGGCGGCGGCCGGATCGGTGGACGAGCACGAGCTGGCGCTCGGCCTGAAGGCCGCCGGCCTCGACGACAACGTCCGCCTCGCCGCCGACCTGGCCGCCGAGCTCACCGAGCACGCGGTGGCGGCCGTCGGCCAGGAACTACAGCGGCGCAGGCTGGCCGAGCCCAGGACCCCCCGTTACGAGCTGCCGATGATCACCGACGGCATGGACCTCGGCGGGCTGTACCGGCTGGCGGCCGCGCTGCGTGACCAGCGAGCCGCGTGATGAGCGAGCCGGCGGGGCCAGCGCCGCGCACGCGAGAGGGAGACACCGCATGAGTGAGCCGACGCGCCTAAAAGCGCCCCGGGGGCGAGCGGGAGACACCGCATGAGCCAGACCGTCTCGCCGCCGCCGCTCGATGTCGACCGGCTCATCGATGACCGGCGCACCCGCGTCATCGTCTGCTGCGGATCCGGCGGCGTCGGCAAGACCACCACCGCCGCGGCCCTCGGTCTGCGGGCGGCGGAGCGCGGCAGGCATGTCGTGGTGCTCACCGTCGACCCGGCCCGCCGACTGGCTCAGTCGATGGGCCTGTCCTCCCTGGACAACACGCCGCGCCCGGTGCCGTTCGGGAAATCGGAGCAGACGGGCGGCGGCCAGGATGACCCGGCGCCGGACGGGGCCGCCGGCGGGAGCCTGCACGCGATGATGCTCGATATGAAGCGGACCTTCGACGAGATCGTCGAGGCCCATGCCGACCCGGACCGCGCGGCCCAGATCCTCGCGAACCCCTTCTATCAGTCGCTGTCGTCCGGATTCTCCGGCACGCAGGAGTACATGGCCATGGAGAAGCTGGGCCAGCTGCGCCGAGCGGACGAATGGGACCTGATAGTCGTGGACACCCCGCCGAGCCGGTCCGCGCTCGATTTCCTCGATGCCCCCCAGCGACTGGGCCGGTTCCTCGACGGGCGGCTGATCCGGCTCCTCGTCGTCCCGGCCAAGGTGGGCGGGCGGGCGTACCTGAAGGTGCTGAATGCCGGATTCGGGATGGTCACTGGCGTGCTGACCCGGGTGCTCGGCGCCCAGGTGCTCAGGGACGTGCAGACGTTCGTGTCCGCCCTGGATACGATGTTCGGCGGATTCCGCGAGCGGGCCGACTACACCTACCGGCTGCTTCGGGCGCCTGGCACGGCGTTCCTGGTCATCGCGGCGCCGGAGCCGGACGCGCTGCGCGAGGCGTCGTACTTCGTGGAGCGGCTGGCCCAGGAGGGTATGCCCCTGGCAGGCCTCATCCTGAACCGGGTACACGGCTCGCCTGCCGCCCGGCTGTCCGCCGCCCGCAGCACGGCCGCGGCGGAGACCCTGCAGGCATCCGACAACGGCTCATCCGAGCGCGGTTCAGCCGAGCCCGGTCCAGCCGAGCCCGGTCCAGCCGCGCCCGGTTCAGCAGGCCACGGGGCGCCCGGTCACGGGGCGGCTGACCGCAGCTCATCAGACCGCGGGGCGCATGCGCTGACGATCGCGGCCCTGCGGCTCCACGCCGAGCGCATGCAGCTAACCGCGACCGAGCGCCGGGTATCCGAGCACTTCACGACCGCCCATCCGCACGTGCCCGTCGCCGAAGTCCCCGATCAGCCCGACGACGTGCATGACCTGGCCGGGCTGCGAGCAGTGGGGGACAGCTTCCGTAGGTGACGATCCGGCGGAGCGGCAAGCCACGAAGTCCCCGGCCACGAAGTCCCCGGCCACGAAGTCCCAGCCGCGGAACGTAAAAGCCGGAGAACTCGGGCCTGCAGAGCCTAGCCGCGGGCTTGAGCCGCGGAGCCTGGCGCTATGTCGACGTGCTCAGCTGGCGACAAGCTCGTCGCCGGCGCGCTCGTACTGGTTGCGCGCGTTCTCGAGCAGGTCGCGCCACGAGGTCACGTCGGGCCGACGGCGGAGCAGTGCCCGCCGCTCACGCTCGGTCATGCCGCCCCACACCCCGAACTCGATCCGGTTGTCGAGTGCGTCCGCGAGGCACTCGGTCCGGACAGGGCAGCCCCGGCAGATCAGCTTGGCCCGATTCTGTGCCGCGCCCTGGACGAATAGTTCGTCAGGATCAGTTCCCTTGCACGCAGCACGCGCGGTCCAGTCCGTGATCCACATGTAGCCCACTCCTCCTGATCGTCACGCCCACGTGGGGTCGTCACGCCGGGTGGCGTCTCGTAGCGGCCCGGGCACGCGGCGTCACGCCGAGCCTCGGTAGCGATGGTCGCGGACCAGTAACTTACGGAACTCCGGCGCGGAGCGCTAGACCCTGGCAGGCCCATTTCTCAAATAGCCCTCCTGGGCTATGCGAACAGAAGTGACTAGTCACGGCCCTTTCACTCCTCTGGCGGGGCCAGCCAATCAGGCCAGGTCGAAGGCTCTGGCGCGGGTGGTGACACTCTGTCAGCGCCTCCCCGGGTGCACGGGATTTGGTTTCGCCGCACCTCCGTAACGGTCGTCAGCGTAACCTGATTCCGTGCTGAACTCAGGACGCCGCGCCGGCCTCGTCAGAGTCAGCGCGGCCGGCCGGCTCGCGGCCGTGTCTGTCGGCGCCGGGCTGCTCGTCGCGGCCGTGGCCGTACCGGTGGTCGGGCTGACCGGAGTCATCGCCCGCAACGCGGCGAGCACGTTCAACAATCTCAAGGTCCCGTCCCTGGGACTGATCCCCTCGCGCTCGGAGATCCTGACCGCCAATGGCCGGCTGATCGCGTACTACTACCCCAACAACCTCTACCGGGTGCCGGTGAGCTTCAACCAGATCGCGCCGGTCATGCGGAACGCGATCGTCGCGATCGAGGACTCCCGGTACTACCTGCACGGCGCGTTCGACCTGCGGGGCACCATCCGCGCGCTGGCCAACAACCTGGGCGGTCACTCCACCCAGGGCGGCTCCACGCTGGCGCAGCAGTATGTGAAGAACGCGCTTATCCTGTCGGCGACCACCACACAGCAGCAGCAGGAAGCGGTCGCGGACACGACCAGCCGGAAGATCCGCGAGCTGCGCATGGCCGCCGCCGTCGAGCATGAGCTGACCAAGGACCAGCTGCTCGCCGCCTACCTTAACGCCGCCTTCTTCGACAACAATGCCTACGGCATCCAGGTGGCGGCCGAGCGCTACTTCAGCACCAGCGCGCAGGATCTGAACCTCCGGCAGTCGGCCTTGCTGGCCGGGATCGTGGAGAATCCCGCTAAGTACGACCCGATCGCCAACGCGTCGGCCGCCTTGATCCGGCGAAACGTGGTGCTGGCCCGCATGGCCGACCTCGGCTACATCACCCGAGCGCAGGCCCAGGCCACCGGGAAGCTGCCGCTGGGCCTCAGGCCGTCTACCGTCCCGCTGCAGGAGGGATGCGACAGCCAGTCCGCGGCGAGCGAGGCGTTCTACTGCGACTTCGTGCTGGCCTCCATGAAGACCGACCCGGCCTACGCGAAGGCTTACGCGGCGCTGAAGACCACCGGCGGCCTGAAGATCTACACCACACTGGACCCGCAAGACCAGCGCGCCGCGCAGAATGCGGTCGACTGGGTCGAGCCGGCGAACTCGGGTGCCTACAACCCCGGCGGGAACGTCCGCGCGATCGCGGTGGACCGGCCCTACGGCACCGACCGTGGTCTGGGGCAGACCACGGTCGACTACGCGGTGCAGACCCAGTACGACGGCAGCACGGGCGGTGTGCAGACGGGCTCGTCAAGCAAGCTCTTCACCTTGCTCACCGCACTCAAGCAGGGCGTGCCGTTCGGCTTCAGCCAGGCGATCGTGTCCCCGAGCGTCATCGCCCCGTATTTCAACTGCGAGGGCCAGCCAACGAGCCAGTTTAGCGTGACCAACTCCGAAGGAGCTGGCAAGGGCATCTTCACTCTCTATAACGGCACCACGGGGTCGATCAACGTGTTCTACGCCCACCTCGAGCAGAAGGTCGGGCTGTGCAACGTGGTCCAGACCGCGGCCAGCCTCGGGATGACCTACGTCAACGGCGGCTCGCTGCTTCGCCCGGACAAGGCGGTCGGGCAGGGGGTATCCGCCGACAACATCCCGTCGTTCACGCTGGGCGCGGTACCGGTCGCGCCGATGAGCATGGCCGCGGCCTACGCGACGGTGGCGGCGCGCGGGATGTACTGCAGCCCGATCGCGATCGGCAGGATCCTCACTGGCAGCGG
>WNFN01067415.1_pt1 | contig 10250 bp, 7 predicted proteins | sample 5400161 | NCBI WGS metagenome assembly WNFN01 (sample SAMN13153353, study PRJNA577476) | soil metagenome | isolation source: 80 cm saprolite on Douglas fir-dominated hillslope | place: USA:California | collected 2013-09-17
ACCAAGTTCCAGATTTCGTCGACCTTGTCGATGAAGCGTTGGTTCTTGAAAATCGCTGGATCGCTCTTGTCGAATTTGGTGTCCACGATCGCGATGATCCGGCCTGGCCGCGCGGACATCACCGCCACGCGGTCGGCGAGATAGACCGCCTCCTGCACGTCATGGGTAACGAAGATCACGGTTTTCGGGGTGCGTTCCCAGATGCTCAGCAGCTCGGACTGCATGAGTCCGCGGGTCTGCGCGTCGAGCGCGCCGAATGGCTCGTCCATCAGCAGGATTTTCGGGTCGAAGGCGAGCGTTCGCGCAATTGCGGTGCGCTGCCGCATCCCGCCTGACAGTTGCGACGGATAGCTGTCTTCGAAACCGGTGAGCCCGACGAGATCGATGAAGGATTGCGCCCGCCTCTCGCGCTCCTCCCGTGCAAGCCCCATCCGCTCCAAGCCGTAGAGGACGTTGGCGCGGACCGTTTTCCACGGAAACAACGCGAAATGTTGGAAGACAATACCGCGATCCGGGCCCGGTGCACCGATCGGCTTGCCCTCGACAAGAATTCTGCCGGTTTCCGTGGGCAAAAAGCCGCCGATCAGATAGAGCAACGTCGACTTGCCACAACCCGAGGGCCCGAGTAACGCAACGAACTCACGCGCAGCTATATCGAGTGACACGTCCTCGAGCGCGAGCACCGGGCGGCCAGTGGGGGGCCTATAACAATGGCTCACGCCATCGATGACGATTTGCGCCTGCGCCATTGTCTGCAGCCCGTGCCCGCCCGATTTGGGTTAGGCTAGCGCAGTTTCATTGTGGTTGTGAAATCGATCGAATGAAAGTTGCAGGCGCGGCGAAATCATTCGTGCCTAGTGCTCCTCCTGTTCTTCTATCGGCGAGTAAACCGATTTAGCGCACCGGCGTCAGCAACGGCCGGCCCGCAAAATGCGCGCTGAGATTGTCGACCATGAGTCGGCCGATTGCGGCGCGGGTCTCTACGGTACCGCTGCCGTGATGGGGTTGCACGATGACGTTGGACAGCTTCAGAAGTTCGGGTGAGGGGTTGGGCTCGGTCTCGAACACGTCCAGCGCCGCATGGCCGAGACGGCCTCCGGCGAGCGCCGCGACGAGCGCCCGCTCGTCGACGACGCTGCCGCGCGCAACGTTGATGAGCGTGCCCTTGGGACCGAGCGCGTCGATTACGGCCGCGGAGACGAAATGGCGCGTCTCCGGCCCGCCCTTGCAGGCGACCATCAGATAATCGCTGCGCCGCGCCAGCTCGACGGGATCGGCAACGTACTCGTATGGCGCATCCGCTTTTCGGCGCGGCCCGCAATAGATCACATGCATGCGCAACGCGGCGCCGCGAACCGCAATCGCGCGGCCGATGCCGCCGAGGCCAAGCACGCCCATGGTTTTGCCGCCGACGCTGCGACCGAGCCGGATCGGACCCTTGCTGGCCCAGCTGCCGTCACGCACGTAACGATCCGCGAACAGGATTTGTCGCGCGGAGGCGAGCATCAGTCCGATGGCGAGATCGGCCACTTCGTCTGTGAGGATGCCAGGGGTATTTGTCACCGGGATGTTGCGCTCGCGCGCGGCGGCGAGGTCGATAAAATCGGTCCCGACGCCGAAAATGGCGATCATTTCGAGCTTCGGAAGCGCCGCGATCAGCGCACTGTCGACGCCGTGGTTGGCCTCGGTCGCGATCCCTCGGATGCGGTCCTTGAGGTCGGCGGCAAGCGCGTGCGGGGCCGGGCGGCGGGCGTAATGGCTGACGGCGAAGCGATTCGCCAACTCGGCATTCGTCGCATCGGGAAACGAGCCGATGCTCAACACGTCGATCTTCATGGAGGTGTCAGATTTCGAACACCTGTTTCAAGGTCTCGTGCAGGCAATCGCCAGGGCCGTTGGACTCGATGAGATAATTGTCGCAGATCACGGCGAAGATCGACGGTGTCTCAAAACCCGGATGCACCGCAAGGTTCATGTGCTGCTCGATCGTCATCGTCTCATCGCAGCGGATCAGCGGCCGTTCCACCAAGTCGTAGCCCTGGCCGTGAGCATAAAGCCGCAGCTCCGGCGGCAGTTTGCGGCTGAGCATGTAATCGTCGTGGCTTTGCGCGACGGCGGCGCAAGACGCGCCCGGCTTGAGCAGGCGCAATGTGTGGGCCTGCGCCTCTTTCATGGTTTCAAAGCCGTCGATCAGCTCGTTCGATGCCTTGCCGAGCACAATGGTGCGCGCGATCTCGGTGTAGAAGCCGCCGGGTCCATTGTTCTCGATCAAGAGCGTGAAGTGCTCGCCAGGCTTGAGCGCGCGCGCCTGCAAATGCCGATCGAGGAACCGCGATGCCTGCCCGAGCGGCGCCGAAGAGCCGAGGAAGAGCCCCTGCTCGCTGCCGAGGAGCCGGCCTTCGTATTGCGCCAGCGCGGTAATATCATTGCCGGTCATGCCGGGCCGGATTTTACCGAGCAACCGGTTGAAAATCTCGTCCTGCATCTGCGCGGCCTTGCGGATCAGATCCCTCTCCTCCTCGCTCTTGATCGCCTTGAGCCGGTCGACCAATTCGGTCGCATCCACGAAGTTCGCCCGGCCAGCGAGTTCGCGCTCGATGTGGGTGACAAACCGGTGCGGCATCGCGCCGCTGCCCACCCATCCGATGGTGCGGTAGCCGCGAAGCTCTTGGGCGACGAGTTCCGCCTGGTATTCGTCCGTGTAGGCGACGTTGGTGAAAGCCGGCGTGAAGATCATCTCCCCCACGCCGCGGTTCGCTGCATCGTCGCCGTTGATCCGGCGACGCGCCCCGCGCGGGCCCATGTCGACTACGATCATGAGATCGGAGGCGGGAAAGATGACGCTGCGCGGATAGCCGTTGCTCAGCGGCGTGTCCGTGAACCATCGCACGTAGCCGCCGAGCCAATCGTTGTTGTTCTGCATCACTAGGGCATCGATGTTGCGCTCGGCCATAGCTTTGCGGACCGCGGCCCAGCGCCGTTCGAGCTCGCCGGTGGAAATCGGATTGAGCAGTCTTTCGTCGATCATCTCGCATCCATGGTGAAGGAACTCCGTAAGCTTGATGCGCCGCTGCTGACTTGGAACCGTATCTATGGGCCCGGCCGCATCGGCTAGGGATTTGGCACGCCAAGCAGCCCCGCGGCGTTCGCCTGCACGATTGCGTCTTTCTGTAGCGCCGACAGCGTGCCGGTCTCGGCGACGAATTCGATCGGCTTGTTTTCGCCCACGGGATAGTCCGACCCGAGCAGCACGCGCTCCGCGCCCACCTTGTCGACCAGATGCTGCAGCACCGCGCGGTCGTAGACGCAACTATCGAAGTAAAGCATGCGCAGGTACTCGATCGGCGGCTTTCGCATGTTGATGCGGGTGTTGGCCTTTTCGACGTAGTTCCGGTCAATTCGGCCCATATAGTAGGGCATGTAACCGCCGCCATGCGATATGCAGATCTTAAGCCTTGGGAAGGTCTCCAGCACGCCGTCATACATCAATGACGAGATCGCCATGGCTTCCTCGAATGCCTGGCCGACGCTGTTCCAGAGATGAAAGCGTTTGAAGCGGCGGTCGCGATTGCCGCCGGGATGGATGAAGACGACGGCGTCGAGCTCTTCGGCCTGGTCCCAGAACGGCCGCAGCTGCGCATCGCCGAGTTCCATCGGCCCGGCGGTGGTCGAGATCGCCGCCCCCTTGAGTCCCAGGTCGCGCATGCAGCGCTCGAGCTCGCTCACTGCGAGCGCCGGGACGTGCAGCGGCAGCGTGCCGAGCCCGATCAGTCGAGTCGGATGCGCGGCAACGGCCTTCGCGATCCAATCGTTGGTCATACGCGCAAGCCGCAGACTCGTTTGCGCGTCCGCCCATTCCAGTCCTTGGTGGACCAGGCTTGCGCTCAGGACCTGGACGCCAACCCCCATCGCATCCATGTTGCCGATGCGCTCCGTAACGTCGCTCATGCGCGCGAGGACTGTGGCGGCCCGCTCCTTGATATTGCGTCGCATCTCGTCAGTGACGCCGGGATCGGTGGGCAGCTCGGAAAAGACGTTGTGTTGCGCCGCGACCGCATAGACTTCCGGCACGATGACGTGCGCGTGGAAGTCGATTGCCCCCGGCCGCGCGCGGCCCGATGACCTGCCCGTCATCTCCTTTGCCCCCACATCTGGAGCATTCTTCTCAGATGCAGCAGTCACGGCGCCCATTTCCACCAGAAACGACCCAAGCGCTTTCCAGGCAAATGGGAAAACGCGTCCGTCTGTTACGCAGGAGGAAGGTATCGTATCATGAAGCTCGATGGGCAGAGAAAGCCTGCCGATCCTGAACACGGTACCGGCAGGCGCGGCGCAGACGTGATGAATCCCGCGCAGCATCGGCCCGGCGGCCAAAAGCAAGACTGCGCAGAGATCGATGGCAAGGCGCAAGCAGAACAGCCGCGGCCGCCGGGCGACGAAACAGGGCCTCCCCAAGCCCGCTGCGCCGGCCATCGCTCCCGAGGATCAGATTTCGTATAGCGCCCTCTCGCTCCATGCGCTGTTCGAGCAACAGGCCCGGCAGCTCATCGATCGCGCCGATCTCGACGAGGAGCAGAAGCAAAAGATCCTGCTTGCGATGAGCTGTCCCTGTTGCGGGGGCGGCGCGATATCCTTCACCGCGAAGCTCAGGCGCGAAAAGCCTTAGCGTCGCGGTTCACGCGATGAAGAGGGGGGGGCGGGTCGGCACAAGCGTGCCCTGGCTTTGTCGCGCAACAGCGGAGTTCGTTAGTAGACTTCGCTTTCATCACCTTCTGCCATCACGCCGACTGTGCATCCGCTGCATTCCGATGCGCGGCCCGAGCCGCACGCAACTTCTGCGTTGCCAGCACGTCAACCTCGAAGGTTTCGGGGTCGAGCACCACGCCATAGAGCTCCGCCGCGGATTTGACCGTCACGTAGCCTTGCCGCACGTCCTCGCGAACCTGCTCGACCGGCCGCGCCAGCGGGTTGCCGTAGCCGCCACCACCACCGGAGCGAATCTTGAACGCGTCGCCGGGCTTGAGCTGCGCCACCAAGACTTTGGCATTGGGAAAGTCGCGTTTCCAATCTCCGCCGATGCGCAGCTCCACCGCATTGCCAGTGCCGTCGAGCCCGCCATCGAGCCCCCAGGGCCGGCAATGGGCGCGCTCGCTCTGATTGTTGACCACCATGTTCGTGCGCGCGCGCACCACCCGCTCGACCCCGAGCCCGCCGCGGCGGCGGCCGGCACCGCCGGAATCGGGCACCAGCGCGTAGCGTTCGACCACGATGGGAAACTTGAACTCGGCCTGCTCGTTCGGGCTGTTGTGAGTATCGCCATCGTTGATGCAAACCGTGGCGGAGACGCCGTCCTCGCTCATTTTGGCGCCCCAGCCGCCGCCCAGTGGCCCGAAGCTGCCGATGAAGAACTCGGAAGTGCGCTCGTTGATGCCGTGGAACGAGGATGCCAGGAGATCAGCGTGGTGGCCGGCGATCACGCGGTCGGGAATGGCGGGTGCCAGAGCCTTGAAGATCGTGTCCACGATGGTCATTGGATATGTCATCCACCAGCGCATCGGCGCCGGCCGCACCGCGCTGATCACCCGACCCGGGGGGACGATGGTCTTGAGACTGCGGAACGAGCCGTCGTTGATGGGGTAGTCCGTGGGCGAGGTCAGGCACTTGTACGCGACCTGCGCGCAGGCGTAGCCGGTGGTGTACCCGGATCGGTACTCTGCGGCCGATGTCGATCCCGTCGTCGTCCATGTAGGATTCTGCCTCGTAGATGCCGTCCGGAATCGTGCGCGTGCGCATACGCGCCATCGCCTCCGCATGGTCCATGATTGCGGCGATCGAGTTGAGCACGGCGTCGCGCCCGTAGCGCGCGATGAGCTCGAGGAAGCGCCGCTCGCCGGTCTTCACCGCAGTGACCTGCGCGCGCAGATCACCCATTGCCCGGCTCGGCAGGCGCACATTCTGCCGGATGATGTCGACCACGGTCGCATTCGCGCGCCCCCGGTCCTGATATTTGAGGATCGGGATCTGCAGTCCTTCCGAAAAAATGTCGGTGCTCATGCCGCCGAGGATGCCGCCGATATCGAGCCAGTGCGCCATGCAGCAGGAGAACGCGACCAGCCTGCCTTTGCGAAAGATTGGAAGCGTCAGCGTGACATGGTTGAGATGGCTGCCGGTGAGATAGGAATCGTTGGTGACGTAGATGTCACCGGGATGCATGTTGGCAAGACCGAAATGCGCGATCTTCGCCTTCACCGTCTCGGCCATCCCGCGGATGAACATCGGCAAGCCAATGCCGATCGAGATCGTCTCGCCTTTTGGCGTGAACAGGCCGGTGGTGAAATCGAGCGCCTCGTAGATGATGATGTTGTAAGCGGTGCGCATCAGGTTCGTTTTCATTTCCTCCGTCACGGCAATGACGCCATTGCGCACGATCTCCGTGATCACAGGATCGATCTTGTGGGGGCTGCGCCGCCTGCGGGGGATACGCGCGTCGCGCGTTAGGCGATTTCTCATTTCTGCCGTGCCCATTATCGATCTGCTGCCACGTCGATCATCAGGTGCCCGCGGACATCGACTTCGAGCCGATCACCCGGCAATAGCAAAGTTGTCGCCGCATGTTCCTCGATCAGCGCGGGTCCGCTGATTCGGTTGCCGGCGCCGAGCGCCGTGCGGGCATAGGTCGGCGTTGGGCGGAACTTTCCATCCAAATACACCGGCCGTCTGCCGGTAAAGGCGGATCGGCCGGGCGCGCGTGTGCCGCGTGCGATCGTCTCCTGCGGCGGCTTGCGCATGACACCGGTGACGGTGCTGCGCAGGCTCACGATTTCGGCGGGCTCCTCCGGCGCCGAGGTGCCGTAGCGCAATTCGTGCATGGCGTCGAACAGGCGCTTGATTGCGCGACGGTCTTGTCGTTCGAACAGCTTGAGCGGCAGGTCCACCGTCACCGCGTGCTCCTGACCCACATAGCGCATGTCGGCTGCTCGCCTCAGCGTGATCTTCTGCGGCTTGAGCGCGGCGCCCGCGATTGCCGCGCGGCCCTGACGCTCAAGATTGCGATAGACTCGTTCGATCGCTGCAAACGGCGCGTCTTCGAGCCGTGTGAACCACGTGCGCACGAAATCGTAGCGCAGATCCGAGAACAGCATGCCGAACGCCGAGAACACGCCCGGCCCGGTCGGGACGATGACGGTCCTGATCCCGAGCTCGCGTGCGACCTGTACCGCATGCAACGGGCCGGCGCCGCCATAGGCCACCAGGGCGAAGTCGCCGGCATCGAGACCGCGCTCGGTGGTGACTCCTTTTACCGCATAGGACATCGCGGTTGCGGCGATACGCAAGACTCCCTCGGCCGCCGCCGTCGCATCCATGCCGAGCGGCTTTGCCACGCGCTCGGTGAGCGCGCGTTCTGCGGCCTCGACGTCGAGCCGCATCTCGCCACCCAGGAACCGATCGGCGGCAAGCCGGCCGAGAATGAGATTGGCATCCGTCACCGTCGGCTCCTTACCGCCGAGGCCGTAGCAGGCGGGGCCCGGCGCCGCGCCCGCGCTTTGCGGCCCAACTCGCAGCCCGCCTTCCTCCGCTCGCGCGATCGAGCCGCCGCCGGTGCCGACCTCGAAAATATCCATCATCGCGATCTGGACCGGCAGCGCCCTGTCGTAGCCGCCAATCAAGGCCGCACCGGTGGTAAGCGCTTCCTCCTTGTGAATGACGCCGGCTTTGGCGGTGGTGCCGCCCATATCGAAGGCGATGGCATTTTTCAGCCCCAGTGCCCGACAAAGCGCCTGCGTGGCGATGACGCCGGCCGCCGGTCCCGACTCCAGCATGTGCACGCAGTGCCGCTTGGCCTGCTCCGCTTGGTAGAGACCGCCGGTCGACTGCACGATCAGGAACGAGCCGGAGAAACCCTCGCGGCGAATGTGGTTGTCGATCTCGCCGATATATCGTCGAACGATCGGCCCGATATAGGCGTTGGCGGCTACCGTCGAGCAGCGCTCGAACTCACGATACTCCTCGGATAGTTCATGCGAGGCGGAGACGAACAGGTGCGGGTGATTCTGCTCCAGGATCGCCTTCGCGCGCGCCTCATGCTCGTGCCGCGCGAAGCAGTTGAGAAAGAGAATTGCGGTTGCCTCGACCCCGAGCCGCTCCAGCATGCGGCCCAACGCCTCAATCTCCCCCTCGTCGAGCGGCGTTTCGATCTCGCCGTCGGAGAGCACGCGCTCCTTGACCTCGAAGCGCAGCGCCCGCTCCACCAGCGGCTCGTGTTTGCGGAAGAACAGATTGTACGCATCCGGCCGGTTGATGCGACCGATCTCGTAAATGTCGCGGAACCCCTCGGTCACCAGGAGCGCGGTCCTCGCGCCCTTGCGCTCCAGGATTGTGTTGATGGCGATGGTGGAGCCGTGCAGAAAGAGCCCGGCGGATTCGTAGGCGCTGCCCGCCTTAACCACCCCCGCGTTGATGCCCTCGACCAGCCGGTGCGGCGTCGACAGCGCTTTGCCGAAGCTCAGCTTGCCGGTCCGATCATCGAAGACGGCGATATCCGTGAAAGTGCCGCCGATATCGGCGGCGAGGCGAAGGCGCGACCCGTTCCTTTTTGCTGCAGTGCGTCGCGTCATGGTCTGCTCGGGCCGCGCTGGATCGATCCCTTGTCGCTTACATTTTATAGGGCTACCGGCTGGTTATAGGGCTACCGCTGGACCGGTCGGCGAGCGCCCGCGCGAAGGAATTGCGCGTGGATATTGGGCCCTGGCCCGACCGAGAGCGATCCTCCCCCGCCCGGCTCTCAAGTCCGCTACCGTAACATGCTGGATTGAAACGCGTTTTTCGAACAGAAAAAATTTGCCGGACGGCTGGAACGAAAGGATCGTTTTGGCGTTGGGGGCGTCAGGTGGTGGTCCGACCTGGACTACCGAGGGGTATAAGCACATGACCGGATCCACCGGTCGGAGGGTCATCTGCAGACGGTCTAGTGATCTCCCGCGCCAGCAGGTTCTGGCGCCGGGGTTGATGCACCAGCACGGCCACCGCGCCCGGCAGAGGCACCTGCGGAGGGCGCTCTTCGCCACTTCCCATCGGCGGGTTTTCGGCTTACCCGTCCAAACATCACCGCAGCGTCGGCTTGTCGCCGTGACGGCGTCGCAGCGGTTGTGACATCGGGCCTGGAGGAAACAATGCAACCGAACAGAGGGCCGGTCGGGGAACTCAAGACCAATGGTCCGTCTCCAGGCGCGGTGGCCGCGGAAGCGCCCGATGGCCATGTCGACAGCGGCGCATCCCCTGAGCTTTACGATCTTTTGAACGCGCTGCAGTCAATGCGCGTGGGCGACTTCTCGGTTCGCCTGTCCAGCGGTCAGGTAGGCCTCTTGGGCAAGATCGCCGACACCTTCAATGAGATCGTCGCCGCCAATGAGCGCATGGCGCGGCAGCTCGAGCGCGTCGGGCAGGTCGTGGGCCGCGAAGGAAAGACGCGCCAGCGGGTGAAGTTCCCCCTGTCCCATGGCGCCTGGGGCGAGATGGAAAGCTCGGTCAATACCCTCATCGACGATCTGCTTTGGCCGACGACGGAAGTGACTCGCGCCATCTCCGCCGTCGCCAAGGGCGATTTGCTGCAAACGGTGCGCCTCGACGTCGATGGGCGCCCGCTGCAGGGCGAGTTCCTGCGCGCGGCGAACATCGTCAACACGATGATTAAGCAGCTCAGCGTGTTCACCTCCGAGGTGACGCGAGTGGCGCGTGAGGTCGGCACCGAAGGCAAGCTCGGTGGCCAGGCACAGGTGCGCGAGGTGACCGGTGTCTGGAAGGACCTGACCGAGAGCGTCAATTCGATGGCCTCGAATCTCACCGCGCAGGTCCGCAACATTGCGGACGTCACTATCGCGGTCGCCATGGGCGATCTTTCGAAGAAGATCACGGTCGACGTGCGTGGCGAGATTTTGCAGCTCAAGGAAGCCATCAACACGATGGTCGATCAATTGCGCTCGTTCGCCTCGGAAGTGACGCGTGTGGCGCGCGAGGTCGGCACCGAGGGGCGTCTCGGCGGCCAGGCCATCGTGCCGGGTGTTGCCGGCACCTGGAAGGATTTGACGGATTCGGTGAACGCCATGTGCGGCAACCTCACCGACCAAGTTCGCAACATCGCCCAGGTTACGACGGCGGTGGCGCGCGGCGATCTCTCGCGCAAGATCACGGTCGACGTGAAAGGCGAAATCCTCGAGCTCAAGAACACCATCAACACCATGGTGGATCAGCTC
>WNFN01220022.1_pt2 | contig 10249 bp, 6 predicted proteins | sample 5400161 | NCBI WGS metagenome assembly WNFN01 (sample SAMN13153353, study PRJNA577476) | soil metagenome | isolation source: 80 cm saprolite on Douglas fir-dominated hillslope | place: USA:California | collected 2013-09-17
CCTCGAAGTTTTGCCGCGATTGTTCCTGGGTCCAGGATGAGCTTCCAGGTGACAGCGGCTGCATCCGCAGACGCGTCGATAACACCGAATGGCAATCGTAACAGCGCACGCCATCTTGCCTTTGCTTGAGGAAAATGGGCTCGACGCGAGTTCGATACGTTTCAAAATCAAGAGACGACTGTACAGGGCCTGAGCTTTTTCCCGATTGACGGGCACGCGCTGGGACCGCCGCGTTCGTCGCGTCTCGCACCGCGGGTGGAACTTCTGCTACCACTTCTGCGCCTGAAAGCAACCCACACAGGGCCGCAATTACCAGGGATACTGGTTTCACTTTTCCCAGATGTCCGTTCTCAAGACCCATGGATGTTCCTACTTTGAAAGAATCGGTTTTTGTTAATTCGGCCGCTAGAATCTGCTGAATTCTGGCATGGGCATGTAACATGGGGTGAAGCTTCGCTGCGCACCGTTCCGCGAATGCCAAACCGTCTCAATCGTTGGGCGCGTACACCAGAATCCCTGTGTCCTGCTTGTCATTGGCTGGAGCAGCTACGTAATAGCGATCGAGTTCGGGCGACCAGAAAGAGGTGCCAGCCCCTCCCCGCGTCGTCACCCGTCCCACGTTCTCATAGTGGTCAGCATCCTTCTGTTGATAAACGTACGCAAAACCGACCGGCAAATTTCGCCCTCCGGAGACATAAACACGCTTACGCACTGCGTCAAAGTAGACGCCGTCCATACCCTCAGCCGTTGGGAGATGAGCGATTTCCTTGCCCGACTTCGAGTCCATGACAACCATTTCAGGCGGCGCGTAGGTGCCAATAAACAAGCGATAGGTGGATTCGTCAAACGCGGCATCGCCCGGATGTTCGCTGGTTACAGTCCAAGTCGAAACTACCTGTCGTTGGTTGGTATCGATGATCTGAAGTCGATTGGCGATGGAACTGAAAACAAAAAGCGTAGCTCCCGACTTATCCAGCAAGAGCTCGGAGGGGTGGGCCACAACTTTGATGTCCCCGATGTGCTTGTCATCCTTCGCGTCGATAACTCCAATCTCTCCGTAGTCTTTGCCTGCGTCCTTGCCACCGTATCCTACATAGACAGACTTGGAATTCAGTTCGTAGACGACGCGGTTCGGTCCCGGCTCAAGGTGAATCGAATCCAGAAGGTCAAGCGTGTCTCCTCGAAATACTCGGAGCATTCCATCATCGCCGCTTGCCACAAATAGCTTGTTGAGCTGAGGAACATATAATGCGCCCTGCGGCTTCTTAAATCCCGGGACGCTGCGTATCCATTTTCCGGCCTGCAGATCCACGACTTCCAGGGTGCCATTTTCCAAGCCCGCGACAAACAAACGCTTGCCCCTGACGTCCACATCCATGTGGTCAAGGCGGCCTTTGACGTTGGGGATAGCAATCGTCTGGACGAGCCGAAGTGGCTGTCTTTCAGTCTCTTGCGAATGTGCAATTCCGGGGGATCCTGCAAGAAAAATAACTGCGATCAACCAGATGTGAGACGGCCTATTCATGATCTTGCTCAATCTTCGGGAGTGTATACCCATAAGGCCGAGCCCTCTTTAGAGCTTGCCGGCACAGCCAAATAGAACCGGTCTCGTTTCTCGTACCACAGCCCCGTGCGTGCTCCGATGGTGGTCGGGATTTTCGCTAGTACTTGATAATGATCTGCATCGGCTTGTTGGATGACACTGATGAAGCCCTCACCTCCCGGAACATAGATACGTTTTCGTCCAACGTCATAGTAGATGTCGTCAGCGTCGTTGACACAGGGAACACTGGCAACCATCGAACCACTATCAGAGTCCAGAACTACAACTTGTGCGGGCTTTCGCGTGACCACGAAAAGACGATGATCAGCTTCGTCTAGAGCCATCGGGTAGTTAGCTTTCCCGGTCTTCAGAGGCCAATCCGTGACCGTATGCGTGTTCCGATCGATAACCACAACTTTCGCTTTGGGGGCGATATTGGCGTAGATCACAGGTCGGGAGGTAGCAATCTGGAACGACTCTGGGTGCGCGTCGAGCTTGGCAACGTCCTCCAGGCGTTTGCCGCTTGCGGCGTCGATGACTGCAATCCCTCCCCCCTCGTCTCCGCCATAGGCGACATATACTCGCTTTTCTGCCGGATCGTACCTGACATTATCGGCATCCTCTCCGATATCAAGCGTGTGCAGGAGCTTGAAATTGTCTCCGTCGTAAACCCTTAGCTTTCCATCTGTACCATTGGCGACGAAGAGCTGGTTAAGCTCGCTTACAAAGACCAAACCCTGCGGTGCGGCAGCTCCGGTGATGCTGTGTACGTCCCGGCCTGCAAACGTATCCACAACTTCGACCGTGTTGTTGCCGAGTGCAGCACCAATGACGCGCTTGCGTTTTGCGTCAAACGTGAAATGATCGATCCGTCCTCCGACATTAGGCAGTGGAATTTCCTGGACCAGAAGGAGAGGTGCTGGTTTAGGCACGCTGGGCTGATCCTGCGATCGGGCACCGGATCCACAAATCAATACTGCGAGACAAACCGCCGTCGTATTTTTCATTCTCACCGCAACCTTGCAAGCTTTCTGGGTCCACCAGTTTGGGGGCAGACGCCTGGCCAATCAAGTGCGTTGAAGTAAGGGACGAAGCTCTCGAATGTTCTTCACGTTATCGAGTCCAAGCACCCGGTCGATCAGCTTCGAGGTTTTTGCAGCGCCGAGGACGGGCGTCATCAACTCGCGAGCCTTCGCGACCACCTCGTCGCGATTCATTGGGTTGTCAGGAGTGCCGCGCACGTGCTCGACGCGCTCGCTAAGCTGCGTACCATCCGTTAGCGTGACTTCAACAATGGCCACTCGTGTTGGTATCAGCTTCTCGAGTTCCGCGTCGGGAGCCAGTTGCACCTTAGCGCGCTCGCGGAGCACCGCAGGGTCCTGCATGCTTGCCTTATCGTGAGCCGCGCGGAACGAGACGGTCTTATCGAGCAGCATCACCGCGACCAGGTGCTGAAGACAGATATCCGGCATATCGCGGTTGTTGACGGTATAGGCCGCGCTGGTGGCGACGCGCACCACCACCAGCTTCACCTGATCCGCCTGGAACGGCTGCCGTTTTTGCAGATTCTCCAGTGCGTCGAGCGGCGCCTGAATTGGACCTCCAGTCGTCCACTTTTTCAGTGTGGTTTGCGAAACGCCGTAGACCTCGCCGAGTTGGTCGATCAGCCCGGCCGGATCGGCCTTGGCAGTGTAGGACTCGACGAAATTGTTCGGCCCCGACAGAATATCGTTGACGCCCGTCCAGCCCGAGTGGACCACCAGGGCAGCGTTGACGCCGTTGCGCGCTCCCATGGCGCCGAAAAGGAACGCCTTCTCGATGTGCTCAGTGTCGCGACGCCAGGCTCCGATCCCGGCGCCGGCCTGCTGTGCGGCATAATCCAGCAGCCAGCGCATCTGCTGGACATTTAGACCTGCGATGCATCCGGCCGCCGCCGTCGCGCCCATGGTTCCCACCAGGTTGTGTGTCTCTTTCATTCCGGGGCCAATAGTCCTCATGGCCCGCATAGCAATGTCATAGCCAAGCGCCACAGCTCGCAAGAAATGCGTGCCACTGACGCCGAAGTGCTCTCCTGAAGCCAGGGCCGCAGGCACGATGGCGCAGCCAGGGTGCGCTCCACCTGTAGTGAAATCGTCATCGGTTTCATCGGAATGAGCCAGCTCGCCATTTGCGAAGGCAGCCTCGATTGGTCCGCAGAGGATATTGGACGCGACTACCGTGGCAATCTTCGGGCCACCATAGGTGCGGGCAAAGTCGATCGCCATGCGTCCGGGGGGCAGCTCAGATCCCGAAACCATGGCAGCGATGGTGTCGAGGATGTGATGCTTTGTATCCTGCAACGCATTGTCGGGCAGCGCGCGGTTGCGGGCCTCGGCCATATACGCGCTGAGCTGCTCCATGACTGGGCTGATGTCCTGGGCGGCGGCAGCCCAGGCCATCCGCGGCAGCGCGGCAGCAGCGGCAATCCAGGCAGCGTTTTGCAACACACTCCGCCGAGTAAGGGTCAACGGGCGGGTTTCAATTCCCAGGTCTGCGTCTCGATCGTCTGAATTCACTCTTCACCTTGCGTAAGAAGATTCTTGAAGCGGTACGACTGACTAAATGAAGCGATGGCTTCCGCGGGTTGCGGGGGAAGGCTAGTGACAACCCGCGGATTTCAGCCATCGGAGTACGGGCGCGAAAGCATCGCAGCACCGAACTGGTTCTAGAAGATCACTTTGACTGCGAACTGAATCTCGCGCGCCGTTGTGGTGGTTCTGGTGAGCACACCTGCCCCAGGGGAGAGTGTGCCTGTCCCGTCGAAGATATCGGAGTTCGTGGGCATCGAGGGGGGAGCAAAATTGGCATGATTGAGAATGTTGAAGATCTCGGCACGGAACTGCACGTTGAATCGCTCCGATATTCTCTTGATGTAGTTGTTCTTGAATAAGGAGAAATCCAACTCTGTCAATCCTGGTCCGATCACAATGTTGCGGCCAGCATTGCCGCGAAGGTTGAAACATCTCAGATCTCCCGGCGGAAGCGTTGCCCCTAAACTCAGTGGCGCTGGATCGCAGTTTGCATTCCAAAAGGCCGGGCTCGGCGCAACGGGGACGGCGAAGCAGTTAGTCTTGATGTAATTATTGGGGTTTCCGGGATTCGTCAGGCTGTTGCACCCTGATCCACCCAGCCGATTGGGGACGTCCCAATCGTCGCTGCTAAGCGAACCAAGGGGATCGGACCCGGTCCCGAAAGTAGGGGTAATCGGTATTCCACCACTGGCGGTAAAGATAATCCCCAGTTCCCATCCGCCCAATGCCCATTGGGCTGGCGCGGAAAACGATTTAGGCGACGGAACCTCCCAAGTGCCATTCAGCACAAATGTGCGTCCGACGTTGAAATCAGAGAGGCCGCGATTCAATCTCAAATCGAACCACGGGAGGCTGGAGATCGAGTTGCCGAAAGTATCTCCAGCAACCGACGCCGAGCTGGTGTCAATGCTCTTAGCCCAAGTGAAGGTACCTTGTACCTGGAAGCCGTGGCTCATGCGCTTGGCCAACTGTGCCTCAAGTGCGTTGTAGTAAGAGCGGCCCTCGTAGAACATTCCGCGGACAGAGCCATAGTTGGGGTTGATGGTATTCGGAGGGAGACAGGATGGATCGGTATCTGGAGGACCGTTTGGATCAGTGGCATTACATACCGGCGAAAAGATATTTCCAAAGGCATCCACTTTGGGCCAGAGATATCCGTATGGGGTCTTAGTGGGGATAACGAGATCTGCTTCATCGACCCGGAAGGGTTGGTGTATTCCCCGCGACCCTACATACGCAACCATAGCAGCGAGGCTGGGGGTCAGTTGCTGCTGCACATTGAGGTTCCATTGCATCACGTAGTTGCGGTTGGGGTGTTGGATATATGTGGAGCGAAGGGTGTTGGCTTTTATGTCCTGCGTGGGCACAGTAAAAAACTTCATGGGCACGGCAAGCGTTGGGTCATTGGGGTTGATCGCCGTATATGAAAAAAATGGCGATGCCTGTGTGGTCAGAAGTACGAACTGATACGGCAGGGGGAACCGAGGTTCAAAGTTGTGAAGGGTTGGGTTGCTGAAGAAAGCGCCAGTACCCGAGCAACCCCCCGTCACCACCCTGCCACAAACCGGCAACGGGTCCGCCAGGTTTTGAAGGTTGGCAAGCTTGCCGCTGGTTTCCGTTGGCACCGTCGCCATCTCATAGCGAAGGCCGATGTTGAGCGTTAGATTCGGCTTCCAGCGCCAATCGTCCTGTACATACAAACCAAAGATGTTCTGACGAAGATTGCGGGGAGAAAGCGTGCTGGCAATTCCACCCTGGAATTTTTTCGGGTTGTTGGTGAGAAAACCTCCTAGATCGGTGAACCGCCAGATTCCATTTGGATCGGTATCGGCCAGCACATTGAGCATCATCCGTTCGAAGCCACCGCCGAACTTGATGGTGTGAGTGCCTTTGGTGAGGAAAGCATCGTCATACGCCTGCAAGGAATTCCAGTGATAAAAATACGTTGGGCTGCCTCCAACTCCGCCCGTAAAGTCGGTGACCCCGCCACCGATTAAGACCTGGGAGGCAGCACGGCCCGCGAAAGCAGGGCCTCCAGCACCTAGGTCGGTTCTGGCTGCGTCGGGATTAATCGCTTTCAAGCTCTGGTTGTTGTTGACAGCTTCATGATTGCCACCAATGCGAATTGAGTTTGCGAAGCCGGGCCCGAAGACGTGCGTCTCCTCCACCGAAGTGAACTGCCTTGCAGTTAGCGTGGTGAATTCAACGTTATTCAGACCGTCCGGCGAGGAATATGGGGTCTTGTCATACATGTAGGTGCCGAACAGGCTATCACTGTCAGAAATCTTGTGGTCCACGCGTGTGGTAAGAAAATTCTCGCTGACGATCTGCTGGCCGGGGAAGGTGTATATACCAATGTCTCCATTGCTCCCGGCCAGGAGGCCACTGTTGGGGAGATGGTAAAAGGTGAGATACGCCGCCGCTGCCGGATCTACAGTTACATTCCCTGTGGAAAGAATTCCATTGCGTGCGTTCTGCGAAGGCACGAACGCTACCGTCGTGATGCCTTTCGACTGCCGGATGCCTTCATAGTCGGCGAAGAAGAAGGTTCGGTTCTTAAAAATTGGTCCGCCAACCGCTCCACCGAACTGATTTCGCTTGAATGGTGGGATTGATTTTGTAGGGTCATCGAAATAGTTCCTGGCGTCCAACCGGCTATTCCGAAGGAACTCGTAAACACTGCCGTGAATCTGATTGGTTCCGGAGCGCGTAATCGCATTGACGACGCCACCGGAGGTCTTGCCGTACTCCGCCGAGTAGTTGCTGGTTAGGACGGAGAACTCCTGAATGGCGTCCACACCGAGGCTTCCGCCGAGAACGCTGCCCGGCGCTCCGTTCGCATAGTCGTTGAGGCTAACGCCATCCAAACGATAATTGTTTTGCTGCGGCCGCGCGCCGGAAATAGTCAGCTGCTGTCCGAAGCCGCGATTGCCTCGATCCGTGCCTGCTGAAAAGTCTGGCTGAGTCTGGATCCTATTCACGCCAGGCTGCAGGGTAGCCAGGTCCGTCCAACTGCGGCCGTTGAGCGGCAACTCGCGAACGGTAGTGGCATTCACCACCGCGCTGATGTCTGAACTGTTGAGTTGCACGGCAGGCGCTTCAGCCGTAACTATTATCATTTCTTTAGACGCACCAGCGACGTGCAGAGCAAGATCAAAAACCTGCTGCGCGCCCACCGTAAGCAAAATTCCCGTCCGCTCCTCCGTATTGAATCCGGGTGCGGAGATTGTGACTACGTACTCGCCCGGAAGAAGGTTCGCGGCTATATAGAAGCCGTCGGAGTTCGTCGTAACCTTCGTTGTCACTCCTGTCGCCACATTCTTGATGGCGAGCTCGACCTTCATCACAACGCTACCGGTCGGATCTGTGATGGTTCCGGAGAGAGTTGCTCCCGCCACCTGCGCGCGAGTCGGAATTGAAAAAAGAATCCCAGCGATTACAAACGCTGATACCGCGCGACTGACGGAATACGCAGTAAAGTTTCTTAGACAGGACATAGCATCACCCCCGGCACTTGTGGCGGAGCAAATGTACGCCTGTAGCGGCCTTAACCCAACATTAATTTCTGTTCAGGTTGACTTTTGAGATTACTTTCGCCCGCGGGCGCGACGGGCAGAACCACCGTGAAAGTCGAGCCAACGCCTAGGGCGCTGCGGCACTCGATGAAGCCACCCTGGGCACGCGTGATGGCTTGAGCGATAGCCAACCCTAATCCTCCGCTGTGAGCTTCCCCGCTGTAAGGTGCGGCTCGGTAGAAGCGCTCGAAGATAAAGGGTAAATGCTCGTTGGAGATTCCAATACCCTCGTCTGTGAAACTAGCTCGAATCGTGCCGTCCTGCTGCTCCAACGCTACCCGGACTTGGGTGTTATCGGGGGAATACTTGATCGCATTGTCGAGAAAGATCAGGAAAAGTTGATGAAGGAAAGCCTCATCCCCAGAGTGGGCAACCTCTCCGTTCAGTTCCCGCACTATAGCGATGTTTTTTGTGCGCGCCCGCGAGCTGACCAGGGCGCAAGCTTCTTCGAGAACCTCGTTGATGTAAAGCGGCTCGCACATCAGGTGCAGCTGTCCGGCATCGGCCATAGAGAGCGTAAACAGGCCTTCCACGATGCGCGTCAGCTTCTTGAACTCGTCGTCAAACACGTGGAGGGTCTTTTGATAGTCCTCCGCACTCCGTGGTTTGGAGAGCAACAGTTCAGTCTCCCCGTGAAGCACCGCGAGTGGCGTGCGAAGCTCGTGTGAGGCGTCCGTCACAAATTGACGCAACTGGCGGACCGCTGAATCGACACCCTGCAGGAGCTGATTGAACGTCTCTGCCAGGTGACCCAGTTCGTCGTGGGGAGAGGATACTGGTAACGGCGTCCAGAATCCTTGCCGGTTGGTCACGCGCTTCGCCATCAGAGCCGCATGCTGAGTGAGCGCGGTGATGGGCGCCAGGCTCCTCCCCACATAGAAAGCTGAGATTCCCGCGGTAAGCAACAGGCTTAGCGGAAAGAGCAGCAGGGCAACGCTGCCAAAGCTATCGAGCACACGATTGGTGCCAAGCGTCGGAATGGCCACTACCAGGACGCGCGGCTGGTTTCCCGGCTGAAAAGGAATAAGTGCCACGCGCACCGATTGGGCGTTCCCAATGGTCGCTATTCCGAAAGTAGGGTGCGACACCGCGGGGCTAATTCCGGTCAAATCAATTGGCGTCGTGAGATTTTTCGAATGCTGAAGAACAGTCCCCGTGGAATCTAGGACTTCAAAAAACTCGCCGGCAATGTCCAGCCGGTTCACATCCTGCGCGTTGGGTTCAGTGACGATGTCAGCGAGGAGGGGGCGAGCCGTCTCGAGCAACTGGTGGTTGAGTTGAGTTGGAATCTCGTGGGCGAGGAGGCCCCAGAATGCAAGATAGGAACCAGCAAGGAGCACTCCCACTACGGTGGTGAACAGCACCATCATCCGAAAACGAAGCGTCTTCGCTTTCATGATTCTGGTACCCCTAAGCGGTAACCCACCCCGCGAACCGTGTGAATCAGCTTCGTCGCTCGATTCTGGTCGACTTTCTGGCGCAACCGGTTGATATACACCTCAACCAGGTTGGTCTCGCTATCAAAATGACAATCCCACACATGCTCGACGATCTCACTGCGCGTGACCAGTTCCGGAGCCCGAAGCAGGAAAAGCTCGAGCAGCGCGAATTCTTTGGTCGTAAGAGGAATGATCTCCTGCCCCCGGGAAGCGCGTCGGCGGTGACGGTCCAAAGCCAGGTCTGCGTAGCGCAGTTTCGCATTGCCACTGTGGAAACCCCGGCGAACCAACGCGCGCACCCGGGCAAGAAGTTCCGCCAAAACAAAAGGCTTGGTCAGATAGTCGTCAGCTCCGGCGTCCAGTCCCTCCACCCTCTGCTCTACCAAGCCTCGAGCTGTGAGCATCAGTACGGGGGCCTCTATCCCTCGCTGGCGCAACTCGCGGCAAACTTCGATCCCGCTAAGACCGGGTAACCGCACATCGAGCAGGATGGCGTCATAGGGTACATCTGTGCCCATTTCGAGCGCCTTCTCCCCTGTCTCGGCCACATCCACTGCATAGGTATTTTCTCGCAAGGCCCGGGCAATAAAACTGGCCACCTTTCGCTCGTCCTCGACCAAGAGAATTCGCATACCGCTTGTCAATCATCGCATAAGGGCGCGAACGGCGGGAACCTAGTGGCTCCCGCCGCCTGGGTCGACCAGCCTCGCCGTTGGCCTAGCAGTCCGTGGCAGAAGTGATTTGCTCATTCTGCGGCGAGCGGGATGAAGATTCGGTGGACAGGGCACGCGCGGCAGTCTGCGATGGGCTTTCCTGTGTTGTGTCCGCGAGAACGACCATCCAGAGTTGCAACAAAGTCAGTAGAGCGTCGGTCGAGAACCCCTGCCAACCGCGCGGGGTGCCTTTTCCCAGCCCCTGACGCATCACCAGCGACAGATTGAATGCGCCCAGGTGAGCCAGCACCCGCTTGAGAACATTCTCCCGTCCTCGCAAGTACACGCGCCGCATCCCTCCGGTCTCATAGGCGTGGGCGAAGCTGCGTTCCAACAACTCCCCTCGCCGCCGCAACAACTGTTTCCCCCGTTCCCCGCAAATTCGCCGCCGGTTCCCGTACACCGTCTG
>WNFN01255860.1_pt2 | contig 10248 bp, 10 predicted proteins | sample 5400161 | NCBI WGS metagenome assembly WNFN01 (sample SAMN13153353, study PRJNA577476) | soil metagenome | isolation source: 80 cm saprolite on Douglas fir-dominated hillslope | place: USA:California | collected 2013-09-17
TGGCGTGTCTTGCCGCGCTGGTCGGATATTCCTTTGCGTGGCCGGATGAAGCCTGGCGCGGCTATTACGACGACGGCTATCTGTCGAAGTTCTCCCGCTCCGGCGTCACCGCGGTGTCGGATTTCATCAAATACGGTTTCATGGAATCCGACGCGGTCGCCGCCGAGCGTCTGAAGGTGCCGCTGCTGGATTCCTGCCACCCGGTCGGGCGGCGGCCGAACATCATCATGATCCACGACGAATCCAGTTTCGACATTCGTCAGGCTGCTGGCATCAAGGTGACGGCGGGCTATGGCAGCCATTTCAAATCGTTCGACGGCAAGGAACGCAAATTCCTGGCCGAGAGCAATGGCGGCCCGAGCTGGTTCACCGAATACAACGTGCTCGCCGGGCTCTCGTCGCGTTCGTTCGGCCGGTTTTCCTATTTCGTGACCCGCATCGCGTCGGGCCGCGTCGAGCGCGGACTGCCGTTGGCGCTGCGCCGCTGCGGCTACGACACGACGTCGCTCTATCCGGCCTACGGCGCGTTCATGAGCGCGCGCAGCTTCCAGACCACCACCGGTATCCAGCATTTCTACGACGCGCGCGATCTTGGCGCCAAGGACGTCGAACCCGACGGCTTCTTCTACGATAAAGCCTTGCAGCTGATGTCGCAGGCGCCGCCGACCACGCCGCAATTCATGTTCGTCTATCTCGCCGCCAATCATTTTCCCTGGGAGACCCGGTTTCGCCCCGACCTGACGCCGTTCTGGCGCAAGCCCGGCAACGAGCCCTCGCAGGGCTTAAAAAGAAATTTCCGGCGCAGCCGTTCCTGATCGTGCGCTATGGCGACCACCAGCCGGAATTCTCGCCGCACGTGCTCGATCCCGGTCTCGGCGAAGCCGGTGTCGGCAAGAAGCTGGAGAATTACGACCCGCGCTATTACGCGACCTATTACGCCATCGACGCGATCAACTTCGAGCCGGTCCAGAGTCCCGCCGTGATGGACACCATCGACGGGCCCTATCTGCCGTTGGTGATCCAGGAAGCCGCGGGCATCCCGCTCGACCCGTCGTTCGAGGAGCAGAAAAGCATCATGCTGCGCTGCAAGGGCCTGTTCTATGCCTGCAAGGACGGTGCGGAAGCGCGGCGCTTCAACCGGCTCTTGATCGACGCCGGTTTCGTAAAAAACCTCTAGAGCATGATCCGGAAAAGTGGGCACCGGTTTTCCCTCGCGACAAACGCGAAGCGTTTGCGCGGAGATCATGCTCAAACAAAAAGATAGAGCGGGATGACGATTCGAAGAAAAGCGTCCGGTTCTATGCCGGTGTTGGCCTGGTCGCCACGTTGCATCTTGCGGCGTTGGCTGTCCTGGTCGCCACGGAATACGGACCTTTTGCGATCACGCTGTCCCTGCTGGCGTGGGTCTTTGCGAATTGTCTTTTCCTGCTCGTGCTGCCGCGGCCCGGCGTGTCCGCGGCGCTTGCGCTGAGCCTGGTGGTGCTGTTGATCGCGCTGTCGCGCTTTAAGTCCGAGATTTTGCAGCTATCGCTGACATTCCTCGATTTCCTGATCATCGATCGCGACACGTTTTCGTTCCTGCTCTCGGTGTTTCCGCGATTGCGGACGCAGTTGATCGTGGCGGGGGTCCTTGCAGTTCCGGTGTTGTGGGTGATCTGGCGCTCCGATCCGTTTCGCGCAGGTCGCCGCCTTCCGTTGGCGATTCTTGCCGCAACCACCGTGTTGATGTCAGCAATGTCGGTCGCGGTGCCCGAGCAACCGTGGGAGCCGTTCCAGGGCATCAATCATATTTCCGGTCTCGCGCGCTCGGCTGTGGTGGCGGTGTCGCGGCTGGCTTCGACAGGATGGATAGAGGCCGATCCACCTGCGAGCGGCCCGCTTCGCCTGGCCTCGCGAGCACACGCCGCCGGCTGGCCGGCGCTGCCGCCCAGCGAGAAATGCGACAGCACTGCGAGGCGGCCGCATATCATCTTGCTGCTCGACGAGTCGAGCTTCGACATTACCGCCGCGCCCGGAGTCAAGGTGCCGTCGGGGTACTCCGACTACTTCAAGTCCAGTGATGGCACGCGGCGGACCCTGATGGTGGAGTCGACCGGCGGCCCGACATGGTACACCGAACTCAATGTGATGACCGGCATGTCGGCGCGATCGTTCGGTGATCTGAAGTTTTACGTCACAAGAATCGCCGCGGGCCGTGTCACGCGCGGACTGCCGCGAGCGCTGCAGCGCTGCGGATACAAGACCTTCTCGCTCTATCCGACCTATGGAGGCTTCCTCGGTGCGCGCACCTTCCAGAAGGGAACCGGCATCGGCCAGTTCATCGACATGGCGGATATGGGCGTCGATGAGGACAGGCAGCCGGACAAGTTCTATTTCGACCAGGCCTTGAAGGTGTTTGCGAGTGAGCCGCCGTCGCAGTCGCCGATCTTCATGTTCGTGTATCTCACGGCCAATCATTTTCCCTGGTGGAACGTCTACCGGCCCGATCTGACGCCGGACTGGACTCCGCTGGGAAATACGGCGGAGACCGACGAATACATTCGTCGCCAAACCGTGACGGCGAAGGACTACCGCGATTTCACCACACGGCTGGCGCGCGACTATCCGGATCAACCGTTTCTGGTCTTGCGTTTCGGTGATCATCAACCCGCCATCTCGCAGAAATTGCTTGAGCCTGGCATCGACCGTAAATCGTTGACGCAACGCCTGATGACCGCAGATCCGCGTTACTTCTCAACTTACTATGCGCTCGATGGCATCAATTTTCGACCGGCCGATCTGTCGTCGGCGCTCGAAACCCTCGATGCGGCCTATATCCCGATCGTGATCCAGGAAGCCGCCGGCATCCCGCTCGATCCGTCGTTCGAGGAGCAGAAGAGCATCATGCTGCGCTGCAAGGGCCTGTTCTATGCCTGCAAGGACGGTGCGGAAGCGCGGCGCTTCAACAGGCTTCGAAGGGCGTTTGTGCTACCTTTGGTTGAATTGGTCGGAGGTGTCCTATGCGGTCTATGATTGATCGTCGCAAGACTGGTTGGGACGTCCTATCTTTGAACGTGCTGCGAAATCCCTCCTGGGGATTTGTGCAGATCGTCTGTGTCACAGTAGGGATTCTGTGCGCCGTCTACCTAGTCACGCTTGCGATCGTTGGATCACATTTTTTGTATGGGCTATTTCACTACAATCATATTGGAATAAGGGAATCGATCGTGCAACTTGGCGGGATACTTGCGATTCCGGCAGCTGTTGTCACAGCTTTCGTTGCGATACAGCAAATTCGGATTTCACGAGAAAATCAGTTTACGGACTTGCTTATTAAGTCGATCCAATTGCTTGCATCGACGGGTGGCCCCGATCACGGCGAAGTAGCGCACCTCGGTAGGCTGGGAGGGATATACGGATTGGAACGCGTGGCCAGCGCCTCCGCTAGGGATCACTGGCCAATAATGGAACTCCTGTGTCGATATATTAGACAAACACCAGCAAAGACTTCTGGTGTGCCTTCGACTGACGAAGCTGGAAATCGAACAATTGATTGGGTCAGGTCGCTGCCTAAGCCTGCAATCGATATACAAGCAGCGATGTCGGCGATAGGCCGTCGTTCGCCGGAACGAATCCAAAAAGAAGAAGATACGCGTCGAAACTTGGCGGAGGCTTCGAGCGTTGCGAGGTCAAAAGATAAAGATCTTGATGCGATAGACAAAGCATACCGTCTCGATTTCAGAGGAGCCAATCTTCAAGCAATGGAATTTTTTGGTTGCAATTTCGCCCGGGGAATATTCGACGACTGTCGAATGGAGGGGGCGCTCTTCTTCAGATGTGACTTGAGCTTTGCCGATTTTAAGGACAGCGGGTTGACTGGATGCATTTTTATCGAGTCCAATCTTGGGGGAGCCGTTTTTAGCAAGAATGATATGTCGTATTCCCAAGCACTTGGAACGGAGTTTTCGAAAGCAAAATTCTATGACGTAGATCTTTCAAATGCATTGTTTGTGGATTCGAGCTTAGAAACCGCTCAGCTCTTTCGAACCAATAAAGAGGCCGCTATAATTGTCCAATCGAACAGATAAGCGCGCTCGAAGTTCATCCCGTGCTCTCGGCGCAGAGATATCTGGTGGGCGGACATCCCTGCTGCTGCCACCGTGTGCATATTGGCGGCTCAATACTCGTCGCTGAATATGCGACAGCATCATGCTGCGCTGCAAGGGCCTGTTCTATGCCTGCAAGGACGGTGCGGAAGCGCGGCGCTTCAACAGGCTGTTGATCGACGCCGGCCTGGTGCGCGGATTGTAGGGCTGGCCCGCGTAACGGGAACCGACGCCTTCGCCGCCATTATCCGCGACGTTTCGTTGTTTCCGAGATTGCCCGCCAGGCGACCTATTTCGACACAATCCACAGCGAAATGAGAGGCGATGAAGACCGAATCACCGTACGAGCGCTAAGTTCGGGCGGAGACGAAGGCCGAATCCAGCTCGACCACGGCAAACGATGTCATCCGCGGCCATAAGATGGCCCGCGAATCACGTTAGGCTGTGGGGCACATCACCTGCTGGATCCCATGCACCTTCGAAGGGGAATAAATGGGTAATAACATGACACACGCTTCGCTTCTCAATCCATTTAGTTCGCACCAGGAGCCGGTCCAGATCGCCAACCGGCGGGCGGCGACACGGGCGGCGCGGACGACACGCGCGACACGCGCAACACCGGTCTGCGCGAACTGCCAGTCCGACGACATCATCGCTCACGCCACCGCCCAGTGGAGCAACGAATCGCAGGAATGGGAACTGGCCAACACCTTCGACCAGCCGGCTCACTGCGCCCGCTGCAACGGCCCGTGCGGCATCGCCTGGATACCCCTTTACTAGACCTTGTCATCGGAGTGCAGGGCGGGCAGCGGCGAAGGTGCGCCATGCCCAGCGAATCCTGACAGCGCTGAAAATGCTGGGCTCGCTTTCACCTAGCCCACTCGCCAGTTCCGGCGACCGCATTCGCCGCTTCAGGACTCTTCCGGCCAATAAAGCCGCATCGGGTTGTCGACCAGGAGCTTGCGCTGCAGTTCGGGGGTGGCCGCGATGTGCGGGATGAAGTCGACCAGCAGGCCGTCGTCGGGCATGTGATCCCGGAGATTGGGATGCGGCCAGTCGGTGCCCCAGAGCACGCGATCGGGAAACGTCTCGACAATGCGCCGGGCAAACGGGATGACATCGCGATAGGGGTTTTGCTCGCCGTTGCGCGCCGGCGGCCCCGAAACCGACAGCCGTTCCGGGCAACTGACTTTGGACCAGACGTTCGCCTGCTGCGCCATGAACTTCACAAACAGCTCGAACTCGGGCCCCTCGACCGATTTACTGACATCGGGCCGGCCCATGTGATCGACGACGACGACGGTCGGCAGCGCGGTAAAGAAGTCCCACAGCTCCGCAAGGTCGCCCTGTTCGAAATAGATCACGACATGCCAGCCGAGTTTTGCGATGCGGCCGGCGATCTCCATCAGTTCGTTTTTCGGTGTGAAATCAACGAGGCGCTTGACGAAGTTGAAGCGTACCCCGCGCACGCCCGCCTCATGCATTGCCTGCAGCTCGGCATCGCGGACGTCTCGCCGGACCGTCGCAATGCCGCGCGCTTTGCCATCGGAGTGCGCGAGCGCATCGACCATCGCGCGGTTGTCGGCGCCGTGACAGGTGGCCTGCACGATGACGTTGCGCGCGAAGCCGAGATGATCGCGCAGGGCAATTAATTGCCGCCTTGATGCATCGCAGGGCGTGTATTTGCGCTCGGCCGCATAGGGGAATTCGGCTCCAGGGCCGAAAACATGGCAGTGCGCGTCCACAGCACCGGCCGGCACCTTGAATCGGGGCTTCGAGGGGCCGGCATACCAGTCCAGCCAGCCGGGCGTCTTCTGGAATTCCATGGGCTTTGGTCGCTCAGTTAGTTCTTGGGCTGCTTGATGTTGGCGAGGATGCGGTCGGCTTCGGTGCGCCAGTCCGGGCTGCGGGCAAACGCCGCCGTGCCTTTCGGACCGAACAGGCCCTCATCGGCGAGGTCGGCCACCCAGGCCTGGCGTTCGGCCGTGCCTTGCGCCGACCACGGCGTGAGGCCGATCTCGCGCACGGTTTCGGCTACCTCACGAACCTCTTCGCTGCGGCGCCGGCCATGTTCGATCACCCGCTGGAAGAAGTAGGCGCCTTGCTTCTCCCAGTCGATGCCGGGATAGGTTTCCTTGAGCGACGCCAGTACCGCGTCCTCGACGCCGTAGGCCCGCGCGGTGGTGAAACTCTCGATCACCATCGCCTCGAGGCCCTTGATCATGACGCTGCGGCACATCTTGACGGCCGAGGCGACGCCCAGTTCCTTGCTCGCCACCTTGGCGTCGAAGCCCAACGCCACCAGCAACGGCGCCAGTTCCCCGGCGCCGGCGCCGCCAAGCAGCAAGGGCACCTTGATGCGGTAGGGCGGGATCGACGTCATCACCGCGCCTTCGACATAGCGACCGCCGCTGCCGTCGATCAGATCAGCCGCACGACGCTTGGCGCCCGGCGACGCCGAATTGAAGTCGAGAAACCAGGCGCCTTTCTTCACCGCAGGCGCGCAAGCCTGCGCGACCGCGACCGCCTGGCTCGCCGTGACGGCGGAAACGATGAAGTCGGCTTTTGCTGCGAGATCGGCATGGGAAGCCGCCAGCGCGACGCCCTGCGCCGAGGCGTGATCGCGCAACGGCCCGGCCTGGTCGTTGCCGAGCTTGAGGTCATAGGCGGTGATCCCAACGTCCTGCTGGCGCAGATCTTCGGCAAGAATGCGGCCCACTTCTGGATCGGACGCATCGCAAAGGCGGCACGGCTACTGCTTTTGAATTCCGGCCTTCTCGATCACCTTCTGCCACTTGTCGATGTCGGATGTGAGCCGGGCTGAAATTTCCTGCGGCGTGCTCGCCTTGGCCTCGATGCCAAGTTCGATCATCCGCTTTTTGACCTCCGCGTCGGCGAGTATGTCCCACAACGCGCCATTGAGCTTGTTCACGATCTCCGCCGGCGTGCCGGCAGGCGCAAACAGCGCGTTCCAGGAGACCACGTCGTAATCGGCAACGCCGCTTTCGCGCGCCGTCGCAACATCAGGCGTACTTTCCGACCGCACCGGACCCGACGATGCCAGCGCCCGGAACTTGTTGTCGGCAAGGTTGCCCTTCATCGACGAGTAGCTGTCGATCATGAGCGCAATATCGCCCTGAAGCAGCGAGACCTGGATCTCGGGTGTCGCCCGATAGGGGATGATGGTGAAATCGATGGCGGCCGCGGTCTTGAAGAGTTCGGCCGACAGGTTCTGGGTGCTGCCGATATTGATGGTCCCGACATTGAGCGCGCCGGGCCTGGCTTTTGCCGCGGCGATAAATTCTGCAAGCGTCCTGAATTCCGAGCCGGCGCCGGTCGCAAACACGAAATCGAAAAATCCCAGACTGGAGATCGGTTCGAAATCCCGCAACGGATCGAACGGCAGCTTCTTGATCAGGGAGACGCTGACCGCGGTCCCGTTGGACAGCAGCGCCAGGGTATAGCCGTCGGGCGCAGATGAGATCACCGTTCGCGCCGCTGCTATGCCGCCGGCGCCGGCCTGGTTCTCGACGTAAAAGCGCTGTCCAAGCTTGTCGCCGAGTTTTTCCGCGACAATGCGCGCCGTGATATCGGCAACGCCGCCGGCCGCAAACGGCAGAACGATCCGCACCGCCTTGTCCGGATAGCTGGTTTCCGCGCGGGCTTGCTGTGGTGAGGCCGCCAGCGCGCAGAGTGCAAGCACGGCCAGAGATATCGCGGAGAGAACGCGGCGGAGGGCGGGATCAACAAATGCCATGGATAATTTTGTGCTTACCGGACGAAGTTAGAGCGACCAACATTTATAGCACGCGACCGCGCCGCTCCAAACTCCCCGCCGCTCTAACGTTTCCCGATTTTTCCACAACCAGCGCGCGACATATGGCGGACAATCGGAAATCGACGCTAAAGACCCAAAGCGTCGCCGCACGGAAGCTCTCGATCTGCATCAACCAGTCATCTCCCGCATGATTCCGTCTATGTGCACCCGTGCGCAGTCGATTGCTGGAAAGTCGGTGTTATTTTCGTTGAATACCAGGGCCAGCTCGGTGCCAGCCAACACGATCGCTTCAACACCGTCACGTTTGCAGAGCACATTAGCAATCTTGCGAAGAACCGCCGCGTGCTCCTCGGTCCCTCGTCCCGCATTCACAATCTCGATATAAGTACTGTGGATACAATCGATCTCCTCAGGTCGGGGCTGAACCACGTCGATGTGGTCAAGCTTGCCAAAGAGCCGGCCCTCGATGGTAAAGCGCGTTCCGAATAGGGCGACCCGACGCAATCCGCGCGCGTCGATATCACGCACGGTTTCGTCGAGCAGGCTGACGAGCGGCAACTTCGACCGCTGTTGTATCTCGGCTATGCAAATGTGCGGGGTGATCGCAGCGATAGCCGCGATATCAGCGCCAGCACTTGCCAAACTGTCGGCAAAACCCGCAAGATACTGAGCCAGGTCGGCCAACTCTCGATCTCTAACATGCGCGAGAACGCGGTTTACATCTGCGTGAGCGATGAACATGCGGGGGACAAGTTTGCGGGCTCTGCAGTTTTCAATGATCGATAGATAATAATGCACTGTTGCGCCGGTGCCGAGGCCTCCGATGATTCCAAGGCTTCGCGGCTCGTTTGACTTGTTCATTTGGGGAAATTCCGCAGATTATACCAGCAACGGAAGCATATCAGATGTTTTGCGATGTCTGCACCTCGCACTTTTCAGGCCTTGCGTGATGCCTGACTCTGGGACCGCGCGCTAACGCTTCCCGATCCTCTCCCATAACCAGCGCGCCACCGCGTCCGGCGACGAGGCGCCGTCGCCGCCGGCGGCGCGCAGGTTCGCCTCGCGCATGTCAGATATATCAATCTTGTCGAGCAGCGGCGCCAGCGCCTGGCGCAACGCAGAATCGGAGCTGCGTTTCGGCGCGATCAGCATGATCGCGTCGTATGGCGGAATCGCGTGCTTCGAATCGTCCAGCACCACCAGGTCGTATTTCGCGATCAACCCGTCGCTGGTGTAACCCGCGATCACATCGACCTCGCCGGAGGCTGCGGCGGCATACATGAAGTCCGGTTGCATCTGCCGCTGCGTGCGAAACGCGAGGCCATAAGCCTTTTGCAGCCCGGCCCATTCGGGGCGCGAAAAGAACTCGTAGTCCGCCGCCATCGACATGTCAGCCGCATGGGCGGCGAGATCGGCGATGGTGTGAATGCCGAGCGCCTCGGCACGTTTTCGCGGTATCACCAGCGCGTAGGCGTTCTCGAATCCGAGTTCGCCGAGCAGTGTGATTTTTTGCTGCGCCAGCGTCGCCTTCAATTCGCCGAGCAATTCCTCGCGCGGCCTGATATCGGTGCGGTGAAACTGGTTGGCCCACAGCGTGCCGGAATAATCGACGTAGACGTCGATATCGTTTGACGCGAGAGCATCGAAAATCACATTGGAGCCGAGGCCCTCGCGCGAACTTGCGGAGAATCCCGCCGCCCGCAGCCGCTGCGAGATCAGCGCCGACAGCACGTATTGTTCGGCAAAGGTCTTGGCGCCGACGATGTAGCCCGATTGCCAGCGCGCCATCGAGGGCACCAGGGTTGCCGCCACCAGCGCCGCAATGCCGATGCCGCCGAGCGCGGCGCGCAAGCGGCTGCGCTCGCGAATGCCGATCTCGATCAAGGCCAGCAACTGATCGACCGCAAGCGCCAGCACCGCGGCGGCGAGGCAGCCGAACAGCACGAACACCCAGTTCTGGGTCTGCAATCCGGCGAAGATGTAATTGCCGAGGCTGGTTTGTCCAATTGGAGTGGACAGCGTCGCGGTGCCGATCACCCACACCGCCGCGGTGCGGATGCCCGCCATCATCACCGGCAGCGCCAGCGGCAGTTCAACCATGAACAACGACTGCCGCTCCGTCATGCCGACGCCTTGCGCGGCCTCCAGAATCGCAGGCTCGACGCCTTGCAGGCCGGTGATGGTATTGCGCAGCACCGGCAGCATGGAATAGAGCGCCAGCGCCAGCACCGCGGGGAGGAATCCAAACGCGGAAAAGCCAAACCCGAACCATGACAATGACAATGCCGCCAGCGCCAGCAGCAGCGGATAGAACAGCGCCAATAGCGCCAGGCCCGGCACCGTCTGCACGATGCTGGCAAGCCCGAGCAGCGCGCCGCGCATGAT
>WNFN01136691.1_pt1 | contig 10246 bp, 11 predicted proteins | sample 5400161 | NCBI WGS metagenome assembly WNFN01 (sample SAMN13153353, study PRJNA577476) | soil metagenome | isolation source: 80 cm saprolite on Douglas fir-dominated hillslope | place: USA:California | collected 2013-09-17
GCTTGTTCAATCGCGTCATGATGCTCGCCGAAGCCGGCAAGACCGACAGCGCGCAGTTCTTCTTGCCGATGGCGCTCGGCGCCTACGCGCAGCTGCCTCAGCTCGATGCCGATGCGCGTTACCACGTCGGCCTGCTGCAGCTCGCCGGCGGGGACGCCAACGCGGCACTCGCTCAGGCCGATACCATCCGGCAAGCGATCCCCACACATCTCTTCATCTATGTGCTGCGTGCCCACGCGTACCAAGCCCTTCGCAACATTCCGGAAGAACGGCGCGCGTACGCAGACTTCCTGCGAAACGAAGCGGCCGAGCTGGCCCACAAGCGCCCTGAATACGGTCAGGATGCCCACCTCGACGCGCTGACGAGCTTCCATGCCGAGGCCGAGCGCCAGGCCCGTAGCCGAAGCGGTACCTCATGACCGCGACCGCTCCCCGCACGATCCACGTTGCCCACAGCCCCGACGCCGATGATGCGTTCATGTTCTGGGCCATGGCAGCGGGCAAGATCGACACGGGCGGGCGTCACTACGTCCATGAGCTGGGCGATATCGAAAGCCTCAACCGGCGCGCCCTGGCCGGTGAGTTGGAGGTGACTGCCGTCTCGCTGCACGCCTACGCGTACCTCGCGGACCGCTATGCCTTGCTCGCGCACGGCGCCAGCATCGGCGATCGCTATGGCCCGCGCATCGTGGCTCGGGAGGTCTCGCCGCCCGATCCACAGAAGGCGCTGGCCGGACGTCTGGTCGCCGTGCCCGGCGAGCTCACGACCGCATTTCTCGCGCTGCGGCTCTATCAACCAGCGGCCCGCCATGTCGTCGTCGCGTTCGATCAGATCGAAGACTTCGTCGCCGCCGGACAGGCCGACGCGGGCCTTCTCATTCACGAGGGCCAGCTCACGTTCGCCGACCGCGGACTGCACCTTTGGGCGGACATGGGTGAATGGTGGTATCAGCAGACTCGGCTTCCGCTCCCGCTGGGCGGTAACGTTGTCCGGCGCGACCTCGGCGCTGATCTGATGCGCGCGATTGCACGCGATCTGAAAGCGAGCATCGAGTATGGGCTGGCGCACCGAGCCGAGGCGCTGCGGCATGCGCAGGGCTTCAGCCGCGGTCTCGACGCAGATCGCACTGACCGCTTCGTCGGCATGTACGTGAACGCCTACACGGTTGATTATGGCGAGATTGGGCGGCGCGCCGTCCGTGAGCTGCTGACCCGCGCCCACGCCGCACGCCTGATTCCTGCCTCCGTGGACCTGGCGTTCGTCGCAGCTGATTCCTAGTTTGGCCCTTGGTTTCACAGGGAGAATCGGTTGACCGCTCATCCGGGCATCGTCACGGTCCTCGTGGTCGATGACGAAGAGCCCATCCGGAACGCGCTGCGGAAATTCTTGAAGCAGCAGCAGTTCGAGGTCTTCGCGGCTGCCTCGGCCGACGAGGCCTTGCAGCAGCTGCGCCTCCACAAGATCGCGCTGATGCTGTCCGATATCCGCATGCCCGGCACGAGCGGCGTAGACCTGGTACCTCAGGCACTCGAGATCGAGCCCGACCTTGCCATCCTGATGCTCACGGCCGTCAACGATGCGACGAGCGCGGCGCTCTGCATGCAGCGGGGTGCGCTCGATTATCTCACCAAGCCGATCGAGCTCGCGGACCTGGGCCGGGCGGTGCAGCGCGCCATCAAGCGCCGCGAGATGCAGCTCGAGAACCGCCATCTGAATCAGTGGCTCAAGGAAGAGGTCACGACACGCACGGCAGAGCTGCAGCGTGAACGCCATCGCCTGGAGCGTGTTTCGACCGCCACGCTCGAGGCCCTCGTCAACGCGCTCGAGGCGAAGGACCCGTACTTACGGGGCCATTCGGCGCGCGTGGCCGACCTGTCGGCCAACATTGCGACCGAAATGGGACTGACCGAAGAGGACGTCGAGCGCGTCCGCATGGCGGGACGACTCCACGACCTCGGCAAGATTGGAACACGCGACGCGGTGGTGAATAAGGAAGGGCCGCTCACCGCCGATGAGTTCGAGCACGTGAAGCAGCACGTCATCATCGGCGCCCAGATCCTCGCGCCGCTCGTGCACCTCGGCGATATCGTGGCGATGGTGAAGAGCCATCACGAGCGGTTTGATGGCAGCGGGTACCCTGATGGCTTGCGCGGTGAGGACGTGCCGCAGGGCGGAAGGATCATTGCAACGGCCGAGGTCTACGATGCACTCACCACGGCCCGGCCGTACCAGGAGAAAATGACGCCCGAGCAGGCGGTCGAGCGGATGGCCGATCTTTCGGGGACGGTGCTCGACCCGAAAGTCTACGAGGCGCTCGTTCGCCTCGTCGCACGCCGAGCGACACTGGTCTTTCTCGACGAGGACGCGGGGCCCGCGCTCTACTCGTGCGGGTCGAGGATCGCGGGCGAGTCACCGCGAGGGACCGCATCGTAATCCGAGATCCGCGAACCGGCGCCGATCGCGAGATCTTTCGAACTCCTCACGCAGAGGGCCACATTCCATTCCCGGTGAGCGTGTCGCCGGACGGCCGTTACCTGGCTTTCATGGAAGTGGTAAGCCAAACGGGCAGTGGGAGAATACGCCTTACGGTTATAGACCCCTCGGGGCGAATCGTTAGACGACTGGGAGAAAGCTCCATTTACGCTGCTCGCGGCATTCGCGAGCATCTGTGGTGCTGCGGGCCGCACATTCTGGCGATCCTCGTAGGCCCCCTCTCACCGTTCGAACGTCCCAGCGGAGAATCGAGTAGCTTGCCACTAGGCCTCTCCCTGATCGATCTGCGAACCGGCTCCACTGTCGCGCATGTCGATGGGCTGCGGTTCCCCGAGCAACTGCACTGGGCGGCATTCGACAGTTCGATCTATATCAAGGACGTACCGAACGTGCCACCGGGTACGCGCGGGCCTGTACCGTGGCCCATCTACCGGTACCACGTGCCCAGCGGACGGCTGACACCCACGTCGCACGTCGGCGTTTTCTTCTCCCCTGACGGCCGGTATTACTTCGACAGAGGCGTTCGCGAAGCATCGTCGAGTTTTCAGTTGTACCGCACGGACAATGATCACGATGTAACCGCCACGCTCGCCGTTCCTCGCCATCACATCGGACCGGAGGGCGGTTGGTTGCCGGGTGCGGATCACACGCTGGTCTTCATCGAGAAAGCACCACCACAACCACCTCGCGACGGCCCACGCCGTCCAGGTGTCCGCATGGCTCCTGGTACATCGCAGGTTTATCCCGATCGGTGGAACCTGTTGGTGGACGCCGAAACGGGGCAGGTCATCGAGCGCTTTCAGGGAGATATCGGGGCGGGCTGGAAGAGCTATCCACCGAGGTTGCCGGTCGAGCGGCGAGACGGCGTGGGGCTACTTCCGCGGCCTCGGTAGTTCCTGAGTGCCCGACTCGCTGGTTAAAAGACCAAACCCCGGGGCGAAAAAGCTCCCCGGGGTTGGCGGTCGGGCGAAGTGGCCGTCACACTTCGGCCGCGACCTTTCGATTTACGTCCTGCAGCGCATCCAAGTTTCATACGATTAGATGCAGCGACGCGCTGAACGGTTGCACCTACCAGTGTTTCACCCTGCCGACTCGTGACAGGGTGATCGTTTCGGCCTGAGACCCTCGCCGCAGCACGATTTTCGTGTTGGACACGCCCCACGCCATCCCCGTCGGCCCGAACGTCACGACGGGATTCGAGACTTCGAGCAGGACGCCGTGACTGGCTGGTCCCGGCGTTCGCCACCACGGCTCCCATCCCTCCGCGCCCAGCCGATCGATTCGCAGCGTATCGGTGTCGATGACGATTCGCGCGCGGGTCGATTGCAGGACCGCGCCGTTCCGGCCGACGGCCAGTGCCGTCGTGACGTCGCGGACCGCTCGCTCGGTCTCAATCCAGTCGATGAGACGGGCCGCGCGAGGCAGCCAGAATGCCAGAAGCAGCGCTGCAATCGTCGTCGCCACGATCATTTCGAGGAGAGTGAAGCCCTTGGACATCCGTTGTTTATACGGGTCGGCGAAACCCTTCCGGCACCAGAAAAACCCGGCGAAAAGCCCGAAAACGCGCCATTTGCGGGCTAACGCACCGGGACGGCCGGCGCTATGTTGGTGCCCGTGATGGTCTTGCCGTCCGGCATGCCCGGTGCAAATAGGACAGCGCGTGAGCACTGAAAGCCGTACTCGCGGCGGGGGTCTGCCCCACGCCGTCTTTTTGCAGCGCGTGGCCTTTTGGCGCTCCGCTTTGTCGACCTGCTCGCTCCCGATCGGGAGCCGCCAACTCCGGATGTGTTTCGCTATCAGTGGGCAGCCACCGAGCGCTATTGCGCCGAGCTGGCGGGCGAGGGGACTGAGGCCTCGCACCTGAGCTGCATCGTTCGGGCGGCGGGAGACGCACATACCGGGGACATTGCGCTGTTGGCGCCGGCCTTGTTCGCATACGCGCTCTATCTCGAGCAAGAGTTGCATTTCGACGAGGCCGAAGACGCGCTCCATACAATGATCGAAGTGGGCCACGAGCGGCTCAAAGTATCCGATCGGATCAGCGCGTGGATGCGGATGGGTCGCGTTCGCCGCCTCCAGGCAGACTTCGATCGCGCCGACGCGGCATACATCGAGGCGGGTCGGATCGCTGCCGCCGCGGGAGATGCGCGGGCCGTTTTGTCGAGTCGCATCGGTCGCTGCAACGTCGTGTTCTTCCGCGGCAACCTCGCGGAAGCCGAGCGCGGGTGGCGATCGATCTTGGCCGACAGCGCCGACACACCCTACTCTCGAATCATCGCAGAGGCCGAGCACGGTCTCGGCAACGTGTTGGATCGTCGCAGCCAACCACACGACGCCGTGCGGCATCTGTGGCGCGCGTACGAGCTCTACGAGGACGAGTCGTTAAGACTTCGCGTACTCACCGACCTCGGAATCCTGCTGCTCCGTCTCGGGCACGTGGCGGGGGCGGAGCTGGCGCTCGGTGAAGTCGTGCGTCGCGAGCGCAGCGGCGAAATCCTCAGTAACGCGTTGATTGAATTGATGAATTGTGCGTCGTATCGCCGCGACCGCCTGGGCTTCGAACGCTGGCGGGAGCGGTGCTTGGAGCACATTCCCGGCGCTCCGCCGAACATTCGCGCGGACTTCAGTATGAAGGCAGGCGTCGGCTTCGCACGGTTCGGCAACGTCCGACGGGCGGAGAATGAGCTGCGGCAGGCGCACGAGATTGCCACTGCACACGGCTTGCACGAGCTCGTATTTAGAATCGAGCCGATTCTCAGTGGGTCGAAAGACTGCGGCGCCCCCGATGAGGTCGAGAGCGCCGCGCCGGCACCTGCGTATCCGAGCGAGTCGCTGAACGAGGTTTCAGCGTCCCTGGCGATGCTCGGCCGATAGAGCTAGTGACACGTAACCGGATTGTTGACGTCGCACGCATTGCTGGTCGGACCCGAGGCATCGGCACACGCCGCGGCGCTGAGAGCAAACGAAACGAGCAACAACGCTACGAGGGTGCGGATCTGGCGTGACATGAATGCCTCCACTGATCGAGTTGAATGGTGATTCGCAAACGCCAGACAACTTGTGTGGTGAGACGGCATTCGTTTAGGGTGTTTTTGCGGCATTGTAGGGCGATTTTGCGGCACATAGGGAATTCTTCGGAGGTCATGTAGGGGAATGCTGGTACTCGCGGCAGTCTCAGATCTGCAATACCAGAGACTGCGCGGCGCTGTGGCGCCACGCTTCATGCTGGCCCGCGCCCCAACGTGGGATGTCGCGCTCGAAACGATCCGCGGCCGGCCGGTGGAAATCGCGGTCGTCGATCCCGCGCTGAGCGGCGTCCCCAGCAGACAGGAAATCGAGCGGCTGCACCTGCTGTTTCCCTCGCTGCGGCTGATTCTCTACACCTCAACGACTCCGCAGTCGATGACGCCGCAGCTCGCGTCGGTACTCCTCGCTCTGGGCCAGTGCGGGATCCAGCAGGTCGTGTTCCGGGGGATCGACGACCATCCGGAGCGGCTGCACGAGCTGGTATCGTCGGAAGCGATGCACGCGGCATCACATCGTCTGCTCGATCAACTCATGGACGCCCTCGCCCCGTTACCCCCCGAGCTGCGCTGGGTTCTGGAAGACGCGATTCGCACGCCTGGGGCGGTCCAGACGATTCAGCAGGTCGCCGCGCGGGCGCGCGTGGATCGGGGCACGTGCGCGCGCTGGTTCGCGCGTGCCGGGCTGCCCAGCCCGCGCGACATTCTCGCGGCCGCGCGTGTGCTCTACGCGCACCGCGTGCTGCAAGATCCGGGGTTCACAATCGAGGACGTCGCCAAACGGCTGGGTTACGCCCAGGCCAAAACGCTGCAGCAACACGCCCGCAAATACCTCGGCCTTACGGCCGGCGAGATGAGCCTGTCGCTCACCGCCGATGAAGCGACGACCCGGATCGTCCAGGGATTCCTGACGCCCGCGCGTAGCACCGCGGCAACCGCCTCATGATGACCTCGCCGCCGCGCAAGCCGGCCACGGTCCTGATCGTCGACGATGAGGCCGGGCTGCGGCGTGTGCTCGAGCGGTTCCTCGAGCGCCAGGGCTATCGCGTGCTGAGCGCCGGCGCGGCCGAATCGGCTTACGAGATCCTGGCCAACGAGGAAGCGGACGCCCTGCTGCTCGACATTCATCTGCCCACGATGTCGGGGCTCGCGCTGTACCTCGCGATCATTCACCGCTGGCCGGCGCTGGAGGGGCACATCGCCATCATGACCGGCGATGCGGAAGCGCAGGAAGTGCGGACCTGGCTCGATCATCATCACTGCACCGTGATCCGGAAGCCCTTCAACCTCAAACAGGTCGCGGACTGGGTGTCCTCATCCCTGCAGCAGGGCCGCGCTTCGGACGCAATGGACGCATGACGACCATCGCCCACGCCGACCCGTTGCACGTGCTGCGGGAGTACCGCAACCTCGCGCCCTGGAACCTGCGCGATCTGTCCGTCGTGGTGGGAGCCGTCCTGGATGCCTCGGCGGTGACGCCGATCAACGCGGCCGCGCGCGCCGCGCCGAGCGAGCGGACGATCCGCTTCTACGTGACGCGCGGACTGGTGAGTCCACCGGAAGGACGAGGCACCGCGGCGACCTATTCGTACCGCCACTTCCTCCAGCTGCTCGCGATCAAGCTGCGGCAGATGGAAGGCGCCACGCTGGCCTCCATCACCAAGGACATGCACGACCAGACCGGCGACATTCTGGAGCGAGGGCATGCCGCGCGGGCGCTCCGGCCGCGCCCTCACCGCCTGGCTCACGCGCGACGCCAGCAAGGAAACGGGCGGCCCGACGACCTGGCGCCGGATCCCCGTGTCACGAGGCGTCGAGCTGCACCTCGACGCCGATCATCCGCTGGCCCGCCTCGGCCCCGACGACCACGGCCTGGCCGAATCCGTCCGCCAGGCACTCGCGAAACTCCTGCCACACAGCTCGTAATACATCTGTACGGGCGAGGCATGCTGCGCCCCTACCATTACCGGAGACGATATCATGTGGGTGCTGCTGATTCTCATTGTCGTCGTTGGCCTGTGGGTGGTCAGCGCGTATAACGGCCTCATCTCGCTGAAGAATCAGACCGTCAACGCATTCAAGCAGATCGACGTGCAGCTCAAGCGCCGGCACGATCTCATTCCCAATCTCGTCAACGCCGTCAAAGGCGCGATGGACTTCGAGCGGTCGACGCTCGAGGCGGTCATTCAGGCGCGTAATCAGGCGGTGAAGGTGAATGCGTCCGGACCGGAAGGGATCAAGCAGATCAGCCAGGCGGAGAACACCCTGTCGGGCGCGCTGTCGCGACTGCTGGTGACCGTCGAGCGCTATCCCGACCTCAAGGCCACCGGCAACATCGGCCAGCTGCAGGAAGAGCTGACGTCCACGGAGAACCGGATCGCTTTCGCGCGCCAGCTCTACAACGACACGGCGACGCAGTACAACACGAAGCAGCAGCAATTCCCCACCACCCTCGTCGCGGGCCTCGCCCACGCGGAACGGACGGACCTGTGGGAGATCGAAGATCAGACGGAACGCGCGGTACCGCAGGTTGACCTCTCCCGACGGTAGTCTCTTTCAACAACAGGAAGCCAATCGCCGGCGCACGACCTGGCTGGTGATTGGCTTCGTCCTGTTTTTCGCCTGGCTGGGCTTCGGCGGCGACTACGTGTGGGCGCTGCAGGGGCATCACCCGTTTCCGTGGGTCGGCATCGTGCTCACCGCGGTCGCGATCTTCACCACGTGGCACACCTACAAAACGGGACCGGAGAAGGTCCTGTGGGCAACGGGTGCGCAGGAGTTGATCGATCCCCAGACCGATGCCGAGCGCCAGGTCGTCAACGTGGTGGAGGAGATGGCGATCGCCGCGGGCGTGCCGCGCCCCCGGATCTGGATCGTTCCGGACGACGATCCCAACGCCTTCGCGACCGGCCACGACCCGCTGGACTCGCACATCGCCGTGACGCGAGGGTTGCTCAAGATCTGTAATCGCGACGAGCTCCAGGCCGTGATCGGACACGAGCTCGGTCACGTCAAGAACCTGGATGTGCGGCTCATGACGACGCTCGCCGCGCTCGTTGGCGCCGTGCTGCTCGTGCGCGACGGGATGGGCCGGATGATGGTGGGCCGGGGGGGCAGACTGGGGCGCGACAGCGGTCGCCGGGCAAGGGACGCGGGGCCCCTGGTGGCGATTCTGCTGGCGCTGTGGGTCATTTCGTGGATCATCGCCCCACTCGTGACGCAGCTGCTGGTGTTCGCCGTGAGCCGGCGGCGCGAGTATTTGGCCGACGACATGAGCGCCCAATTCACCCGCAACCCCCTGGCACTCGCGAGCGCGCTCGAAAAGATCGAGTCGGCGGCGGCGCCGACCGCGTCGATCAAACGCGGCGCGGCGCATCTGTGCATCGCCGATCCATTGGGGCGGCGCCTCACCAATCACGAGGGGTGGCTCGCCGACACCTTCGCCACACATCCACCGATGGGGATGCGGATCTCGCGGCTCAAAGGGATGGGCTACGCGCAGTTGAAGAAGGAGGGAGGCTCATCCACAAGTTTCGCGCCCGCCTGAACCGGTACAAGCTGCAAGAACGCCGGCTTGCGCGCGCGGCCCTGGCCGACGATCCCACGATCACTGCCGCCGTCCAGGCGCACATGGCGGAGCATGGCCTCACCGAGGCGGCAGTGCGGCGGCAGGTCCGGCAGTACCTCGACGAGATCGTCCCGCATTTCAACGTATTGTCGTACTACAAAGTCGGCTACAACCTCGCCAAAATCCTCGTCAATCTCCTGTACAAGACGAGCGTCGATTATCAGGACGAGCGCGCGCTCGAGCAGATCCCCCGGCGCGACGTCGTCGTCTACTTGATGAATCACCGCTCCAATGCCGATTACGTCGTGGTGGCGTACGTGCTCGCGCGCGGCGTGCACGTGAGCTATGCGGTGGGCGAGTGGGCGCGCGCGTGGCCACTCGAGTACGTCTTCAAGTCATTCGGGGCTTACTTCATTCGCCGGCGGTTCCGCGAGCCGCTGTACCACGCGGTGCTGGAGCGCTACGTCCAGCTCATCACGCGCAACGGCGTCACCCAGGGCATCTTCCCCGAGGGCGGGCTATCGCGGGACGGGAAACTGCGCCCGCCCAAGCTCGGTCTGCTCGATTACATCTGCAGGACGTTGAGCGATCCAGGGTTCGATCGCGACATCTGGTTCGTTCCGGTGGCGTTGAATTACGACCGGGTGCTCGAAGATCGCTCCCTGATTCGCGAGTTGATTACCGCAGGAGACCGGCCCAGCCGCCTGGCGCAGCTCGGGACGGTCGTGTCCTATCTCAGCAGCAACACCGTGCGGCTGCTCACGGGACGGCTCAAGCGGTACGGCCGGGTGGCGGTGAACTTCGGCACGCCCCAGTCGCTGCGCGCGTGGCTGAAGACGGCGCCCCAAGACATCCTGACGCGGCCGAAAGAGGAACGCCTGCCGGAGCTCGACCGCTTGGCGCGCGAGATGCTGACGCGCATCGGGGCAATCATTCCGGTGACGCCGGTCCCGCTCGCCGCCGCGGCGTTGCTTTCGTTCGGGCAGACCGTGGTCACGAAGGACGCGCTGCTCGAGCGCATGGACCAGTTGCGCGATCGCCTCAAGGACGTGAACGGCAAGGTCGTACGGGGTGGCGCACGGATCGCCGAGGTTTGGGACCGCGCCTGGCGCATGCTCCGGATGCGGCGCCTTGTGCATGTCGACGGACAATCGCTGGTGA
>WNFN01228727.1_pt1 | contig 10242 bp, 9 predicted proteins | sample 5400161 | NCBI WGS metagenome assembly WNFN01 (sample SAMN13153353, study PRJNA577476) | soil metagenome | isolation source: 80 cm saprolite on Douglas fir-dominated hillslope | place: USA:California | collected 2013-09-17
GGGAAACGTGAATCCGCTTCGATTGCCAGCAAGAAGCCCGAATCTGAACGCGTACGCGGAACGCTGGGTGAGGTCGGTCAAAGAAGAATGTCTGTCGAGACTGATCCTCTTTGGAGAATCGTCCCTGCGGCGAGCGTTGCAGCAATACATCGTACATTACCACGAGGAGCGCAACCATCAGGGCAAAGAGAATCGGATCTTGTTTCCTTCGCGGTCGGAGGCAAGGAGGAACATGGGAGCAGTGCGGTGTCGAGAACGATTGGGGGGCTTGCTGAAGTACTACGAGAGGGAAGCGGCATAAAAGTTGAAGGGACAGCTGGCCATGGGCTCACAATCAGCACAAATATTAAGGATACCGGGAATCTCCTCTGGCAAGAGACCTCCCGGGCCTGATTTATCATCAACGTGCGCAAAGCAATGAGTGTTGGGGCAGGGCAGCGGCCAGGACGAGTTTTTTTGGCCATGCGGGATCAGGGGCCAAGGTTATTGCGGGAACAGTTGCCAGCCGCGGAAGTCTTCGCGTCAAGATTACCGCGGTCGGAGACCAGACCGCTCTCTCCGGAATCATGCGGCTTGTCGCCACCGCACAGGCTTCTGGTTCTCGTGCTCAGGCTCTTGCCGACCGTGCAGCCGCGATCCTTTTTTACGTGGCCGTCGTCGCTGGCGCGATTACTTTCGCCTACTGGTGGTTTTCAGGCGACAAAGAACACGCCCTGGTTAGAACGGCAACGGTCCTCATCATTGCCTGCCCCCACGCCCTTGGACTCGCGATTCCGCTCGTAATCGCGATTTCAACATCGCTCGGCGCTCAAAACGGACTTCTTGTTAAGGACCGACTCGCACTCGAACGGACGCGCAATTTGGACATCGTGATTTTCGATAAGACTGGAACCCTGACACGCGGTTCTCCAGCGGTTTCGGACGTGGTGGCAGCACCTGGCGTTACCGAAGAGGATTTGATTGCGCGTGCTGCTGCCGTGGAATCCAACTCCGAACATCCACTCGCTAAAGCGATCGTGGCTGAAGCCAAGCGCCGAAACGTGAACCGATTGACAGCCACCAATTTCGAGGCCCTGCCTGGTCGCGGAGCGAAGGCAGTCGTGGAAGGCCAGAGTGTTGTCATTGGCGGACCACGCCTGTTGACCGAGGCCAATGCGACGCTACCGCCGGGGGTTGAAAAACGGACAACCGGATGGGCGTCAGATGGGAAGACGGTTCTCTATGCCGCTGCGGAAGGCCGAATGCTCGGTGCTTTCGCCGTTGAAGATGAAATTCGGCCCGAATCTAGGGAAGCTGTCACCGAACTTCATCGGCTTCGCATCCGGGTCGCCATGATCACCGGAGATTCGAAGACGGTTGCCAATTCAGTAGCTCGGCGTATCGGAATCGATGAGGTCGCAGCGGAGGTTCTACCCGCTGACAAAGCGGCGGCGGTAAAGCGCTTTCAGGCCGGCGGGAAGAAGGTCGCGATGGTTGGCGATGGCGTGAACGACGCACCGGCGCTGGCGACTGCGGATGTGGGAATCGCCATCGGGTCGGGAACTGATGTGGCGGTTGAGTCCGCGGGAATCGTGCTCGTGCGCAGTGACCCGCGCGACGTGGTCGGAGCCATTGAATTATCTCGCGCGACTTACAGAAAAATGATCCAAAATCTCATTTGGGCAACCGCTTACAACCTGCTCGCTATCCCGGCCGCCGCGGGTCTCTTCGTCCGTTGGGGAGTTGAACTCCCCATGAGTGTCGGTGCAGTGGCGATGAACTCGTCTACCATCATCGTGGCCGTCAACGCTCAGTTGCTTCGCCGACTCAAGTTGCAACGCGAAACTCTCTAAGTGGAAGATCTAGCGTCCGTCTGCAAGGAAACAAACTACATCAACAGTCGGCTGGCGCACTTAAGAGCTCATTCATTTCCAAGGATGCGCCTCACGTCTCGTTTGCCGTGCAGGATACGAATAATGTGCATGGCGTCTGCCTCCAGAGCGTAATAAATCCGAATCGCTTCAAATCCAGCTACCGGCCATGATCGAAGATTTTGAACTCGCGGATTGCTGGAAGAATATCGCGGACCCACATGAGGATTTTGGCCTAATGACTGAATGGTGCGCCTGACAGCTTCCCGGAAGCGAAGGGCGATCTCGGGTGCTTCGGCAGTAAGGAGGTAATAGCGGAACTGACGAACGATGTCGTCGCTGGCGGTCTGTCGATACAGAACCTTCACGAACGGGGGCTGGTCTTATGCTCGGCCAGGAGCGCATCTGTTCGCTTGCTTACGGAACTCCAAAACTCATCTTCCGTGAGTTGTTTTGAGGCAAGCCCTTCAGCGAGCAGGGTATCGAGTTCTTCCGGTGTTCCCGCGAAACCTGGCACGGTGCGTTGTTCAACGGCTGTTAAAGCAGCCTCGACAACCTCCTCAACGGATTTGTAGGCACCGCGGTCGAGCACAGCTCGAAGCCGGCGCTCTTGTTCCGGCGTGAGATGAATCGTCATGCGTTGCTGCTCCGTGGAGAACTGCACGCCCTGGTGGAGCGATATATATTAAGGATAACGCGGAGCAACGGGACTGCCGTGACAGTGTGGGATTCTAACCAGCGACGGGGCAGCGTTCTAACCAACTGAACTACGTCCCCAGCCGTGGAATCAACAACTTAGTGTAAAACCTTGCAAATAAAGCCTTTGCAAGTTTCGCATACAGCGCACTGAGTGCCTGGAACGCCCCTGACTGCAAGCCTTCCTGGCAAAACCGCCTGTAAACCGCCTGTAAAAATCAGTGTGCTCATGCGAGTTTTATACTAACACAGATACCTGCAACACGCGAAGGGGAGCATTCGGCTCTCGGCCGAAAGCTTTCCGAGATTCAGTCGGCGAGCGCTGAGCGCAAGATCTGTTCATCCGGGCCGCGGCCTGCACAGCATCCTGCGAGCTTCCCGTCAATCACGACGGCCGGAACGCTGCGAACGCCATAACGCTTGGCTTGGGATGCAACTTCGGACTTCTGCATATCGTGGATTAGTACCTCATGTGAAGAACCAGCAAGGCGCTCAACTACCTTGATTGTTTCCTTACACGTTGAGCAACCGGCGCTGAATACCTCGATTTTCTTTTTTGTGGCCACTGTTGTTTTCTCTCCTTCCTATTGAGTTCGCTAAACTTCTTCTCTGGGACATTGGTGGCACGTTGCTGCTTCGGCTGTGTGCGCGAGCGGCCACGCATTCCACAGCGAAGCGATAACCAATAGTCCGAGTCCGGCATACACGATGAGATTCGATTCGAACGCAAACTTGCCTAACAGGACCCCGCCTCCTGGAACCAATCCAAGGATGAAGGGACCGCAACCCCGGCGTTCATTCGCTCTGACCGCCAAAGCTGCCAAGGCAAGAATGAGGAAGGCGACAGTCAGCGGCAGTAGGTAGGCCGTTGATATGAGAAAACCGAGGCCAACCGATGACAGCAATCCTGCATAGGCGGGCCAGCATGCCGGGCAAGCCAGTTTGGGAAGGATCGAGACGCCAACTCCCGGCAAAGCCAGCAAGCTCTGCTTCCAAGTGCGGTTCATGCGTCCTCGCGATCAAGGCTCTCAAGAATTGGACACTCGGCAAGCGGTGCGCATCGGTCACACACTTTCGTGAGTTTCCGCAGTGTCTTCTTCATAGACTCAAGACTTCTCATCTTCGCTTCTATGTCAGCGATCTTGGCTTCAGCTCGGGCTCGGATTGCCGCGCTGGTTGTGCGGCGCGACACGCGGAGCGACAGGAGTTCTGTAATCTCGGCAAGTGAGAAGCCAAGTTCCTGGGCGCGCCGGATGAATTTCAATCGCCGGGCTGTCTCTGCGGGAAACAAACGATAGCCGGATGCACTACGAGGCGGCGTTGGCAGCAAGCCCCTTCGTTCATAGAAACGAACCGTCTCCAGATTAACTCCGGCTTGCTTCGCGAGACGACCGATGGTGAGTGACTTCATGTCCACAATCACTTTCTTAGTGAAGTCTAAACCCCGGACTATGGTACGGGGTCAAGTATTATTTTCTGGCGCGACGAGACCGAGATTTCGCGCCGGCAGCCGAATCGCGCTTGGTGAACGCCCACCGTGCTGGGGACTGTGCCGGAGCTCAGCACACCGCGCCGCGTGGCAGAAAGGAGGTTGGCAAGAGACTGTCGCGAAACACGCCGGATGAGAGGATTGACGAACCAGGCGAAGATCGGGGGCACATCTCGGCTAAGCGCAATGGACTCCACCTGCATGTACACTCCGCCGTCCTTTTGTTCTAGCCGCCAGTAGTTGCTTAGACGCCAAAGATAGCCGTGGCCCTGGCCAACGGGAAACTCCGGGCTATCAGGTTGCTCCGGATGCTCCAGCTCAGCGATTCGCGCAGAGACCGCGTGGCTGATCACGTGCGTAGCATCAATCCTGGTGTAGTGAACTTGGAACTCGGTATTGAAGGAAACGCGACGTGGGGAGTCCCTGTAAAACTGTAAATAGATTTTGAAGGTGTTGTCCGCGTGTTCGAGAAGCTTCGAACGGCGAACGTCGGGCTTATACGTACGCCAGTGGTTGTCGTAATCCTGCAACAGCGACAGGGCCCGTTCCAGGGAAATGCCGGGCACGAACGCGACGCCGGTCCAGTGATGAATCAGACCATCGGGAACGTCAATGGGTTTGCCTTCCTCTTCTGTCTTCTCTTGGCGTATTTCGAACTTTCCCCGCTGGAGTAAGTCATAAAGGTGTTGTCGCCGAGTTTGGGGCAACGAGTCCATCCAAAGGAAAGGACCGCCAGGACGAAGCTCGGCCTCGATACGAGCATCGGTCAGGCGAATGTACCGGTCGAGGGCTTCGGCGGTTTTTTGTTCCAGCTCTGCGGCAATGCAAGTGATCGCAAGGAAGTGTAGAAGGAGGAAGAATACGCACGCGGGAATGCTACCGCGGAAACGCACGACTTCTACCAGGCCCCGCCAAATGACACCACGGGTTTTGCTCGCTTTCATGGCGCAGTGTGTATCTAGTTCCGACGAATCCGGTTAACGAACCGACCAACCTTTGCTAAGTCGAACTGATCAGGCCGTAGCCCGATGTTTGCCCCGAAGGTGCGCGTGGCCACATCCACTACGGGAACAAAAGAAAACCCCGAATCAACGCCTTCCGCCGCGCGATGTCGGACCACGTAACCCCCGATCAAATACCCAAGAGTGCCGCCGACAAGAACGTCTGAAGGAAAGTGCTGGCGTGCGGTCACGCGGCTCGCGCTGATTGCCAAGGCAAAGCTGTAAGCGGCAATCTGGACCGGCTTGCTTCGATACTCAGATGCGATGACTCGCGCCAGCGCGAAGCTTTCCGCTGCGTGCCCAGAAGGAAACGAGCTGTCCAGACTGTATGAACGCGTTCCATGGGGCCAGAATCCCCCCTGACCGTTTCCTTCGTTGGGACGTTCGCGGTTCGTAGCGAGCTTCAGAGCTTCTACTACGAGTAAAGAATCGATAACCGCTTCCGCTCCGAGACGCCCTGTTTCGGCAAGATGCTCATTGTGAGTCCCTAGACCTAGAAAGTAGAGCCCAGCAGAGCCTCCGAGAGTGGCGTAGGCCGAACCAAAACCAGAGATAATGTTGCTCGCATCAATTCGAGTCTTGTCGACACCAAGATTCTGCTGTGCCTGCGCATCGTAGTGAAGCGCGACTCCCGTGCCTGCGGCAAACGGTACCAGCCAGAATGCGTCTTTCGGCTGGATGCGCAGTGGGCTAGTCCAGATACCGGCCTGATCGTGGCCAATGTCTTTGAGGCATTGTCCGAGATGCTTCACGCCGCAGATTGCGGATTCCGTTCGGTCCGATGAGGGTGACATTCCGGAAACGGCTTGTGCTTCCTGCGCCTGTTCACCGGATGACTCTGTCGTCTGAGCGAAGGCGGGTGCCGAGCTACAAATCAAGGCGATGCAGAGCAACAGTGACGGTGCAGAATACTGAAATGCGTTTGTGATTCGAAGCGACATGATTTTCGGAATTCCTTTCAAAGTCGTATGCGTTCTTACCGGCAATCTACTTGTCGGGCACTTCTCAAAACTCGAAATCCAACGAGAACTGGATTTGGCGGGCGCCGGTACCGGCAATCGGTTGCCCAAATCCGCGTATCGGAGTCAAACCTGAGCCAAAAACCGGATTGATCTGGGAGACGTTCGCACTGTTGAACAGGTTGAAGAATTCCGCTACCACGTCGAGGCGTTTCACACCGCCGAATGGGAAGTACTTCAAGACGCGGAAGTCCATCGTGGCCAGGGTAGATGTCTTCAGAGAGTTTCTGCCAAGGCCGAATGGTCTTGCCGAAAGCGGAAAGGCATGACTCTGATTCGAGTCAAGGCCCGTCAACGGGTTAATAGGCCGACCACTCTCCAGTGTCAAAATCGGCGCTACTTCAATATGACTGAAGGTTTCTGTGAGCCAGCTAGTGCTTTCTTCTGACTTCCCGCCCTTGTCCTCTTCGTCACCGATAGGCAACTCCCATAGCGCGTCGAAAACAAAGCGTTGCTGCTGATGCTGGCGGGATACTGCATTTTCCGTGCGAAGATCGAAAGGATTTTGGGGTTGTTCGTCGAAGTCTGAAGCATCGTCGAATGTCTTCGATAGTGTGTAGCTCGCCGAGAACGCCAGCTCATCGCTCATCCGCCGGTTCAGCGTTAAGGAAGCCCCGTTATAGGTCGAACTCGCAGAATTCTGGAGTTGATAGATGTCGCCAAACTGGGTGTTGAGCCGCCCAGGTGAAAAAACTTCTCGTCCAATCTGCTGCTCCGTTGGATTTGAAACACCAAGGCTGGGGGCGTCCGCAAGAGTCAGGACAACCGGAGGCAACAAATTGACGTTAATCGTTCGAGGGAGCTTAAGGCCATGAACAAACAAATAGTCAGCACGCAGCGTAAGATTCTTCGCGAGCAAGTATTCCGCACCGGCGCTGGCTTGTTGGCTGTAGGGAGTTGCCATGCGCGGGTCAGGTCGGAAGATAGATGGAGCAATCCCCAATGCAGGCGCAACAAGTGGCCCGCCCTGCGCTGTCGCGAAAAGGCTGGCTGCTGCGTTTCCGTCGATTACTTGCTCGAACGCCTGTGAACCGTTTTTCTCGATGGCTCGCGTCAAATTGGCGAGAACGTAGCGGTCGAAGAAAATTCCGTACCCCGCACGAAAAACCCATTTAGGAGACGGGCTCCAAGCTAGACCAATTCGCGGGCTGACGTTATTCGCGTCTTGATTGAATCCGGCAGGCAGTCGCTCAAAATCGTAACGCACGCCCAGGTCAACCGTCAGTTGGCGGGCGAGGGACCAATGATCCTGTACGAATCCGCCGACGCTCGTCACCGGAAAATCCACGGTCGAATTCCCGAACGCCTGCCGAAACTGATTCGGATTTCCCGCGAGGAAATCGCCGGGGGAGCCAAAGAGATATACGCCATCGAAGCCGTCCGTTACGTCGGCCCGCAGTCTGACGCGATTCACCGTTCCGCCCACCTTCCAAAGGTGTTTTCCTCGCGTGCGGGAGTATGTATAGCCGGCTTGGTAATGGTTTTCGCGGCGCTCGCTGTTTCCCGCATAGGGCCGCCCGAACGTGACCAGTCCAGCGATGTCAATCTCCGGGCCCACAGGCTCATTCGTGCGCAGGACCGCATGGCGGCTGGCGGCCTGGCTCGTGAAGCTGCTGCCCCGTGCACTTGCGTCTATGAGGCCGCTCGTGTTGAACGCATCGCCTGATTCCTTGTTGTTTGTGAAGGTGTAGCGCAGCATCAGAGCAGTATTTTTCGTGAGCTGGTGATCGAGCTTGCCCGCGGCCTCCGTCTCCGCGCGCGCAGTCGGAGAGAAAGCCGTCGTGATCTGGCGCGTTGCTAGTCCTGGAAATTTCCCCGTCGCGAGGAAGGCATTTATGGTTGATGCTGCGGCAGGGTTAATGTCCGAGCCGATTTGCCCTCGATTGTGTTCTTGTTCGAGGGCGGCGTAGTAAAACGTCTTGTCCTTGATGAAAGGTCCGCCCAGTGCAAAACCGGCACGGAACCGCCGAAATGACGGCTTGCCGGGCTCAGTTTCGAACGGGTCCCGAGCATTCAGTGCTCCGTCCTGCGCAAATAGAAAAGCGTCGCCATGAACCATGTTTGTCCCGGAACGAGTGATGACATTGATCGAACCCCCCGAGGCTCCGCCCGATTCTGCTGAAAGGCCATTGTTGACCACTTGAAATTCCTGAATGATTTCCGGCGAAAGCTCGGTGCGGCTCGAACCCGTGTACTCATCGTTGTTGTCCAAGCCATCGATGGAGAGATTGTTGCTCCGCGATCTCAAACCACCGAAAGTGAAGCCACTGCCAGCAAGTGGCGTCGAACCGCTCGCGCCAGAGGCTATCGGTGAACTCGAAACGCCTGGTGCAAGTAGAACGAAATCTAAGTAATTTCGGCTCCGCACAGGCAGTTCTTCGATCCTCTCTTGATCTACAGAGGAAACGACAGACGACTGTGAGGGATCAAGTGACGAGGGCTGGGCGTTGACGGTCACTTGTTCAGACACCGACGCCGGAGCTAGCACGATGTCGAGATGAACGGTTTGCCCGAGATTCGCTCCAACGCCTGCTTGCCGATAAGGTGCAAAGCCTGTCTGTTCCACTCGCACGTCATAGGTCCCGACAGCAAGCTGCTCAGCTCGAAAGAAACCCTGCTCATCGGTTGTTACTGTACGAGATTGATTGGTTAAAGGGTTGTGCAGCGTAACTTTCGAGTTGGGAATGACAGCGCCACTGGTGTCGCTCACCGTGCCCTCAAAAGTTGCTCCAACTCGCGATGCTTGAGCGGCAGCGGAAGCCGTGCAAAAGAACAAGACAAACGATATGGCAATCCCAACAACAACATGACGCACGGAAAACAAACGGCAAGTCAGAATCATCTTGGGTCCCCACTCCAATCAATGGTGGAAGAACAAAGAAATAAGTTTTGGTTGAACTGCTAGGACGGTCCATCACGGCGCAGTCCACAGACGGACCTACCTCTAAGCGTCCTTGTGAGTCAGCTATCGCAGATTTCTAGATACGCAGTGGGAGGGGAGGGGGACTCGTCGCATCAAAAAGCAGTGAAGTGAAACTGCATGACGCGGAAAAGAAAGATTTCAGGATGCAGGAACCGAATGCACTCGTCGCAACAATGCCAAGCGACACGGATCTGAAGATTAAGCGTGAAAACGAATGCACCGCTCCCGCGCACAACGCAAGAATGACCAACGTGTACTCGGTATCGCTCCCGGTTTGTATCGTGTGATCCCAGCGATCAAAAAGCTCGACCATGGGACAAACGACGCAAACAACTAGAATGAACACAATTCCCGCGTGCAGGAGTCTTGAGCGCATCGCACGAATTGTATCACCGCGTGGTGCCAGCGGTTGGGGATTGAACGAAGAATTCGCCGATGCCTAGCACGGACCACTGGGTCGAGTCGCCGTTCCAGCTTCCTGCGTGGGAGAGCTCTGCGGGTTCGGAACTTGATATGGCGTCGTGCCGGCTAAGCTGGCTGCGCACTCCGTAAGTTTTGCGAAATTGAACGCGCTCGTCAGATCGCCAACGGTGGCACGACGCCATGCGCTCAGGTTGGGGACTTCAGCGCCAAAACGTGTCTCGAGGAACCGCAGCACTGAGGTGTGGTCGAAGAGAGCCGACGATACAAATCCACCGCGGCTGAACGGAGAGATCACGAGCATCGGCACACGAAAACCCAATCCAATGGGACCGAGAACGGGAGGATTGCCAACCACCGTGGGGTCCGGGACTGCTGGGGCGGTGACGTACTCGCCTGGCGTGCCGGGAGGCGCCGCGACCGGAGCGACGTGGTCAAAGAAGCCGCCATTCTCGTCGTAAGTGGCGAGTAGGACCGTTTTTGCCCATAGCGGTGAATTCGCAGTCAAAGCACTGATAATCGCGGAGAGGGTGTTCTCCCCAAAGAGTGAGGGCGCCGGGGGATGATCGGAGTCAACGATCGAGGCGAGCACCCATGACACTTGTGGCAGGTTTCCCGACAATGCATCCGCCAGAAAATCAACCGGGAACTGGGGTCCGAACGCGTTCTGGTGGAGCGGCGAAGTGGGGTCCTGGAAATTCTTGAAGTACGACAGAACGTTGTCCGAGAAAATGCCGCTCGGAAGATTCTGGTCAGGTGACGAGTAAACCTTCCACGAAATTCCGCGAGCCTGAAGTTGTTCAGGCATCGTCGTATAGGTGAGTTTGCCGAAGAACGACGACCG
>WNFN01208193.1_pt1 | contig 10240 bp, 7 predicted proteins | sample 5400161 | NCBI WGS metagenome assembly WNFN01 (sample SAMN13153353, study PRJNA577476) | soil metagenome | isolation source: 80 cm saprolite on Douglas fir-dominated hillslope | place: USA:California | collected 2013-09-17
TACGGCTGTTACCGCAGCGCTCAGCTGAACAGCCTGATCGAGCAGGCCGAGTCGGCGACCAGCACCAGCCGGGCGGGCACGCTCTGGGGCAAGGCTGACCACAACGTGATGAGCAACGCGGTCATCGTCCCGCTGCTGAGACAGCAACTGCTGATGTACTCGAGCGCTAACGTGGAGCAGGCCGGCACCTCGGCGGTCGTGTACCAGCCGAACATCGGCGGCCCGGATATCACGAACGTCTGGCTGAACAACGGCTAGCTAGGGCCAGGTGCCGCCTGCTGCGCCGCTCCGCTGGGGTCAGGCCCGCTGAGCGCGCTCGCGGCTGGCCGGGATGGTCAAGGTCATGGTCATGGTAAGATCTCGGCACTTGCCCGATTTATCCGTCTGGTGCCCTCTGATTGTCACGGGGTGATTGCGGTTGCGTAAATGCCCGCGACCGCTTCACCGCCGCCGGTAGACGGCGGGTTGAATTCCGTGTACCCACAGAAGGTAATACGGACTGCCTGTGGAAACCCCAGGCTAGAAGGAGTTTGCTCATGACACGTCAGATCCATCGAATTGCCGCCTTGGCGACGGCAGGGCTGGCCGTGGCCGGCCTCGCAGCCTGCAGCAGTTCGAATTCGGGCGGAACCGGCGGAGGTAATAACGCCAATAAGCCCGTCTTCGGCGGAACTCTGAGGATCGTCGCCGCGTCCGGCCCCGACCACCTCGACCCCGTCCCGGCGTACTACACCGCGGACTACATCCTGGAGAAGGCCTACACGCGCCAGCTCATGGCCTATCCGACCGTGCCGGACCCGTCGTTCACCTCTGCGGGCTGGAAGAAGGACATCACCCCGGTTCCCGACGCGGCGACTAGCATGCCGACGGTCAGCAACGGCGGCAAGACCTACACCTTCCACATCAAGCCGGGCGTGGACTGGAACACCAGCCCGGCGCGGCAGGTGACCGCGGCGGACTTCATCCGCGAGTACAAGGCGTTCTGCAACCCGGTCAGCCCGGTCGGCAACCTGGGCTACTTCAGCTCGACCATCGCCGGGCTTACCCAGTACTGCGATGCCGAGACCGCGTTCTTCGCCAAGAAGTCGAACAAGCCGACCGCGGCGAACATCGCGAACTTCCAGAACTCGCACAACATCTCAGGCCTGAGCGCTCCGAATTCCTCGACGCTCGTATTCAACCTGAGCCAGCCGGCGGGTGACTTCATCTACATGCTGGCGATGCCGTTCACCTCGGCCAGGCCGGCGGAGTACGACAAGTACGTGCCGGACAGCCTGCCGCTGCGCCTGCACACGATTTCGGACGGCCCGTACCAGATCACCTCGTACACGCCCAACAAGTCGATGGTCTTCCAGAAGAACCCGGCGTGGAAGCAGTCCAGCGACTCCATCCGGCACCAGTACGTCAACTCGATCACCATGACCATGGGCGTGACCTCGGCGGCGACCCAGCTGGCCGACATGCAGGCGGGCAAGACCGGCACTTACGACCTGGTGGACGACACCGGCGTCGAGCCGACCGCTATCCCGACCCTGCTGGCCAAGCACGACCCCAAGTTCAAGGTCTGGCCGTGGAGCTCGACGGTGCCGTACACGGTGTTCAACGTCCGCAGCCCGAATAGCGGCGGCGCGATGAAGAACCTGAAGGTCCGCCAGGCAATCGAGTACGGGATCAACAAGGTCGCCGTGGTGAAGGCCCTGGGCGGCCCCGCTGTGGCGAAGGTCATCAGCACGGCCATCCCGCCAGGCAACGTCGGCTACCAGCCCTACAACCTGTACCCGGACAAGAACGGCCAGGGCGACCCCGCCAAGTGCAAGTCGACGCTCGCTGCGGCGGGCTACGCCAAGGGCGTCTCGCTGACCTACCTGTACGCGAACGACAGCGTCAACCAGCGGGTCTTCGCGGCAATCCAGGCCAGCCTGAAGCCATGCGGGGTAAACCTGGTTGGCAAGCCGGAGCCGGGTTCGAGCTTCTTCGTCGACCTCGGCAACGCCCCGGTCAATAACAAGCCGGGCACCTGGGACATGGGTCAGGCGGGCTGGATCCCTGACTGGTTCGGCCCGAACGGCCGCACCATCATGGACCCGCTGTTCCGTACCCGGTGCGTGCTCAACACCAACAACTACGGCTGCTTCAGCAGCAAGACGCTGGACAACCAGATCACCAAGGCCGAAGCGGCACCGCTGTCGCAGTCCGCGGCATTGTGGCACGCGGCAGACGTGACGGTCATGCAGAACGCTGTGATCGTGCCGCTGATTGAGCAGCAGGCGCCGTTCTACACCAGCGCGCGCGTGCAGAACGCCGGCGCGACAGCCATCACCTACGCGCCGAACATCGGCGGGCCGGACATCACCAACCTCTGGCTCAACCCGAACAAGCCCTAGCTGAGCTAGAGCAACACGGTCCGGCCGGGATGCCTTGCGCATTCCGGCCGGACCGTCGCCCGGGCCAGCAAAGCTTGACTATCGCGAATATCGTTTAGGTACGTCACGGATTACACTTCGCGCAACCAGCAGTCTCGCGAGGGTGGGCTCTAACGCTATGACCGATTTGTGGAGGAAGAACGATGAGCCTGCTTGAGGTTTCGGATTTGCGGGTGAGTTTTCCGACTGCTGATGGCGTCGTCCAGGCGGTCCGGGGGGTTTCGTTCTCGGTGGAGCGGGGCCGGACGCTGGGGATCGTGGGTGAGTCCGGGTCAGGGAAGACGGTGCTGACCCAGAGCCTCCTGGGGCTGACCCCAGGCGGGCAGATCTCCGGCCAGGCCGTCTTCGACGGCACCAGCCTGCACCCGCTGTACAAGGTCGGCTGGCAGATCTGCGAAATGATCCGGGCTCACGACAAGTCGGTCACCAAGGCTCAGGCTACCGAGCGGGCAATCGAGCTGCTCGGCCACGTCGGCATCCCCCGTCCACGGGAACGGGTCAACGACTACCCGCACCAGTTCTCCGGCGGCATGCGGCAGCGCGCCATGATCGCCATGGCCATCTCGCTGAACCCCAAGCTGATCATCGCCGACGAGCCCACCACTGCGCTGGACGCCACCGTCCAGGCCCAGATCCTGGACCTGCTGCTGCGGCTGCAGCAAGACTCCGACACGGCCCTGCTGATGATCACCCACGACCTCGGCGTCGTCGCCGACATCGCCGACGACGTCATGGTCATGTACGCGGGGAGAGCGGCCGAGAAAGCCACCAAGCGCGACATCTTCTATCAGCCCCACCACCCCTACACCAAGGGCCTGCTCGAATCCATTCCGCACAGCTCCGCCGCCGCCGGCGACCGGCTCCGCCCCATCACCGGCCAGCCGCCCAGCCTGATCCGGCTCCCACCCGGCTGCGCGTTCCATCCCCGTTGCGCCTACGTGATGGACCGCTGCCTGACCGACCAGCCCGAACTCTTCCCCGTCGGCGACGCCGGCGAGCACCGCTCCGCCTGCTGGCTCCCGGCGGCCGCCATCGGCCTGACCGACGACGCCGAACGCCTCCGCACCCGCGCCGTCGAAGCTGGCCGCAGTCAGCGCGCCGCCCAGGTCGCCGAGGCCATCGCCGCCGCCCCCGAATCAGAAGGAAGCGTGATCGCATGAGCGAGACGCTGAGCGGTACGGCAGTGGACCCGTTTATCACCGGTCCGGGTGTCGATGACGATGTGCTGGTCCGGGTCGAGAACCTGGTGAAGTACTTCCCGGTCCACGGCAACGGCCTGCTGCGCCGCAGCGTCGCGCATGTGCAGGCGGTCGATGGGGTGTCGCTGACGATCCGGCGGGGTCAGACGCTTGGCCTGGTCGGCGAGACCGGGTGCGGCAAGTCGACCCTGGCCCGGTGCATCGCCGGGCTGATCCCGGTCACCTCCGGCAAGGTCTACTTCCAGGGCCGCGATATCACCAACCTGTCCCGCCGCACCATGCAGCCGGTCCGCCGCGAGATCCAGATGATCTTCCAGGACCCCTACGGATCCCTCAACCCCCGCCGCCGGGTCGGCGCGATCATCGGCGACCCCTTCGCCGTCCACAAGACCGCCACCGGCGCCGAGCGCAAGCGCGCCGTCCAGGACCTGATGGCTCGCGTCGGCCTCAACCCCGAGCACTTTAACCGGTTCCCCGCCGAATTCTCCGGCGGCCAGCGCCAGCGCATCGGCGTCGCCCGCGCCCTGGCCCTGCGCCCCAAGCTCATCATCTGCGACGAACCAGTCTCCGCCCTCGACGTCTCCATCCAGGCCCAGGTACTCAACCTCCTCGCCGACCTCCAGGCCGACTTCGGCCTGTCCTACCTGTTCATCGCCCACGACCTCGAAGTCGTCCGCCACGTCAGCAACGCCGTCACCGTCATGTACCTCGGCCGGATCGCCGAATCCGGACCCGGCGACGCCGTCTACGACCACCCCCCGACGTCCCCTCCCCCATTAACCCCCCCAGCGGATGCCGCTTCCCCCCCCGCTGCCCCAAAGCCCAGGATCTGTGCGCCACTGACGAACCAGCCCTGGAAGCCAAGGCCAGTGACCCCAGGACCCACCTCACCGCCTGCCACTTCCCAGTACAGGAGGGCGAGATCCTCGCCCGGGCGGACCGGAGGCAACAACGATGAGCATCACCGAAGTCCAGTTCCAGGCCACCGCGGTGCAGGATGCACCCGCCCAAGCCATCGAAGGCCGCAGCCAATGGCAACTCACCTGGCGCCGCCTCCGCAACGACAACGTCGCCGTGATCTCGGTCGTCGTGATCGGCCTGGTCATCCTCTTCGCGCTGGCCGCGCCGCTGATCGCCCACGCGACCGGGCACGGCGTTGACGTCGCATTCCCTAACACGGGCGAGGACGCCTCCGGGCAACCGGTCGGCCCAGGGACCCACGGCTTCCTGCTGGGCACCGACGAGATCGGCCGGGACCTGCTGGTTCGGATCGCCTATGGCGCGCGGATCTCGCTATTCGTGGGCATCCTCACCACTGCGATCGCCACCGTGGCCGGCGTGAGTATCGGCCTGATCGCCGGCTACTTCGGCGGGCTCGTCGATACGTTTCTCGCCAGGGTCATCGACGCCGCGTTGGCGTTCCCGTTCATCGTGCTCGCCCTCGCCCTGGCGGCCGTCTTCCACCCCAGCCTGGCCATTGTGATCGGTGTGATCACGTTCTTCTCCTGGGCCGGGATCTCCCGGATCGTGCGCGGCCAGACCCTGTCGCTGAAAGAAAAGGAATACATCGAGGCCGCGCGCTCGATCGGCGCCGGCCCGTGGCGGATCATGTTCATCGACATCCTGCCGAACCTGCTCGGCCCGGTCCTCGTACTCGCCACCCTCTACATCCCGACCGCCGTGACGTTCGAGGCTACCCTGTCCTTCCTCGGCATCGGCATCCCCGAGCCCGCGCCGAGCTGGGGGAACATACTCGGCGAGGCACAGAGCTTCTACCAGACCTCCTGGTGGTACGTGGTTTTCCCGGCCGCCGCCCTGCTCATCACCACTCTGGCATTCAACCTCCTCGGCGACGGCATCCGGGACGCCATGGACCCGCGCACCGAGCGCATCTTCGCCGGCAGCAAGGCCTCCAGGCGCAAGCGCGGCAAGCGCCGCGGTCAGGCCGGCCAGGACGCGGACCTAGGCATGGGCCTCGTCGTGCCGGCGGGCGGGGAGGGCTGAGCTTTGGGCATGGCGCGCTTCCTCTTCCGCCGGATCCTCACCGGCATCCTCGTCCTCTGGGTCGTCGCGACGGGCACGTTCTTCCTGTTCTTCACGGCCGTGCCGGAGCAGGCTGTGGCACGCAACCTGGCGGGCCGGGCCGCCACGCCCGCGGTCATAGCCGAGGTGAGCAGGTATTACGGACTGAACAAGCCCGTCACGGCCCAGTACTGGCATTTCCTGACCAACCTTGTGCAGGGCAATCTCGGCAAGTCCTTCTTCCTGCAGGAGCCGGTCACGACAGTCATCAAGCAGGACCTGCCACCGACTATCTCGGTCGTCATCGGCGGCATGGCGCTCTGGCTGATCGCCGGGCTCTCGGTCGGCATCCTGAGCGCCACTCGGGCGCGCAGCTTCTTCGACCGGTTCGCCACGGTCGGCGTGCTCGCCGGGATCTCGGCCCCGACGTTCGTCGTTGGCGAGCTGCTCATCATCTTCGTGTTCGTCCAGTTGAACGACCACGGCATCAGCTTCATCCAGACCGGCTACACGGCGATCACCGCGGATCCCGTCGGCTGGCTCGGCGCCATGATCCTGCCCTGGATCACCCTGGCCATCGTCCAGGCCGCCGTCTACACCAGGCTGTCCAGGGGCTCGCTGCTCGACACGATGGGTGAGGACTACATCAGGACGGCCCGGTCCAAGGGCATCTCCGAGCGGCGCGTCCTGTTCCGGCACGCGGTCCGCTCCGCGCTGACCCCGGTCGTCTCGCAGCTGGGCATCGACATCGGCGCCCTGCTCGGCGGCGTGCTCGTGGTCGAGGTGGTATTCGGCCTCCAGGGCCTGGGCCAGGAGACGATCACCTCGATCAGCCAGGGCGACCAGCCGGTCGTGATCGGCTTCGTCATCCTCGCGTCCCTCTTCGTCGTTGTCGCCAACATCATCGTCGACATGTCCTACGCGGCGCTCGACCCGCGGGTCAGGATCACCTGAGCGCGGCGGCAGCGGCATCCTCCAGCCCCTGCCGCAGGGCGGCCTGGCCGGCGCGCTCGGTGCGCAGCTCCACGAGGCTGAGGCCCGATCCGGGCGCCGCCGCTGCGGAGAGCACCTCGGCCAGTTCACTTGCAAGCTCGATCCGCCGGTACGGCAACGCGGCGGCAGCGGCCAGATCGGCGATCCCGGTCCCGTGCGGCGTGCCGAAGACTCGCTCGAACGGACCGGGGAACGCGGCCTGCTCGAGCATCGAGAAGATCCCCCCGCCGTCGTTGTTCACCACGATCACGCAGAGGTCAGGACGCGGCTCACCGGTGCCGACCAGCAAGCCGGGCGCGTCATGCAGCAGCGCCAGGTCACCGAGCAGCGCGACGGCCTGGCCACCGCCAGCCGCCTGATGCGCGAGAGCGGCGCCGATCGCCGACGAGACAAGGCCGTCGATGCCGCTCGCTCCCCTGCTGGCCAGGATCCGCAGCCCGGACCTCGGGATCATCCGCTGGTCGAGGTCCCTGATCGGCAGGCTGGACGCGGCCCACAGCAGCGCGCCGTCGGGCAGCGCGGCGGCCAGGTCCCTGGCCAGCTTCGGCTCGCTCAGCAAGTCATCGGCATCCAGGATCGCGTCCACGGCGGCGGCGGTCGCGCGGTCCGCCTCCAGCCACTCCGACAGCCATCCGGACGGCCGATCAGGCTCTGGCCCGGACAACCGCCCGGCCAGCCGGACGCTAACCGCCACGGCAGTCGCGCTCCTGGCGGGATCGGACCACCGGCCAGGCCCCTGAGCGATGACCACATGTCGGCCGAGACCGGCCGATCGCAGCAGGCCGAGCTGGCCACGGGAGAGCCCAGGCCTGCCCGCCGAGACGATCACGTCCGGCTGGTGCGCCGCGACGAACCCTGGATCGGCGAGCAGGTACTGGTAGGCGCCGAGCGCGCACGGGCCGCGCCGCGCGTTGGACGACGGCTCGGCGAGCACCGGCCAGCCAGCCTGCTCGGCCAGGCTCAGCAGCGGTGCTGGATCGTAGTCGCCATCGCCGCACACGACGAGACCGCGTTCGGCCCACGGCAGCTCGGCAGCCGCGCCGAACCTGGTCCACGGTGCGCCATCCGGCCGCCCCCAGGGCTCATCGGCGGCGGGCGGCGGTCCGTCCGCGAACGGAGCGTCCGGCACCAGCGGCTCGCGCATCGCGAGGTTCAGGTGCACCGGTCCCGGCACGCCTCCGGCGGATCCCGACGCCAGCCCCCAGGCGCGGCAGGCCGCGCTGCGCCAGTACCCGTCCTGCCCGGTCCGCTCTTCCGCGACGCCGACCTCGCAGAACCAGCGCACCGCGGGACCGTACAGCCGCAACTGGTCGATCGTCTGGTTGGCGCCGGTGCCGCGGAGCTCGGGCGGCCGGTCGGCGGTGAGCACCAGCAACGGAACCGCCGACTCGTCCGCCTCGATCACCGCCGCGTGAAAATGCGCGGCCGCCGTTCCCGAGGTGCAGAGCACGGCGGCCGGCGACCCGCTCGCCTTGGCCAGGCCCAGCGCGCAGAAGGCGGCGCTCCGCTCGTCGATCCGTACGCTCAGCCGCAGGTCGCCTGCCTGCGCCCGGCGATGGAACTCGATGGCCAGCGGCGCGCTCCGCGAACCAGGGGCGAGCACGACCTCATTCAGCCCGCACCTGATCAGCTCGTCGACGAGCGTGGCGGCCAGCGCGGTGGACGGGTTCACCCGAGGAACTCCGCGGCGGCCAGCACCCGCAGGCGCCAGGGTGCCGGATCACATTCCCACGCGGCGATAGGTACCGGCTCAACCTCACGTGCACCCACTGCTAGCATCCCGCCTTCCGGCAGCAGCGGCCGGCTCGTGACGTCCCCGGTCAGCAGCTGCATCGTCCCGAGCCCGCAGTCATAGCGCAGCTCGGGCAGTGCCGCGGCAAGCGCGACACCCGCGGCCAGGCCGACGGAGGACTCCAGCGCGCTGGAGACGACCACCGGCAGCCCGCATTCGGCTCCGACCCGCAGCGCCACTCGCACCCCGCCGAGCGGCGCGACCTTCAGCACCACGATGTCGGCGGCGCCCGCCGCGCGCACGGCGAGCGGATCCGATGCCTTGCGGATCGACTCATCAGCAGCGAGCGGCACGTCCACCAGCCGGCGCAGCCTGGCCAGCTCATCCAGGGTGGCGCACGGCTGCTCGGCGTACTCCAGGCCGTACCGGCTGAGCTGCCGCAGCATGCTGGCCGCCTGCTCGGTGTCCCAGCCGCCGTTGGCGTCGACCCTGATCCGCCCGTCATGGCCGAGCGCGTCCCTGACGGCGGCCACCCGCTCGAGGTCGTCGCGCTCGCCCTGCCCGCGCTCGGCGACCTTCACCTTCGCGGTCCGGCAGCCCGACCTGGCCGCGATGTCGTAAGCGGCCTGCGGCCCGACCGCCGGAATCGTGGCGTTCACCCCGACGGCGCTCCTGACCGGCGCCGGCCAGCCGATCGCCGCCGACTCGATCGCGCTGGCCAGCCACCGGGAGCTCTCAGCCGGACCGTACTCGGCGAACGGCGAGAACTCGCCCCAGCCCGCCGGCCCATGCAGCAGGGCACCCCGGCGCACGGTGATACCGCGGAACCTGGTCCGCAGCGGGATCGCGAAGGCGCGCAGCGTGGGCAGCAGCCCGGCCAGAAGCTCCCGGTGCCCCCCGTTGACCTGACTGCCTTCGACCTGGGTCACGGGCGGCGCGGGAACCTGGAGAAGTCGGGAGCACGCCGGTTGACGTAGGCATCCCGGCCCTCCTGAGCCTCTTCGCTCATGTAGTACAGCAGCGTGGCGTCGCCGGCGAACTGCTGCAGCCCAGCCGCGCCGTCTGTGTAGGCGTTCAGAGCACCCTTCAGCATCCGCAGCGCGAGCGGCGACTTCGCCAGCAGCTCACGGGCCCATCTGACGGTCTCGGCTTCCAGGTCGGCCAGCGGCACGACGGTGTTGACCAGCCCCATCGCCAGTGCCTCCTGGGCGCTGTACTGCCGGCACAGATACCAGATCTCGCGCGCCTTCTTCAGCCCGACCGTGGCGGCGAGCAGCGAGCTGCCGTATCCGCCGTCGAAAGAGCCGACCTTGGGGCCAGTCTGGCCGAACACCGCGTTGTCGGCCGCGATCGTCAGGTCGCAGCAGACGTGCAGCACATGGCCGCCGCCGATGGCATACCCCGCCACCATCGCGATGACGGGCTTGGGCGTGCGGCGGATCTGCACCTGGAGGTCGAGCACGTTCAGCCTGCCGATGCCATGGTCGTCGACGTAGCCGTCGTCGCCGCGGATCCGCTGGTCACCGCCTGAGCAGAAGGCCTTGTCGCCCGCACCGGTCAGGATGATCACGCCGATGCCCGGGTGGTCCCTGGCCACGGTGAACGCCTGCTGCAGCTCGAAGAGCGTCGTCGGCCTGAACGCGTTGCGGACCTCAGGGCGGTTGATCGTGATCTTCGCGATCCCCTCGGCCGTGGCGTAGCAGATGTCGGTGTACTCCTGTCCTGGAGCCGGCCCGGACGACTGCCAGTCGATCAATTCTCCCCCTCGCTTATGCCGCATGAATCCGCCGATTAACCTTACGTCCGTGACGTCCCGGCCGTTGCACGCGGTACTGCTGCCGCCCGGCACAGATGGCGGGCGGTTCCTCGAG
>WNFN01230344.1_pt1 | contig 10240 bp, 7 predicted proteins | sample 5400161 | NCBI WGS metagenome assembly WNFN01 (sample SAMN13153353, study PRJNA577476) | soil metagenome | isolation source: 80 cm saprolite on Douglas fir-dominated hillslope | place: USA:California | collected 2013-09-17
CTGCAAAAACGTCGTCAAGCGCCTCGGCGGCGTGCCGGTCCTCAACGGCCTCAACGTGGCCTTCCCCGAGGACACGATCACGGTCGTGCTCGGCCCGTCGGGGACCGGCAAGAGCGTGCTGATCAAGCACATCATCGGCCTGATGTTCCCCGACTCGGGCGAAGTCATCGTCAAAGAACAGTCCGTCTCGAAGCTGAACATGCACGACCTGCTCGAGCTGCGCCGCAAGATCGGCGTTCTGTTCCAGGACGGCGCGCTGTTCGGGTCGATGTCGGTGTACGACAACGTCGCCTTCCCGCTGCGCCAGCACACCGACATGACGGAGGCGGCGATCGCCGAGCGGGTCACGCAGCGCCTCCGCGACGTGGGGCTCGGCGAGGCGATGGACGACGCGCCCTCCCAGCTCTCCGGCGGCATGCGCAAGCGGGCGGGGTTCGCGCGAGCGCTCGTGATGGAGCCTGACGTGGTGATCTTCGACGAGCCCGACTCCGGCCTGGATCCGGTGCGCACCGCGCTTCTGTGCGAACTGATCCAGGAGATGCACGCGATCTACAAAGGCACCTACATCGTCGTCACCCACAACATCGCCTCGGCGCGGCAGATCGGCGAATACATCGCCGTGCTGTGGCGCGGGCGGATCGTCGAAGCGGGCGACGCGGAGCGGATGTTCTCCTCCGACAACGACTTCGTGCGCCAGTTCCTCAGCGGGTCCGCCGAGGGCCCGCTGACGATGGACTAGCGGAGTTCCGCCGAGCGCCCGACCGGCGAGCGCGACAGCCGGCCGGCGAAGTCCCTGCACAGGCGCACCTTTTGACTCCGGCGGAACGGGATGCGAACATATGTTCGTATGGTCGCCTGCGTGTATCTCCCCCGTTTCGAGCTGGTGGCGGCCGCCGAGGGATCGAGCGTTGCCCGGCGGGCGGTGGCGGGCGGCGCGCTGGCGGTGGCGCCCCCCGTGAGCGCCGACGGAGCCGTCGCGGCGGGGCGGCTGGGGGAGGTGTCCGGCGCGGCCGAAGCCCGCGGCGTGATCCGCGGGATGCTGCTCGGGGAGGCACTGGCGCGATGCCCTGACCTGGTCCTGCTGCCCGGCAACCCGGTGCGGGTGGGCGAGATCTGGGAGGCCTCGCTGCTCGCACTGGAGTCGATCGGCGCGGCGGTCGAGCCCAGCCGACCTGGCCTGGCTTACTTCGAGACGGGCGGGTTGAACGGTCTGCATGGTACGCAGGAGGGGACGATCGCTGCGGCGCGCCGCGCGCTGGAGCGCCCGGCGCGGGTGGGGGTGGCACCGGCCCGCTTCAGCGCCCTCGCAGCGGCCCTCGCGGCGCGCTCGCGCCGCGCGCTGGTGCTCGAAGAAGGCGCCGAGGCGAAACGCTGGCTGGCCGGTCGGCCGGTCGGGCTGCTCGGCTACCGCGAGGAGACGACGGAGCTGCTCGACCCGTTGAGGAGACTGGGAGTGGACACGCTGGGCGAACTGCGCAAGCTCGGCCGCGCCGCGCTCGCGGATCGCTTTGGCCCGGCCGGCGCCCTCGCCCACAGGCTGGCCGCCGGTGAGGACTCGCCACTGCGCCCCCGCCACCCGCAGGAGCGCCTTCTGGAGACGATGGAGGTCGGCGACGCCGGCAGCGGCGATGCGCTCAAGCGGGTGCTCGGCGTGCTCGTGAGCCGCCTGCTGGCCCGGGCCGAGCGGCGCGGGCGGACTTTGCGTTCGGTGCGGCTATCCGCACGCTTGGTGTCCGGGGGGAGCTGGCATGAGGAGGTCGTGTTCCGCGAGCCGGTCTCCGACCCGCAGCGGATCTGGCTGGCGGTGTCGCTGCGGCTGGCGCTGCTGCCCGCACCGGCCGACGCGCTCCGCCTGTCGGTCGAGCGGTTCGGGCCCCCCCAGGGCGAGCAGGGGGTGCTGCTCGACCAGGATCGTGCCTCCCGACGGGCGCGGCTCGGGGAGGCCGTTGCGCAGGTGCGGATCGTGGCCGGTCGCGACGCGGCGCTGCGCGCCGTCTGCGTGGACCCTGATTCGCGCGTGCCCGAGAGGCGCGTGGTGCTGGCGCCGGTGAGCGAATGAAGAAGTCCAGCCGTCTGGCGCCGGCCGGCGATCGTCCTGGGGCGAGGACGCTGAACATGCCCCGTCCGGTGCGCGTCCGCTGGGGCGATGGGCTGCCCGCGGAGGTCGACGGCGAAGCCGTCGAGGCGCTGCGCGAGTCCTGGCTTGTGGAGGACCGCTGGTGGGAAGCACAGCCGCTGCGCCGGCGCTATTGGGAGCTGATCGGCGTACGGGGTCGCAACCTTGTCGTCTTCCACGACCTCTCCTCGGGTCACTGGTACATCCAGGGCGCCTGAGATGACCCCGCCCTATGTCGAGCTTCACTGCCACTCGGCCTACTCGTTCCTCGACGGGGTCTCGCTGCCCGAGGAGCTGGCGCAGCGGGCGGGGGAACTGGGCCACACGGCGCTGGCGCTGACCGATCACAACTCCGTGTCCGGCTCGATGGAGCTGGCGCAGACGGCGGCCGAGTACGGGGTGCGTGCGATCCACGGGGCCGAGATCGACCTGACGCCCGACCCGCACGGCGCCGGGCAGGGTGTGCGGGATGCGGCCTTTGCTGGCGCCAAGCGCACCGACAACCCCCACATCACGCTGCTCGTCGAGGACGAGCGTGGCTGGAGGAATCTCTGCCGGATACTCACGATCGCCCATTCCCACACCCGCGACGGCCCCGGCCGGCGCGAGCTGGGGGAGCCGGCGATCACGCCCGAGGCCGTCGCCTCGCACGCCGAGGGCCTCATCTGCCTGACCGGCTGTGCGGATCGCTCGGTGCTGGGGGAGCGAGGAGGGCCGCAGACGCTGAGGACGCTGCTCGACGGGTTCGGCCCGGAGCGCCTCTACGCCGAGCTGCAGCGTCCCTATGCCCGCCACGACAGGGCACGTAACAGGGTCTTCGCCGCGCAGGCCCGGAGGCTCGGCATCAGGAGCGTCGCGACCGGCGACGTACACGCTCACTCGCCCGCCCGGGCCGAGCTCCAGGACGCCTTCGTGGCGCTCCGCCACCGTCTCACGCTCGACGCCTCCGAGCCGCTGCGACGCGGCAACCGCAGCCACGTGATGAGCGCCCCCCGGGCGATGGCCAGTCGTTTCGCCGACCATCCGGAGGCCGTCGCCGAGACGCTGCGACTGGCCGACCGGCTGCGCTTCGACCTGACCAGAGACCTTGGCTACCGCTACCCCGGCGCCGAGGAACAGGACGCCTCACGGCGCCTGGCCGAGCTCTGCGCTGGACGCCTTCACGAGCGCTATGGCGCCGGCGCCCCGGCCACAGCACGGGCTGCCCGCGGCGAGGCCCAGGCGCGTCTGACCGAGGAGTTGAAGGTGATCGACCGCCTCGGGCTGGCGGGCTTCTTCCTGCTCCACCACGAGATGCTCGAGCTTTCCCGCGAGGTCGCGATCGAGGTCCGGGGGCCGGATTCCGTGCGCGCGCTGCTGGCTCCCGGGCGCGGGCGCGGCTCATCGGTCTCCTCACTCGTCTGCTACCTGACCGGCCTCTCCCACGTCGACCCCGTGGAGAACGGACTGGCGCTGGGACGGTTCCTGCACGAAGACCTACACGGGCTTCCCGACATCGACCTCGACTTCCCCCGGGACATCCGTGAGCGGCTGATCCCCCGCGTGCACGAGCGTTTCGGCCATGACCGCGCAGCGCTGGTCGCGGCCTTCCCGACGTTCCGCGTCCGCGGCGCCGTCCGCGAGCTGGGCAAGGTGCTCGGCCTGCCTCCCGGCGAGATCGAGCGGATCGCCCGGGGCGCCGACCCGTGGGGTCCGGCCGGTGATCATGGTGAGGTGACGCTCGGCTCGGCGCGGGACGCGGGCCGAGCGATCGAGGGCGAGTCCGACCGGCGCTCGGAGCGCTGGCGCTGGCTGGGGCGGCTCGTCGAGGAGGCGCAGGGGCTGCCACGGCATCTCTCCCAGCACTCCGGGGGGATGATCATCGCCACCAGGCCGCTGATCGACTGCTGCCCCGTCGTGCCCGCGGCGATGGAGGGACGGCAGATGGTGCAGTGGGACAAGGACTCCTGCGCCGACGCGGGATTCTTGAAGATCGACCTGCTCGGCCTGGGGATGCTCTCCGCCGTCGAGCGCTGCGTCGAGGAGGTCCATCGCGGCAAGGGGGTGCGGATCGATCTCTCGCGCATCCCCTACGACGACCCCGAGACGTTCAAGGCGATCCGCGCCGCGGACACCATCGGGGTCTTTCAGATCGAGAGCCGCGCCCAGATGCAGTCGTTGCTGCGCACACGGCCCCGCAACCTCGAGGACCTGACGATCCAGGTCGCGATCGTGCGGCCGGGGCCGATCCAGGGCGGCGCCGTCAATCCCTACATCAAGCGCCGCCAGCGCCTGCGAGAAGCTAGGGCGGGTGGGTTCGATTACGAGATCCCCTACGAGCATCCGGCGCTCGAGCCCGTATTGCGGGAGACCCTCGGCACGATCATCTTCCAGGACCAGGTGATGCAGGTGGCCGAAGCCTTCGCCGGCTACACGCCAGGCGAGGCCGACGGCCTGCGGCGGGCGATGAGCCGAAAGCGCTCCGGGGAGATGATGCAGCGCCATCGCGAACGCTTCCTGGAAGGCGCGATCGGCCACTCCGGGGCGTCGCCGCAGAGCGCCGAGCGGGTCTGGACGATGGTCGAGGGCTTCGCCGGCTTCGGCTTCCCCAAGGCTCACAGCGCCGCCTTCGGCCTGCTCGCCTACCAGTCGACGTGGCTGCGCGTGCATCACGGCCCCGAGTTCCTCTGCGCGCTGCTGAACGAGCAGCCGATGGGCTTCTACGCCCCGGACAGCCTCGTCCACGAGGCCGAGAACCGCGGCATCGCCGTGCTCGGCCTGGACGTCAACGCCTCGCAAGTGCAGTGCGCTGTGCAGAACGGCGCTGTGCGCCTCGGCCTCGGCTACATCAAGGGCACCGCCGAGTCGGAGATGACGGGGCTCGTAGCGGAGCGTGAACGTACCGGCCGCTACGCGACGATCGCCGATCTCGCCGCCCGTTCGGGATGCCGTCGCGTGACGCTCGAACAGCTCGCCTGGTCGGGTGCCTGCGAGGCTCTCGCCGCTGGAGCTGCCGGCCGCGCCGGCTCTGCGGCGGATGGGGCGCTGGCAGCGGCTGATCGCGGACTATTCGACGAGCGGCGTGACGATCGGCGATCACGCGATGGCGATTCTCCGCGAGCGGATCATCACGCCCAAGCTCGCCACCAGCGCCCAGCTCACGCGGCTGCCCTCCGGTTGCGAGGTGTCCCTGGCGGGGCTGGTGATCGCCAGGCAGCGCCCCGGGACCGCCAACGGAACGATGTTCCTGCTGTTCGAGGACGAGTTCGGCACCGTCAACTTGATCGTGCCCAGGGAGGTCTACGAGCGTCACCGCCATCTGGCTCGGGCCGAGCCGCTGCTGCTCGCCCGTGGCCGCCTGGAGCGCCACCAGGAGGGAGCCCACCGCCTCGCCTGGGGCGTCCGCGACGTAGAGGCGAGCGGGCGGGCACCAGTGACAGAAGCCGACGGCGAGGAGGTCAAGCCCGTGATCAACCTGCTCGTTGCCGAGCTCGAGCCCCTCGAGCGCTTCCTCGACGGCAGCCTCGCCGCCGATGGCACCGAGGGCGTGGTGCGCCGGCTGCGCGGCGGTGCCGGCGCCCCCGAACAGGCCGACGGCAGCGAACAGGCCGACGGCAGCGAGGTCGGCTCGTCGATGCGTGCCGTGGCGCCGCCGATCCAGAGCTTCGCCTCGGGACGACGGCGCTAGGAAGGCCGCGGGATAGAGTCCGCACCGTGAGGGCGGTCGAGCTCGAACACGTCGGAGCAGCGGAGTGGGACGCCGTGCTCGCCGGCGAGGAGCACGTCTGGGGAGTCGAGGGCGAACAGCTCTCGTGGGTCGAGAAGAGTCGGCACGTTGCCGTGCCGGGCGACGACGGCGTGCCCCTGGCGCTGGCCGGAGCCGTCGTCGCGGAGGTCACAGTCGGGGGCGGCGAGCCTTTCGAGGTCGTCGGGATCGGCGGCGTGATCGTGACCCGCACGATGCGCGGCCGCGGTCTCGCGCGCCTCGTCGTCGAAGCGATCCTGGACATTGCCCGCGAGCTCGGTCCCGAGCGCGCGATGCTGTTCTGCCGCGAGGACCTCGTCGGCCTCTACGCGCGCCTGGGCTTCACGATCATCGACGCGCCCGTCACCGCCGAGCAACCCGGCGGGCGGGTGGTGATGACTATGAGGGCGATGTGGGCGCCGCTTGCTGCCGACGTGAACTGGCCGGCGGGGGACGTCGAGGTGCTGGGTCAGCCCTTTTGAGGCCGGGACGGCCGGCGGCCCCGGGGGAGAGGTCGCCGGCCGCGTCCCGGATCACGGTCTTCCAGCTCGTTCAGCGGGCCAGCGCCGGTTCGCGCCGTTCTGACTCCTCGGCGTCGGTCACCGCCCACGCGAGGCGCTCGATCAGCTGCTCTGCAGCGTGCCCATCCGAAAGATGGATCGAGTTCACGCGCTCGTCCAGTAGCACCTTCCTGTCGTTTGCCTGCGCGGAGCGACGGCGCTCTGACGCCGGGTCGGCCGTGACGATGATGCGGGCCATGAATCTCTCCTAACGATCGAGTGGCACCTCCTCCCTCCACACCGTGAACCCCGGAGATGAAGCTCCGGTTAAAAGGTTGTGTCACCGTTCCCACCATTCGGGCGCCAGTGGTCACCGGACTGACCGCATCGCGGTCCTTGTCTGGCGAACGCCGCTGCGGGTAGCCTGGATCCCATCGCACGACTGCACGGAACCGACCTCGACGTCTTCCCTCTGTGCCTCGGTGGCAACGTCTTCGGCTGGACGCTCGATCAGGACCGATCCTTCGCCGTGCTCGACGCCTACCGGGAGGCCGGCGGGAACTTCATCGACACGGCGGATGTCTACGGCCGCCGCGGTCGCGACGGGGCAGGCTCCTCCGAGCAGATCATCGGTCGCTGGATGTCCGCGCGGGGCAACCGCGATGAGCTCGTCATTGCCACCAAGGTCGGTATGGCCGAGGGCGTGCGCGGGCTCTCCGCGGAGACGATCGGGGCCGCCGCCGCGACCTCACTGGAACGGCTGGAAACCGACCGCATCGACCTCTACTACGCCCACCAGGACGACCCCGAGACGCCACTCGAGGAGACGCTGGGGGCGTTCGCAACGCTGATCGCCGAGGGCAAGGTCGGCTACGTCGCCGCGTCCAACTACGACGCCGCGCGGCTCGAGCAGGCCCTCGAGCTCGGACGCCAGGCCGGCATGGCCTCCTACGTCGCTCTGCAGCCCCATTACAACCTCGTTGAGCGCCGTCGCTACGAGGGCGCCCTGATGGACGTGTGCGCCCGCTACGGTCTGGCCTGCCTTCCGTACTTCGGCCTGGCCCGCGGCTTTCTCACCGGCAAGTACCGCCGCGACGGCCCCGAGATCGACAGTCCTCGTGCCGGCGGCGTGCACGACCTCTACTTCAACGAAGGCGGCTTCGCGGTGCTTGACGCCCTCGACGACATCGCGGCCGCGCACGACGTCAGCGTCGCCGCGGTTTCGCTCGCATGGCTCGCCGCCCAGCCGACCGTCGTCGCGCCGATCGCGAGCGCAACCTCGCCCGAGCAACTCGACGAGACGCTGCAGTTCGTCTCGCTGCGCCTCAGCGAGGAGGAGCTGCGCCGGCTGTCGGAGGCCTCGGCGTGACGCGTGTGGGCGCTGCGCGACGCTCGAGGTAAGGGTGCGAGGTCGCCGCTTCGTAGAAGCAAGGTAGTGTGGCGCCGGTGAAGCTCCGGAAACTCGGCAGCAGCCCCCTCGAGGTATCGGAGATCAGCCTCGGATCGTGGCTGACCTACTCGGGTGGGGTCTCGAGCGAACAGACCGCCGCCTGCGTCGAGGCGGCCTTCGAGGAGGGCATCAACTTCATCGACACCGCCAACGTCTACGGGCGAGGCGCCGCAGAGTCGCTTCTCGGCGAGGTGCTGGCGGGCCGCGAGCGCTCCTCCTACGTGCTCGCCACGAAGCTCTACTTCCCGATGTCCGACACCGACCAGGGCCTCTCGGCGGCGCAGATCCACAAGCAGATCGACGCCTCACTGCAGCGGCTCCAGACCGACTACGTCGACCTCTATCAGTGTCACCGCTTCGACCCCGATACGCCCCTGGAGGAGACGATGGAGGCGCTCACCGAAGTGGTCCGGGCCGGCAAGGCGCGCTACATCGGCTTCAGCGAGTGGCCCGTGGAGGAGATCGAAAGATCTCTCGCCCTGCCTGGCGTCGAGCGGTGGGTGTCCAGCCAGCCGCAGTACTCGGCGATCGTCCGCTCGCCCGAGGCCCGCGTGATCGCGCTTTGCGAACGCGAGGGAATCTCGCAGATCGTCTGGTCTCCACTCGCCCAGGGCGTGCTGGCGGGTCGCTACCGACCAGGCGAGGCGCCGCCGGCCGATTCGCGCGCGGCCAGCGACAGCATGGGGGGTTTCATCGGCCAGCTGATCACAGAACCTGTGCTGCAGGCGGTGGAGCGTTTGCGCGACGTCGCCGCCCAGGCCGGCCTGACGATGCCCCAGCTGGCGCTCGCCTGGGTCTTGCGCCAGTCGAACCTGGCCTCGGCGATCGTCGGCGCGAGCCGCCCCGAGCAGGTCCGCGCCAACGCGTCGGCGTCGGGTATCGAGCTCGACGCCGAGACGCTCGCCGCGATCGATTCCGCGCTCGGCGACGTCGTGTATCGCTGAGGCGTGGACTTCCGCACCGCAGAATCTGCTGGCCGGCGATTCGTCTTCGCGGATACCGGGGAGGGCGCGCCGGTCGTTCTGTTCCACGGTTTCCCTGACACCCCCGCGGGATGGGCGCCGACCGCCGAGATCCTGAGCACTGCGGGTTACCGCGCGATCGTCCCGTACCTCCGCGGCTATCACCCCGAGACGATCGTGCCCGACCGGGGCTACGGCAGTAAGGAGATCGGGGAGGACGCGATCCGGCTGCTCGACGCGCTCGGGCTCGAGCGCGCGGTGCTGGTCGGCCACGACTGGGGGTCGGCTGTCGTCTTCGCAGCGGCGGCGCTCGCGCCCGAGCGGCTGCGGGCGCTGGTGTCGGTTGCGATCCCGCACCCTCGCATGATTCCCCGCTCGCCGGCGCTGCTGTGGCGCGCTCGCCACTTCATAACGCTGCGCCTGCCCACCGGGCCGTGGCTCGCCAAGCGCGACGACTTCGCCTACCTCGACACGCTGATGCGCCGCTGGGCCCCGCGCTGGTCAGGTCCCGAGCGCGAGGCGACGCTCGCCGACGTCAAGCGCTGCTTCGCCGACCCGGCGGTCCTGCACGCCGCACTCGGCTACTACCGCGACTCGCGGCCAGGTGGCGAGCCGCGCGCGCTGGGAATGCCGGCGATGATCGTCGGCGGCACCACCGACATCATCGAGCCCTCTGCCTTCACGCGCTCCGCGGAGCTGCTCAGCGGCCCGCACGAGATCGTGATCGCGGACGGCGCCGGACACTGGCCCCACCGCGAGGCCCCAGATCTGTTCCATGAGCGACTGCTGGCGTTCCTCGGGACGCTCGCGGCCTAGATTCGAGCGGACTCAGCGCGCGCTCACCACGAGCGCCTGAAAGCCGCGACCGACCGGGCCCTCGACGTCGTGCAGGACGCTCTCGGAGAGGCCCGTGCCGGCGGGTTCGAGCAGCGTGCGCGCATCGATTCCGATCCAGTCGCCGCGCGGTGGGCGGTGCAGATGGACGTGCAGGTCGGCGTTGATGAACAGGAACTCCTCGAACGGCAGCGAGGCGCTGATGCCGTTCGCGAAGTCCGCCGTCGCCGCGAGCCGCGCAAGCGGGCTCGCCTGCTGCTCGTCGACGAGCGCGTGGCGCAGACGCATCCACACACGTCCCGGACCCAGCCGCTTCGGATCGTCCAGCCAGCGCATCTCCATCGCACTGGCCGCGAAGCTCGCCTCGTCTACCTCCGCATTGAGCGCGAAGCGCACGGGGCGTCCCTCCTGCGGTCCGGGCATCGTCGCCGTCGCGCTCGCACCGCCCGGCAGCTCAGGCAGATCCGAGGAGATCTCCTGCAGGCGCAGCGCGCTCCCGCGGCAGATCAGCTCGCGGCCGCGCTCGCCCCCCTCTGCGTGCACCTCGGCGGCCAGCTCCTGCACTCGCCGCCCCGGCCTGACCGTTCGCACCGCCCCCGTCAGCGGCGCGAACGGAATCGGCCGCAGCAGCTCGAAGCCCATGCGCGCGACCTG
>WNFN01243922.1_pt1 | contig 10240 bp, 7 predicted proteins | sample 5400161 | NCBI WGS metagenome assembly WNFN01 (sample SAMN13153353, study PRJNA577476) | soil metagenome | isolation source: 80 cm saprolite on Douglas fir-dominated hillslope | place: USA:California | collected 2013-09-17
TACGAGCAAGCACAACACCGGTTGGCCCGATAACCGCGATGCCGCCCCCTTGTGGAGTCGGCGTTTTGTGCGATGAGCGGGCATTTGGCTTGGCCAACGCATAACGCTGAAGCATCGGCTTGAGGCAGAGCAAAAGAACGAAACTGAGTGCGCCGGCGGCGAAGAATACGAGTCCCCCAAATTCAATCGGCCAAGCCACTGCAGCCCCCGCTTTGTTTCATCAGGCTATCCTCCCGCGAGAGGGGACCGCCGCAGCCCATCGCTATCCCCAATGCTCGCGCCACGCTTCAAGCATTAGCACGTCCCAAAGCGGATATTGCCAGTTACGCTGGCCGCCGAGGTGTTCCGCCCAGGTGCGACGAACGTCGGCGACACTCACTAGACCCCCATCGCGCAGACGGTTTTCCGAAAGCAATGTTTCAGCCCAATCGCGCAGTGGGCCGCGGAGCCACTCGCCGAGCGGTATAGCGAAGCCGGTTTTCGGCCGTTCAACCAACTCACGCGGGACGTGGCGGTAGAGCACCTGGCGTAGTGGCCATTTGCCAACGCCGTTGCGCATCAATGTCGATCGCGGAATTCGCCAGGCGAATTCGACAACCCGGTGATCAAGCAGCGGAACGCGGGCCTCAAGGGCCACCGCCATGCTGGCTCGATCCACTTTGGTGAGAATATCGTCGGGAAGGTAGCTGACGAGATCGAGGAATTGCATGCGCTCGAGCAAACCCGGAAACTCCCGGTCGATCTGGTTATCCCAAAGAATGCCTTTCGGTTCGGCAATGCCGGGCACTATTTTTGCGGGATCCCAATGCGTCACCAGCTGCCGGTACAAATCTGTACCGCCATTTGCGCAAAGGACCGCTGCGAATTTGTGAAGCTTGTCGCCGACCTGGCGAGGTCGCATGCTGGCGGGGAGAATCGACAGTGCCTGCGACCAACGATCGGCCGACACAGAGGTCAGCATTCCGGCGACGGCACGACGCAACGGACGCGGCAGCAGCGACATTGAGCGCCAAATCCCGCTCGCGAGTTGGTAACGATTGTATCCACCAAATAATTCGTCGCCGCCATCACCCGAAAGGGCGACCGTGACATGGCGGCGTGTCATCTTCGAAACGAGATGGGTGGGGATTTGCGATGAGTCCGCAAAGGGCTCGTCGTACATGTCCGGCAGTTGCGGAATAACGTCGAGCGCCTCTCTTCCCGTTACCGTGAGTTCGGTATGATCAGTTTCGAGATGGCGGGCGACCGCGGCGGAATGCGCAGTTTCGTCAAAGCCTGGAATCTCGAAACCGATCGTGTAAGTCCGCACCGGGCCAGAATTTGCGGCTTTCATCAGCGCCACAATTGTGGACGAGTCGATTCCCCCTGACAGAAAAGCACCAACCGGTACGTCAGCTATCATGCGGCGGCTCACCGCATCGCGCAGCAAAGTCTCAAGACGATCTACGAGTTCATTGTCGTCGCCTTGCAGTGGATTAGCGAGGCCTGCCTGCGCTATGGCCCTCGCGTCCCAAAAGCGTCCGATCTGTGGTTCGCGGGTAGACGACAAAGTAAGAATAGTGCCGGGCTCGAGCTTGTGCACGCCTTCGTAAATTGTGTGCGGTGCCGGAATGCAATTATGCCGCATGAACACGGCCACGGCAGAACGGTTAATGCGCGGCGTCCATCCAGGATGGGCGCGCAACGCTTTGAGTTCGGAGCCAAAAAGGAAAAGCCCGCCGAATTTTGCCCAATACAACGGCTTGATGCCAAGCCGGTCGCGCACCAGAGTCAGCGTACGCTCGTGTCGATCCCACACTCCGATCGTGAACATGCCGATGAGACGCTTTACCGTCGCTTCGACGCCGTATGCCGCAAATGCCTCCACCATCACTTCGGTGTCGGAATGCCCTCGGAATTTTATGCCGCGCGCTTCGAGTTCTGGGCGCAGTTCTTGGTAATTGTAGATTTCACCATTATACGTGATGACGAAACGGCCATTCGCAGAGACCATCGGCTGATGGCCTGCCGGTGAGAGGTCCACGATAGACAGGCGCCGGTGCGTGAGTGCAACGCCACTCTCGAGATCGCTCCAAATGCCGTGGTCGTCGGGGCCGCGGTAAGCGATGCTTTCAGCCATCGCATTTGCGTTCTGCTCGAGTTGGCTGCGCGAGCTCGTTAAATTCAGTACGCCCGCAATGCCGCACATCGTCTTGTCCAAGGGCTCGAAAAATTGCGCGTTGTCGAGTACTGATTAACGCGCGCCGTCAGATCCAACAACCGCATTCTCAAAATGATATGTGTGAAACCGGCTTGCACGCGGCCTTGTCGAAATGACCCCGCCGTTCTAGCTGTCTGGCGGACTAATTGCGATGACCAGGCAATTCAATATGGTGTTTCACTCAAGGCGTCGGCATAAGGCCGGTCTTCACGGGAAAAAGCAATGGCTTCGCCCTCAGGGCTAGACTCGCCGCGGCAAAAGCCGGTGCTGGTCTTTCTCGTGACCCAGGACTGGTACTTTATGTCCCACCGTGTGCCGATGGCGCGCGCTGCGCGGGCGGCCGGATACGATGTTCACGTGATTACGCATGTCGACAAAGATGGCGGCGCCATCGAAGCGCTTGGCTTTCGCGTGCATCCTATGAATTGGCGACGGGGGAGCCTAAGTCCGTTTGCGCTCTTCGTAAATATCCGTGCGGTGCGCCATCTCTACCGCGAGATCACTCCGGATCTTGTGCACCATGTCGCATTGCGGCCGACAATCGCCGGGTCTTTCGCCGCCGCCGGTCTTCCCTGCGCGCGCTTGAATGCTGTCGCCGGGCTCGGCTTCGTCTTCACCTCTGAGACATTGAAGGCGCGCTTGGTGCGGCCGTTATTTCGCATTGTACTTCGGAGCGTGCTGGGAAATGCTCGCGCCGCAGTATTGGTACAAAATCCCGATGATCGCGCGGCGATAAAAACGCTGGGCATTGCCGATGATCGTATTTTCATAATTGCGGGGTCCGGAGTCGAAACGGATAAGTTCACGCCGTTGCCCGAACCGCCCGACCCCTTAACGATGGCATTTGTTGGCCGGCTACTTGATGACAAGGGCGTTCGTACCCTCATCAATGCGCATGAAATTCTCGCGCGCCGAGGCCAGCCGGTGCGTCTGCTGATCGCAGGCGAGCCGGACCCCGCCAACCCGGTTTCAATTCCAATGGAAGAAATCAGGGAATGGTCGCGCCGGCCGGGGATCGAGGTGCTCGGCCAGGTATCGGATATCGGCAAAGTTTGGGAAGCTGCGCACATCGCAGTTCTACCCTCGCGTCGTGAAGGTTTGCCCAAAAGCTTATTGGAGGCGGCCGCTTTTGGCCGGCCCATCGTCGCCACCGACGTGCCCGGCTGTCGCGAAATCGCACGTCAGGGCATGAACGCGCTTCTTGTGCCTCCCGACAATGCCGACGCGCTCGCTGACGCAATCGCCCGGTTGGCAAACGATAAAGATCTGCGACGCAAATTCGGAGAGGCTGGGCGACGCTTGGTCGAAAGCGAATACTCTGCGGAGCGGGTCGGAGCGAACATCGTTGCACTTTATGACCGTCTGCTCGGTCGCAAACGATAGTCAAAACGGCCATCAACACGATTGCGTTTTGGTAGAGCGAAATCCATTGGCGCCGAGACCGCGATCCGGTTAAACAGACGCGCCTGGAGCGGGAACCTCGATTGCAACATCAACGAAAGATCGCCGTCATCGGCCTTGGATATGTCGGCTTGCCTGTCGCGGTTGCTTTTGCGCGGTCGGGAGTGCCGGTGATTGGTTTCGATATCGACCGCAGGCGCGTGGACGAATTGTGTGGCGGCCATGACCGGACGCTGGAGGTTGCGGCCACCGACCTCAAGCAAGCAACTCTGACTTTCGATCATGAGCCGTCGCGGCTGGCGGAAGCGGATTTTTACATCGTGACGGTTCCGACGCCGATCGACGGTGCCCGCCGGCCGGATCTCAGTGCCGTCCTGTCTGCCTCTGACACTGTGGGCAAAGTGCTCAAACGGGGTGACATCGTGGTTTACGAATCAACTGTGTATCCCGGCACGATCGAGGGAGAATGTCTGCCAGTGCTGGAGAAGATGTCGGGACTTGCTGGCGGCCGTGATTTCACCGTCGGCTACTCGCCCGAACGGATCAATCCGGGTGACCAGCAACACCGTTTCGAAAACATCATCAAAGTTGTGTCTGCACAGGACGCGCGTACGCTCGATATTGTCGCAGACGTCTATGGCTCGGTGGTGAAGGCTGGCGTTCACCGCGCTCCGTCAATCAAGGTTGCCGAAGCCGCCAAGGTCATCGAAAATACACAGCGCGATCTCAACATTGCGTTTATGAATGAACTGTCGGCGATTTTTCATCAGCTCGGCATCGATACCGGCGACGTACTCGCCGCGGCCTCGACGAAATGGAATTTCCTGAATTTCCAGCCGGGTCTGGTCGGCGGGCACTGTATCGGTGTTGACCCGTACTACCTGACGTTCCGTGCCGAAAAAGCCGGCTACCATCCGGAAATCATTCTCGCAGGACGTCGCATCAATGACAGCATGGGCGAACGTGTGGCGCGCGAATGCATGCATGCGCTGCTGCACAGTGGCCGTGCGAATCCGACTGTGACGATTCTGGGCATGACCTTCAAGGAAAATGTTCCGGATATCCGCAATTCGAAAGTAATCGACATCGCGCGCGAACTTCAGCGGGTTGGCGTGGGCGTTCAAATTGCTGATCCGATCGCTTCATCGGAGGAGACGGCTCACGAATACGGTATTAAGTTAACCCCGCTTGAAGCGTTGCAGCCGGCAGACGCGGTAATTCTGGCGGTTGCCCACAAGGACTATTTGGCCGGAGGGTGGCCGTTGGTCGCCAAATTGCTCAAGGACCGTCGAGGTATCGTGCTCGACGTGAAGGCAAAGCTCGATCGCGAGCAAAAGCCCGAGGGGATCGAACTGTGGCGGCTGTAACGGCGAAAAAACCGACGCGGGGCGCGCGCAATGGCTGACGGCCCCATTCTCGTGACTGGAGCCGCGGGCTTCATCGGCTTCCACGTCGCGAAGCGTCTCATGCGAGACGGCCGCGATGTTATCGGCCTCGACAATATGAACGCCTACTATGATCCGGCGTTGAAGGAAGCCCGTCGTACCGAACTCGCGAAATCTAATCGGTTTCGGTTTCTCAAACTTGACCTTGCCGATCGCGAGGGAATTGCGGCGTTGTTCAAGGACCACCGCTTTCCTTATGTCGTTCACCTCGGGGCGCAGGCGGGCGTTCGATATTCGCTGGTCGATCCGTTCGCCTATGTGGATGCCAACGTGACGGGATTCACGACCATTCTCGAAGGTTGCCGTCACAACGGCTGCCGACATTTGTTGTATGCGTCGTCCTCGTCGGTCTATGGCTCCAACACGAAAATGCCGTTCTCTGTGCACGACAATGTCGACCATCCTTTAAGCCTGTACGGCGCTACGAAGAAAGCGAACGAGCTGATGTCGCATGCTTATGCACATCTGTTCGGTCTGCCCATGACCGGCTTGCGGTTTTTTACCGTCTATGGTCCGTGGGGCCGGCCGGACATGGCGATGTGGATTTTCGCCAAGGCAATTAGCGCCGGCGAGCCCATCAAATTGTTTAACAACGGCAACATGCGGCGCGACTTCACCTATATTGACGATGTGGTTGAGTCTGTCGTGCGCCTGGTGGATCGAGCGCCTGCAGGAAATCCAAACTTTGCGAATATGTCGCCCGACCCTGGCTCGAGCAGCGCTCCATGGCGCGTCTACAACATCGGAAACAACAAACCTGTCGAGCTTCTCGACGTCGTGCGCCTCCTTGAAGAGGCGATAGGCAAAAAGGCCAAGCGGGAACTGCTACCCATGCAGCCGGGCGATGTTCCGGCGACTTATGCCGATGTCGACGATCTGATGCGCGATGTCGGCTTCCGCCCGGCGACGTCTATCACTGATGGTATCGCCCGCTTTATCGAGTGGTACCGCGCATATCATCATCGCTGAACGGTTTACGCCAGGAACCGGTTAACCGGCACGATGAGACATCGTCAGGGCTGCATTGGACCACGGCGGCAATCGTTTTATAGTGGCAATCGAAGTCCCGCCTGGGCGCGCGACAATTCAGGATTTTACGGCCATGACGGCTCCAAAGCTCACTCAGTTGAAAGTCAAACTGTTCACCGACGGCGCTGATAAGGCGCAGATCGTGGAAATGGCCAAGCAGCCGTGGATCGCGGGTTTTACCACCAACCCTTCGCTGCTGAAGAAGGCGGGCGTGAGTGACTATGCAGGCTATGCGCGCGAGCTCGTCGCGGCCGTGCCGGACAGGCACATCTCATTCGAAGTGTTTTCCGATGATGTTTCGGAAATGGTCGCGCAAGGACGCGTCATCGCTGGCTGGGGCAAAAATGTTTACGTGAAGTTGCCGGTGACGAACACGCGCGGCGAACCGTTGTTTGAGGCGGTGCGCGCGCTTTCGCGCGAAGGTGTCAAGATTAACATGACGGCGATCTTCACCGGTGAGCAGGCCGCCCGGGCAATCGATGCGCTGGATGGCGGTGCGCCGGCCTGCGTGTCCGTGTTTGCTGGCCGACTGGCCGATTTCGGCATCGACTATCGGCCAATCATGCAGGATGCGATTGCCCGCGCGCGCAAGACCGGCAATGTCGAGATCATCTGGGCGTCAACGCGCGAAGTCTTCAATGTCGTTGAGGCCGATGCGATGGGCTGCCACATCATCACTGCTCCTGCCGAAGTGCTCAAAAAACTTCCCGCACTTGCAACGAAGACCGCAGCGGAGCTTTCCCTCATGGCTGTGAAATCGTTTCGGGACGATGCAGTTGCGGCTGGTTTGCAGCTTGCGGTTCCGGCCTCGCGCGCGGCGGAATAGGTATCCATCCACAGGCGGCGGCAGCGCGAATTGTGCGCTTGTAACGCATTGAATCAAAACGTGTTCGCCTGCTCTTGCGGGGGTAGTCGCCAGGCGCCCGATGCCATGCTAGTGGATGAAGGGGCTGAAGTATGGGGCGTGGGGATATTATCGAGACATGCAGAGTGCAGTAGCAAACGCGGAGCGTCCGTTGCGCGTCGGTGTCGTCGGCGTCGGCGTCATGGGCAGCAATCATGCTCGCGTGTTTGCCGGATTGCCTGGCACCGAACTCGTTGGGGTCGCTGACCCTGATCGGAAACAGGCGGAATTCGTTGCCCGCACATTGGGCTGTGCCGCTGTTTCCGATGTTGGCGAACTGATCGAGCGTGACGTCGATGCGATCACGATCGCAGCGCCGACCCATCTCCATCGCGATATTGCACTCAACTGTATTTCGCGCGGCATCCACGTCCTGGTGGAAAAGCCGATCGCGTCTACGGTCGAGGAGGGGCGCGAGATCATCGGGGCCGCACGCCGTGCCGGCGTCACTTTGATGGTGGGTCATGTCGAGCGCTTCAATCCGGCGGTGGAAGCGATCAAAGACGCGATCCGGGGCGAGGATATCCTTTCGATCGCCATTACTCGCGTTGGACCGTTTCCGCCGCGGATGTCGAATGTGGGCGTGGTCATCGATCTTGCCGTGCACGACATCGACCTGATTCGCTGGTTCACTGATTCCGACATCGTTGAAGTACAACCACAACTTTCGAGTGCAGTTGCAGAGCGCGAAGATATTGCGCTTCTGCAATTTCGGACCGCATCCGGCGTCCTGGCTCACATCAACACAAATTGGCTGACGCCCTTTAAGGCCCGGAATGTGACTGTTGCTACACGCGGGAAGTACGTGACCGGGGATCTCCTGACGCGGCAGGTCACGGAATGCTTCGGTTTCCAGCCGGACGGCAGTTATTCAATGCGCCATCTATCCGTGGGGCATGCCGAACCGCTTCGCTCGGAGCTGCTGGCCTTTCTGCGCGCTGTCCGTTCGGGAGCAACGCCCGCTGTCACCGGCGAGGAGGCCGTTGCAAGCCTTGAGATCGCGACGCGTTGCCTTGCCACGCGCCCGACTGTTGTTGCGCCCGCTCAACGGAAAGGCCCGCGCGCGCTCGTCGGTTGACGGGCGCGATGCTCTATTGCGGATGCTTTTATGAATTTGCGCACCAACTTGCCATCCATTCCGTTCATTGACGTCGCCGCGCAACGCCGGCGGCTCGGGCCTGCGATTGATACGGCGGTCGCGCGCGTCTTGAGCCATTGCCAGTTCATTCTTGGACCGGAGGTGAAGGCTTTCGAGACGGAGCTCGCCGCGTTCTGTGGCGCGCGGCATGTGGTTACGTGCGCGAGCGGCACCGATGCGTTGGTTCTGGCCTTGCGTGCGATGGGGATCGGTCCGGGCGACGCAGTGCTGTGCCCTTCATTCACCTTTTGCGCGACCGCTGAAGTGGTGGCCTTGGTCGGCGCAACGCCTGTGTTTGTCGACGTCGATGCGGCGACATTCAATATCGATGCGAAGGGAATTGCAGGTGCGGTTGCAGCTGCCAAGGAAGCTGGATTAAAGCCAAAAGCGATCATCCCGGTCGATTTATTCGGATTGCCTGTCGATCAAAAAGCCATTGCAGCCGCAGCAAAGGCCGAAAACCTGCTGGTGCTGGACGATGCAGCTCAGAGCTTTGGGGCACTTCATGACAATCGCAGACTTGGCACTTTCGGCCAGGCCACAGCGACCAGTTTCTTTCCGGCCAAGCCCCTCGGCTGCTATGGCGATGGCGGTGCGGTGATAACCGACGATGATGTGCTTGCCGAGGCCCTCAGAAGCCTGCGGGTGCACGGGCAGGGCACGGATAAATACGACAACGTGCGCATCGGGCTTGCCTCACGCCTCGATACGATCCAGGCGGCAATTTTGAGCGAAAAGCTGAAGATCTTCCCGGACGAAATCGATGCTCGTAACAAGGCTGCGCGCCGCTACGGCGAGGGACTGGGCGATGTCGTAACTGTTCCAACCGTTCCCGCGGGGTCGACGTCGGTTTGGGCGCAATACACCATTCGCGTAACGGGCGGACGCCGGGACGCGCTTGCTGCAGCACTCAAGGCGGAAGGAATTCCGACGGCGATCTACTATCCGATCCCACTGCATCGGCAGCAGGCCTATAAACATTTTCCGGTCGGCAAAGGCGGCGTCGCGGTGAGCGATCGTTTGGCCGCCGAGGTTATTAGTCTGCCGATGCATGCCTACCTCGACGCGGCGACCCAAGACCGGATCATAGACGCCACCCGCCGTGCACTGAGAAAGTAAGCAGCGCGACAACTCAGCTGCGCTTGTAGACGTCCTCGAGCCGCTCGATATCATCTTCACCGAGGTAGCTGCCGGTCTGCACTTCGATTAGTTCGAGCGGAATTTTTCCCTTGTTGGCCATACGATGGACGCTGCCGATGGGGATGTAGACCGACTCATTTTCATGGACCGCGCGAACTTGCTCATTGATGGTGACTTCGGCGGTTCCGCGCACGACCACCCAATGCTCGGAGCGGTGGCGGTGCTTCTGCAATGACAGAATGCCACCGGGGATAACGACAATACGCTTGACCTGAAAGCGCTCGCCCATGTCGACCGACTCGTAGTAACCCCAGGGTCGATGCACGCGCTTGTGGTCAGTCGCCTCCAGTCTTTTCGCAGCCTTAAGCTTCGTGACCAGTTCGCGGACTTCCTGCGCGCGCGCGCGAGGTATCACCATCACCGCATCTGAAGTGCTCACAACCACCAGATCCTTAACGCCGATAACCGCCGTCAGGCGCTGGTCCGAATGCACAACGCAATTGACGGCGTCCATAGTCACGACCGGACCTTGCAGCACATTGCCCGAGGCGTCACGTGGCGTGATATCGAATAGCTCGTCCCAGCTCCCGATGTCGGACCAGCGGAAGCCGCCGGCCACCACGGCGGCGCGGTCGGTTTTCTCCATGACCGCATAGTCGATCGATTTCTGTGGCGCGCTTGCGAAGGCGTCCGGTTGCAGGCGCAAGAAACCGAGGTCATCTCTCGCATTGGCAACGGCCGCTTTGATCGCGGCAGCCATATCCGGCTCCAGCCGCTGCAGCTCCGACAGCAACACGTCGGCGCGAAAGAGAAAATTTCCCGAATTCCACAAGTAACCGTCGCGCACGTAACGCGTGGCTGTCGCGGCATCGGGCTTTTCGACGAAGCTTTTTACCGTATGCACGCCGTCGCTGCCGACAGCCTCGCCCGGAAGAATGTAGCCGTAGCTGGTCTTAGGTTCGGTCGGCTTGATGCCGAAGGTG
>WNFN01084759.1_pt1 | contig 10238 bp, 9 predicted proteins | sample 5400161 | NCBI WGS metagenome assembly WNFN01 (sample SAMN13153353, study PRJNA577476) | soil metagenome | isolation source: 80 cm saprolite on Douglas fir-dominated hillslope | place: USA:California | collected 2013-09-17
ATCTTCCCACTTCTTCCCTACAATCTGGACGTCCGCACGAAGCTTGAGGGACTCGAGCGTGGGCTGCTTGCCGGCATCCAGGCGATCGAGTTCCGCGAGGGCCGCATCGTTCTGTTTCTGATCGACGAGAAGATGGACGAGTCGAGCGCGGGCCTCGGAATCATTGGGCATGAGCTCGAGATAATCCCGGTAGGCGCCAGCGGCTTCGGGTTTCTTCTGAGCGTCGAGGCTCTGCGCCAGTCCTCTCCACGCTTCCGTCTCTTTTGGCTGAACTTCCAGCGCGCGCCGGAATCTTTTCTCTGCTTCATCGGACCTGCCCTGACGAAGAGCCGCCCAGCCCAGGTAATCGATGGCCGTGATGTCATTGGGATCCAAATGGAGCAGCGCTTCGAAGGATTCCGCAGCCCCGGCCCGATCCCCAGAACGGTCCAGCGCAACTGCCAGAAGATATCTTGGCCGGCTTTGCGCCGGAAGCAGTTCCATCGCCTTGCGAAGAGGCGCTACAGCGGCGGCGTTTTCCTGCTTGTCTAAAAGCATCATCCCGAGATTGAGATACGCTTCGGACATTTTGGGGTCGATAGCGATGGTGCGAGCATATTCGGCCCGAGCTTCTTCAGTCTTCTGGAGCGCGGTGTAGACGTAGGCGAGTTGAAAGTGCGCGTAAGCAAATTCCGGCTGCTCAGCGATGACCTTTTGCAGCGGTGCGATCGCCGCCTCAAAATTGTGATTGTCGATGTCGCGCTGAACTTCATCCAGCATGTCGTTCAGGGGGTTGGCAACTTTTTGAGTCTTCGATTGGATGGCCGGTTTGGGCTTCGAGGATTGCGTGTTAGCCGGCGATTGGTTGCCGTGTAGGGGCGCAGCATGCTGCGCCCCTACCAAGGCTACGGAGCCACACATGATAATCTGCATCGCATTCGAACGGAGATGAACGAGCTTCATGGTTCGGCCGGAGGAATCTTGGCTCCGTTGGAAATTGTAGCCGAAGGGCCTGCTGGTTTGGATGCGCCGTTCGCGGGACGCTTTGCCTGGCCGTTTCCGTTCAGGACGCGAGAGAGAAAGTGGCCCGTGTGCGATTGCGTATTGCGGGCCACCTGCTCGGGTGTCCCCGTCGCAATAATCTTGCCACCCTGGTCGCCCCCTTCGGGTCCCAGGTCGATCAGCCAGTCCGCCGATTTGATGACGTCAAGATTGTGTTCAATGACCAGCAACGAAGCGCCGCCCTCCAGCAGCTTGCGGAACGCGCTGAGGAGCTTGGCGATGTCATCGAAATGCAACCCGGTCGTCGGTTCGTCAAGAATGTAGAGAATGCCCTCGTTGTCCGTCTGGCTCAGATGCGCGGCCAGCTTCAGGCGCAGTTTGGAAACAATCTTGGGAACGTTGACGAAGAACGCCAGAGCTTCGCGCACCGTCAACTGCAATACCTCGTGAACATTCTTCCCGTGATACCGGACTTCCAGAACCCCGCTCTTGAAGCGCGTGCCCCTGCACTCTTCGCAAATAAGTTCGACGTCCGCTAGAAACTGCATCTCCACGGTGACCGTGCCGTCGCCCTGGCAGGTTTCGCAGCGGCCTCCCGGCACGTTGAAAGAAAAATGACCTGGGCTGTAGCCGCGCCGTTTCGAATCGGGCGTATCGGCAAATGCTTCTCGGATCGCGTCGAACGCCTTGAGATAGGTGGCGGGATTCGAACGCGGCGTGCGGCCGATCGGCGATTGATCCACAATCACCACTTCCCGCACAATCGAATCACCTTCGATCCGGTCGCAGAATTCCTTGACGCTTCCGCCAACGCGCTGCGCTGCCAGCGCCTTGTACAACACGTCATGAACCAGCGTGGACTTCCCGGAGCCGCTTACCCCCGTGACCACCGTGAGCGTCCCGAGCGGGATCATCAAATCCAGATTCTGGAGGTTGTGCAAGCTGGCGCCGTAGAGGCGCAGGAATTTCCCCGCCGGTTTATTCAAGCATGGCCGCATAAGAGCCGGCAAATAGAAGCTTGCCGCCGAGTTCGCCCGCGCCGGGACCGAGATCGATGACGCAATCCGCCGCCTGGATGGTGTCGGGATCGTGCTCGACGACGAGCACCGTGTTTCCCAGATCGCGGAGCGACTTGAGAATATCGATGAGCCGCTGTGTATCGCGCGGATGCAGGCCTATAGAAGGTTCATCGAGCACATAGAGCGCGCCCACGAGATGCGAACCGAGCGAGGTTGCGAGTTGAATACGCTGTGATTCTCCGCCGGACAGGGTTGAGGTTAAGCGGTCAAGCGTGAGGTAATCGAGACCGACTTCATCCAGAAACTGCAAGCGCGTTCGAATCTCTTCGAGAATTCGGTCCGCGATTTTCAGGTGCCCTTCGGCAAGTTGCAGGTGGGAAAAGAAATCACGCGCTTCTTTTACGGTGAGTTTGCAAACCTCGGTGATAGCTTTTCCCGCCACGCGGACGGCGCGGGCCTCGGCGCGCAAACGCGTGCCGCCACATTCCGGGCAAGTCGCGTAACCACGGAAGCGGCTCAGAAAAACGCGCACATGCAACTTGTATTTCTTGCGCTCCAGCCAGTTGAAAAAACCTTTCACGCCCTCGTACTCGTTCTCGGGATCGCCTTCGAGAATCAGCCGGCGGTGTTCGGCAGTAAGCTGGCGCCACGGCACGTTGGTCGGAATTCCCCGGCCGCGCGCCCATTTCTTGGCCTCCTGGAAAAGTACGCGGTAGCGCGGCTTGGTCCACGGCTCGATCGCTCCGTCATCGAGAGACTTGCTGGGATCGGGAACTACGAGATTCAAATCAAAATCAATCGTATTTCCGAAACCCTGGCAGCGCGGACAAGCTCCGTAAGGATTGTTGAACGAAAAAAGCCGCGGCTCGGGTTGCTGGTAGAGAGTTCCGTCGTTCTTGCATTCGAATCGTTCATTAAATGTAAGCCGCTCGGGCGCATTCCCGGCGGCATCCGCGACGAATTCGAGGATGGCTTCGCCCTGCCCTTCGCGGTAACAAATTTCGATGGAATCAACGAGCCGCGCCCGCGACTCCGGATTGACCGCCAGACGATCGACAACAACGTAAACCGATTTCGAAAAATCCACATCCAGCAAAGTTTCTGGCGAAGAAAATTCGTGGATTATGCCCGCTTGGTAAAGCCGATTGAAACCGCGTTTCTGCAGGTCGAGCAGCGCCTGACGAAGAAGTTCCGGCGGCGGGGCGCTGACGGTTTTCTTCGCGCCGCGTTTCGACACCGCCGCCCCCGCGGCCGTCGCGATTCGAAACTGGTGCAAAACGTAAAAGCGCCGTCCGGCCGCAAGCGATAAAATGCGCGTTGCGATTTCGTCCGGATTGTCACGCCGGACTTCCGCGCCGCACTTGATGCAAAAAGTTTGCCCGCAGCGCGCAAAAAGCAGCCGCAAATAATCGTAGATTTCCGTGGCCGTCGCCACATTCGAACGCGGATTGCGCGTGGAATTCTTCTGCCGGATGGCCACCGCAGGCGCGATCCCGGAAATTTCGTCCACGTCCGGTTTTTCCATGCGTTCGAGAAATTGCCGGGCGTACGCGGACAGCGATTCGACGTAGCGGCGCTGGCCCTCCGCGTAAATGGTGTCGAAGGCGAGCGAGGATTTTCCGGAGCCGCTGACTCCGGTGACCACGGTTATGGCATTGTGCGGAATCGCGACGCTGATGTTTTTGAGATTGTGGACGCGGGCGCCGCAGACGCGGATGGACTCTTGCTCCTGCGGGACAGCCGTGGTTGCCTGGGTAATCTCTTTCGTAGCCAAAGGGAAGCCTAGACAGCGCGTTTCGAACGTACTGCCTAAACTTCAAATTATACGTCTGCTGTCAAAGTGGGGCAAACGGCGAATCCGCGCGATCAGCGCGGCGGTCTACAAGGGCGAATTTGTCCGGGGAATTCAGGGCTCCTGGGTGAGGGTAATCTGGCCGATTCCACCTTCCACTTTTAAGTGAATCGTCGCCTGGGATTTTCCATAAGCGTCGTTCGTATAGGAATCTCCATCGTGCTTCAAACCATGGACTTCGATGGAGCCGATGCCGCCTGAGGCATGAGCAATGACGCCGACGTTTTTCGGAAGGCGAATGGTGGCTTGTCCCACGCCGCCTTCAATGTCGGCAATCAGATCGGACTTGCGGTCGCCGGTAAAGTCGACATCCATTTGGCCCGCGCCGAGATTGAGATCCAGACGAGTGAGGGGAACGTCGCGAAAATGCAGGTCTCCGTGTCCCGCGCCCATATCCACTTTCAACTCCAGCGGGACGTCCTTGCTGAAGTGCAGACTCCAATCGTTTTGGGAACGGCCGAAGTGCGGGGAGTGGGATTCCTGAGAGATGTTGAGTTGGCCGACGCCTGCGGACAAGCTGTAGTCAATGCGCGGGACGTCGAAAGAGCCGTCTTAGGTGAAGTCCGCGTCAAGCATATGACTTGCGCCGCCGTTGATGGTGAGTTGTCCTGCGCCCATCTCCAGCCTGGCGTGCGCCGACTTTGCCCCCTGCAGATCCACAGTTTGTGCGGTGTGCTGCGAGCCTGAATAGTAGCCGTGGCGGCGGGAAAAACTGCGTCCGTGCCAAAGGAGGAAGACCAAAACAACGACAAAGGCGAGGGCGCCGATGGTGGCGCCCATGGAGATTCCCGGGGGCGCGTTGGGATTGCGGCTTCTGTTGGTGGTATCCCAGATCTTACCGATTCCGATGAAGATAAGAATGAGGGGCCAGTAGGTCTCGAGAATCGGCCAAGGATCGAAAGCCGGACGCCAGTTGTGCAAGAGAAAGAGACCCCCGACCGCAATGAGGATGATCGGGAAGACGAGGGAAACTCTCCTGGGATGACCGTGCTGGGCCATGGCACACCTCCGCTACCTTGTACTACGCGCGCGGAAGGAAAATAGTTCAGCGAGCGGGTGGTATCAATGTACAACAACGAAGGCGGCTGCAAGAAGAACCGGTCTGAAGACATGCCAGTACAAGAAAACGAAATCGCGGCGTGGCCTTGCCGAAGAACGGTGTGTGGTAAAGTTCCGCTGAAGAGGGGTCGAGGGGCTGGAAGATGAAGGAATTCGATAGAATTTTCTGGATTGTACTGGATAGCGTCGGAATCGGGGAGCTTCCTGATGCGGCGGAGTACGGCGACGCGGGCCGAAACACGCTCGGACACATCGCTGAATCGCGCGCGCTGGAAATCCCAAATCTGGTGCGGCTCGGACTGGCGAACATCGCGCCGCTGAAACATCAGACGCCGGCCCCTGCTCCGATTGGAGCTTATGGAAAGGGCGCGACGCTCTCTCCTGGAAAAGATACGACGACGGGACATTGGGAAATGGCGGGAGTGTGGCTGGACCAAGCGTTCCCCGTTTACAAAAATGGATTCCCGAAAGAATTGATTGAAGAGTTCGAGAAGCGGATCGGCAGAAAGACGATCGGAAACAAGCCTGCGTCGGGAACGGAGATCATCAAGCCGCATGTGCGAAGTCGCGCGGAAATTGCTGGATGGGCCGCATCGCGTGGGACGCGTGATCGCGAGGCCGTTCACGGGAACGCCGGGAAACTTCGTGCGGACCACGCGGCGGCACGACTACGCGGTGGATCCGCCAAAACCCATGCTGATGGATGTTCTCGCGGAGCGCAAAGTTCGTGTTTTCGGTGTGGGCAAGATTCACGACATTTACAACGGCCGCGGAGTCGAAGAGTTTGTGACGACGAAAGGCAACGCCGACGGAATGGAGAAAATGACGGCGGCGGTTGATGAGCGAAAGAATGGGCTGATCTTCTGCAATTTGGTGGATTTCGACATGTTGTATGGCCACCGCAAAGACGTTGAGGGATTTGCGAAATCGCTGGAAGAATTTGATCGCATGCTTGCGAATTTTTTGCCGCTGCTGAGTCTCTCCGACATGCTGATGATCACCGCGGATCACGGGTGCGATCCCGATCCGCGCTGGGCGACGACGGACCATTCGCGGGAGTACGTGCCGATTCTGTCGTATTCGCCAGGAGGCGGTGTGGGCGTGAACTTGGGCGTGCGGGAGACTCTGGCGGATATGGGGCAAACGATCGCGGAGAATTTCGGCGGGACGATTCCGCATGGGAAGAGCTTTTTGAATGAGATGCGGAAGCAACGAAGCAATGAAGTAGCGAGGTAGCGAAAACCAATAGGCGTGACTCGTGTTGGGAATTGCTGCGTCAGAACCAATCGCTGCGGTAGGCCACCCACCAGCTAAAGATGCCGATGGGAATGGTGGCCAGCAGCGACCACAAGATGGGCAACGTGAAGTCCGCAATCAGCCCGAGCGAAACAAAGGTAGTCCAGAAGACCTTGCGTTGCATTTTCTGATTCTACCGCCCGCTGAGGCACTATCGCCGTCCGAAAACGAAAGTGTTTCGATGAAAACCACATGCCAAGTGCTCAACAGTACCGCCTTCCACACACGATTGACCGAATGCGGGGCATGGACCGGTTCTCGGGCAACGGTCGCCGGAATTTCTGAAAACAGTGGCGGCGTTTCTACGAAGATAAAGGGCGGGATGCGGCGCCCGATTGGGTACCCAGCCGGAAGCTAACTCATGTAAACTCCTGAACGTTGCAACTGCAGAATGAGGGCGACAGCGGGTTTCCTCCCTATGGAAAAAAGCCAAACACCAGGACGAATATTCGTTGCCATTTCCCTGGTCGTTTTCGGGGTGCAACATTTCATTTATGGCGGTTTCGTGGCAACTCTGGTGCCTGCGTTTATGCCGGGGCGGCTGTTCTGGGCGTACTTTGTTGGCGTGGCGTTCGTTGCGGCTGCCATCGGTATCCTCACAAGAATGTTGGCGCGACCGGCGGCAACGATGCTGGGAGTGATGTTCTTTCTTTTCGTGGTTCTCCTGCACATTCCGAGGATCGTTGGCAATTCTAACAGTGGAAACGAGTGGACCAGCGGATTTGTGGCCCTAGCAATGTGCGGAGGCGCATGGATTCTCGCTAGCGCTGCTCCCTTGGAGGAGCGCGAAACAGCCGATCCGTTCCTCAAACTGGGGCGATATTTCTTTGCCGTCGCCTTCGTCGCCTTCGGGATTCAACATTTTGTTTACGCCCGATTCGCAGCGGGACTGGGTCCGCCCTGGTTTCTGGGGCGGCCGCTTTGGGCATGTCTGACTGGCGTCGTCTTGGTCGCTGCGGGTGCAGCAATCGTTCTCGGACGAAAGACTCGACACGCGGCTACCCTCCTGGCGACGATCCTTTTTCTGTTCTTCCTACTGCTTTACATTCCTCGCATTGTCGGCCAACTGCACAATCCGGGGCCCTGGACGAGCGGATATGAGGTCCTGGCGCTGTGTGGAGCCGCATTGGTCCTGGCCAGCACGTCGCCGAGAGAAGAAAAAGTATAGTTAGCAATGCCTGAGAGTGAGAACCGGTTGGTCTCGGAAACCGCGTGTGCTCTGAAGATCCGGTTCATCACGACTTCCTAATGTGTTGTACGGTAGGCTAACAGCACAGACTGAATATGGTCTCTGGCAAAGGGAGGATTGGCATGTTCAATAAGGGTGGAGGCCGCGACGACGCGGCGTTTGAAATGAGGAGGGATGGCCCGCTTATAAAGCTTGGGCCATCGGCATCGGTGTAATTCTTGTGCTCGTGGTGCTGGGCGTTTTCCTGCTGCGCGTGACGCGTATCGAGGCGGGACACGTGGGCGTGGAGATCAACCTGGCGGGCAAGCAGCGCGGGGCATCGGAAATCCCGGTGCGCACGGGCTGGGTGGTGTATTCGCCGTTGAGCACGCAAATCATTGAATTCCCGACATACGTACAGACGGTGAAATGGACCAAGGATACGAGCGAAGGACATCCGATCAACGAAGAGATGGGGTTTAACTCGAAGGAAGGGATGGAAATCTTCGTGGACGTGTCGCTGTCGTATGCGATCGAACCCCTGAAAGCGCCGGACTTCTACGTGAAGTACCGCATCGCGGACATGGATAATTTCACGCACGGGATTCTGAAGGACGTGGTGCGCAACTCGCTAAACGAGGTGGCTTCGACGTACGTGGTGGAAGATATCTACGGCGAGAAAAAGGCGGAGTTCCTACACAAGGTGCAGCTGACGATCGAGCAGAAAATGACGCCGGTGGGCGTGGGCGTGCAGCAGTTCGGCTTTATCGGCGCGCCGCGCGTGCCGGCGGTTATCGCGACGGCCATCACGGCCAAGGCGCAGGCGATCCAGCAGGCGGAGCCCGCTCGCAACGAATTGGCGACGACGCAAGCCGAAGCCGCGAAGAAAATCGCGGAGGCGGAAGGCGAGCAGAATTCGCTGACACCGCAATTGCTGGAGTTGCGCCGGATCGAAAACATTCGCGCGCAGATCGACAAGTGGAACGGCCAGCTACCGACCGTGCAAACAGGACAAGGCGGCGGGATGATTCTGCAGTTGCCTAAACCACAATAGACGACAAGACGCAAGTCAAGAGCGAAGAGGGCACGATGTATTGTGCCCCCCAGAGGCGCAATCGGGATGACGACGCTTCGTGGCGTCGTCAGTTGCCTGCCGCGGAAGCCTTTTCGGTGGGGGCGTAGTAGCCGTTGCGGGTGCGGGCGAGGAGCTTGCCGCGGCCACGCGGGGGAATCACATCCACGTGGATGGCACGGAAGGTGCCGTCGCGATTGGTGTTCGTGGGATAGTAAGCCAAAACGTACTGATTGCGGATGTCGTGCGCGACCTGTTCGCAGATGTTGTGCACGTCATCGACATTTTCCGGGAAGAAGGCCAGGCCGCCGGAGGCCGCGGCGATTTGCTCGAGCGCCTTGCGAGCGCGCTTGGCTTCCTTCCTGTTTTCCTGACCGAGGAGGCCGATGGTGTAGATCACCGTGTCGGTCTTCTGGACTTCGCGAATCATTTTCTCCAGGGAATTGCGGCTGGCGTTGTCTTCGCCGTCGGTGACGACGAGGAGGACCTTTTTGTCCTTGGAAGCTTTTTTAAGATGATCGAGAGAGCCGATGATGGCGTCACGCAATGCGGTGCTGCCGCGGGAATCGATGCGTTCGAGGGCTTCTTTCAACTCGGGAACGCTGCTGGTGAAATCCTTGTCGAGGTCGAGATAGAAGTCGTCGTTGAAATTGACGACGAAAGCTTCGTCCTGGGGATTGCTGGCCTGCACGAGAGTGATGGCGGCTTCGTTCACGCGGGGGCGCTTGTCGCGCATGCTGCCGCTATTATCGATCACCAGCCCCATGCTGACGGGGACGTCTTCGCGCTTGAACACAGAGAGTTTCTGCTCGACTTTGTCTTCGAAGAGCAAAACGACCAGGTCCACGTTGAAGATCAACTTCGAGCCTTGCTTGCCGGCGTTGGGATCCTGGCCGGGAGGAGGTGGTGCGGAATTGGGAACGGGAACCTGGGCGAAGGTGGCAGAAGCGAAGACAGCAGCAGCACAGATCAACAGAGAGAGATAGCGCAGAGAAGGAATGAGACGCCGGAAGAACTCAGTGGCTGGGGGCGTAATATCCGGTCTTGGAATAGACGCTGAGCGGCGGAAGCCCCTTGGGTGCGCGCAATTTGATCTTGAGCTTGCGCCAGCGCGCGTCGTGAGCCCTGTTGCTTGGTCGATAGCCGAGGACATATTGGTTTCGCAGCTCCATGCCGATTTTTGAAGCAATATCCGGCAGCTCATCCAGCTTCTCCACCGCAAACACGCGGCCACCGGTCATTTCCGTTACTTCGCTGAGTAGCGACGGGCCGCTCAGTTCCTCCGGGGACCGGTTGCGATAACCAAGCGGGTCAAAGATGCCGATGGCATAGAGCTGGGTATCCGCTTCTTTTACCAGCCGCTTGATATCGCTTTCATTGTACCGACTATGATTATCGCCTCCATCGGATAGGATGAGCAAGGCACGTTTGGCGTTGTGTGCACCCCTCATCTGGCTGAGACCGAGATAGATGGCGTCGAGCAGTGCGGTGCGGCCCTTGGGGGCGGTGAGCATCATGCGGCTCTGCAAGTCTTCCACGCTGTTGGTGAAAGAACTGGTCAATTCGGCGCGCTCGTTGAAGCTGACGAGGAAGAATTCATCTTGGGGATTGGCGGTCTTGAAGAATTGCAGGGCGGCTTCGCGCGCCTTCCCGACTTTGTTGGACATGCTGCCGCTGAAATCAAAGATCACTCCGATGGAGATGGGGACGTCTTCGGCGGAGAAGTTGACGACCTCCTGCTCGATGTTGTCTTCAAAAACGCGGAAATTGTCGGGTTCCAGGCCGGTGACC
>WNFN01014908.1_pt1 | contig 10235 bp, 8 predicted proteins | sample 5400161 | NCBI WGS metagenome assembly WNFN01 (sample SAMN13153353, study PRJNA577476) | soil metagenome | isolation source: 80 cm saprolite on Douglas fir-dominated hillslope | place: USA:California | collected 2013-09-17
CTATCCCCTACCCCGCGGATACGGAACTCATCGCCAACATTGTGACCAGCCCGCACCATCTCTCCGCGACCATGCAGAACGGGCGCGTGCATCGCATGACCGAACTCTTCGGCCGCCTCGCTCCCGGGGCTACTCTTGATCAAACCCGGGCCGAGCTTCGCACCGTCTACGCAGCGATGATGAAGGATCATGCCGACGCTTATTCGCCCCAAGCACATTTCCAGGTCGATGCCAAACTCCTTCGCGAGCAAATCACTTCCGGAGCGCGAACCGTGCTGCTGGTTCTTCTTGCCGCCTCCGGGCTGGTGTTTATCATTGCTTGCTCGAACGTGGCAAATCTAATCCTCGCGCGCAGCGTCCGGCGTGAGGGCGAACTCGCTATCCGCGCGGCTCTGGGCGCGAGCGCGGGCGCGCTGCGCCGCACTTTGCTGGCGGAGAGTCTTATTCTTTGCGTCGCGGGGGCCACTCTCGGTGTAATCAGTGCGCGGCCGCTCCTCGCTGTACTTGCGCGTTACGCCTCGCGCTTCTCCGTCCGCGCGCTGGAACTGTCGGTGGACTCCAGCATGCTTTGGGTTGGAGCGGGTCTGGCGGTGGTCTCAGCGGTTCTCCTGGCCTTCGTGCCGCGCCTTCCGTCCGCGAACGCTTCGCAGGGTTCTAATCTCGCCAGCGGCAGCGTACGCATCACCGGCGGCACAAACCGCCGCCTGCGCATCTTTGCCGTCACGCAAATCGCGGCCTCCTTCATACTCCTTGCCGGCGCCAGCATGCTGCTTAAGACGCTTCTTTCGATCCAGGCGGCGCAGACCGGGCTCGACACACGCCACGTGCTGGCAATCAACGTCCCCACCGTTTCCTACGGCAAAACTCCTGAACAAGTCGTCGAATTTTACAAGGAATCGATTCGCCGCATTGAGGCGCTGCCTGGTGTGACCAAGACCGCCTTCGGCCTGGTTGTTCCCTGGCGCGATGCCGGCAGCTTTGGCCCGGGCCTGCAATTCTCTGCGGATGGCCATGTCCGCGCGCCCGGCGAGGAAGATCCTCGCGCCCAGATGCGTACTATCTCCCCCGGTTTTTTTGCCGCGCTGGGCGTTCCTATTATCGCCGGCCGCGATTTCAATGCGCTGGACGGCGAAAAAGGTAAAGAGCCGGTGGTTATCGTCAGTCAGACCCTAGCTCAAAAAATGTTTCCCAACCAAGACCCCATTAATAGGCATGTCTACTGGACAGATCCGGTGATGAAATTCATCCCCGGGATCAGCGTCGCGCCGCACCGCATCATTGGCGTTACTGCCGACATTGATGACGAACACATCGTCCCCGGCCCAATCCTTACGGTCTACAATTCCATTGAAGAAGGTCCCATGTTTGGCGGCCGCCTCTTTGTCCACACCGGCGCAAATCCTTATGCCCTCGTCACGCCGGTGACCCAGCTCATTCGTGGCATGTCGATCGACCAACCGGTAGAGCGTGCTGCTACGCTCGAAGACGTACGCGCGGAAGTTCTCACTCCGGATCGCCTCAATACCGTGGTATTCGGAGTGTTTGCGGCTGCCGCGCTTGCCATTGCCTTGGTCGGAGTAGCCGGCGTGCTGGCGTTTTCGGTGAGCGCGCGAACGCGCGAATTTGGCATTCGGCTCGCCATTGGATCGCAGCCGCGGGATTTGCTGACCGGTGTCATCGTCGAAGGCGCGGTTATGGCGGCGGGGGGCGTTCTAGCCGGCGCGGTATTTGGCTACGCGCTGGCGCGTCTGGCAGGGAGCTACTTCCCCGACGTGCGTATGCCCAGTGCCTTGCCGGTGGTCATCTCCGTGGTCGTGCTGTTGATCGCGGCGGTCGTCGCATCCGCGTGGCCGGCGGCGCGTGCTGCGCGAATCAATGTCATCGAAGCGCTGCGGTCGGAGTGACCGGCCCCGGCCACTTGCGGTGCCGAAGCTGATGGTGTGTGTGGCGGTGCTGGGCGAAAATCTTCGAGAACCTTAGAGTACATGCCTAAAATCCAGTAAGGGGTGGGAGATGAGCAAGGTACGAGTACTGGTGGGAACACGGAAGGGCGCATTCATTCTGAGCTCCGACGGAAAACGCGAAAAGTGGGACATCAGTGGTCCGCATTTTGCCGGCTGGGAGATGTACCACCTGAAGGGGTCCACGGTCGATCCGAATCGCATCTTTGCCTCGCAGTGCAGCGGCTGGTTTGGGCAGATCATTCAGCGCTCCGACGACGGCGGCAAGACTTGGATACAGCCGGGGACACCGCCCGGCGAAGAGAAGGGACCTGGGGGAATGCCCAAAGGCGAGAGCAACAAGTTCGTCTACGACACTTCCGCGGAGACTGGGAAACCCCTCACTACCCATCAGTTCTACGACGGCAATCAACATCCGTGGGAGTTCAAGCGCGTCTGGCATCTCGAGCCGTCGCCCAGCGATCCGGACACCGTCTATGCCGGAGTGGAAGACGCGGCTCTATTCCGTTCGACCGACGGCGGAAAGAACTGGCAAGAACTCTCGGGACTCCGTGGCCATGGCACTGGCCCGCGCTGGCAGCCCGGCGCCGGCGGGATGTGCCTGCACACTATCATTCTGGATCCGAAAGACCCCAAACGCATTTATATCGCCATCTCGGCGGCGGGCGCGTTCCGCACGGACGACGGGGGCACGACCTGGAAGCCCATCAACAAGGGTCTCTATTCCCAATACATTCCCGAACCCACTGCCGATGTCGGCCACTGCGTTCATCACGTGGCGATGAATCCTTCGCGGCCGGGCGTGCTATTTATGCAGAAGCATTGGGACGTGATGCGCAGCGACAACTCCGGCGACTCATGGACGGAAGTCAGCGGCAACTTGCACCGCAGTAAATCCGGCGGTAACGAATGGGAGGAGCTTGCGAAAGGTTTGCCGGAACGCGATTGCTATGTGAACGTCCTGCGTGATGCCATGTCAGTCGACACACTCGACAAGTGCGGCGTTTATTTCGGCACCACCGGCGGGCAGGTCTACGCTTCGGCGGACGCTGGAGACAATTGGATGCCGATCGCGCGGCATCTTCCGGCTGTGCTCTCGGTGGAAGTCCAGACGCTGCCATGATTCGAGTCGTGCTACCGGGCCACTTGCGGACGCTGGCGCACGTGAGTTCCGAGGTGCAGCTGGAGATTGTGGGTCCGGTCACGCAGCGGTCCGTGCTCGACGCGCTCGAAGCGCAATATCCAATGCTGCGCGGAACGATTCGCGATCACGTGACGCGGGAGCGCCGCCCGTTTCTGCGGTTCTTTGCCTGCGAAGAAGACTATTCCCTGGAGCCGCCGGATACGCCTCTGCCTGACGCGGTCGCATCGGGGAAAGAGCCCCTTCTTATTATTGGAGCTATCGCCGGCGGCTAGGGGCGGCTCTGCTCCCGAATTTCCTTATCTCCACAAACGAGCTTACAATCTGTAGGCTTTGAACTGGCAATATCTCTGGAGGAAAATTCATGCCATCAGACACGCAAACGGCTCCGGTCTCGAAGAAGGGCCTCTTGGCCGGACGCATCATGAGCGGATTGATTATTGCGTTTCTCGCATTTGACGGGGTCTTTAAATTCGTGAAGCCGGCTCCGGCCCCCGTCGTGGAGACATTCGCTCGCCTGGGTTGGTCCCTCAGCCTCGCGCCGGTTCTCGGGATCGTTTTATTGGTATCCACTGCCCTCTATGCGATTCCGAATACCTCCGTTCTTGGCGCGATCCTGCTGACTGGCTATCTTGGTGGCGCCATTGCCACGCACCTGCGCGTCGGTGATCCATTATTCAGCCATGTTTTGTTCCCAACGTATATGGGTGTTCTGCTCTGGGGTGGTCTCTACTTGCGCGATAACCGTCTGCGTGCGCTCATCCCGTTCCGAACTCGACCCGCGGCATAGTTAAAAAAAATGGCCTAGCTGCATGCTAAGTGGATTGGACAAGGTGAATAGAGCCGCGAGCAGCGGGTTCTGACTAGTCGTGGCGCGCGCCGTGGAGGACTTTGACCGCGTGTGGGAGCAGGTGGGCCACCGCTTCCAGCGATTCCACTGCACCTTTAGGGCTTCCCGGCAGATTGACGATCAAAGTTTTAGTTCGCACGGCAGCGGTGCCGCGCGAGAGGATGGCCGTCGGTGTGTGCTCTAATCCTTTGCGGCGCATTTCTTCGGAGAGTCCGGGGACGATGCGGTCAGCGACTGCTTGAGTCGCTTCCGGCGTATTGTCGCGCGGTCCGATCCCCGTTCCGCCCGTAGTCAAGAGAACGTCCACGCGGCCGGAATCGGCGACGGCGCGCAACTGCTCACGGATATTTGCGGGATCGTCGGAAACATGCAACGCCGAAGTAATTTCCCAGCCCAGCCCGCGACAGAAGGCCACAACGGCGGGGCCAGACAAATCCTCGCGCTCGCCCTTGGTCACAGAATCGCTGACAGTGAGGACCGCTACGCGCATCTGCGAGGATTCTTTAGAAGATTCACGGCGTGGGAACCGTATCGCGATTGGACTCATCCATCAGCCGCATCGCCTCCATCAACAGTCCAGTGGTATTCCGCGTGGTGGTTGTCTTCGTCGAGGCATTCGCGGCGTTGAAATCGATCTCGAACTCTCCCGCCGTCCAAAGAACGACTTTGTAAACTGCGTCGTCGCCTTCGACTTTTCCGATCTTCGCATCGCGGCACTGCCCGCTCGCAAAATAAAGTTCGCCTTGCGCGCCGTCGTGTTGCACGATTAACCGGCATGACTTCTGCCCCATCTCCAGCGACTGCATCAGGTCGATCATGCTCATCTCTTCGAGGCGTCCTTGAATGACGCCGGGCCGCGAGGCTTTCTTCTGCAGCTTTTCGAGGTGCAGGCGGTCGACCACTTTTTTCGTGATGCGCACCAAATCCTTGATCAAAAATGGCTTGGTGATGAAATCTTCGACGCCGTCCACAAGCGGCCGCAGACGCTCTTCGATGTCCGGGCGGCTGGCCATGAACAAAAACGGGATGTGGCGTGTCGATTCGCGGGCGCGCAGTTTCTCGAAAAGCTGCCGGCCGTCCAAACCCGGCATTTTGTAATCGCAGAGGATCACATCGGGAGGGGAATCCACGACCTTTAGAAGCGCGTCCGCGCCGTCCGTGGAGGATTCCACTTCGCAGTAAGATTCCAGGCCTTTGATGATCAGGTCGCGCACCAGCGGATTATCGTCCGCCAGGAGCAGCTTTACAGTCTTTTGCCCGGAGGGGCTCATCGCGCGCGCCTCTTGGAGGCTTTCCGCCGATGGAAGTCCCCGCTCTTCCCGCCGGTCTTCTCGGTGAGAACAATATCCGTGATTTCCATCCCTTTATCGAGGGCTTTGCACATGTCGTAGACTGTGAGGGCCGCAGCGGTAACGGCGACCAGGGCTTCCATTTCCACGCCCGTCTGGGCAGTCGTCGTAACTGTGGATCGCACTTCCACGCCATTTTGGCACAGCCGTGCGGTCACATCAATGTGCGTCAACGGAAGTGGATGACAAAGAGGTATCCACTCCGCAGTCTTCTTGGCCGCGGCGATTCCTGCGATGCGCGCCACTTCCAGAGGATTGCCTTTCGGGTTTTTCAGCCGGCGCACTGCGCTTACGACACGCGGCTTCATCTTCACAAAACCTTGTGCGGCCGCTGTCCGTGTCGTCACGGATTTCGCCGACACGTCTACCATCCGCACTTCGCCTTCCTTTCCGTAGTGGGAGAGTTTTGCCATGCCTGCTCGAACCTAAACTACGTCCTTCCTCAGTAAAATCGCAACCCTCTCGCCGACCTCGATGTTTTCTCGGTCGGCTGGCACAACCAGGAAGCAATTCGCTTTGGCCAGAGCCGCGATATCGCCTGAGCCTTGCCACTTTAAGGCTTTCACCTCTGGCACAGTGCCACGCCACTCCACGCGAGCAGGTAAGAAATGAGCCAGCCCGGACTTTTCCTTCAGTGCTTCCGCCAGCCGCGCCTCGACCAAAGGCAAGGGGCGCGGCACCGCACCGCTCAATAAATCAATCGCGGGGGCCACAAACAATTCGAACGTCACCATCGTCGAGACCGGATTCCCCGGCAACCCAAACACGGGTTTTCCTTGGCAGACTCCGAATACTGCAGGCTTTCCCGGCCGGATCGCCACCGCATCGAAAAAGAATTCAGCGCCCATGGCCTTAAGCACGTTTTCAACGAGGTCGTACTTCCCCATGGAGACGCCGCCGGAGAGCACCAAAGCGTCTTCCTTCAGTCCGCTCTCGATTTTCGCACCCAAATCCTCGATGCGGTCCGGCGCGTTCCCCAGGATGACCGGTTCGCCGCCCGCGATGCGCACCTGCGCGGCGAGCGAAACACTATTGCTGTTGCGGATCTGAAACGGGCCGGGCGTCTCATCGATCAAGACAACTTCGTCCCCGGTAGAAAGTATGGCCACGCGCGGACGCTGCGCGCATTGCAATTGAACGGCACCTACCTGCGCCGCGAGCGCCAGTTCAGCATATCCGAGCCGCATCCCCGGCTTGAGCATGGCTTGGGCGGCTGCCGCCTCGCTTCCTCTCGGCACAATGTTCTGACCTTGGTGTGCCGCTCGCTCGAATCTCACGACATCGTTTTCGCGGCTGGTGTATTCAATCATCACCACGGCATCAGCACCTTCAGGAACAGCGGCGCCGGTCATGATTTGCAGGCAAGTTCCGGAAGTGAGTACGTCCCTCACCGTGTCGCCGGCCTTAATTTCTCCCACGCACTTCAGTTGCGCGTCCGGCACCGCTTCACTCGAACGAACCGCGTAACCATCGCGCGTCGAGCGGTTAAAGGGCGGATACTCACGGTCGGTTTTCACCTCTTGCGCTAACACTAATCCCAGCGCGTCCCACACGCTTACGGCAGCGGTCGCGCGCGGTCCCTTCCTCTTCCCAACTTCTTCGATGACTTTATTCCGGGCTTGCTCGTAGGTGAGCATGGTGTGGATCTTGCCCGCCGGTACAATCGTGGCATCCCTCTCGGGTCCCGTTGAAATCATACCAATCTCCACTTGCAGAAAATCGGAAACAAACCGGAGATAGTCGATCGCGGCTTTCGGGAGCTTGGAGCCCTCTTTCAATCCATAGGTCGTCTCATTCCAGCCGGGCAGCGTTTTGTATTCCGGAGTGACGTGCTCATATTCTTCCGCAAGCGCGGGCATTTCCTTCAGCGGAGTGCCCTTGTACTTGTAACCCACGCAGACTTGAATTTCGCGCTGTGTATCGAAAACGTCGAGCTTGGTGACCACCAGAGAATCGATCCCGTTGATCATTTTCGCGTAGCGCAGCACTTGCAGATCCAGCCAGCCACATCGCCGCGGCCGCCCAGTCACCGCGCCAAATTCCTTTCCGCGTTCGCGCACTTCTTTTGCTTCGAGGTCGGGCATTTCCGTCGGAAACGGTCCGCCGCCCACTCGGGTGGTGTACGCTTTCGAAATTCCCAGAACGTTCTTGATTTTCGTTGGCGGCACGCCCACACCGGTCGAAGCACCGCCGGACGTCGCGCTCGAGGAAGTTACATAGGGATACGTCCCATGGTCGATGTCCAACATGGTCCCTTGCGCGCCTTCGAAGAGCACGGACTTCCCCTCGTCCAGCGCGCGATTCAACAATTCTGCAGTGTCGCAAATGTAGCCGCGAATCTTTTCGCCCAGTCTTAGTGTTTCTTCCACTTCACCCGAAAAGTCGATGTCGGCGCCATAAGCGCCTCTCGCCAGCCGGTTCTTCTCCGCAACGACGTGCGCGGCTTTCTTACGAAACAACTCCGGGTCCAGCAGATCACACATGCGCAGACCGCGCCGTGCCATTTTGTCCTCGTACGCAGGGCCGATGCCGCGGGACGTCGTGCCAATTTTGTTCGCGCCGCGCGCGCCTTCAGCAGCTTTATCCAGTTCCCGGTGATATGGAAAAATCAGGTGCGCGCGATTGCTGACGTGCAAGCGCCCCTTCACGTCGATTCCAGCTTTGCTGAGCGTGGCGATTTCCGCGACGAGCGCAGCTGGATCCACCACCGTGCCGGTTCCGATCACCGCATGTTGCTTGGGCCGCAAAATACCGCACGGAATCAGCTGCAACACATAACGGTCTTTGTCAATGATGACCGTGTGCCCCGCGTTGTGGCCGCCGGCAACACGCGCAATGTAATCAAAGGACCCGGAAAGATAGTCGACGACTTTCCCCTTGCCCTCGTCGCCCCACTGCGCCCCCACCACCACCACGGATTTCATCCAGACCCTCTCCTCGACCACACCCCAGCGGCTTAACGTTTACTTTGCCTTGACTGCTTTGGAGGTCACCAAGAAACGGCAGGTTCTAATCGTAAGCTCGCTCCGCCCCCAACGCAAGCAAGCCCCTCACCCACCCTCATTTCGACAAAACTCGATACCGGAAACAGCTCACCAGATGGTCGTTCACCATGCCGGTGCCTTGCATCAATGCGTAACAGATGGTCGAGCCGACAAAGCGGAAGCCGCGCTTCTGAAGATCCTTGCTGAGAGCGTCAGACTCGAGAGTCTTCGCTGGGACACTCTTGCGGGACTTGCGGGCGTTTTGTTTGGGCCGGCCACCGACGAAGCGCCAGATGTATGCGTCGAACGTGCCGAATTCTTTTTGAACTTCGAGGAACGCACGGGCGTTCCCGATCGTCGCGTCGATTTTCAAGCGGTTGCGGATGATCCCGGCGTCGCGCAGTAGTTCGCGGACTTTTTTCTTGTCGTAACGCGCTACCTTGGCCGGATCGAAGCCGTCAAACACTTCGCGATACCTTGCGCGTTTCCGCAAGATCGTGTCCCAGCTCAATCCCGCCTGTGCGCCTTCCAGAATCAAAAACTCAAACCAGGTGTGCTCGTCGTGCACCGGTACACCCCATTCCTCGTCGTGATAAGGAATGTTCAACTCACTCGTCGCCCAGGGACAACGCACTCTGATGTTTTGTTGGCTTGCTGTCATGATTTTTGTATTCTCACTCGCAACAATGCTCTCATTTCTGTTCCGGCGCGGCGATAAGCCACTGCTGTTGCCATATAAAATGAAGCGTTCCTGGAATTGGACGCCAACCGTCCGCGGAATTGGCCGCGTTAGCGTTTCTTGTAACGACAGCTTTGGCTCCAACGGAGGAAAACAGCGCGAGAACCTGCTGCCTTCGTGCCGCACCGGCTCTGATGAACCGCGACTGCTGCTCATCTGGAATTTCTACAATGATGCGCACGCCCGCGAGGTGCGCCCAGTAGGCATCCAAGCCGGTTCCGATATAGCCGACCTCCGTTCCTGGCGGAATGCCCATTTCGTGGAGCCGCTGCGCAACTACCCACGGTTCGAACGGTTTGTTGCGCGCTACATCATAAAGATCGCGGCCGGCGGCCCACGCAATGGCAAGCGCCGGTGCCAGTAGGATGACGAAATGAAAGCGCCTCACCAGGAGCGGCCCCGCGCCGGTGGCGATCTTCATTCTCGATAGCATCCACATCATCAACATTAGCGCGAAAGGAGCGACGTAACGAAATTCAACCAGAACGAGCGAATACATCGCCAGCGCCGCCACCGAAGGCAAGAACACCAGCGATGCTCCGGAGGAAGATCTTCCCCATCCAAGCAGCTTTCTCCCGACAACCACGATTGCCAGTAAGACAACCCAAAGGGCGCCGCTCTTTGAAAATATTTTCAAATACATGTTCGAAGCGCGAAAAAGCGCCCAGGCCTGAGCCTTCACGGAAAAATGCGGCCGCACACCGTCATACCAGTAAGAGGGGTCATACCAGGGCGAGTACGAACCTGGCACTGGAGAGGAGAACTCAAACACATCCGGGTCGGAGAAAATTTTCCGGCTCGCGTGAAGCGGTGTGCCAGTTCCGAGAGGCTCTCCCTGCCAGTGCACTGATCTCGTCGCGCGATTCACGAATTCGGCGTAGTTGATACGGCCGGAATCGCCAAAAGTGGGCCGTCCTTTCGCCGCCGAAAGCGCCAAGATAAACGGCACGGTGATTCCCGCAAACACCAACGTCGCGAGCAAAGTTCGGAGCACCGCGGAAAGGAAAGAGGCGCCCGCGATTCTGCTCAGGCAAAACGCGCTGAAAAGAAAGACGAAGGCCAGAGGGAACATCGCCGCTTTGGCTAGGTAGCCGACGCCCAGGAGCGCCCCAAATCCTGCAAATACAAGCAAGTTGCCTCGTCCATCTCGAATTCGAAATAGGAGCGCAGTGGCAAGATAGACCAGCACGGCAACGCACAAATCCGGCGTG
>WNFN01229381.1_pt1 | contig 10234 bp, 12 predicted proteins | sample 5400161 | NCBI WGS metagenome assembly WNFN01 (sample SAMN13153353, study PRJNA577476) | soil metagenome | isolation source: 80 cm saprolite on Douglas fir-dominated hillslope | place: USA:California | collected 2013-09-17
CTTCGAGGTCGACGTCACCGTGTGGACGCAAACCCAAGTCGACGAGTGGAAAATCTTCTTCAAGAAGTACCTCGAAGAGCCCGCTCGACCGAGCCCGCAAGCGATCCTGACATCAGCCAATCCGTTTCTCTCCTTCAAGCAACCGAAGGCACTTGGCGTCTATTCGCCCTTCTTGGCGATGCTCGGCATCACCGCTCTCGTCGTCGAAGACGTCTCGCAATGGGAGCAACACGAAGACGCCGAGAGCGGCATGTACGGATGCACGATCAAGGTCATCGTGTGGCGACCGCCGGTCGTCGTGCTCGCCCGTCCGACGCAAAAGATCCCCGATGCGGCGAAGGCGGCACCGACCGCGCGCGACAAAGCCGAAGAAGAAATCCAGAAATTGCAGCTTCAAGCAAAGCAGCTTGAAGATGAGCTCGCGAAGAAGCAGGCCCAATGAGCTCGCTTCTCGTCAACGACGTTCAAGCGACACGCCTTCGGCTCTTCGTGCCGTGGGTCGGGGCATGGGTCGCCGACGTCGAGCTCGACATCGGAAGCGACAAGCCGATGCCGAAAGGCAAGGTCGTGCTCGCCATCAACGACGCGAAGCTCATCGGCACCGTCGACGCTCGAGCAAGCGGTCGCTTCGGTGAGAAGGGAAGCCTTCGCGTCGTCGCCGGCGGCGCCGGGTGGGACAAATTCCCGACCGAGCAAACGTTTCACAACGACGCGGGCTTGAAGTCGGATGTCGTCATCACGTCGACGGCTTCAGCGGTCGGCGAGTCGGCAATCGATTCGAGCCCCGTCGATCTCGATGTGGACTACATCCGATCGTCGAAGGCGCCGGCGGTGCGCGTGCTCAAGGATCGCGCGTGGTACGTCGACGACAAGGGCATCACGCAAGTCGCCGAGCGTCCGACCGCGACGATGCCCGACGACTACGATCTCTTGATGTGGGATCCGTACCAACGGGTCGCCGAGCTCGCCGGCGAATCGCTCTTGTGGCCGGGCACCGTGCTCAAGGATCCACGCATCGGCGACGATCCGCACACGGCGACGGTGCGCGATGTCGAGCATGTCTTCGACGCCGCCGGCGCGCGAATCACGGCGATGTGCATGCTCGGGAAGAAGCCAACGGCCGACTCTTCGCGCCTTCTCGGCCTTCTCACGACGGCCATCCGCGAGCTCGGCGGGCTCGACCATCTCAAGTCGTACCGCTACCGCATCACGAAACAGGGCCCCGACGGTCGGCTCTTCTTGCAAGCGATTAGCAAGGCATCGGGCATCCCCGACACGCTCCCGATCTCGATCTTCCCAGGCATGGCGGGAGACTCCGCGCAGCACACCCCGGGAACGACGTGCAACATCTTCTTCATCGAGGGCGACCCATCTCGACCGTACGTGCTCGGCTTCGACGGTGCCGATCCGTTGATTCGTCGGGTGCATGCAACGACCAACGTCGAGCTCGGCGACAGTACGGCGACCCCGCTCGTGCACTCGATTCCGCTCTTGCTCATCCTCGCCGCGTTCGTGACGGAGATCGGCGCCGACGTGACACTTCTCACGACGCCGCCGACGTCGACGACCTTCTCGGCCTACGCGCCGGCGAAGCAAGCGCTCTTGAGCGCACTTCTCACGGTCATTTCAGCGCAGCTCACGAACATCCCGACGGTGAAAGTGACGGGCACATGACCGACCTTCGATGCCTGGACGACATGTCGCTCTTTGCCGACGAGACGACAAGCGAGCTCGAAGAGCTCGAGCAAGACGTCTATCACGTGCTCATCGAGACGCTTGGATCGAACCTTGACGATGTGACGCGCGGGCTCGGGCTCGACGACGTGCTCTCGGACGATGAAGCGAACCTTGTGAGCGTGCCCGGTCTCGCCGAGCACCAAGTGCAGCTCGACGATCGCGTCGTCGCCGCGAAGGCGACGCTCACGAAGGACGAAGACGGCAACCCGCGTCTCGAAGTGCAGATCCAGCCGACCGACGACACGCTCGGCACGGCAACCGTCACCGTCACCGGAAACCTCACGGGGCCCAATGCTAACAGTTGACGATCTCTTCACGCCGCCAACCGAAGATGAAATCTTCAACACGTTCCTCGCGACGCTCGAGTCGACCGGGGTGCCGGCGAATTCGTGGCGCAAAGGCGGCGTCGCCCGCACGATCCTTCGCATCGTCGCGGTGCTCTACGCGGGCTTCGCGAGCATCATTTCGATCATCGCGAAGGCCGGCTATCTCGACACCGCGACGGGCGGATGGCTCACGCTCTTGTCGAAGTTCGTGTACGGCGTCGACCGCATCATCGCGACCTTCGCGACGGGCATCGTCACCGTGCACAACGGCGGCGGCGGCGTCTACGCCTTCGAGATCGGCGAGTTCAAGTGCAAGAACAATGCGTCAGGCAAGGTCTACACGAACGCCGAGCGCTTCCCGCTCGTAGGAAACTTCAACCCGGGCGATACGCTCGACGTGCCCGTCGTTGCGCTCGATCTCGGCACGGATAGCAACGCGGCGCCGGGCACCATCGACACGCTCGTCTCGAACATCACCGACGGCACCGTTACCAACGTTGCGGCGATTGTCGGGCAGGATGAAGAGAGCGATGTCGATCTTCGCCAACGCGATCGCGATTCGCTCGGCGCGCTTTCACCCTTCGGGCCACGCGGCGCGTACCGTTTCGCCATCCGAAGCGCGAAGCTTCCGAGCGGCGTCGTCGTCAATGTGAACCGCGTCTATTTGCAACCCTTCTCGTCGACGGGGCGAGAGCTCGCCTACGTGGCATCGCCGGCTGGCTCGGTCTCGGCTCCCGAGCTCACGGCCATCACCGCGAGCGTCGAAGACTTGGCTCGGCCGGACACCGATACCTTCGAGCTTCACTCGGCGGCACAGGTCAACTACACGGCGACGCTCACGGTCTACGCGAAGAAAACGAAGGGCATCGACGCACCGACCATCGAAGCCGCGGTGAATCGCCGGCTTCTTGACTTCATCGAGCTCTACCCGATTGGCGGTCGCGTGAAGCCGGCGACAACGCAAGGCTATCTCTTCGCGCAATCGCTCGCGGAAGCGGCCGATCGCGTGACGAACGACACGACCGAAGCCGATGAAGCGGTGCTCGACACGATTTGGCTCGTCGAGAATTCGGGGAGCGATCTCCCGCTCTCGATTGGTGAAGTCGCCGCGCTCGCGACGACGCTCGACGTGCGCATCACGGAGGATTTCGCGGCATGAGCGCTCCCTTGAATCGCCGCTTCGTCGACGCGCTTGCGCGCATCGTGCCGAAATGGCTTTCGGCGCGCTTGCAGTCGGGGCGTACGGTCGCGTGGCGATTCCTTTGGACGATGGTCGTCGTGCTCGACATCGGCGTCGACGTGCTCGTTGAAGGCATCCAAGCATGGTGGCCGGGCATCGGCACGCCGACGGCGCTCTCGCTCATCGGTCGAAGCCGTGGGCTTCTTCGAGGCATCGGCGAAACGACGGCGGCCTTTGCCGCGTACCTTCGATCGTGGCGCGACCTTTGGAAGCGCGCCGGTCAACAGCTCGCGCTTGCGAAGGCGGTCTCGCACTATTGCGGCGGCGTGAAGGTGAAGAGCTTCAATCGCGCCGGCACCATGGTCACCGTGAACGAAGACGGCACGACCGCGACGCAATTCGGCACCGGTTGGGATTGGGATTCGCTCTCGAATCCCGATTACGAAACGCTTCAAGCGAAAATCACGCCGGCGGAAAGATGGTCCGAGCTTTGGCTCGTCGTCTATACGCCGCCGTGGGCCGTGCGCGCCGACTTCGGTAGCGGCGGAAACATCGGCGACGATCCCGACAAGGGCGTCGGCCATCTCGTGCCGCGCGTCGACGTCGATGCGATCAAGGGCCTTCTCACCGATTGGAAGCGCGGGAGCTCGCGCGTCGTGTGCGTTTGCTTCACGTACGACGCGACGCTCTTCGACCCGAGCAACATGACTACGATGCCCGACGGCTTCTTCGGTAAGTGGGGTCGCAAAGATCCGACGAATCCCGATCGCATCATCCGCTCTCGCTTCGCCAACGTGCGCTATTGGGAGCCGTCGCCGTACTACATTGGAGGGCCTAAGCCGTGACCACATACATCGAAGGCGTCGACGAGTTTCCTATCGAGTTTCCCGAGATCGACGACTCCACACCCGAAGAAGCGGCTTCGTACAATCCCACGTTCGAAGCGCTCGCGAATCGCACGAAGTGGCTCAAGCTCAAGATCCTCCCGGTGCCGGCGCTCAATTGGCACAAGGAGGTAACGACCAACTTCAACCAAACGCGCGGCGTGTATTCCGACGCCGAGCAAACTTGGTACATCGTCGGCGACGATCCCGGCACCGACCAATTCGAGCGAAGCCAAGACTTCGCCGAAAACAACTTCGAGGATTTGTCGGCGGCGCTCAACTCGGGTGCGCAAGCTTGCTACGACATCGCCGTCAACGCGCTCGGCGATCTCGTCATCATCAACAAGGGTCGCCACGTCTATTCGGGCGTGCTCGCTGGCTACGGCTCGCTCGACTCCACGTCCAACTGGACGCTCAAGAACAACGCGCTCGCAGCGTCGGCGAGCGCGGCGGGCGTCGATTGGGAGGAAATCAGCGACCATTTCGTCGTCGTCTATCGCGTCGGCTCGAGCGGCTTTCACGCCGAGTATTGGGATGGTCTCGCACCGACCTTCACGCCGGCGTCCACCGTTCCGGCGGCGTGGTCGGGATACACGGGCACGAACGACGGCGAAATCAATTGCTCGCGTGGGCAACCCGTTGGCGTCGCGATCGCGTGCTTCTACGACGCCGGCGGAAGCGCACACAAGCTCAACGTGATGCGATCGATCGACGGCGGCGCCAACTGGACGAATCAACAGCTCGCGACGATCGGCGACTACACGAAGGTATCTAAGCCGGCTTACAACAAAGAGGCGGATCGCTGGTACCTAGCCGGCTCGACAACCGTGCCGCGCACCGAGATCTTCGAGAGCACCGACGCCGGCGTCACGTGGACAAGCATCGCGACGGTGAACGGATGGGCGTGTCACGGCATCGTGGCGCTCGGCGAGCTCCTTGTGCTTCTTGGCGCGGACCAGCGGATCGCCTACTCGGTCGATCGCGGCGTGACGTGGCTCTTCTGCAAGCGGCTTCTCCCGGCGAGCGCAGCGGCGATGCATCTTCGCGCCGGCGGTGGCGGGCTCTTCTTCTGCAATCTCACCGCGAAGAACGCATTCAGCTCTCTTCGCATCGGCAACGTCGGTGGAGGTTTGTGATGCCCGGTAATTGGCTCGATCGCTATCTCGTCGTACGACAAGCGTGATCATCGACGCCGGCACCGAGGCATCACTCGCCGTCGCAGCAACGATCACGAAAGGGCAAGCGCTTCGTACGACGAGCTCGGGCAAGGCCACGCCGGCGACGACTTCGCTTCGTTCACTTCCGCTATCGGGCGTTGCGAAAGATGACGCAACGACGAGCGAAACCGTGCCGGTACACGCTTCCGGGCCGCTCGATCGGGCGATCAAAAATCTCGGCGCCGGCGTGGCATGTGCGGTCGGCCTTACGGTGGCTGGGGTGCCGGTGCGCGCGACCGATGCATCGTGCGTGAGCGCGCCAAACTGGATTGGTGATTGCGACACCGACGGCACCATTACGGTTCGACCGCGCCGATCGGAAGTTCTCAATGCGATCGATTTCGGCGCCGACCCAACGGGTACCGATCTTTGCGATGCCGCCTTCGATGCGATGAAGGCATACGCGGTGCAGGGCGACACCATCTTTTTTCCGCAAGGAACCTACCGTTACGCGAAGACGTTCGGGCCATTCCTCGCCGGCGTGAACGTTCGAGGCGTTGGTGGATTGCAGCAATACACGAGCGGCTATTCGTGGCGTGGGTCGGTGCTTCAATACGAAGGACTCGGCGATGCGATTCGGATGGCCATCAACATCAATTTCAACGCGCCGTTTTACAATTCGATCCGAGATGTCGCGATCCGAGGGATGAGTGTCAACAATCGCGCGCCGACGCGCACGATGCTCACCGCCGTTGTCGGCGGGACCATCACGAGCATCGTCGACGACGGCGCCGGGAAGATCAAGGTCGGCACGTCGAACGCGCACGGGCTCACGACGGGACAGCTCGTATGCGTCTCCGACGATGTCGGAGGGACGACCGAAGCGATCGGCGGCTGGACTTGCACCGTCGTGGATGCGACGCACATCACGCTCGACGGCTCGACCTTCACACATGCCTACACGAGCGGCGGAAAACTCAGTTACGCCGCTGGAGCGGGACTCGTCATCGTCGGGGGCGGACTCATCGCCATCGACAATCTCTACATCGGAGGATTCGCAGCCGGCATTCTGCTAGATGGCGCCGAGCACATTTTGATTCGCAACACCATGTGTGTCGGACCTGTCGACTCGCTCGGCGGCGACATCAACCGGTGCTCTGTCGGTGTGTGGATCGCCGATGGGGCATGGGGCTGCCGCGGGTGGACGGTCCCAACATCAACGAACGTCGTAAAGATTCACGATTGCAACTTTTCCGGATGTCGCATCGGTGTGTGGGGGCAAGGCGGCGCTACGTGTTTCGTTAGCGGATGCGAGAAGAATCTTCAGGACTATCCAACGATCGCTGTAACGGGAACGGCGGACGACGGAACAACAAAGATCAAGGTTCACGCCGTGGCGCACGGGCTCGCGACGGGGCAATTCTGCGAGGTGGCCGACGTCGTTGGAACGGTCGAGGCTAATGGCGAATGGCAGGTGCGTCGAGACGATGCCGATCACTTCACCATTACGGCGAAAGTCGACGTCGACGGATCGCTCATCGCACCGCCTGTCTTCGCAAATGCATGGGTCAGCGGCGGCCTAGTACACACGACCGCGCACAATCCCTTTGCGAAGATCGGCCGATTGCTCAATGCCACCTTCGAGACGAACTACTATTATTCGCAATCACTTCGCGGCTGGGCACGGTTACGCGATCTGGCTTCGCAACGTTGTCGCTTACAGCATGAGTCTCTTTGGGAATTCCTGGTACTGCCGACAGGTGAGGGGAGCGACTCACATCACGGGGACATTCGTGCGAATCGGCAACTACCATTCGGACGCAAGCTTTCCGAGCGAAGAATTTCTCGACGGTCCGACGGCCCAAACGAATGGCATCACATCCGATTGGGACGCGTACGGTGCCCTCACGCACTACGGGAACGGAACGGGCGGACAGGCTCAAGCGCATTGGGATGTGCGGCTAGAGGACTATGCGACGAGTGGTTTGCGTGTCAGCGACAACGACGGTTTCAACTGTTGGTTCGACATGTGGGTCCGGTCGGTTGGATCGACCGACTTCCAACGCAACGTGCAAAGCGCCGGCGCCGGCAATCGCGCGGGCGTCGACGACTCGCTTCGCTCCGTCACGATTGCCGCCGGTACGTCTCTCGCCGTGATCGCAACATCGGATGTCATTCCGCCGAATAGTTGCGCGCATTTCGATGTCACGATCGCTGTGCATCGTAGCGATGAAACCGCGGTCAATAAGGCCGCGTCGTGGCGATACGAAGGCACGCTCGAGCGCTCTGGCACCAACGCGGTCGTGATTCGCGACGGCGGCACCGTGCCTATCTACGTGTACAACGGCGACGCGGGCGAGTATGCGACGCTCGCTCTCGACGTGACAACAACCGGACTCACCGTCAAGGCGCCCGGACATACTACGGATGACACGACTTGGATCGTTCGCTTCGAGATCACGAAAGCGCAGCGTGCGCGATGAATCTCGGCCTCGGCTTGGGACTTGGATTCTCGGCCGGTACTCCAGGCAACCCGTTCCCAACGATCGCAAATCTAAAACTCCGACTCGAGTCAGATCTCGGCGTCACGACATCAAGCGGCAATGTCACGCAATGGGAAGACCAGGCGCAACCGATCGCTCCGTTCGTTGGCTCAGGATCGCTCGGCGCGCATCCGCCGGCGCTCATCGCGAATCAGGTAAACGGACATCCGGCAGTGCGATTCGATGGTGTGGCGAAAACGATGGAGAGCGATTCGCTTCTTTCCGATCTTCTCACCGGCGCGCACCCAAGCACGTTCAAGGTAATCGCTGTACTAAAAAACAACTCGGCAATCGCGCACGCCGGACAAAGCTACAACGAGCCGGCTGTCATTTGTGATGCGGCGAGTTTTTGGTCACCGATGAGCGGCGACTCGACGCGTATCGACTCGGGCTTCTATCAGGGTCCGGATCACGAAGTCAGCATCGTCCAGGCAACAGGAGCTCTTGTCTATGCGGAGGCAACCCTAACGACGGCAGCGGGAGGCACGCTATCTCTTCAAATCGGAACCGCTGGAACTCCGACGAGTACGACGGGTGTCGGGACCATCGGCGGCGTAGCGGGATTTCTCAAATTGGGCCGCAACAATGACAACACGGTTTTTTGGGCTGGCGATCTCTTCGCGCTATTCGTCGCGACGAGTATGACAACTGGCGAGATCGCCGACTTGAAGACGTACATCAACAACAAATGGGGCCCTGGCCTATAGGAGATCGAACATGGGAAACGAAACGCAAGACCCGTCGCAATTCGCGGAAGTGCAGTCGCGCGGAAATATATCGGTCATTGGAGCCGAAGCCATCGACATCTCGAGCACCGATTCGACACCGACGAAGACCGATCCCGATGGGAAAGCGCTCATCCCACGTGGGCTTCTCGTCGGCGTCGCCGGCAATGTCGTATGCGATCTCGCCGACGGCACGACGCAAGTGACGCTCCCCGCTCAAGCCGGCGAACGACCGTGGATGGTGACGAAGATCTACAAGACCAACACGACCGCGACCGGGCTCTTCTATCTCTTTTGAGCCATGCGGTGCACGCATTGCCATAGGACGTACACGCGTGAAGCGTTCGATGGGCTCGAGCTCGTCGAGAAGAATGGCGGGCGTGTCGTCTACGGTCGCGAGACTCACGAGTACCGCGTGTGCACGTGCGGCTCGCACGTTCTTCTCGTCATCACAAGGCCGGCATCGCGTCCGTCCTTCCACCCGATGCCCGTCTTCGCCGAGATGAATCATGGTCGCCGTCGGTAGGCCGCGCGTCTTCATCATCGACGACGAGAAGCCCATCGGCCGAATCATTTGGCAGGGTCTTTCTCGTCGCTTCGAGGTCGTCTACGAATCGAATCCCCAAGACGCGCTCGAGCGGCTTTGTCGGGATGACGAGTTCTTCGACGTCATCTTTCTCGACATCATCATGCCCGAGCTCAATGGCATCGTGCTCTTCGAAGAGCTCAGCGCTCGAGCGCCGTCGCGATGCGATCGCATCGTCTTCATCACCGGCGGCGGTCTCATCCCGGCGGTCGAAGACTTCATCGCGAAGCATCACACGATCGAGAAGCCCTTCTCGCTCGAAGAGCTCGAAGCGACGGCCGAGACCTATGCCGACTCGCCACTCTCGCGGGGCCCGCGATGAGCATCGAGACGCTCGAAGATGTCATCACATGGATCGGTGAGCACGAGAAAGAGCATGGCACGCTTCGCGAGCGCCTTCTTCGAGAGACGTCGAGCAAGGCGGCTACTGACCTAAAGGCGGCGACCGTGCATCTCGAATCGAGACTCACGGCTCAAGACACCGAGCTCAAGCTTCTACGCGGTGAGACCGAGAAGCAAACGCCGCTTCTCGAGAAGACGGCCAAGGAGTTTCGGGCGAACCGCCGAGCTCGGCACGATCGCAAAGTGCAAGAAGAGCTATACCGAACGTGGATGAAGCGAGCCGTCGCCGTCGCAATTGCTCTCGGCGGACTGATTGAATTTCTCATTCGAGTGAAAGGAAATTGACCCAATGGATCGGAATCGCGCGTTCAGTTTGGCTCTCGGCCTTGCCACCATCGGCATGATGATTCTCGTCGGCTTTGCGATGAGCCGCACGCCGCCGTGGCTCTCGCCGGTGCTCGGGCTCGCCGCACTCGGCGCGCTCTCGACGTGGCTCATGGTGCTCCGTTCGCCACAACAGACCCCGTTCCCGCGACCGGCGCGGGCCGATCCATTGCCGCCGGCGAAGCCCGATGACGCGGTGCCGCCGGGCACGGGCACGCCGCTCGTCGTCCTTCTCATCGGCATCGGTTGCGTTCTCTCGATGACGCCCTTCGCGCTTTGCTCGTGCGCGGCGTCTTCGTCGATCGTGAAAGCGAATCCCGAAGCGGCCGATTGCATCGCCGACAAGGGCATCGCCGAGCGGCAATGCGTG